>OJLS01000266.1_pt1 | contig 11891 bp, 19 predicted proteins | sample 1597081 | NCBI WGS metagenome assembly OJLS01 (sample SAMEA3904663, study PRJEB24821) | metagenome | biome: Builtin; feature: hospital; material: surface | place: USA | collected 2013-05-22
GGGCTCATTTCACGGTGCGGCCAGAGGGGTTGCACGCCTTTCGTGCCTTTCTGGCTGATCTTCCCTGATTCGGCTCCCGGCTAGGCGCGAGTCACGCTGGCCTTGGCTAATCTCGTTCGGAAACGCTTGGGTTCGCTTGCAAGCTGATCTCGATCTCACCGAAGCCAGGCGCGTGCGTCGTGATGCCGTAGGCGACAAGCCTGTCTCCGGCAAACACTGTTGAATCCATGCCCAGCAGACACGTGCCGTTCGGCACGTTCAGGAGGTTGGCTGTCTCGTCGCTCGCCTGCACGATTCGAATCGTAAGGTCGTTTCGAGTCAGCAGGATGTCATGGGCGGAGCGCAGGTAGTCGAACAGGCTCGCGTCGGTGAAATCGTGCTGGGCCACATCCCCGAACGTGACGGCGTCGAGCCATGTGACCACATGTTGATGCAGTTGCTGGTTGACGTAGCGCAGGCGTTCGAGGCGAACCAAGGGCTGGCTTGGTGCGAGTCTGAGGAGTTCAGCCTTACGGATGTCAAAGACCACTTCATTGCTCACCACTGTGGAAGTCACCGAATGGCCGAGTTTGGTCTGCTGTCTATGAAACCCGGTCACATGCTCCGACAATGTCTCGCGAAACACTTGGGGTAACGCGGGGCGGGAGGCGAAGGTGCCCCGGCCCTGTTCGCGGACGATGAGGCCTTCCTGCTCCAAGTCGGCCATGGCTCGCCGGACGGTGATTCGGCTCACGTTGAGTTGTTTGCACAATTGCGCCTCGGTTGGCAGCCGGTCGCCGGGGGACATGCGCTCGATCTGTTGAGCGAGCAGATCGTGGACGGCTACATGCTTGATCGTCCCAGCAGTCATGCGTTCGCCTCCTCGTGCCTGCTTCAGGCTAGACCCGTGACGTGGGGGCTACCCACCCCAGGGGGACGCAGGCATAGTATGCTGAAAATAGGTCATAACAACATGATGAATGTGAGGATGTATGACTACCGGCAATGAAGCCACGGGGCTAACCCCTGAACGCATTCAATTCACCGCTGAACCTCTGCAGTGGACTGAGGCCATAGCACGGGTCGCAGCTCCGTTGATCGCCGATGGCTCGGTTGAGTCCGGCTATGTCGACGCGGTTGTCGAGACGGCCCGCAAGATGGGGCCGTACTTCGATTTCGGTAAGGGCATTGCGGTGCCGCATGCCCGTCCCGAAGCCGGGGTCAATCGCATTGCCCTGTCGTTCTTGCGCACTCGGACACCAGTCCTGCTGCTTGACGATGAGGAGCACACGATCGATCTGTTCATCATGTTGGCCGCAACGGATTCCTCGTCGCACCTGCAGGTGCTCCAGGGACTCGCCACGGTCCTGACCGACAACGCTGCGGTCGAGGCCCTCAAGGCCGCGCAGCACCCCGAAGAAGTACTCGCCATCTTCGGCGAGACAAACAAGTCCTAGGAGCCCAGATGAAGTTCATGGCCGTATGTGGATCGGGGCTGGGTTCCAGCTTCATGGTCCAGATGAATATTGAAAAGATCCTCAAGGAGCTGGGGGTCTCCGGCATCGAGGTCCAACACTCTGACATCTCGTCTGCCAGCTCGAACGATGCCGATGTTTTCTTCCTCGCGCGCGACGTCGCCGAGGGCGTGCACTACGACACGAAGACCGTCGTCCTCAACTCGATCATCGACATGGACGAGCTGCGCGAGAAGGTCACAGCGACCTGCCGCGAGCTGGGTCTGATCTAGGAAAACAGAGGCAACCACCATGAAGTCCGTTTTGGATCTGCTGCAGTCGATTGCAGCTACGCCTGCGCTCCTAGTTGCGCTGATTGCCTTGCTGGGCCTCGTGCTGCAGCACAAGTCTGCTGGTGACACCATCAAGGGCACCGTCAAGACGTTCGTCGGCTTCTTGGTTCTGACTGCCGGCGCCGGCGTTGTCCAACAGGCGCTCGCTCCGTTTGGCGCGATGTTCCAGCAGGCCTTCGGCGTGCGCGGCATCGTCCCGAACAACGAGGCCATCGTCGCTGTTGCGTTGAAGCAGTACGGCGTTGCCACGGCGTGGATCATGCTGCTCGGCATGGTCGTCAACATCTTGATCGCGCGTTTCACGCGGTTCAAGCACATCTTCCTGACCGGCCACCACACGTTGTACATGGCTTGCATGTTCGCGGTCATTATGGCCGTCGCTGGCTTCCACAGCTTCTGGCAGATTCTCGTCGGAGCCTTGGCGCTCGGCGCCATCATGTCGCTGTCTCCGTGGATTCTGCAGCCCTTCATGCGAACCATGACCGGTAGCGACGATGTCGGCCTGGGCCACTTTGGTGGCGGCGGTTACTGGCTGGCCGGTGCCATCGGTCACCTGGTGGGTCGCAAGGGTGACAAGAAGCCCACCTCCACCGAGGAGATCAAGTTCCCCAAGGGCATGGCATTCCTGCGCGACTCCACTGTCGCGATCGCTCTGACGATGATCGTGCTCTACGTGATCGTCGCCCTGTTCGCCGGCCCGCATTTCGTGGCCAGCAAGTACCCAGACGCGGGTAACTACATCATCTACGCGATCACCCTCGGCGGCACCTTCGCCCGCTGGTGTCTTCATCATCCTCGCCGGCGTCCGCCTGATCCTTGCCGAGATCGTCCCGGCTTTCAAGGGCATCTCGGAGCGCTTGGTCCCCAACGCGATCCCCGCTTTGGATTGCCCGATCGTCTTCCCGTTCGCTCCGAACGCGGTGCTGATCGGCTTTCTGACGAGCTTCGTCGGCGGCCTCGTCTCCATGCCGATCATGGCGTTCACCAAGCTCCCGATCGTGCTGCCCGGCGTGGTGCCGCACTTCTTCTGTGGTGCCACCGCCGGTGTCTTCGGTAACTCGCGTGGTGGTTGGAAGGGTGCGGTGCTCGGCGCCTTCGTGCAAGGCATCGCGATCAGCTTCCTGCCGATTGCTCTGATGCCGGTGCTCGGCTCGCTCGGCTTCGCTGACACGACGTTCTCCGACTTCGACTTCATAACGATGGGTATCTACTACGGCCTGCTCGGCCGCCTGGGCAAGGTGGGTGTGATCATCGGCCTCGTCGTGATGTACGCCGTCATCGTGGCCGGGTCGGTGGTCCTCAGCCGCCGCGCGAAGAAGGCGGTCGCGGAGGGTGCGCCCACCGGGTCCGGATCGACTGGCGCCACCAGCGTCGGCGCGCACTAATCCAGTTAGGGGGGAGTCGCATGGCTCAGGAACGGGATCTGAAACGACTAGCACAAACGATCAGACGTCTGACCCTGATGGAGTTGCTTCACGCGGGGTATGGCCACTTTGGCGGCAGTTTGTCGATTGTGGAGGCTCTGGCGGCCCTGTACGGGCACGCCATGAAGGTCGATCCGGCACATCCCGATTGGGAAGACCGGGACTACTTCGTCCTGTCCAAGGGCCATGCGGCCCCTGCTCTCTACGCGACGCTGGCCGCTGTCGGGTTCTTCCCGGCCGAGCGTCTCGAGACGTTGAACGCGAACGGGACTAAGTTGCCTTCGCACGCCGACCGCAACAAGGTGGAGGGCGTCGAAATGACCACGGGGTCCATGGGGCAGGGAATCTCCGCTGCTGCCGGGATGGCCTACGGGCTGCGTGTCGCTGGCAAGTCGAATCAAGTGTATTGCCTGGTCGGTGACGGCGAACTCAATGAGGGACAGTGCTGGGAGGCGACCCAGTTCATCGCGCATCAGCAGCTGACCAACTTCGTCCTCTTGGTCGACGACAACAAGCGTCAGTTGGACGGCCCGACGGCCGACATCTGCCAGACCTTCGATCTGGTGGCCAAGTTTGAGGCTTTCGGGCTTGCCGCCGAGCTCGTCCCGGGACAGGACGTCATGGCTATCGCTGCGGCTCTTGACCGGGCGCGCGAAGCGAAGCGGCCCACGTGCTTGGTGCTCGACACGATCAAGGGCGCCGGGGTGGATTTCGTCGCTAACGCGAAGGACAACCACCACCTCCGGTTGGACGGTGCTGGCAAGGAAGCGATCGCTCAGGCGATCTCCCTGCTGGAGGCGGAACTCAATCTTGACGTGGCGGCCGTGGAAGAAGGGACCGATCGATGACGTCGCTTGCTGGTTTGGAGATGCGGAAGGCTTACGCCGCCACTGTCGAGGAGCTCTACCACGAGCACCCCAATGAGGTCTTCGCGTTAGAGGCGGATCTGTCCAGCTCCATGAGCACCCTCGGGCTCAAGCCGATCATGGGCGGGCACTACCTTGACGTCGGCATCATGGAAGCGCACATGATCGGTACCGCAGCGGGTCTCAACGTCGTTGGAGGGTACGCATTTGTGCACTCCTTCGGGCAATTCCTGACGCGTCGCGCCATGGACCAGATCTTCGTGTCCTTGGCCTACACGAAGCTGTCGGCTTGCCTGGTCGGCTCCGATGCTGGCGTCACCGCGGAGCACAACGGCGGCACTCACATGACCTTCGAGGACATGGGAATCGTCCGAGTCATCCCGGGCATTCACGTCTACGACGTCTGCTCCCCGGTGCAGTTGGGGTACGTGTTGCGTCAGGCCTACGACCGCAAGGGCCTGACCTACATTCGGACGCAGCGCAAGAAACCTGCCGCTGACGTCTACGAGGACGGTATGGTTTTTGGTGCCTCCGGGGCGCACGTGCTCCGCGAGGGCTCGGACGTCACGCTGCTGGCCTGCGGCATTGAAGTGCCGGAAGCCCTGGTGGCGGCTGAGCAGTTGGCCGCCCAGGGGATCCAGGCGGAGGTGGTGGACGTCTTTCGGATCAAGCCGCTCGACGCCGACGTCATCCTCGGCAGTGTGGCCAAGACCGGATGCGTGGTCACGTGTGAGAACCACAATGTGGTCAACGGCCTGGGGTCCGCCGTGTCGGAACTGTTAGCGGAACAGCTGCCGGCGCCGCTGTGGCGTGTGGGCGTCAGGGAGGAGTTCGGGCAGGTGGGTGCCACCCGGTATCTCATGGAGCAATACGGCTTGGAGGCCGACTCCATCGTGGCAGCGGCGTCTGCGGTCGTTCGGCGCCGGAAATCGCGATAAGGGCGGGGGAGGAACGCCTCAGCATCTTTCCGGGTTGGTTTCGGGGGTGTTGAAGCACTGTTGTGGGCGCTCGTCCCCCATCTACTCTGGGCTCACAGATCACGGCTTGCTGACGAAACGGCTTCGGGGGGCTCTTCGTGGCCATGATTCCGGCCATTTCCCGTCCTCCAGCTCGTGCTGGATTTCACGTGCCCACGCGCCGGTGTCAAGGTCTTATCAACCGCTACGTCGTCCGGCCCCTTCTCGAAGCCGGCGGGTTCAGACCCCAATTGCACCTTCGATTGCGAAGAGCCCCCACGCCAACCGTTCACAGGTTCACGATCATCTTTCCGGTGTTGGCGCCATCGAGCAGGTCGATGAAGGCCTGAGCTGCGGCGTCGAGGCCCTCGCGAGCGGTCTCGTCCCACTGGACGGAGCCGTCGGCGATCCACCCGGCCATGTCCTTCTCGAAGTCCGCTCTCGCCTGCTCGGCGTACTTGGCGATCACGAAACCACGCAGCGTCAGGCGCTTACCGATGGCCAGCGCCAGGTTGTGCGGCGCGGGCGTCGGCTCGGTCGAGTTGTACTGGCTGATCGCCCCGCACATCGCAACCCGGCCGTCGGTACGCATGTTTGCGATCGCTGCCTCCAGATGGTCGCCGCCGACGTTGTCGAAGTAGACGTCGATGCCCTCGGGGGCGGCCTTCTTGAGCTGCCCGGTGACGTCGCCGTCGTGGTAGTTGAAGGCGGCGTCGAAACCGAGCTCTTTCAGACGGGCGATCTTCTCGGGGGTGCCGGCCGAACCGACCACTCGGGAAGCACCCTTGAGCCTGGCGATCTGTCCGACGGCCGAGCCGACCGCTCCCGCCGCGCCGGAAACGAAGACCGCGTCGCCCTGGTGCATCTCACCGGCCAGCAGCAAGCCTGCGTAGCCGGTCAGGCCCGGCATGCCCAGGACACCGAGATAGGCGCTGTCCGGCACGCCCTGAGCGGTGAGCGGACGCACCGCGTCGCCAGCCAGGATGGCGTGTTCGCGCCACCCCAGACCGTGGGTCACCTTGGTGCCCACAGGAAGTTGCTCCACACGCGACTCGATCACCTCGCCGACGGCCGCGCCGTCCAGCGGCTGGTCAATCTGGAAGGGGGGCACGTAAGACTCGACGTCGTCCATCCGGCCGCGCATGTACGGGTCCACCGACATGATGGTGTTGCGGACAAGGATCTGGCCGTCGTCGAGATCGGGTAGGTCCACCTCAACGGTGCGGAAGTTGTCCAGGGTGGGTTTCCCAACGGGACGGGATGCGAGGTGGATCTCGCGGGTTCGGGTGGTCATGTTTCTCCTTCTGCTAGGCAGAGCGCTGATCAGTGGGTTAACAGGTCGAGGAGTCGTTGGGCGGCATCAGCCGACGAGGCCGGGTTTTGCCCGGTGACCAACGTCCCATCCGTGACGACGTAGCTTTCGCCGTCGGCGCCCTTGCTGTAGCGGGCGCCCGCCTCCGTGAGGGAGTCCTCGACCAGGAACGGGACGACGGAGGTCAGGCCGGCGGCTTCCTCCTCGCCATTCGTGAAGCCGGTCACCGACCGGTCGACAATCAGCGACGTTCCATCCTGCTTCTTGACGGCGTGCAGAACACCGGGAGCGTGGCAGACCAACCCCAGCGGCCTACCAGCAGCGTCGCTGTCGAGGATAATCTGCTTCGAGGCAGGGTCGTCGACGAGATCCCACAGCGGGCCATGGCCGCCCGGGTAGAAGACGGCGTCGAACTGGGCCGGGTCAACCTCCGACAGACGGACAGTGGCCGCCAGCGCGGCCTTGGCGGCATCGTCGGCCTCGAATCGACGGGTCGCGTCGGTCTGCATCTGTGGCAGCGCGCTCGTCGGGTCGACCGGGGGCTGTCCGCCCTTCGGTGAGGCCAGAGTGATCTCGTGTCCGGCATCACCGAACACGTAGTAGGGAGCGGCGAATTCCTCAAGCCAAAAGCCGGTCTTACGGTCTGTGTCGCCAAGCTGATCGTGTGACGTGAGGACCATCAGGATACGGGCCATTACGGGTGTTCCTTTCAACATGGTGTGTTGCGCTGGACATGGCGGATTCACGGATTGCCTCCGATCCGAGGCTGAAGGTCAGTGGGCGCCCGTCACCGGATCGGACACGCGCACCAGGCGCTTGTTGACGAATTCGTCGACGCCGTAGTTCCCCAGTTCGCGGCCGAAGCCGGAGCGACGGACGCCGCCGAAGGGCAGCCCGGCGAGGCTGGTGCCGTGCTCGTTAACGTAGGCCATGCCTACGTCCAGACGTCGCGCTGTCTGCTCGGCAAGCTCGAGGTCGTCGGACCACACCGAGCCGCTCAGCCCGAAGTCGCTCTCGTTGGCCAGCGCCACGGCTTCATCAACATTGGCGGCCCGGTAGACGACCGCGACCGGTCCGAAGAGTTCCTCTGACCACGCGCGCATCTCACGGGTCACGTCGGTCAACACTGTCGGTTCCATGAAAGCGCCGCGTCCGGAGCGAGGATGTCCGCCCATGACGACGCGCGCACCGTGGCTCACAGCGTCGTCAACCAACGCAATGAGTTCGTCACGGGCTTGTGTGCTTGACATCGGGCCCACGGTGGTGGCCTCGTCGCGGGGGTCCCCGACCACCGCCGCCGAGAATGCGGCCGACAAGGCGTCGACGAAAGCGTCGTAGAACTCGTCCAGAACGATCATCCGTTTCGGCGAGTTGCAAGCCTGTCCGGCGTTACTCAACCGAGCTTGGGCGGCGCTGTTTGCCACCGCGTCGATGTCGCCACCAAGAACGATCAGCGGATCGGAGCCACCCAACTCCAGCACAGCCTTCTTGAGGTGCTTGCCGGCTGCGGACGCGACCGAAGCGCCAGCCCCCTCACTGCCCGTGAGGGAGACGCCGCGCACACGCGGGTCGGCGATGATGCTCTCGATGTGGGAGCTATCCACGAGAATCGTCTGGTACACACCCTTCGGCAGACCGGCCTCGTCGAGGATTTTGGCCATCTCAAGCGCCGAGGCGGCGCAGATCGAGGCCGGCTTCAGCAGTAGCGTGTTGCCCAACAGGAGGTTGGGGGCGATGAAGCGAGCGAGCTGGTAATAGGGGAAGTTCCACGGCATCACGCCGAGCAGTACCCCCAACGGCTCCTTCTCCACATGGGAGGAGTTTGCGCCTTGCTTCGGAAGGATGTCGCCGGCCATCAGCTCGTCGGCGTGCTGGGCGTAGTAGTCGAAAATCTGGGCGACAAGTTGCGCCTCGGCGACGCCCTGGGCGACGGGCTTACCCATTTCGGTGGCGGCGATCACGGCGAGTGTGTCAGCCCTCTCCTCGAACAGGCGCGCGGTCCGAGCCAAGATGTCGGCCCGCTCCCCGACGCTTCTGTGTCGCCAAGAAGCGAATGCCTCGTCAGCGGCGTTGATCACACCGCTTACCTCGCTGGGGTCGAGAGACTCCCAGCTGTCGATGAGTTCGTCCGTCGAAGGGTTCTGGGTGCGGTACATATTCGTGGATGCCTCCATTGTCGTGACTGCGGTCGTTCAAAACGGCGAGACGGTGACGTCACACCGCAGTGCCGGCTAGGGGATCCCCCTAGCGCCGCGTTGGAGTCAGTCGTCGACGACAGTGACGTCGACGCGGATGTTGCCGCGGGTGGCGTTCGAGTAGGGGCAGACCTGGTGGGCCTGGTCGGCCAGTTGCTGTGCCTCGTCATGGGGCAGGGCGGGGACGACGACCTCCAGGGCGACGGCCAAGCCGAAGCCCTTTCCTGCCTGGCCGATCGAGACTCGCGCGCCCACGGAAGAGTCGCCCAGGTCCTTCTTCGCCTGACGAGCCACCATCTGCAGTGCAGAGTGGAAGCACGCGGCATAGCCGGCGGCAAACAGTTGCTCTGGGTTCATCCCCTGGCCGCTGCCACCCATCTCGACCGGGACGGCCAGGTCCTGGGACAACCGGCCGTCAGCAGTTTGGACGTGACCATTGCGGCCAGCTCCGGTGGCGATGGCCTCGGTGGTGTAAACGGGCTTGATCTCAATCATGGTGCCTCCTGGCTGGCGTGATGTAGCTGCGAGACCACTTGTGGTTCGCGGACGTACCAACAACGTAGCGCACAACTAAATTGTGCACAATCCCCAATCCTCGATACTCTTGGGACGTGAGCGACCCGACCCTCGACCTTGATCATCAGCTCTGCTTCTCCCTGTATAGGGCCAGCAGGGCAGTGACGCGCGCCTATCGGCCACTGCTTGAGGACATCGATCTCACCTACCCCCAGTACCTCGTCATGCTCGTCTTGTGGCGTGCCGACGAGCCCGTCGGCGTCAATGACATCGGAGCTCGGCTACACCTTGACAGTGGCACCCTGACCCCCCTGCTGCGGCGGTTGGAGCAGGCTGGCTTCATCACCCGTAAATGGAGTGACAATGACGAACGACGTCGCCTGATTAGCCTGACGCAGGAGGGGCGATTTTTGCGTGTCAGGGCAGCCAGAGTTCCCGAACAGGTGCTCGCGCTGTACCCGGCTCCACCAGAACAACTCGCCCAGGTCAAGGCATTCCTGGACGACCTGTCCACCCAACTGGAGTGACGACTGCCGCTCCACCATCCCAGAAAGGCCATTTCCATGTCCACATCCCCACGCCGCTCCCAGACCCTCGCACGACTCGGGCTCGGAGGCCTGATGGTCTACGCCGGTGTCTCCCACCTGTCTTTCAAGCGTCAGGAGTTCCAGGCCCAAGTGCCCGACTGGTTCCCCGGCGACAAGGACCCCGTCGTCATTGGTTCTGGCGTCGTCGAGATCCTTCTCGGGGGCGCGATGCTGGCCTTGCCGCGTCATCGCGAGCTGACTGGCGTTGCCCTGGCCGGTTTTTACGCCGCCATCTTCCCCGGCAACATCGACCAGTATGCGGCGCGTCGAGACGGTTTCGGCCTCAACACCGATGGCAAGCGCCTCGCACGGTTGTTTGGCCAGCCCGCTCTCATCGCCGCCTCGCTCTGGTCCGCTGGGGTGCCGCGGTCGTAGCACTCGCCGCAGTGTGCTCGATCGTGCATGGGGCGGTCTTCGCAGGGAAGGCCAACTCTTGATGAGTCCGCTCTGATTCAACCCATGCACCTACCGATGAACCGTGCACTAATGTCCACAGATTCCTGACCATTGGTGCAACCGATGACGTCGCCGGGGGAGGTTTGCCCCTCGGACGGCAGACTCAACCCCCCGGCAAAGTCCTTGGTGGATTGGAGGGGGTGAGAATGATCGCTGCGGTTGGAGCGTCCGAATCCTTCGGTGACGGGCGCAGCCTGGCCGGGCTGGTGCAGCACTCGGACCACGGATCGCAATATCTATCGATTCGCTACACCGGCCGCCTCCTGAGTGAAGGCATCGAGGCGTCCACCGGCGCTTGGGGTCCTCCTACGACAACGCGGCCGCCGAGGCACTGAACAAGTCCTACAAGCGTGAGCTCGTCTGGACCCGATCATGGAAGGGTCGAGACGACCTCGAGGCCGCCACCGCCTCGTGGGTCGAGTGGTACAACCACACCCGACCTCACCGCACCAACCCCGACGAGCTACCACCAGCCACCGTCGAGGACCGCTACTGCGATCACACCACCACGCCGGCGAGCGCCGCCGCGTGACTACTCACCCTCCACAAAACCCGGGACGATCCACTCGTCATGCCTTGTGCGGTGCGGTTCAATGACATTTTTCTGTCATCCCAGGAGATCACCATCATGGACACCCGCACGACCAGCTCCACTGCACCGTCCGCATCCACCACCTCTGAACTCGACGCGCTCATCGTGGCCACCGACATCCTGCTCGACGACGCTCTGCCGACAGGTGTCCAGGACCTGCTCGTCGCAGGAGTCCTCACGCGCGTCTGAGATCGTGCGGTATACCGACAGCCGTGCCTGTGGGGCCCCAGGAGCACCGATATACGCAATCTGGCACCACCCCGCAGCACATGCTGCGGGGTGGTGCTGTTTCTCGCGGTCACCATCAGCGTGCCGAGAGCAGGCCCGGGGTTGGCTGGACGAACGAGAACCGGCAGAGCCGGTTCGGGGGAGTCGATGACACACATCGCCCTGAGGAGCACCGATCGTCATGACTGTCCTTACTGGCGCTGCCGGCCACACCACCCTCACCGCTGCCAGCTGGGACCAGGTCCGTCGCGACCCGGAGCTGGAGGCCGTTGACCTCACCCTGCACATCCTCGGCGGGAGAATCCCTCAGCACGTCGTCCGCGCCGAGCTGTCCCCGACCGTCTGGCTGGCAGTCCTGGCCCAGACCGATGCCGGCATCGCCACCATCGAGCGCGCCGTCATCGGCGGGCGCTCGGTCCCGGTGGCCCGCTGAGACCCGTCCCGACCATCATCATCAAGGAGCACACCATGGCATTCATCGGATCGTCACTGCTGGAAACGCGACCGATCCCACCGCCCCCGACTGGGACCAGATGGCCGACTGGGCTGAGTCGCAGGCTCCACTGACCGACGACTCGAGCCCCACGCTGACCGGGGAACCAGCCCGGCAGGCCCAATGTGGGGGCCGACCACGCCACCGGCGCCGGCCAGTCCTGTGAACGCGCCACCTGACTCGACGAGCAGACCGACGTCGCACTGGTCGCCCGGGCCCGCCGCGAGCACAAGAGCGTCTCAGCAGTCATCCGCGACGTCCTACGCACCGAGCTCGCCAAGTCCTGAACCTCAGAAGTCCCAGCAGGGACCTCCGGGATCGGCCGGCGAATCGGGACCGCGGGGATGGTCGATGTCGCCTTCGCCGGCCAACTCGTCAGCGGCATGTCACATCGCCTTCATGACCTCCTCCAGTGGTCCCCGTTGCAGCAGGGGAGAGTCACCCCACTGAACCTGTCAGTGCCCACATCTAGTGTTTGTG
>OJLS01000269.1_pt1 | contig 11822 bp, 9 predicted proteins | sample 1597081 | NCBI WGS metagenome assembly OJLS01 (sample SAMEA3904663, study PRJEB24821) | metagenome | biome: Builtin; feature: hospital; material: surface | place: USA | collected 2013-05-22
CAGTGTTGTTGATGATCCAGTGGGCAAAGTTGCTGCCGATGAATCCGGCTCCGCCGGTGACTAAGAGGGAGGTCATGGTGGTCAGTCTATGGACGAATGGCTGATCTTGCGTATTGCGTGAAGTTCCACCATGACACGGTGCGGCGTGCGTGGATGGGATGTGAGCACCATTACGGATGCCTTCGTTACCATCGTGTGGTGAATCACAGAGCCCCAGGCTTGGATCCAGGAAGAGAATGTGACCCCCATGTTTGACTGCTTGGCCCATGAGCGCAGAAAGCCAGTGATTGCGGACAAGGTGGTGATTTCACTTGCGAGTGCCGAACGTCGCAACACGACCGTTCCCAAGTTGGTTGATGCCGGATTTCGAGTTCTCGACGCCATTGACGGTCGTCTGATGTCGAAGGAGGAGATCGCCGAACGATTCGACACCGCGCTGTTCGAGGATACCTTCCTCCATTATCCGAAGCCTGGGGAGATCGGCTGCACGCTGAGTCACCTAATCGCCATTTCCGACTTCGCCGCGGCGGCGGGGGGTGCCGACGACTGGATCGTCATCACAGAGGATGACGCCGCGCTATCCCCGTGGTGGGGACGTGACCTTCCGCGCGTTGGGTGCGGCGCAACGTCTCGGCGTCGATCTGGCGGTACTCGGCATGTACAGCGCACCCATGGACCAGCCGGCGAAGGATTACTGCAGCCGTCACCACCCGCTGGGTATCGGGGCGAGGCCTGTCTCGGTGTTGTCGACGGGGACACCGATGCCCGCCGTCCGCGCGGTGAATGTCATCGTTCCCCAGTTCGAGTTGGGCTCTGTGGGGTACGCGATGACGAGAAGTGCCGCGCGAACGATTGTCGCGTATGAGGGAAGCCCTATTGGGTTGCGGACGATTGGAGGGTGATGCGCCGGGTGGGCCTGCGTATCGGGCTTGTGAAGCCAACCCTCGTGGAGCCGTCCAGCGGTGTCGAGAGCACCATTCGGCACGGGGACAACCCCCGGGTCCACGACTACGTCATGTCACCGCGGGAAAGGCTGGCCCTCAAGACCCGTTTGAAGGCTCTGAGAGGGAAGGCCGTCGACTCCTCGCGGAAGAGCCGTGAGATTCTCCACAGGTTGAGGAGCGGACGTCGGAACTGAGTCCGGAAGTCCTCGGCCGTGCCTCCTCGGGGTTGTGGGCATCCCGCACACGGATGCATCAGTATTGGATGAGTCGGTGACGATCGTGCGATCAGGATGCACAGATGCGGGATTCACAGGCATCGGGATTGACAGATATCGGGAGTGAAAGGATCGGTGACGCCGTGAGGGATGTTGTACGGGCAGTGCGTACTTTCGCGGAGCGGGCCCGGCACGAGGTCATGTCGAGGGGTTCGCAACTGCTCCCCTCGGATCGAGGGCTCGTGCAACGCGCGACCGGTGACGATCACCCGAGTGCCGCATCCCGGACGGTGGAAGGTACTTGGAGCACTGACTCTCCCGCGGTGTCGGTCGTCGTCCCGCACTACGGCGAGGTCGAGCCGACGATGTCGGTGGTTCGTGACCTGATGGCCCAGGAGGGTGTCGACTCCTTCGAGATCATTGTCAGTGACGACTGCTCGCCGCAGACCTTCCCTGAGGGGGAGGGCTGGAAGGTTGTCCACAGTGCGGCCAATGGCGGTTATGGTGCTGCCTGCAACCGGGGTGCAGCAGCCGCGACTGGGGAGTACGTGCTGTTCCTCAACAGTGACGTGACGATCGGGTATGACTTCCTACGCCGCTTCCTTGAAGCAGCTAAGCCATGGGGACGCGCCATCACTGCGCCCGCGGTGCGGCAGGGAGATCATCCGGCACCAGTGGCGAGGTTCTGGGGCAAACCCCATCAATACATCGTCAACTGGGCGACGCCGGGCGTGCGGTTCCATGGTCAGGAGTGGTTTGACCGGCTCCAGGGACAAGACGTCACCTCGATGAACCGCGCGATGGAGAGTGGGTTTGGTGTCGTCGTTGACTGGGTTTCCGGTATCGCGCACATGATGCCCTTGGAGGATTTCCGAGCTGTCGGGGGATTCGACGAGGACTACTTCATGTACTGCGAGGAAATGGATCTTCATCGTCGGCTTCATGGGGAACGAGGTCTCAAGGCGGTTTATCTGCCCCAGGTCGAGATCGGTCATGTCGGAGGTGGGTCCTCATCGGCGGAGAGAGTCCGTTCCTGGAACGTCGACGGTCAGTTCCGCTTCTTCGACAAGTGGGGCGGGGCACGACGTTTCTTGGTTGGGATGGTGGCGACATCTGTCCTCAACGCGGGTTGGAATACCTTCAAGAAGGCTCGTGGAGCTGACGTCGCCCCAGCAGGAACGCTTGCTGATGAGTGGTCGACAATCATGCATGGGTGGCGACATCGCAAGGACAGCGGTGCCCAACGTCGACCGGTCCGATCGCTGTCGCGTCCCGAGGACCTCCTGCCAGATTGCCGGTCCCTTCTCATTGTCGAGATGCGCGCTGGTGACGCGAACAGGGATGCCAGCGCCCTTGCTGGCCGGGACGGTGCGCAGGTGTGGACCGTCGGCGTCGGTCCGAACGACCACCGACCTGAGAGCTTGGCGCACGAGGTTTTCACATGGCAGGACGCCCACCCAGATGGTGTCGTCGTCTTGCCAGCAGGGGCCGGAGTCCGTCCCGACAAGGGGAGGGACCTGCGGTGCCCACGTTTCTCAGAGAAATCTCGACTCGTGACGGTCGATCCTGATCATGCGGCAGTCCGTGACGCGGTGCTGACAGTGCTCTCCCATCTCCGGCCGTCGGTGGTCGTCCTCTATGAGGAGACTCCGTTCCGTCAGTCAGACCACCCGGAGTGGCGGACGATCGTCCACGCGTCGTCATGCGCCGACGACCGCGGGATCGTACGTTGCGCTGTCACCTGTGGAAACTCCGACGAGCTGTACTGGTTGCTGACGTCCACTGATGCGGACGACAGTGGCCACCGTCTATGGTGAACACATGCGCGGAATCATCCTGGCCGGCGGTACTGGGTCCCGGCTGCATCCCATCACGCTGGGGACGAGCAAGCAGCTCATGCCCGTCTATGACAAGCCGATGATCTACTACCCCCTGACCACCCTCATCTTCGCGGGTATCCGGGACGTCCTGGCCATCACGACACCGCACGAGGCTGAGGCCTTCCACCACCTGCTCGGTGACGGATCGCAGTTCGGCATCAACATCGAGTTCGCGGTGCAGCCCGAGCCAAAGGGCCTGGCCCAGGCCTTCACCATCGGTGCTGATTTCGTTGGGGATGACGCGTCCTGTCTTGTTCTGGGAGACAACATCTTCTCCGGTCCAGGGCTGGGAACTCGGTTGCTGACCAAGGCTCAGTCCGTCGACGGAGCCCTTATCTTCGGCTATCAGGTTGCCGACCCGCGCGCCTACGGCGTCGTCGAGGTGGACGACGACGGTCTTGCGATCTCGATCGAGGAGAAGCCAGAACCTCCCAAGTCGCACTGGGCAGTGCCCGGGCTCTATTTCTACGACAACGACGTCGTCGCGATTGCGCGAGATCTCAAGCCTTCGGCTCGTGGTGAGTTGGAGATCACCGACGTCAACCGCACCTACATGGAGCAGCGCCGACTGCATGTCGAACTGTTGCCGCGCGGTACCGCATGGTTGGACACAGGGACCTTCGACTCCCTCAATGACGCGGGCAATTTCGTGCGCGCGATCCAGACTCGGCAAGGCCTGCAGGTGGGATGTCCCGAAGAGGCTGCATGGCGACGCGGATTCCTGACTGACGAGGGACTTCTCGAGAGAGCTGAGATGTTCGAGAAGTCGGGGTATGGAACCTATTTGCGTGGTCTCGTGACCCACCCCTGAGGTAGCGGTCTGGTCCGAACTCGCCCAACGGATTTGTGTGCCGTAACATTACGGTGCCTGTGGGCTGATTTCGGCCTGTCCACATGAGGGCCAGCGAACCATCAGAGGAGTCCATACCCCGTGACAGTTGTCGACGTCGTCCGCATCTTGCGGCGCAACCTTGCTCTGCTCATTGTCTGCACCCTTATGGGAGGACTGCTCGGCGCGGTTTACCAGCTGACGCGTCCGGAGGTGTTCACGGCGAAGGCGACCGGAATGGTCGTCGCTGGCGACTCTGCATCGGTCGGCGGGGCAATGTCCGGCAATACCATTGCCCAGCAGCGAGCGACGACCTACACGAAGCTTGTCGAGACGCGAACCATGGCTCAGAAGACGGCCGAGATCCTCAAGAAACAGGGGATCCCGGAGGCTGCGAATGGGCAGCTGACGGCGTCGGTCCCGGACGACACAGCCTTCATTGAGATCAAGGCAACGGGTGACACCGCCAAGAACGCCCAGGCTCTTGCCAACGCGGGGTTGGAAGCGCTCATCTCTGAGGCGCTTCGTATGGAGACCTATGGCCAGACTGCAGGGTCAGGCAAGAAGAGCGACGCCCAGTTGGCCAAGATGACCTCGGTGCATGTCCTTGGCTATGAGTCCGCAGGGCTGCCGAGCGGTGACCGAGGGAAATCGCTGGCCCTATACGTCGCTGCCGGTTTGGTGGTCGGTTTCCTCATCGGTGCGGTCATTGCGGTGATCCGCAAACAATTCGACGTCAAGATTCGGGATCAGGCCACTGTCGAGGAACTCACTGGGTCCGGAATCCTCAGTGTGATTCCGGATGACAAGAAGCTTGCCGAGCAGCGCGAGAAGTCGATCGTGCACATCTCCGGTGTCACGGGTGAGGCTTTCCGTCAGCTTCGCACCAACCTGCGGTTCGCCAACGTCGACAATCCTCCGCGCACTGTCGTGATCACCTCGGCCAACCCGGGTGAAGGAAAGTCGACCGTTTCGACACACCTCGCCGTCGTCATGGCACAGGCCGGCGAGAAGGTCGTCCTCGTTGATGCCGATATGCGCCGTCCGGTGCAGCACAAGGCCTTCGGTGCAGAAGCGAGCGTCGGACTCTCCCAGGTACTTGCGGGCGATGTGAGTCTGGATGACGCCCTGATGCGAACCGAGACCAAGCGTCTTCAGATGCTGGCTGCTGGGCGTATTCCCCCGAACCCTTCCGAGCTTCTTGGTTCCCAGCGGATGAAGGATCTCCTGGCCGAGTTGCGCAAGCGTGGATATTTCGTCGTCATCGATGCGCCGCCGCTGTTGGCCGTGACGGATGCCGGCTTGCTTGGCGCCATTGCCGACGGAACTATTTACGTGGCCGTCGTCGGCAAGACTCACCGAGATCAGGTGTCCCTGGTCGCAAAACGTCTGGAGCAGGTTGGAGCTTCGCTCCTGGGCTCGGTCCTGACTCGTGTGCCTCGTAAGAAGATGGGTGACGTCCTCTATGGTTACGGGGCCGCCAACTATGGATATGGCTCCTACTACGGTGACTACGGAAAACGCGGCTACTCCTCTTACGGCAGCGAGGAGCAGGACAGCCGGGAATCCATTGCGGTGGTCCAGGAAGCGCAGCCGGCGGAGGGTCTGGTTCGCGTTCCCAAGAAGGACCGCGCCGACACGGATACAGAGATCACCCCACGTCGGGCGAGATGACTGGAGTTGTGACTGATGGCACGGCCCGACCCGCTGCTGTGGCGGACCGGGATCCCGCTATGAGCAAGCGGGTTCGTAGTGCCGCTGCCAGGGTCGGAAGTATTCGGGTACCGGACTTCCTTCTCGGTCTTGCGTTCATCGCCGGTCGCTATGACATTGGTCTTCCGGTTCCCATTGACGTTGGTCTGATTGCGGCGGCGATTCTCGTGGCAGCTTTTGTGCGCCCCACCGTCAATGTTCGCGGGCTCGGGTATTACCTCGTGTTCTGGTTCGGTGCGCTCGTTTGGGTCGTTGGCATATCCGTCCATCAGGGTCAACCGTGGATGCAGCGATCTTTTCGCTGGTTCCTGCTGGTGCTGTTCTCCGTGTGCATCGCTCAAGGCCGACTTCTCTGGAGATCCTTCATCGCCGGGTACGGGTTCGGGTTGATCTTCGTGAACATCCCCGCGAACTTCACACCGCTGCGCCCCAGCGGATATGAAGGATATTTGGTTGGTTTTCTTGACGACAAAAATGTTGCGGGCATGGTCTATGCAATCATTGGGATTGTAGTACTGGGGATTTTGCGCTCCAGCGGATCACGTGCGGTTGCCGCCCTGCTTTTTGGTGCTGCACTCTTCGCCACCGGATCACGGACCTCGATGATGGCGTTCGCAGCTGGCGTTGTCTGGATTGTGATGAGGAATCGTCTGGGCCTCATCTTTCGTCTTTGTGTTGCACTCATTGGGTGGATCGGTATCCGGTACGTCGAGGAGAACTTTGCCGAGGCCGGTGTTTTCGCCGCCAGATCCGGTACGGACTGGTTCAGGGGCGTTATTGATGTCGCCACGGCTGCCAAGGAACAGGCATCTCCGTGGTACGGGAGCGGTTTGGGCACAGCCTGGGTGATGGTCTTGGATGACCGAAGGGTGTTCTTCCATGATTCCTATGCAGCGCTGCGGGTTGAGGGAGGCATCCCTCTTCTTGTCGCTGTCGTCGGGCTTTTCGTCGTCGTGGTGTGGGGAGTTCTTGATCAGCGGATCAAGATCTCTGATGAGCAGCGAGTCGTGGAAGGCGCAGTAATCGCCATTCTCGTGTGTGCTTGGAAGCTGGGAGAGGTTTTCTTTGCCGCTCCAGCCTTCATCGTTATTGGAATAGCCCTGTGCGAGCGGTACGGAGTTCCGTGGCACAAGGAGAAAGACAAAGATGTCACAGGGCTTGATGGCTGGCCAGCTTACTCGTCCACAGTAATTGAAGGTCATGTGAGGAGCCAGAATGCGACCATCGGTAGCCGTCCTTGAGGACATGGCCGGACGACGGCACAGCCGCTGGGACGCCGCTGCGTTGATCAATCGAGGAGGGACGATATGACCAAGCTGCTCGTCGTGACGCCAGGCTTCCACGGTTACGGTCAGGCCATTGGCAGAGCCTTCGGGAAGAGGGGATATGAGGTCGTCGTCCATGAGTACGATGCAGCTCCGCCCATCGAGAAGGCCTGGAACAAGCTTCGGTACGAGTTGCCGGCCAAGGTGCGCGGCCGGGCCGAGCACTTGTCGACCCAGATCGTCACCGCCAGGGCCGTCGAGCGCCTGCGCGAGGTCCATGCAGATTTGGTCTTTACCGTTCGCGGTGATGCGCTCGAGGCTGATTACTGGCAGGAACTGAGAGCTACCTCGCGGCGTTCGGTCGTGTGGTTATACGACGAGTTGGGTCGTATGACTCATGACATTGAGCTCGCCGCTGCGGTGTCAACCGTGGCCACCTACAGCCGGGGAGACGTCGCTCAGCTTCGGGAACAGGGGATTGAGGCCCATCATGTCCCGCTGGCCTTTAACTCAGAGACGGGAACCGAGGGCCATTGGCAGAAGGACGTCATCAGCTTCGTCGGGTCGAGTCTGCCCAAGCGCATGGAGATCCTGTCCGCCCTCGTCAACGACGGGGTTCCCGTGATGGCATACGGTAGGGACTGGTCGGACCACCCAGTTGACCGCTTGAGGACGTGGCGGCTGGGGTCATCCGGCATTCCGGCTGGCCGAGATGTCCGTCTTGGTCAGGCATACGCGATCATGCGGGATTCGGCGGCCACCCTCAATATCCACGGTGATCAGGACGGTTTCACGATGCGTACCTTCGAGGCGTGTGGGGTGGGTGCCGTCCAGATCATCGACAGGGATGACGTCAGCCAGTTCTATGAACCCGGTAAAGAAGTCCTGGTGCAACACAGCGCTGAGGAGACGCTTGAGATAGCCCGCATGGTGCTTGCCGACCGCAAGCGCATGGAATCCCTGCGTGAGGCTGCGAGGGCTCGCACGATGGCTGAGCACACCTTGGACCAGCGGGTTGCCGTTCTGGATGGATTGTGGTGATGCACATGGGTTCCACGGGTCTGGTGTTTCCCGAAGACCTCGATGCATGGCGGGAATGGTCGCGCAAACGTAACCGGGTGCGGTTCGGACTGGCGTCTGCCAGAGCGTTTCTACGTCAGGGACCGCCGGCTCCGAGGCCGATGCTCTACCTGCCGGCCGAGAAACCCTCCGTTCTGGTGGTGCTCGACCAGGTTTCCGCGAGTTGTCGGTTCGCCACCGTTGATCCGCTCTCGCATCTTGACCCGGACCGAACCGCGGTGTTGTCGAGTCATTCGGAGGCTCGCTTCTTTGCTGCAGGTCACGTCCGCCCCATGGAGTGGCATCCCGACGCACCGCTGCCTCCCTCGATTGAGCAGATTCTGACCCTCGGGGCGTTCAACACGCTGGCCGCTGCCGTAAGGCCGTGGGCGCAGAGACATCATGCGCGTTTCTGCGTGATCCAGCATGGTCTCCTGACCCCGTGGGCCCCTCCGCTGAGTCCGGGGGATCACCTCTTCGCGTGGTCCGAGGCCGATGCCGAGTACCAGTGCGCGGGCCGTGCCGACGTAACCAGTGAGGTGGTGGGGTCTCAGATGTTGTGGAAGGCGTCGAGGCTGCCCAAGGCGGAACTCCAGGACGACACCCCGGTGATGCTGGGGCAGTTGCACGGGGCAGAGCTCGGCCGAGCCTCCAAACAACGCATCTACACCGAGTTCTGCAACTCCACGGGTGCCATTTACCGTCCGCATCCCAACGAGGCCGATGCCATTTCGCGCATCCAGCACCGCCTGATGACCCGTAGGGGGGTTGTCATAGAGTCGACCAGGAAGTCCTTGGTTGAGGAGGGACGACCGGTCGTCTCCATCTTCTCGACCGGAACTCTGGAGGCAGCGTGCCGAGGGTTGCCGGCCTGGGTTCACTATCCCGGTCCACCATCATGGATCGAGGATTTCTGGAGCCGGTATGGGCTGTCCCGATGGGGATCGTCTCCGACTCAGCCCTACGAATCTCCCGAGGTGGAACCGGCGCTCGCTGTTGCCAAGGCACTGTCCTGCTGATCAGTCGCTGTCCGGCGGGGTCATCCGTGCCTCTGAACGGATGACCCCGTGTTTTTCATGATGCGGTGAACTCGCCTTGGGCACACCTGGCCAGGTGGTCAATGCGTTTCTGGAACTCAGCCTCCATTGAGTGTTCCAGCATGAATTTGATGCCGGTTTGGCGCGGTTGCTCGAGCATTTCAGGGTGATCGGCGAGTTGGGCAATCCTTGCGGCCAACGCGGCAATGTCGTTCATGCGTACAGTCCAGCCAAGCCCTTCCTTTGCCAAATCGTCCGAGACGAGGTTCTTGTACGACAGGAACGGGACACCACAGCCTGCAGCTTCCAGATAGGTCCCCGCGGGGTCCGACTGGCGGTGGGGCAGAACAGCGAGGTCGATGTCGCGCTGGAAGAAGGGCATCCACTCCTCGCTGAAATCGACCATGCCGTGGTTGATGATCGAGGGATCGCTATCGTCAACGAGATCGGCGAGAGCGCCACCGCCGAACAGGTGCAACTCGAGCGGGCGTCGAGTGAGTTCGCGAGCGTGGCGGAAGGCCTCCAGCGCGGCGTCAAACCCCTTTGGATACAAACAGCGTCCGGAGAATGCCAGTCGGAAGACATCGGAGTCCGTATGGGCGTCGCCGCGGACGTCATTGCGGCGCACTCGTGTGTCGTAGTACATGACGTAGCTGGGATTGACCCGACCATACGCCTCTGCTGCAGGGCGACCGTTCAGCTGCAGGCCTGCGGCTTTCCTGAGAGTCGAGCGCATATGTGGTTCCTTGCGAATCAGCCCGAAAGCCTGGCGAGCCGCATCGATATGGCTGTGCGCATTCGAGTGGGCCCATTGCAGGCGGGCGCGCAGGGGATTCTCAACGATGATCACGACGGGCATGGCATCGTGGAGGTGGGGGATCTCACGGTTCATGACGGTGAGATCCGTCAGGACGACATCAGGGTTGATGTCCCGCAACGTGGAAATTCGGTCGGGGGTAAGTGTCACATCGAATGGCAGTGATGCCATGCTGCAAGTCGTCCCAGCCATCCCGGTGTGTTCCGTGCGTGGCCACGAGGACCATGTCTCCGTCCCACAGACGCGCATATTCCTTGAGCCCGGAGAGGGTTTTGGGCTCGATTGAGATTGAGTCTTCAGTTGCGGTTACACGAAACGGCAGGGTGAGCGCAAGTGTCGGCATGATCCCTCTTTCGCGGACGATGCTTCAGAAAGCAGCTTCGCGGGCTGGCCGGGTATGATCCGGGAACCTGCGAGGTGAACGGGCGAGATACTGGGCGGGGCTCACCCCTTTTTTCCTGACAGGTCTCCCAGCGCCACCAGGTGGGCGAACTCCTCGCTCTGGGTCTGGACTTCCTCGAAGGTGCCGCTGGCGTCAATCTTCCCGTGCGAGAAGAAGATGACCTTGTCGACATTGCGGACGGTCGAAAGTCGGTGGGCGACGATGATCATCGTCATCTTTCCGTGCAGTGACTCGATCGTCTGGGTGATCCTGTGCTCGGTCTCGTTGTCGAGGGCGGAGGTTGCCTCGTCCATGATGAGCAATTCAGGTTCGCGGTACAGGGCACGGGCGATACCCACACGCTGCCTCTGCCCACCAGAGAGGCGGGATCCGCGCTCTCCGATCGCGGTGTCGACCCCGTCAGGGAGATCATCGATTAAGTCGTCCAGCTGGGCCTGCTTGATGACTCGGGACAATTTCGCCTCGTCGATCTCGTCGCGGGGCTGGTCGAAAGCGATGTTCTCAGCCAAGCTGGCGTCCAGGAGGAAGACCTCCTGTGGGACGACGGCGATGTTCTTGCGCCAGGACGCCATCGCCGAGGCGATGTCGGTGCCGTCGGAGCGGATGGCGCCGTCTGAGGGAGAGCGCAGCCCGAGGATGAGATCAACGAGAGTCGACTTCCCAGCGCCGGAGCTTCCGGCCAGGGCGACCGATTGGCCGACGGGAATGGTGAGCGAGATGTCGTCCAGGACGAGGGGTCCGTCCTCGTAGTGGAAGGAGAGATGGGCGACCGTGATTTCCTTCTCCAAGGCGAGGGGTGCCTCCGTCGTGGACGAGCGTTCGATGCGCAGGGCCTCGGCCGCACGGAGGTCATGGCTGAGGGCCTCCAGGCCGGGAAGACCCATGCGCATGGTGTTGAGAGCACCCAAGAGGGCCGAGATGCTTGGGAGGATCCGGAAGCTGGCTGCGCCGAGAACAGCGATCGAGGCCATCATGCTCTCGCCAGCGGTGACTTGCATCGTCACGATGACCAGGATCGTGATGCCGATGACGAAGAGGACTTCCAGCAGATATCGCGGGAGGCTGCCGTAGAAGTTTCCGTCGCGACTGGCTCGTGCCGCACGGATCTGCGAGTCCTCGTAGTGATGAATGAAGTGGGGCTGGGACCCGCGGATGATGACCTCCCGGATACCGCCCAGCGCGTGCAGGGCGGCTTTGTATCCCGCTCTGGAAGCGGCGAGTGCCTCAGAGCCTGCGCGGATGGACCGCGGCTTGATGATGCGCGAGTAGATCAGGGCGGCTCCACCGATGTAGATGAAGGCGAAGAGAGATGGTAGCGGTGTTGCGATGAGAAGGGCGATGGCCACGAAGAGGATGGTGATTCCTGAGCTGATGGCGGACATCGCACCGCCCAGCAGGTAGGTGTACACCTGACCAACCGATGGGCCGAGAGTGTTCAGGAAGGAGACCGTCCCACGCTGTGCATGCAGTGAGAAGGGTGCGTCCAAGTAGTACTTCATCAGCTTCACGGATGCCTTGGCCTGGGTGGTGGTGATGAAGGTGTTCATCCACCAGCCGAAGAAGATGTTGAAGGCGTCCTTGATGATGAAGCCCCCGAAAACCACTGCGCCCACCAATGCGATCGCGTGGCCACGGGACGAGTCTCCTGTAATAGATGCGG
>OJLS01000271.1_pt1 | contig 11754 bp, 11 predicted proteins | sample 1597081 | NCBI WGS metagenome assembly OJLS01 (sample SAMEA3904663, study PRJEB24821) | metagenome | biome: Builtin; feature: hospital; material: surface | place: USA | collected 2013-05-22
CCTCACCGGAGGAGGCGAACATGATCGGCTTGCCGACGACCCGGGCGATGGACAGCGCCGCGCCGCCGCGGGCGTCACCGTCGAGTTTGGTGAGGACGACCCCGTCGAAGCCGACTCCCTGCTGGAAGGCCACGGCGGTGTTGACGGCATCCTGTCCGATCATGGCGTCGACAACGAAGAGCGTCTCGTCGGGGTGGGTCACTGCCTTGATGTCGGCAGCCTGGGCCATGAGTTCCTCGTCAACGCCCAGACGACCAGCGGTGTCGATGATGACGACGTCGTAGAGCTTGCGCTGTGCCTCGGCGATGGCATCCTGAGCCACCTGGATCGGGTTGCCGACGCCATTGCCGGGTTCGGGGGCGAAGACCTGCACTCCGGCCCGCTCCCCGACCACCTGCAGCTGGGTGACGGCATTGGGGCGCTGGAGGTCGCAGGCGGCAAGCATCGGGGAGTGCCCCTCCGCCTTGAACCATGCGGCGAGCTTGCCGGCCAGGGTCGTCTTGCCGGCACCCTGCAGACCAGCAAGCATGATGACCGTTGGCGGATTCTTCGCGAATCGGACGGTACGCGTCTCGCCGCCCAGGATGTCGACGAGTTCCTCGTTGACGATCTTGATGATCTGCTGGGTGGGGTTGAGCGCCTTGGACAGCTCCTCACCACGACAGCGTTCCTTGACGGCTGCGACGAATTCCTTGACAACACTGAGGTTGACGTCGGCCTCGAGCAGCGCGATACGGATCTGCCGAGTCGTGGCATCGATGTCAGCGTCAGTGAGACGACCTTTTCCACGCAGCCCCTTGAAAGTGGCTGCGAGACGGTCCTGCAGAGTGTCGAACACGGATAGTCCTTCGGTAAGGGTCACGAGGCGAGGTGCGCAGGGAGCGCTCCTCCTAGGCTACCGCCTCACCTTGTCATGAGAGGCGGGGAATCACGGCACAGGCCTCACAGGCCGAACTGGCCAAGCCATCTCAGGCATTGGCCAAGGTACGGAACATAGGTCCCAGTACCATGCCCTCCTTGGTCGAGAACGATGAACTCATACTGCTTGAGTGCGTGGGCATGATTCCAGAAATCCTGTCCGTCGGACCACACCTGCCCGTTCAACATCAGCGGGTTGTCCACGTCGCCCCATGTTGACCGATCGCGTTTTGACATGACCGAGAGGAAACGCACCCTGGAGTCCACATTCCCCGCCTTGACCCTCGCCAAGGGAGAGTTGTCAGCAATCAACTGCGGTGTCGCCTTGGAAAGTGCTGACCCCTCGAAGGTCGGATGATAGTACCCTGCCAAGGCGAAACCCGCATTGAAGTCGAGCGGGTACTTGGAGGTGAGGTTGGCAGCGCAGTAGCCGCCAGTACTCCATCCAGCCACGAATCGCGATTCCCGTGTGCTCCCGACGCGATAGTGTCTCTCCACCTGTTCCCGGACCGTCTTCATGACCCATGTCTGATGGTTGATCCCCGCAATGTCCATGCACTCGGTATCCTGCCCAGAACGAATCTTGCCCGGCAGGACGACGACGATGAATGGGGTGACCTCACCGCTCCTGACCAGCGAGAGTGCCGGGTCGATGAGAGGGATCGATTGCAGAGCGTGGTCACCGGTGTCATTGACGCCTCCGATCCAGTAGAGGACCGGGAACTGGGTGTGTGCCTCGGACTTCTCGAAGTACTGTGGCGGCAACCAGACCGGCACATGCGAGTACGCAGGGTCTGTCCCCGCCACGTCGACGCCGGTGAGGAGACCACCCGGATTCGGATTGTGTGGTGACACCGGAACGACACTGGCCGATGGACTCGTCACCGTGACGAGGTCCTGGGTCGAGACGGTGGCAGTCCTCCCGAACAACTCGTCCCAGCTCGTGTAGAACGCATAGGTGTTGTTGACGTGCAGGAATACGGCGACGAGCCCGAGTGCCTGACACAGAAGGACGACGACGAGGGCGGCCGCACCTCGTCCGATCCGTCGTGGAACTGATCGACCCCAGCTACGCAGGGCCACGACAATGCCAATGATCAGTGGCGCGGCAACTGCGAGAATGGCCACGGTGAGCTCAAGGCCCGGGCTGAGTATGTCGATCACGTTGGGCGATCCTATATCGACGCCGCTTACATCGGCACAGGCTTATATCGGCACCGGTTCACATCGACATGGGGCACACACCGTGGCACCGGTTCACATCGACATGGGGCACACACCGTACAGCGTGCCCAGCTCACTGCCCCATGAGTCCATCGACGAAGCCCGCGGCCTCGAAGGGTGCGAGGTCGTCGGGCCCCTCACCCAGTCCGATGAGCTTGACGGGCACGCCGAGCTCCTGCTGCACCTGCACGACGATGCCTCCCTTGGCCGAGCCGTCCAGCTTGGACAGGACGACACCGGTGACGTCGACGACCTCGGCGAAGACGCGGGCCTGGGTGAGGCCGTTCTGGCCGGTGGTGGCGTCAAGGACGAGGAGCACCTCGGACACGCTGGCGAGCTTCTCGATGACGCGCTTGACCTTGCCCAGCTCGTCCATGAGCCCCGCCTTGTTGTGCAGTCGACCAGCGGTGTCGACGATGACGACGTCCGCACCGTCGTCGATACCGGTCTGGACGGCTTCATAGGCCACCGAGGCGGGGTCGGCCCCGGCGTCCTTGCGCACGGTGCGCACTCCGACGCGCTCCCCCCAGGTCTCCAGCTGCTCACCGGCAGCTGCACGGAAGGTGTCGGCGGCACCGAGGACGACCGACTTGCCGTCGGCGACGAGCATGCGGGCAATCTTTCCGCAGGTGGTCGTCTTGCCCGTGCCATTGACCCCGACCATGAGGATGACTGCCGGCTTGCCCTCCTCGTGGTCCAGCCTCAGCTCACGGTCCATGTCCGGGTTGACGAGTGTGACGAGTTCATCGTGCAGCACCGTGCGGGCGCGCTGCGGATCGGCGACACCGTCGATGGCGAGTTCGGAGCGCAGCTTCTCCACGAGCTCGGTGCTCGGCCCGACACCGAGGTCGGAGGTGATGAGGGTGGTCTCGAAGTCGTCCCAGGTGTCCTCGTCGATGTGGTCGGAGCTGAGCAGCTCGGCAAGACCGCGAGCCAGGGCATTGTTGCTGTTGGCCAGACGGCGACGCAGCCGTGCCAGACGTGAGGCGGAGGCCTCCGGCGTCTCCACGGTGGGCTGGGCCTCGGCACGGTCGGCCGGTTCCTCGGCAGCCGGGGTAACGGTCGGTTCCTGGGCAGGCGCACCCTCAGCCTGGTCCGCTGCACCTGCATGTGCAGCTTCATCGGTGGGGATGGGCTCGCCCTCACCGATCTGTGGACGCTGCCCACTCTTGACCTGTTTGCGATTGACGATCGCAACCCCCAGGGCGATCACCCCGAGGATGACAAGAATGACAAGGATGGTTCCGATGACAACAGCAGAATTCACGATGCCATCCTATCGGGTCGGGGCAAGACGTCCCTCGAGTGACGCAGGGGTCTGCCAGGGATTCAGACGGCCCGTGGCACCGCAGGCATGGACGTGGGAGCAGCGATCACCGAGCCTGACGTGAGGCGTGTCGCCATGTCACCGGGAGTATTCAGCGACAGTCGTGGAACCGCTGGTGGCTGCCGTCGGATCACCAGCCGATTCAGCAGCTCCAGTAGGGCGCCTCGCAGCCGTCCCATCGGCCTCGATGTAGGCCAGCGTCTGTCCCTCATGACTCTTGACGGCCCGGAAGGTCCACAGTTTGTTGACGGCGAAGTTGATGGGCATCGTGACGACGATCGTGATGATCTGCGACCAGTACTCCCGGGAGTGCAGACCGGCTGACTCGTGGAAGAAACCCTCGGGGAGGTAGACGGGTGAGGTGGGGTTCGTCAATGCCACCTTGATGAACAGGCCGGCGACAGCGGCCACCGAACCGACGAGGAAGAACGGACCGAACTCGGCCCACCAGCCTCGACGCACATCACGTTTGAACGTCCAGGAGCGGTTGAGCTGGAAGTTGAAGACGTTGGCCACCAGGAAAGCCACGATCCACACCAGCGAGGTGAACCGGAAGTTCCACCTTGTCCCGAACAGGTTGAACAGCACGTCCTGGGCATGTGCGGTGCCGCCGTGCATTTTGTTGAGGACGATCGCGACCAGGATGTTGACGACGAACCCGGATCCTCCGACGAACCCGAACTTGATGAGTTCGCGCAGGGTCTTCGCCCAATCTCGCTGCTTGTGGGTGGACATCACGGCCGTAATCCTACGGCGATGGGCAAAACAAGGCACATCACGCTCATGTCGAACCCAAGGCGAAGCTCGCGATGCGGCCAGTCATCATCCCCGAGCGGTTCAGTCCACTGCGCCCAGAAAGCCGCGTGGACGACATCGTCGGGGTCAAGTCCGTGCTTGAGCGCACTCGGATGAATCCTCATGCGGCATAGGCAGCCAAAACCTGCCGGATCGCCTCCGCACGTGTCACCTGCCCCCGATCTGCAATGACATCAAGAGCAGCAAGCTCGTCTGCCGTCAGGGCGTGACCACGTCCACAGGCTCGGCCCCACGCCCTGGAATGGCCTCGACCACGTCGCTTGAGCGCCGCAACGTCACAGTCAGCCTCGGCTTCGGCGACCCATGCCTGGATCTGCTCCTCGGTAGGCGTGTCCTTGTTCATACGACAATGATGGACATGCACCGAAGCGCGGCATGTGCCGTCAGCGCAGCCGTTGGCACCCCGGACACAGGTGGCTGGACCGGTTCATGAACGACTCGCGAACGATGGGCGTTCCACAGCGGTGGCAGGGCTCACCTTCTCGTCCGTAGACGTCGAGGGAGCGCCCGAAGTATCCCGAGCTGCCATTGACGTTGACGTAGAGCTTGTCGAACGAGGTACCACCCTGCTCCAGGGCCTCGACCATCACCCCGCGAGCAACCTGCCACAGCTCGACGGCCTGCCGCTGGCTCATGGCATTGGTGGGGGTCAGCGGATGCAGCCGGGCACGCCACAGGGACTCATCGGCATAGATGTTGCCGATCCCGGAGACGAGACTCTGGTCGAGCATGGCGCGTTTCACGGTGCTGCGTCGCCGGCGCATTCGCTGGGCGGTCTCCTCGAGGTCGATCCCCGGGTCGAAGAGGTCTCGTCCGATGTGTGCGATCTCGGTGGGCAGCGCAGCACCACCGGGGCTCACCCACATGGCCCCGAAGGTGCGTTGGTCGACGAACCTGAGGACCTCTGCCCCACCGGGACGGGCAGCCTCGATCTGGTGGGCAGTCGCTTCCAAGAGGAAGGTGGCGCGGGTGTGACGGTGCCCGTCGTCAGTCGGTTGCCGCCCAGAACCAGCCGATTGGTGCCCACTGCCAGCCTGCAGAGGTTCGGTGCGGACGGCGTGGGGCCCGGCGTCGACGCGGAACTGCCCGCTCATCCCCAGGTGTGCCACCAGTGCGGCGTCGTCATCCAGGGCGAACCACAGGTACTTACCGCGGCGGCGCACATCGACAATGGTGCGATTCCGGCATCCGTGGACGAATGCAGCAGCACCCCCGACCTGGCGTCGCACCAGGCGGGGATGGTTGACCTCCACGCAACGGATTCGGCGATCCAGGACGTGTTCGCGCAGGCCGCGTCGGACCGTCTCGACCTCAGGAAGTTCCGGCACTCGTCAACTCGGTGACGGCCAGGCGAGCAGCTCCCTGCTCGGCCTCCTTCTTGTTGTGGCCGGTGAAACCGGTGTGCGCCACATCGGCGACAACGGCGTGGGCCTCGTACCGTCGATCGTGATCCGGCCCCGATCCGACGACGTGGTACTGCGGACCCTCCCAGTCATGGGCGGCGCACAGCTCCTGCAGAACGGTCTTCCAGTCCGTACCGGCACCGGTGCGCTGGGCCTCGTCGATGAGCGGATCGAAGAGGTGGTGGACGAGCCGCAGGGCACTGGGAAGCCCCGCGGACAGTTCCACGGCGCCCAGGAGCGCCTCGGTGGTGTCGGCCAGGATCGACGTCTTGTCGTGCCCACCGGTGAGCTCCTCGCCCTTGCCGAGCTTGACGTACGGGCCGATGCCGAGACGTCGTGCCACCTGTCCCAGCGACACCGTGCTGACGACGGCTGCGCGCAACTTGGCCAGATGGCCCTCGCTCAGCTCGGGGAAGGCTCGATAGAGGTAGTCGGTCGTCCCAATTTCCAGGACGGCGTCGCCGAGGAATTCCAGTCGCTCGTTGGTGGGCAGTCCGCCATGTTCGAAGGCGTAGGAGCGGTGTGTAAGGGCGAGATCAAGGAGTTGGGGGTCGATCTCGACCTCCAACTCCTTGAGCAACGCCAGGAATGCCCAGCTGTCGTCGGGGGTGCGGGCCCCCGGCCCAGCTGCTGGCCTGGCCATCAGGCCTGGGTCACCTGACGCATGTTGCTGCGGGAACCGTACTGGCCACACTCCGGGCAGGCGGTGTGCGGCAGGTGCTTGGCACGGCAGGCAGGGTTGGCGCACATGACGAGGGTCGGGGCGACAGCCTTCCACTGCGAACGACGGTGCCGGGTGTTGGAACGGGACATCTTCCGCTTCGGGACAGCCACGATCTTCTCCTTGGGGTATGTGTCTTGACGGCGTTTTCGGGCTCAGGACTCCATGGGGTCGAACTTCGCCAGTTCGGCCCATCGGGGGTCGATCTGGTCCCCGTGGTCGTGATCGGGATCATCATTGAGGTGGGCTCCGCACTCGGGGCACAGCCCCAAGCAGTCCGGGTCGCACAACGGGTTGAGCGGCAGGTTCAACACGATGGCCTCCCGAAGAACTGGGTCGAGATCGATGGTGTCATCGTCCTGCACCCACAAGGAGTCCTCCTCGGCCTCGCGATCGGGGTAGAAGTACAGCTCCTGAAGGTCGAAGGTCCGAGGATCCTCGATCCGGTCCAGGCAGCGTGAGCACTCCCCCACCAGCGTGGTCGATGCAGTTCCCGTCACGAGGATCCCCTCGACCACCGACTCCATACGGAGATCGACGTCGATCGACGAGCCCTCGGGAACACGAATCATGTCCACACCGAGCTCCGCTGGAGCGGGGAACGGACGATGCACCGCAATCATCTGACCAGCTTGACGGCGCAGTCCGCTGACATCCATCAGCAGGGCATTGTCACCGTCAGGACGGCGATGGTTGGTGTTCATCGCAAGATTCCCTTCGACCAGTGGAACACGACGAGGTCATGACCGGCGCACCAGTTTACTCTCTCTGACGTCTCAGACAAATCCCCTCGGACCCACCGGGCCATATGTCGCCGTGGGTCACGTCACTCGTCACGACCGGGCTCGCCCCCCCAACACGCCGGAACCGAACTTCCGGCGCAGGGCCTCGGTGACCGTCGGAGTGACGAATGCGCTGACGTCTCCCCCGTAAGAAGCTGCTGAACGAATCATCGACGAGCTGATCGTGCCGAATTCTCGTCCGGCCGGGAGCAGGATCGTCTCTATGCCGCTCATCTCCTTGTTGAGGTGGGCCATCTGCAGCTCGTAGTCGAAGTCGCCGCCGAATCGCAGGCCACGGACGATGACGTCGGCACCATGTGCGCGGCAGAAGTCCACGAGCAGCCCGTCGACGAGATGCACCGAGACCTGCGGTATGTCCTTGACGGCGTCCCGGACGAGGGAGACCCGCTCATCCATGGAGAAGATCCCGTTCTTGGCGGTGTTGACGGCCACCCCCACGATGACCTCGTCGACAAGGTTCCTGGCTCGGGTGACGATGTCGACATGGCCCCGGGTGATCGGGTCGAAGGACCCGGAAAAGACGGCCTTCATGGGCGTTCCTCCTGGTGTGAGTTGGTGCGGTGGGTTGACGTGGTTGCAGGCCGGTGGGCGGGCTGCCGAAGAACTCATCGACTGGGATCAGCCCGTTGGGCGTAGTGGACGACGGTCTGTCCGTAGGACGACGACCAGTGCTCCATTCCCTCGGGAAAGGTCGGTGCTGCGGTGCGAGCGGAGCGTTCGACGACGAGGAGCCCGGAGTCGACGAGCAGGCCGGTGGCTCGGGCGATGAGCTCGTCCATCTTGGTGCTGGGCAGGTCGTAGGGAGGGTCGAACCACATCACGTCGTAGCGCCCGGTGTCGTCGTGTCCCGGGCTGCCGTGTCCCGGTTCGCCATGCCCGGTGACGTCATTTCCAGCGGCACCGACAGACCGGGAGATCCAGGCAGAGACGTCGGCGGTGACCACCTGCACCGTGGCAGACAACGCCTTGGCATTGGCACCGATGATGGCGCTCGTCGCGGGCGTTTTCTCCACGCACACCACTGGCCCGGCCCCTCGGCTGGCAGCCTCCAGCCCCATCGCCCCCGAGCCGGCGAAAAGGTCTGCGAAGGCGATTCCTGCCAGGGCATCGCTCACCGGCTCGTCGGCGGTGCCGTTCCACGAGGCGATGGCGGAGAACACGGCCTCCCGCACGCGGTCGGTGGTCGGACGGGTCAGCTGGGTGGGCGGCGTCTTGATGCGGCGTCCTCCGTGACGGCCAGCGATGATTCTGCTCACGGTTCCAGCATATCGACCCCGCCTGGGAAGGTTCGACGAGCTGCCAGCGCCCGGCACGTGCCGCGGCTGCACACGCCTCCATGGACATCGTGTCACCAATGGCCCCTGCTGCCACGGGCAGATGCAGATGCCACGGTCTGAAACAGAATTGCCACACGCGTTGCCCTCTCATACCTGTCGCGAGCGGTGTTGCATCGGGCACAGGGAGCGCATGGGCAACGGGCAGGTGGGGCGGCTGGTCACCAGCATGGGTGGTCAAACAAAGGTGTTCCCCATCGTCTTCGCCCTGGAGGGCCCCTCCATCGGCTCTCGTACCGCCCTGGGACCCCACTTGAGGAGATCCTGCGCACCATTGCGTCGTCCTCGAGGCGGCCGGTTGGAGCGACGGGCGCGGTTGGAGTGCATGCTGCGCAGGCGTGTTCGTACTGCAGAACCGTGCCTTCTGCGGAAATCCCATGCTGCCCGAGATGCCGTCACCTGCAAGTGTCGGGCTGGCTGTCTTCCTGACCAGTCCTTCCTGACTAGCCCTGCTCCATGAGGTCGCCGGTGGCCATTTCCTCGGTCGAGCGCACCATGTCTGCCAGACGTGGATCATCGGGATCCTGACTCACCCATCGGGTGGCCAGGTCCTTGGCCGCAGTGATGACGTCGGCATGATCGAGCACCCGCAGCATGCTCAGCACCGAACGCCCGGACTGGTTTGCTCCCAGCACATTGCCCTCGTGTCGTTGGGCCAGGTCGAGTTCGGCGAGCCGGAATCCGTCCCGGGTGCTGGCCACCGCGTCCAGCCGGGTGCGTGCCGGGGTGTCCGGGGCGGCCGAGGTCACCAGCAGGCACAGCCCGGGGTACTGGCCCCGCCCGATGCGCCCGCGCAGCTGGTGCAGCTGGGAGACGCCGAACCGGTCGGCATCCATGATGACCATCATCGTGGCGTTGGGCACGTCCACCCCCACCTCGATGACGGTGGTGGCGATCAGCACCTGCGACTCGCCTTCGGCGAACCGTGCCATGATCGCCTCCTTCTCCTCGGCGTCGAGCCGGGAGTGCAGTGCCTCGATGCGCAGCCCGTTGAGTGGGCCGCGAGCCAGGCGGGGGCCGAGCTCCTCCACCGAGGCAGCCGGTTTGACTCCCCCGAGGTTCCCGGAGCCAGCCCTGCCCCCGGGCCCCCGCGACATCCCCGGACCGATCCCCACCTGCGTATCGGCCCCCATCTCGGCATCGTCGGCGCCGATGCGTGGGCACACGATGAAGACCTGATGGCCGGCATCCACCTCCTCGCGCACCCGCTGCCAGGCCCGGTCCAGCCATGCCTGGTGGATCGGCAGGTCGACGACGGTGGTCTGCACCTCGGCCCGGCCGCTGGGCAGCTGCGCAAGGGTGGAGACCTCGAGATCGCCGAAGACCGTCATGGCGACGGTACGTGGAATCGGGGTGGCGGTGAGCACCAACTCGTGGGGGCGAGCGTCGTCGCGTGCGGTGAGCAGGCCGCGCTGGGCCACGCCGAACCGGTGCTGCTCGTCGACGACCACCAGGCCGATGTCGGCGAACTGCACCGTGCCGGAGAGCAGTGCATGGGTGCCGATGACGATTCCGGCCTGCCCGTCGGCGATCCGGGCACGGGCCTGCCGGGCACTGGCCGTGCGCATCGACCCGGTGAGCAGCACGACGTCGGTCGCGTTCTCCGGTGCACCGAGCACCTGTCCACCGCCCAGGTCACCGAGCATGGACGTGATCGTCTGCCAGTGCTGTCGGGCCAGCACCTCGGTGGGGGCGAGCAACACCGCCTGGTGTCCGGCATCGACCACCTGCAGCATGGCACGCAGCGCCACGAGGGTCTTGCCGGAGCCGACCTCGCCCTGCAGGAGCCGCTGCATGGGGGCGTCTGCTGCGAGATCGGCGCTGATGGTCTCGCCAACCTGTTCCTGGCCCTCGGTGAGGGTGAATGGCAGCCGGGCGTCGAAGGCAGCAGCGATGCCGTCGTCACGATGCGGGCAGGCTGGCGCCCTGCGGGTTGCCGCCACCTGACGACGGTGTGCCATCGTCACCTGGGTGGCGATGGCCTCCTCCCACAGCAGACGTTCGGCGCCCTTGGCGGCATCGGAGACCGCCGCGGGACGATGCACCCATTCGTAGGCCTGCGCGAGCGGTGCCAGATCGGCCTCCGCGACGAGCCAGTCGGGCAGGGTGTCGTCCAGCTGGCCGATCTCGGTGAGCACGAGGTCGATGGTCTCGGCGATGGTCCAGGTGGGCAGTTTGGAGCTGGCGGGGTACAGACCCACCAGTCCGTTGCGCATCACCTGGCTGGCCATGGTCTTCTTGTCGGCGCGCCCCACCACCTGACCGGTCTCGTCGAACATGACGAAATCGGGGTGGGTGAGCTGGGGTTTGTCACGAAACGAGGTCACCTTGCCCACGAAGATGCCGTGGCTGGAGACGGTGAACTGCTTGCTCCAGTAGGCCACCAGCCATTTACGACCGAAGAACGTCACGGGTAGGGTGGCCCTGCCGTCGGTGAGGGTGACCTCCAGGCGTTGCCGGGCACTGGATCCGGCTCCGCCGGCGATGTCGTGGATCTCGACCCGGGAGACGTCGGCGATGAGCGCCACCTCGGTGCCCACGACGAGGTCGGAGAGATCGGTGTTCTGGGTGCCGGTGAGGTATCGACGTGGCAGGTGACCGAGCAGGTCGCCGACGTCGTGCACACCCAAGGCGTCGAAGGCCTTGGCGGCTCGGTTGCCCACCACCGAGCGCAGGGGCCGGTGCAGTTCCTTCTGGGTACGGGTCAACCACGAGACATCAGCCACGGCTTCGAGGTTACCGGACAATGATTCGAGCAGCACACGGCTGTGAGACGGCCAAGCTGTGGGGCGGCCGCACTCCCGGGACTGTCGGGGCAGGTGGGGAGCTGGGGTGCGGGTCATCGGGTGCAGAGACGGGGCGCCCGGACGAATCGGGCACGTGGGGCCCACCTGGTCACGCGGCTATGGCACCGCAAACACGACGAGAGCCCGTCCACAGGGACGGGCTCATCGACTGAGGTGCCGACCAGTGTTGATCGGCACCGGAAAGGTCAGCGTCCGACAGAGCCGGACTTGAGGCACGAGGTGCAGACGTTCATCCGCTTGTGAGTGCCTTCAACCACAACGCGCACGCGCTGGATGTTCGGGTTCCACCGCCGGTTGGTCTTCTTCTTCGACCAGGGGACGTTGTGTCCGAAACCGGGGCGCTTGCCGCAGACGTCACAGACAGCAGCCACTGGGAGATCTCCTTGTTCGGGGTCGGCGTC
>OJLS01000273.1_pt1 | contig 11687 bp, 9 predicted proteins | sample 1597081 | NCBI WGS metagenome assembly OJLS01 (sample SAMEA3904663, study PRJEB24821) | metagenome | biome: Builtin; feature: hospital; material: surface | place: USA | collected 2013-05-22
CTGAGGCGATCTTCCTGGACGCCGAGTTCGAGGCCGAGCTGGCCGAGATGGAGCCTGAGGATGCCGAGGAGTTCCTTGCCGACGCCGGTATCGAGGAGCCGGGCCTGGACAAGCTGGCCCGCGTCGGATTCGACACCCTGGGACTGCAGACCTTCCTCACCGCGGGGGAGAAGGAGTCGCGCGCCTGGACGATCCACAAGGGCGACACTGCTCCCGAGGCCGCCGGCGTCATCCACACCGACTTTCAGAAGGGGTTCATCAAGGCCCAGGTGGTCTCGTTCGACGACCTCGTCGAGTACGGCGGAGAGAAGGAGGCCCAAGCAGCCGGAAAGTTGCGCCTGGAAGGCAAGGACTACGTCATGGCCGATGGGGACGTGGTGGAGTTCCGTACAGGAATTCCGTCTGGGAGCAAGAAGTAAGCGCTAGTTCGCATCGGTGCGGACAAGGAGGGCACACCATTGTCGAGACTGACGGAGCTGCTGCGGCAGGCGCACAAGGCTGATCCGCAACTCGGTGCTGATCTGGAAGCAGAGATCGCCGCGCTCACTAAGCGCCGCACCTTCGGCCTCGTCTTCGAGCAGCATCAGCCCGAGGCTGTCGAGCTGCCCGGCAGGCCGGTGCGACGCGGCGACAAGGTGCGCGTGCTTCCGCCGCGTGGGGAGACGCAGACCGGCGACCAGCCACTGTGGCGCGTCACGCGGATCGAACGAGCCGACGGACAACGCCTGGCCCATCTCGCGGAGCTGGACGCCGAGGAGCCCGCGGTCTGCTCTGTGCCCGCCGACGACGTAGTGGTCGTCGCGGAGTTCCGGGATCGCATCTACCCCGGTCTGGTAGAGACGGGCCGTGTCGAGCGGGGCGGCGACAAGCCGTTCCACACGGTCATCAACGCCGAGAACTACCACGCGCTGGAGATGCTGACGTACACGCATCGGCACTCCATCGACGCCATCTACATCGACCCGCCGTACAACAGCGGTGCGAAAGATTGGAAGTACAACAACGACTACGTGGAGTCAGACGACGACTACCGGCACTCGAAGTGGCTTGCCTTCATTGAGCGGCGCCTGAAGATCGCTCGCGAGTTGCTGAAGCCCGATGACTCGGTACTCATCGTCACGATTGACGAGAAGGAGTACCTGCGGTTGGGCCTGCTGCTGGAGCAGACGTTCCCGGAAGCGCGGGTCACTATGGTGGCAAGTTCCATCAACGCCGCTGGAGCAACCCGGAAAGGTACCTTCGCCCGCTCGGCTGAGTATCTCTACTTCGTCCAGTTCGGAGAGAGTCGCCCAGTTGCACTTCCGCTTGAAGATGAGTGGAATCCGGTCCGCACGAAGAACAAGCAGGACATCTACTGGAGCCGTCTCATCCGTAGCGGTGCGGACTCCTCACGGGCGGACAGCCCCAACCAGTTCTACCCGATCTTCGTGCGGGACACCGCCGAGGGGCCCGTTTTCGAGGGAGTGGGGGACGCCGTCATCGGTACGGAGCGCGGCGATGTTCCAGCCCCGGACGGTTGTGTTGCAGTGTGGCCTATCCGTAAGGACGGAACCGAAGGCCGCTGGCGTGTCGGTCCCGCTGTCCTGCGAGGTCTGGTCGAGGCCGGACATGCTCGCCTTGGTGGTTGGCGCGGGGAGAGCACGACGGTCTACTACCTCAAGCAGGGCGAAGCCAAGAAGGTGCTCGATGGCACCTTCCCGGTCCTCGGGCATCGCCCAGATGGCTCGGTAGTGACTGACTCCTCCGACTACCGTCCGCGATTCGTGCCAACTGACCTCTGGCGTATCACCAGCCACGACGCGGGCAACAGCGGTACGCGACTCCTTGCCAACCTATTGCCAGGCCGCAGGTTTCCCTTCCCGAAGTCCTTGTACGCGGTCGAGGACGCCCTGCGATTCTTCGTGGCCGAGAAGCCTGGAGCGAAGATACTGGACTTCTTCTCGGGCTCGGGTACCACAGCCCACGCGGTGATCCGCCTGAACCGGGAGGATGGCGGGCGTCGTCAGTGCATCTCGGTCACCAACAACGAGGTCTCGGCTGACGAGCAGACGAGACTCCGTAGGCAAGGCTTGCGCCCTGGTGATGCGGACTGGGAGGCGTTGGGCATCTGCGACCACATCACGAAGCCCCGACTCACGGCGGCGATCAGTGGTAAGACGCCGGAAGATGCGCCAATCAACGGCGAGTACAGGTTCAACGACGAGTTCCCCATGTCGGAGGGTTTCGAGGAGAACGCCATGTTCTTCACACTCACCTACGAGGCGCCGTTATCGGTCCGTCACAACCGCGCCTTCGAGCGCGTCGCGCCGATGCTGTGGTTGCGCGCCGGGTCCCGTGGTCGCATCATCTACGACCTCGGCGAGGATGGCTGGGACGTGGCCGATTCCTATGGCGTGCTGGAGAACCTCGACCAGGCAGACGAGTTCGTCGCGGCAGTGCATGATCGTGAGGGCATCGACATCGCTTTCGTCGTCACGGACGAAGACAGCGCCTTCCAGATGGTGTGCCGCGAACTGCCGAACGATGTCGTCCCCGTCCGCCTATACGAGTCCTACCTCCAGAACTTCGAGATCAACACCGGACGGAGCCTGTAGATGCGTTACACGCTGAAGGACTACCAGGCCGAGGCTGTCCGTGACGTGCTACGGAACCTGGACCGTGCTCGCGACTCCTACCGTCGCTACGGCGCGCTTTCGCAGTTCTCGCTGAGCGCCACGACAGGTGCTGGAAAGACCGTCATGGCCGCCGCTGTGATCGAATCCCTTTTCTTCGGCAACGACGAGTTCGACGTGGCCGGTGACTCGGGCGCAGTCGTGCTGTGGTTCTCGGACGACCCGGCACTGAACGAGCAGTCGCGCGCGCGTATCCAGGCCGCGGCCAGCGAGCTCGACCACCGACTGCGGGTCGTGCCAACGACGTTCTCCGAGCCGACCTTTCGGCCAGGCAACGTGTACTTCCTCAACACGCAGAAGCTGAGCAAGAACTCCCGCCTGGTCAAGGGAGCGCCGGAAGTCAACGGCGATGACGCGCTGCCAGGCCTCGAACCTCGTCCCGACGAGGTCCAGTCGTCCATCTACGACACGATCACAAACACTATCGCCAACGAGGATCTGACCCTCTACCTCGTGCTGGACGAGGCGCATCGCGGCATGGGGACGCGCGCACGCGAGCGGTCCACCATCGTGCAGCGACTCATCAACGGCCAGGGCAGCGTGCCTGCGATGCCGGTCGTCTTCGGCATCTCGGCCACGGTTGAGCGCTTCGAGACTGCGATGAAGGAAGCCAAGGGCCGTGACGCGCTCCCATCGGTGCAGGTGGACTCCGCGATGGTTCAGGCTTCGGGGTTGTTGAAGGACGACATCGCCCTGTCGATCCCCGCCGAGGACGGCGCGTTCGAGACCGTTCTCCTGACCAAGGCCGTCGAGAAGATCAGGGCCTCCGAGAGCGCGTGGCAGCACTATGCGCGTGAGCAGGGCGAGGCCGAAGCCGTTCGCCCACTGCTGGTGGTCCAGGTCGGGGACAAGCCCTCGCAGGAGACCCTCACTCGGACGCTGGACACGATCTACGAGGCCTGGCCGGAGCTGCCCTACGACGCCGTGGCGAACGTCTTCGGAGAGCACACGGACTTGACCGTAGGACAACAGGTCGTTCCGTACATCGAGCCGCAGCGCGTCCAGGACGCCACGCATGTGTGGGTGCTGCTGGCCAAGAGTGCAATCTCGACCGGCTGGGACTGTCCACGGGCCGAGGTGCTCGTCTCGTTCCGGCCCGCCAAGGATCGCACCCACATCACACAGCTGCTCGGACGGATGATGCGCACACCGCTCGCCCGGCGCATCCCCGGCAACGAACTGCTCAACTCGGTGGACTGCCTACTGCCGCTCTTCGATCGCAAGACTGCCACAGGAGTCGCGGAACTGCTCATGAAGGGCGCTACGAGCAAGGACGCCGACGAGGGTGAAGATGGCGGCGGTGGACTTGGGCGCCGGGTGCTATTCGACCCGATCGTGCTAAACCCGAACCCGGCGATCGCCCAGGCCGTGTGGGGGCGCTTCGCGGCTATCCCGTCGGTAACGATCCCGAAGAAGAATGTGAAGCCCATCCGTCGGCTCACCGCCCTGGCGACGGCGCTGTCGAAAGATCACCTTCTGGACGAAGCCGTGGAGAAGGCGCACAAGCACCTCCACGCCGTGCTCGACGGGCGCGCCGTGCAGTACAAGGAGAAGGTCGACAAAGCACGCGAGGACGTGCTCACGATGGAGGGCGAAGAGGTCCGCGGCCGAGTCGGAGGCGGATTCTCCTATCGTGCGTTCTCCGTGAGCGCCGACCCTCGCGCAATCGAGGACTACTACCGCACAGCCACGCGGATACTGAGTCCAGCGCTGTGCTCGTCCTACGTCGACCACCTCGTCGGGCCAGACGGGGACGAGGACGACCTCCTCGAAGCGCACATCACCCTCGCCTCACTCGGCCGAGTACACGAGATCGCCCAGGCTGTCGAACACGAGGCCGATGAACTGTCGCGACAGTGGCTTACGGATACCCGCGTCGCGCGCAAGGGACTGAGCGATGAGCGTCAGGCCGAGTACGACGGGCTGGAGTCGATGTCGACGACGCCCGAACCGATCAGCCTTGTCGCCCCGAGGAACGGCCAGGCAGACACCAAGGTGCGTCATCCCGACGGCACCGAAGAAGGCCTGCCCACCCGCGAGATGCACCTGCTAGCCGCTGAGGACGGCACAGTGCCGATCACACTGAACGAGTGGGAGCGGAAGGTCCTCGACTCCGAAGCCGCACAGCCTGGCTTCCAGGGCTGGTACCGCAACCCCGACCGCGCGGCAAAGGAATCCCTCGCCGTGGCCTACAGGGACGAGGTGGGCGACTGGAAGGCGCTGCGTCCGGACTTCATCTTCTTCGGCACCAACCACGACGGCAGCGTCGCCGTGGACCTCGTAGACCCACACGGCCACCACCTCTCCGATGCGCTTCCGAAGTTGCGTGGCCTTGCCGACTTCGCCGAGCGCTTCGCAGACGACTTCCGCCGCATCGAGTCGGTCGCAGAGACCGGCGGCGTGCTCCGGGTCCTGGACATCACGAAGCCGCGTGTCCGTGAGTCGATCCGCGCAGCCAAGAGCGCCAGGGCGCTATACGAATCGGAGCTGGCCAGTGACTACTAAAACGATAGCGATGCGTGCCGCGAGACGAGCAGACGGCGAGAAGACCGCACCCGAAGGAGCAGAGCAATGACGCAGTCCGTGTTCTTCAGTTTTCAGTACGACCCCGACAATTGGCGCGTCCAGCAGGTGATGAACATGGGCGCGGTCTCCGGCGGGTCCGCGTTCTCTCCGCAGGACTGGGAAGCCGTGCGGTACAAGACCGACGCCGCCATCGAAAAGTGGATCCACGAGCAGATGAATTACACCAAGGCTGTGATCGTGCTCGTCGGTGCGACAACTTCGAAGAGCCGATGGGTCAGGCACGAGATCATCAAGGCGTGGAACGACAAGCGTCCATTGCTCGGCGTGCGAATTCACGGTCTGCGCGGCAAGGACGGCTACACAGCATCCCGCGGCGCCGACCCGTTCGCGAGTATTTCCATGACAGGCGGCGGAACGATGGCCAACTATGTGGAGCTCATCGACCCGGTCGGCGGAGACAGTAAGGCGGTCTACCGCGACATCGAGAACAACCTAGAGGGCTGGGTGAATAACCGTGCCTACAGGCCGTCCTGAGTGCCCGTTCTGTGAGATCGTTCAGCAGGATGATCCCGTCGCCCGTGAGGTCTACCGGGACGACCACGTGGTCGCCTTCTTCCCGACTGAGCCCGCGGTCCTCGGTCATGTCCTGCTCGTGCCGCGACGACACGTTCCCGACATCTGGAGCCTGAAACCTGAGGAAGCGGCACGTCTCTCGCGTACCTCGCTTCGTATCTCGTCGGCGATTCGCGATGCTCTCGTCCCCGACGGCTTGAACGTCATCCAGTCCAACGGAGAAGCCGCCACCCAGTCCGTACCGCACCTGCACATCCACCTGGTCCCGCGCTGGGAGAATGACGCCATGGGGCCGATCTGGCCCGACGAGACCGACTTCTCTGAGGCGGAGAAGGACAAGGCGCTTCAGCGGGTGCGCGGTGCTGTCGGGAACCTGGCTGTCGAGGCGCCTGCTCTCAGTCCCGATGACCGGCGCAAGCACTTGGACTACATTCAGGCTGTCGTCACTCGACAGTCCGCCGCATCCGCGTCGGTAAAGAGCTGGCTGTTGCCGATCGTGACCGCTACGTTCGGATTCGCCCTGACGCAGGACTCATGGCCGCTCGCAGCGCTCGGGCTTGTCTCGGTCATGTTGTTCGCGTATCTGGATGCGAACTACCTCCGGAGCGAGAAGAGGTTCCGGAAGCTCTACAACACCGTCGCGCGGTCGCGCCGGATGGTCCCGGACTTCACCCTCGACCCCTCAGATGCCGACGAGCCTCCTGAGGACGGGATGTCAGCGGAGACCAAGTGGCGCGCGTTCGTTCGAGATTATCTCCCTGAATGGGGCATCTGGAAATCCTGGTCCATCCTGCCGTTCTACTCGGCGCTCGCGGTCATTGGTGTGGGTGTCGTGATCGTTGTGGCGACCTAATCGTGCGCCTCGTGAATCGTTCAGCTGCCCCGTGGAGCATGACGCGGATCTTGCCAACCCGGCTGGCGATGGTGTCTTGAGAAAACTCGGTTTCGGGATACCTCCACCGTGTTCGCGGGAATCTTCGCATCCACCGCTCGGGCAGGTCGGTGTTGTCTTGCAGAGGTAAGAACGCGATGGCTATAGTGCTGAACGGGAATTACGTCTAGCGGTAGCCTTGACTCGTGAACGAGCGTTCGACCGCCAGCGCGAGGACTGCGAGAACCTCGCCCAGTTCCGGCGCTGGGACGTCATCGAGACCTACGTGGACCAGTCCAAGAGCGCCACTGACCGAACAACGATCCGTCCGGATTACGACCGTATGGTTGCGGACTACCTGCTCGGACGGTTCGACGCGATCATCTGCTACGACCTCGATAGGCTCACCAGGCAGCCCCGACAGCTGGAGGACTGGATCGACGCCGCTGAGCTGCGCGGACTCGCCCTCGTTACGGCGAACGGCGACGCGGACCTCTCCACCGACGGCGGGCGCATGTATGCACGCATCAAAGCCGCCGTGGCGCGTGCCGAGATGGAGCGCAAGAGCGCCCGTCAGTCTGCCGCCCAGCGTCAGCGCGCCATGCAGGGGCGTGCCCCGAAGGGCATGCGCCCACTTGGCTACGCCGTAGACGGCGAAGTGATCCCCCACGAGGCTGAGGCCGTGAGGGCGATCTACGACCTGTTCACTAGGATCGAGCACCCTGAATCGCTGCGCTCGCTCGCGCGGGCGCTCAGCGACTCCGAGAAGATCGATGGTCTTTCGCCCCTTCCCAAGCACACGCACACCGTGAGTGTCGAGCGTGCCGCCGCCCGCGAGCGGCAAGGCCTCGAACCTCGGCCGATCGTCGAGGACGGTCCGTGGTCTCCCTCGACCGTGCTGGGCATCCTGCGGAACCCTCGTTACGCGGCGCTGAGCACGTACACCCCGAAGTTTGCCCAGGCTGACGGGAAGCGGCGCCGGATGTGGAAGGCACAGATCCTCCGAGACGACGCCGGTGAGCCGATCCGAGGGCAGTGGGAGCAGATCGTTGACGACGAGACCTGGTGGAAGGCACAGCAAGTCCTCGACGACACGGAGCGGGTGACGAACACATCCGGCTCGACCAAGCGCAAGCACCTCGGCAGCGGGCTCTACCGGTGCGGATACGTCAATGAGGACACCGGCGAGACGTGTGGGAAGAAGGTTACCGGGGCGCCGCGCGGGTACAAGTGCGCGGGCCACATCGTCCGCTCGGGCGCCGCCATCGACGACTTCGTCACCACGGTCATCGCCAAGCGTCTTGCGCGCAAGGACGCGAGGGTGATGGTCGAGGTCGCGGACGGTGGGCCGCATGCGGCCGGCATCGACTCGGCGATCAGCGACCAGAGAGCGCGCATTCTGCGCGCCGAGGCCGACTACGACGCCGAGATCATTGAGGCACGCGACCTCAAGCGCGTACGGGACGCTGCAGAAGCGCGTATCCAGGAGCTGGAGGCCGAAAGGCTGATGCAAAGCCGTGCGGGCGCGCTGTCGCCGATCCTGGGCGTCGATGACCCTGCCGCAGCATTCCGGGAAGCGTCACTTGACCTCCGGCGTCAGACCGTCGACACCCTCGCCACGATCACGCTTCTCCCGCAGCCGCGCGGGCGCAAGGGGTTCAGGACCGAGTCTGTCGTCGTCGACTGGAGGTAGACCACCTGGTTGGGTAGCCACGCGGAGCGTGGCCGGGAGACCTCTTGAGAGCGGCGACGTGGCGTAAGCGCGTCGATTCACCGAGCACGACTGCCTGTCGCGCCCGCCGCTCTCCTCAACCACGGAGGAGACCCGCCATGACCACACGAACGAACACCGATATCACTCCACGAGCCTGGATCGGCTGCCTCGCCTGCTACAACAACGCTCGCCTCGTCGGCGAGTGGTTCAACGCCGAGACCGCCGACGAAGTCACCCTCGCCGACGTCCACGGCGGGGCTCATCGTGTACGCAGTGGATGCGAAGAGCTGTGGGTCATGGACCACGAGAACATCCCCGCCTCGGGCGAGATGAGCCCGGCGGAAGCCGCCGAGTGGGCGCGCGTCCTCCTCGCGGTCCCCGAGCATCAGCGCGAGGCCCTGTGCGCCTGGACGGCCTCTGGAAGCTACGTCGCCGAAGGTACCGGAGACCTGCCGTCTGTTCCCGACTTCGAAGAGCGCTTCTGCGGAACCTGGGGCAGTTTCCGGGACTACGCCGAGACTCTTGCCGAGGAGATCGGCCTCATCCCGCAGGACGCGCCGGAAGAGCTTGTGCGCTACTTCAACTGGGTTGCCTGGACCCGCGACCTCGAACACGACTACACGGTCGTCCGCGCCGACGCGATCTCCGTGTACGTCTTCAGGGACCTGTGAAGGGAACGATCATGAGTGCTGAGTCCAACGCCTACAGCCACGCCGAATCGTTTCGCTGGTGGGTCGGCAACCCCGAGATGGGCGATGAGGAGGCTCACCTCCATGACCTGCTCGCCCTGCACAAGGCAACCGTCGAGCTGATCCGCCAGCAGCGGGACCTTCTCGGGTACTACGACACCGATGCCGAACTGTTCGGCGATGACACCGATGTCGACTGAGTTCAGAGTGCCCGTAGCTTCGGCTACGGGCACTCACTTTTGTTCCGACTACCAGCCCCGATAGCTCTCGTACAGCTTCTTTCCGAGCCACCAGAGCAGCCAGCCGAACAGAGTGCATCCGCCCAGGGCGGCGAGGGCAATGAGTGCCTTCGCCCACCAGGCACTCGCGGCGGCGAACGAGTCCCAGGCCCATCCGAGCAGCGGTCCGAGGCCGAGCATCTGCGTGATCCCGCCGACCATCCCCGTGAGCATGATGAACGCGACGGTGAACGGGACCAGGGCAAGGCACATACGACCGACCGTCGCCCAGGTGACCCTCGCCGAGAGTCGCTCGACTCGTCGCTCGGCCCGCCCGACGGCGCTGACCACTTCGTGGGCGCGGCCGGTAAGCTCGGCGAGCTTCTCGGAGCCGAGCCTGACCACCCGCTCTTCGAGCCCCTCGACGGTCTTCTCGACCCTCAGGACGGGAACCTCGACAGCCTCTGCAAGTCGGTCATCGAGTACCTTCACAGCGTGTTCGGTGAGCTTGCCCGTGTCGATACGGACGTGGCCGCGCTTACGGACGGCCTCGGCGAGGTCAGCCGAGGCTGAAGTCGTCGTCTTCAGCTCTTCGCTGATCTTCTGTGTCATCGTGTATGCGGCCAGGTCCGCGCTGGTGACCGAGGACCCGTCGGGCAGCTTCACGACCTCGCTGCTGCTCAGCTGCTGCGCGACGGCGTTCAGCGTCTTCTCGATCTCGTTCAGCCGCTTCTTCGTCTCGGCGTCGAGCGGCAGCGTGGAGGGAAGCTCGTGCTGCCGCGAGGTCGACAGGCGATCCAGTCGCGTCATCTGTTCCTCGTCCATCACCTTCACGTACTCGGTCAGGTCGGCGACGGCGTTCGTCAGCTTCGCGATCTGCTGCATGTTGGCGTCGTGCTGTGAGATCAAGTTCTCCAGGAGCTCCGTAGTCTTCTGCTGCTCGTCGGCCTGCTTGATCCTGTCCAGCGCCCCCATGAGCCTGTCCCTTCTGTGCGTGATAGTCGAAGATCTTTTGAGCACCTTCGGCTGTGAATTCGGGTGTCAGCGCCGAGGCCTTCTTCCGTCCGAGCTTCTCGTTGTCATCCCGGCGCATCTTGTAACTCCAACCGTCGCGGTTCGTCACCGCGAGCGTGACCCCGCGCTCGGCGAGGACGTGCTCGAACGCCTCGCGATTCGTTGAGCGCGAGTCGGTCAGTGCGTCATAGACCTTGTCCCCGAGGGCCTGCTCGAATCCGCCCGGCGCGAAGTCCTCGCGCCGCAGCTCCCAGTCGGGCTTTGGTTCCGCGGGATCGGGGAGCACCCGCAGGCCCTCGTCTGCCATCAGCTCGTCGTTCAGCTGGCGCAGTCCGTGCTTCCACGATGTGTACCGTTGGAGGCTCTTACCGGTGAGGTTGTCGTGGTTGATGACCAGGATGTGTGCATGCCCGTGACCTCCGGCGGAATCAGAGTGCACTGCGACCATGTAGTCAGCGCTGTGCATGCGCTCCGCGAGTTCGACGGCCACGTCCCGGATGCGTTCAAGGTCGGCCTGCGAGGTCACGTCGAACTCGTCAGGGTGGAACGCCAGAACGTAGCTCTGAAGTTGGTTCGTTCGGCCATGAGCAGCGGCGTGCGCCTCAGCACACGCGATGAACTCAGCCGGAGTCGACCCGCCGTCGACCATGGACATCGCATACGCGGCCGCACGTGTCGATCCGACCCTGAGGAGCTCCCTGCGCACCTCAGGGTCACGCCCGTAGAGGATGTACCCCACGGCTCCTGCAGCATTGGTCGAGGGACGAACGTTCACGGTGCTCATGTCCGTGTCCGATCGCCGAGCGAGGCCCGCACCTCGTCCACCGCAACCATCACCGCGTGAAGGAGACTGTCATCGACGGCAGCACCCTTGCGGAGCGCCTGGTTCAGGTTCACACCTACTCGACGCAGCTGCTCTACTGCAGGGACAAGAGACGTAGGCGCCGCCGGATTCTCGGTGGCGATTCCGGCCCGAACCTCGGGGACATTGTCGCGCTTCCTCATCTCCGTGAGCTCCGCGATTCCGGCCCGCTCAGCGCTACCCCCATCTTCGATAGTTTGAGCGAGCTCGACCACGACCATCTGATCTGGTGCACTGGTTTCCGTCCGGCCCTCGGCCCATTCCGCCACCTCATGCGTGGCCGCGAACCCGCGGTGAAGAATCTGCATCTCGTCGGCTACGGCAACTGGACCGGCGACGGCTCGGCAACCCTGATGGGTGTCGGGCCCTTTGCCAAACACACTGCCCGGGTAGTCGCGGGCCGTGTCGATGAAGCACGGCAGCACGAGTTTTGAAATGGCGCCAACGTAACTCGACTCAGCGCTTCGCTTGCGCAGCCCGCAGGCCGTTCAAAATCACGATGACTTCGGCGACCTCGTGAACCAACACGACGGCGGCCAGGCCCAGCA
>OJLS01000275.1_pt1 | contig 11627 bp, 7 predicted proteins | sample 1597081 | NCBI WGS metagenome assembly OJLS01 (sample SAMEA3904663, study PRJEB24821) | metagenome | biome: Builtin; feature: hospital; material: surface | place: USA | collected 2013-05-22
GGGGCTTGCTATCGTCCTCGTCCTCGTACTCCGACTGCCCTGGCTGCGCCGACTGCGCCTCATCGGCCGTATTCGGCGTAAGCGCAGTATTCGCCCCGCCTCTGCCAGCTGGGTAGGGACGCGGGGCGACCTGCTCGACATCGTCGTGGCGCAGCTTGTCGTTGCGGTGCGCGGCGGCGGTAGCCAGCTCGGTGCCTGCGCGACCGATAGCCACATCGTCGAGCGCACTGCCCCAGACCTCCGGCAGCATGACCATGCCGGGTCCGCCGCCCAAAGGTGGCGCGTCCACAGACTTGTGGTTTCCGGTCGCCCAGTCGCGCAGATCGTGCACGCCGACGGAGAGAATCCCCTGCTCGATAGCCTTACCTAGCAGCGCGTGGCGCAGCGGTTCGAGGTACTCCGGGAAAATCGTGATGACATCCAGCCTCATCGCACTCACAGCTCCAGCAGACCCTCCGGCGGGGTTGCCACGAGAAATCCTTCCTCCAGATCGACTTCGGGGACGATGTCGATGACGAACGGAATCAGGACTTCCCGGCCGTCCATGTCAACCTCGAGCAGTTGGCGGCCGGGGGTGTGGGTGACGCCGGTGACGGCGCCGGCGGGGGCGCCGTCGACAAGCACGCGCAAGCCGATCAGCTCGTGGTCGTAGAACTCGTCCTCGTCCGCGTCCTCGGCGCGCTCGAGCGGCTCGGCGAAGAACTGCATGCCCCGCAACGAATCGGCAGCCGTGCGGTCAGGTATCTCCTCGAATGTGACAAGCAGGCGTTTCTGGTGCGGGCGCACCGACTTGATGGTCAAGTCCTGCTTCTTGCCAGCCTGTGTGCCGTGGAGAACCTCGCCGACGGCATAGCGGATCTCCGGGTCATCGGTGGTCACCTCGACGGCGACCTCTCCCTTAACGCCGTGAGATTTGACCACTTTGCCGATCAGTAGCTGCATGCTTTAAAAGGCTACCAACCTCTTCTCGGGCCGAGTTACCACGTCGAGTCGCCGCGGGTAATCGCGTCGTATCCGCCGTCGACGAAAATGACCTGGCCGCACAGGTGAGTGTTTTCCACGCTGGTCAACGCCGCGAGCATCTCAGCGGCCTGCTCCGGCTCAAGCCACCCGTTGAGCGGCATGGGCACCTGCTCCAGCTGGGCAAGACCTTCGGGGCTGTTGCGGAGTTGTTCCGTCATCGGCGAGACCACCACGGCTGGGGCGATCGCGTTGAGGGCAATGCCCGCCCCCGCCCACTTCTCCGTCGGCGCGTTGCGGCGCACCCACCGCGCAATCGCCTGCTTGGAAGCAGAGTAGTTGGCGTACCCCTCGCGCGGGCCCTGCTCGGCAAGTTCGGTGCCGCGCGCGACAGCGCGCTCCTCGTCGTTGTCCAGCAGCGCGTTGAGCAATTCCACATCAGTGGGCTGCAGAGACGCCATCGACGCTGTGACCACCGCACGCGGATTGTCCGATGCCGCGAGCAGCTCGTGGACTCCCTCCAAGGTGGCCACCGCGCCGAAGTAGTTCACCTGGACAGTCTTCGCGATAGGCGCTTGCATGCCCGCGTTGGCGATCACCGCGTTGAGCTTGCCGCCGGAAAGTTCGCGCGCTTTTTCCGCGAGCTCGGCGCGGCCTTCCGGGGTGGTCAGGTCGCAGTTGATGTCGGCGTCTTTGATATCGGCCGTGATCACCGTCGCCCCGCGCGAGCGCAGAAGCTCAGCTGTGGCTTTGCCGATGCCGCCGGTACCACCGGTGATCAGATAGGTGCGTGACATGAGAAAAACCTCCCTAGACGTTGGGAAAGAACATATTCTTGCTCTTCCCAGTTTACGTCTGGGGAGGTGGAGGGGACGCAGTTTAGCGTTCCGGTTAGTTCTCCTCTGCCTCGGCTTCCTCAGCCGGAGCTTCGGCGTCCTCGGACTCGGCAGCCTCTGCCTCTGCCTCAGCGGCAGCCTCGGCAGCCGCCTTAGCCTCAGCCTCTTCCTTGGCCTTCTTGCGCTTCTCGGTGATGGCCTCAGCGGTCGGGCCGTTGGATGCCTCCTCGAGAGCCTGGTTGAACAGGTCGAGCTTGGACGGCTTCTCCTCGGCGACCTTGAGAGTGCCCTCGGCACCTTCCTCACCCTTGTGCTTCTGCCAGTCACCGGTGACCTTCAGCAGAGCGAGCACCGGTTCGGTCGGCTGTGCGCCGACGCCGAGCCAGTACTGGGCGCGCTCAGAGTCGATCTGGATGAGCGACGGCTCTTCCTTCGGGTGGTAGATACCGATGTTCTCGATGACGCGGCCGTCGCGGCGGGTGCGGGCATCGGCAACGACAACACGGTACTGGGCGTTGCGGATCTTACCCAGACGCTGCAGCTTGATCTTTACAGCCATGATTCAAAAGTCCTTACGTGGTCACTGGGCAGTGCAGACGCTCGCCGCTTGTCGACGAGCCGGTTCAGCCCTTGAGTTTCACCTGCGTGTGACTGGCCGGCCGGTGTGATCTCCGACCCTCCGGAGATGTTGCCGCTTCCGGCGCTAACGCAGTTTTGCCGCAGCGCACGTCGCGGGAAATGCTGTCACGTGCGCATCGACCCGAAGTACCTTACCCCCGTCTACTCCTGATAACCAAAACATCGTGCGGGTTAACGAGATTGGCCGCCTTCAGCGGTAAGGTCTGCACGGGAAGACCCAGAAACCCCAGAAAAACCGAGACTGGCGGCAGTGTGTCGCGGACAAGACCGCTAGCTGTCCACCATCAGTCTCGTTCCCCTCTCGACGCAACGGATTTTCACGCAATGACGACCACGGTTACCGCCCAGCAAGAAAAGGCCTCCAAGCCTGCGCCGAAGCAAGCGTACCGGAACGATCTCGATGGATTGCGCGGTGTCGCAATTGGTTTGGTCGTGCTGTTCCACGTTTTCGTCGGCCGCGTTTCCGGCGGTGTTGACGTGTTCCTTCTGTTGTCGGGCTACTTCTTCATGGGTTCTCAGCTCCGGTACGCGATGCGCCCGAATCCCTCCTTGAATCCGTGGTGGCCATTTTGGCGCACGGCGCGCCGCCTGCTCCCCGCCCTCGCGGTTGTTTTGGCGGCGATTTTTGCGGGTATCAAGTGGTTGACGCCGGAGATCATGAGCAATGACCTGGCCCGGCAATTCACCGCCTCAGTCCTGTATTTCCAGAATTACGAGCTGGCGTCGCAGAACCTCGATTACGCCGCGGCAGGTGCGGAGACCTCGCCACTGCAACACCTGTGGTCCATGAGCGTGCAGGGCCAGTTCTATGTCTTCGCTATCACGGTGGGAATCATCGTGGCATTCCTGGCCAGCCGACGCGGTGTGGCTACCGAGAAGCTGCGCCGCGGCATCATCGCTGTGCTGGTTGTGCTCACAGTGGCATCGTTCGCCTACGCATCGCGGCATGGGTTGGTGGGCACCCCGAAGAATTACTACGAATTCCCGTCGCGGCTGTGGGAGTTGGCTTTCGGTGCGCTCTTGGCCATGTTGCCGGTGACCAATTTCATTCCGGAGAAACTGCGCGGACTCGCCGCCGGTCTCGGTGTCGCAGCCATCGCGGCGACGGGCGCGATCATCACCACGTCCCTCGCCTTCCCAGGGCCGGCCGCTTTGATTCCGCTGCTGGGTGCGGCCCTTGTCGTCATGGCGGGGCCGGACCAGCCAGTGGCCCGCGTCCTGTCGTCGGGCCCGATCCTGTGGCTGGGCAAAGTCGCTTATTCGCTGTACCTGTGGCACTGGCCACTTCTCATCCTGTTCACGGTGAAGTCGGGGCGCCCGACACCGACGGTGGCTCTTGGCGTTCTCGTCATTGCGCTTTCACTGTGCCTGGCGCACCTCACCTACACCCTCGTGGAGGACCCGCTGCGTCAACACGGCAAACGCCCCAAGGCCACCGACGAGCCAGTGAAGAAGGCCCGCGCGAGTTTGCAGACCTTTGAAGGCCGTGGCCGCGCAGTCGGCGGAGCGTTGATCGGTGCGCTGCTTCTGGGATTGTTGTCTGTTCAGCCGATCTACGCCCGCCAAGTCAACAACGCAGATTACAATCTCGCCTCCAGCGAGTACCCGGGCGCCATGGCGCACTTCGGGGCGGAAGTCCCTGATGCGGACCCGGAGCCCGACCCAGCGCTAATCGCGGACATTTTCCCGCCGACAGCGGACAACAACTGCATCATCTTCATGGATCAGCCCTCAGACATGCTGCCGGGGCCGCAGTGTGTGTGGGGCGATGCGGAGGCGGAGACGACCGTCGTCCTCTTCGGCGGATCTCACTCAGAACCATGGATCATCCCGCTGGACCAACTCGGGCGCGAACACGGGTTCAAGGTCATTCCTATCGTGCGCCAAGCATGCCCTCTCATTCTGGACGACTTGGACACAGTGAGTCCGGAGTGCGCAGAATGGTCGCGGCTGGCGTTCGACCGGATCATTGAGCTCCAGCCCGACCTGGCTATCTCCACCGCCACCCGACCCGTCGGGCGCGCTGGCGAAGGTAGCCCCGGACCAGACACCGTCCCGTATTCCTACGCCAGCGTGTGGGAAGAGCTCCAGGCCAACGACATCCCGTTCCTTGGATTCCGCGATAACCCGTGGGTCTTCAGTCGCGAGGGCGAACACATGGACCCGAATGAGTGCCTGGTTGCCGGCAACACCGTGGAGTCCTGCTCGACTCTCCGCGAAACGGTGTACGGCGGTGCGGACCCGTCAGCTGAGTATCTCTCCCCGGAGAACAAGCAATGGGGTTTGGACACATCTGAGTGGTACTGCGAAGAAGAACTGTGCCCGCCCATCATCGGCAACGTGTACGTCTACCGCGACCAGAACCATGTGTCCAACGCGTTCGTCGCGACCACTGCCCCGCTCATTTGGGCGAAACTGCAAGAGATTTTCACGGCTCTGGGCACCCCTGTTACAGGTTTGGAGGAAGGCCCGAAGCTCGACCCGGAAAAGGGCGCGCTAGCGGGGACTCAGGCGTGGGGACCGGACACGGGAGACGTCGGCAAGCCGAGCGTGGAGCCGGAACCGGAGATCCTCCCTGAACTCGGCGAGCAATAGTGAGCAATGAAAAGGCCCTCCCGCTCGTGGACACGTAGCGGAAGGGCCGTCCCCTGGGCTTATTTGCCCTTGCCCATGCGTTTCATGGCCTCGTTGAAGTCGAGGTTGTTCAGGTCGATGCCGTCCATCCCTGGTGGCAGCTGCTCCTGCATCTTGCGCAGTTGGGCGGGATCGAGCTGATCCATACCCGGCATACCCGGCATTCCACCCATGCCCGGCATTCCCGGCATGCCCGGCATCTTCGGGCCTCCACCCTTCTTGGCGGGCTTGCGCTTGCCGTTCTTGCCTTTGCGGCCTTTCGGCTTCTTCTTCGTGGCAGAGCGCCCCATCCCTGGCATCCCACCCATGCCCGGCATGCCTGACAAACCGAACTGGCTGGCCATCTTGCCCATCATCTTCTTCGCTTCGAAGAAGCGCTCAACTAGCTGATTCACCTCTGCGACGGTGACACCAGACCCGTTCGCGATGCGCTTACGGCGGGAAGCATTGAGGATCTTCGGATCCTCGCGTTCCTCCGGAGTCATGCCGCGGATAATGGCCTGAATGCGGTCGAGCTGCTTTTCGTCGACCATGTCGGCCATCTCGTTCATCTGCTTGCCGCCGGGCATCATCTTCAGCAGGTTGCCGATCGGACCCATACGCCGGATCATCAGCAGCTGGTCGAGGAAGTCCTCGAGGGTGAGCTCACCGGAGCCCAGCTTCATGGCGGCTTCTTCCGCCTTTTGCTGGTCCATCGTCGCTTCGGCTTGCTCGATCAGGGAGAGCAAGTCGCCCATGCCGAGGATGCGGCTGGACATGCGGTCCGGGTGGAAAACGTCGAAGTCCTCGAGTTTCTCGCCTGTGGACGCGAATAGGATCGGCTTGCCGGTGACCTCACGGATGGATAGAGCGGCACCACCGCGGGCGTCACCGTCGAGCTTGGTCAAGACCACGCCGGTGAAATCAACACCGTCGGCGAAGGCCTGCGCGGTGGCCACGGCGTCCTGGCCGATCATCGCATCGATGACGAAGAGGACTTCGTCGGGGTTGACGGCGTCGCGAATGTTGCGCGCCTGCGTCATCAGGGTCTCGTCGATACCCAGGCGACCTGCTGTATCGATGATGACCACGTCGGCGTGGGTGCGGCGCGCTTCCTCGATCGACGCCTTGGCCACCTCGACGGGGTCGCCGTGGGACGTGCCCATTTCGTGGTCGCCCGAGTCGAGCGAGGTGCCCGGGTCGGGCGCGAAGGTGGGGACGCCGGCACGCTTGCCCACGATCTCCAGCTGCTGCACCGCCCCCGGACGCTGCAAATCGCAGGCAACCAGCATCGGGGTGTGCCCCTGCTTGGTCAGGTGGAGGGCGAGCTTGCCCGCGAGTGTGGTCTTACCTGCACCCTGCAGACCGGCGAGCATGATCACGGTCGGCGGGTTCTTGGCCAGGTTCAGCCGGCGGGTCTCGCCGCCGAGGATGTTCGTGAGCTCCTCGTCGACAATTTTGATGACTTGCTGCGCCGGGTTGAGCGCCTCCGACACGTCGGCGCCGAGAGCGCGTTCCTTGACGCGTTTGATGAAGGCGCGGACGACCGGCAAGGACACATCGGCCTCGAGCAGGGCGATGCGGATCTCACGGGCAGTGGCGTTGATGTCCTCTTCCGTGAGTTTGCCCTTGCCGCGCAGACCTTTGAGCGCTGTTTGCAAGCGGTCGGACAATGACTCGAACACGAGTGGCACGCTCCTTGGAGAACGGTAGAGGGTTGAAGACAGAAACTTCCCTATACCCTAGCGCGCCTGGGCGCTGCGCTGATAAGCACAGGCCCCTTAGCCGCACTAATCGACGATCGCGGCCTCGTCCGTCTCACCCGTGCGCACGCGGATGACGCGCTCAACGGGCGACACCCAGATCTTGCCGTCGCCGACCTCGCCGGTGTACGCAGATGACACAATCGCGTCCACCGCCGCGTCCACTTGTGCGTCGGTGACGACGACTTCGACCTTGAGCTTGGCCACGTACGGCGAGGAATACCGCGCACCTCGACCCGCGTGCCACTACCGACTAGCCGAGCAGCGCGTCGACGAAGCCCTCCACTTCGAACGGAGCGAGATCGTCCGCGCCTTCGCCGAGTCCGACGAGCTTGACGGGCACTCCGAGTTCTTCCTGGACCTGGAAGACAATGCCTCCCTTGGCAGTTCCGTCCAGCTTGGTCAGGACAACACCGGTGATCTCGACGACGTCCTTGAAAACGCGGGCCTGCATCAGGCCGTTCTGGCCGACGGTGGCATCGAGAACCAAGAGCACCTCGTCGACCTGGGATTTCTTCTCCACCACGCGCTTGACCTTGCCCAGCTGGTCCATGAGTCCGGTGGAGGTGTGCAGGCGCCCGGCGGTGTCGATGAGCACGACATCCGCCTGTTGCTCGACGCCCGTCTTCACGGCGTCGAAAGCGACGGATGCTGGGTCCGCCCCCTCCTTGCCGCGGACAGTCGACGCACCCACACGACGGCCCCACGTCTCAAGCTGGTCGGCAGCCGCCGCGCGGAACGTGTCAGCCGCGCCGAGCACCACACTGTGTCCCATGGAAATGAGGACGCGGGCGAGCTTGCCGGTAGTCGTGGTTTTGCCGGTGCCGTTGACGCCAACGACGAGGATGACGGCGGGTTTACCGTTGTTCGGCATCGCCTTGATGGAACGGTCCAGCTCGGGTTTTCCGGCCTCGATGAGCGTCTCGCGCAGCATGGCGCGAGCTTCCTCTTCGCTGGACACGCCGCGCTCGGCGATCTTCTCGCGCAACGATTCGGTTACCTTCATAGTCAGCTCGGCACCGAGGTCCGCCATGATGAGTGTGTCCTCGATCTCCTCCCAGGCATCTTCATCGAGATCGCCTGCGGAGAGAATGCCGAGCAGCCCCTGCCCGATCGCGTTCTGGGAGCGGGACAGACGCCCACGCAGTTTGCCGATACGACCTGCCGCCGGCTCGATGTCGTCGAGCTGCTCCTCCGGGACCGGTTCGGTCTCGATGACGCTGTCTGCGGTTTCCTCGGTGGCCTCTGCCGGAGCGGGCACCGGAGTCTGCTCACGTGCTTCCTCAGCTGCCTCCGCCGTGGTGCGGGCCGCTTCAGCCGCCTCCTGCGCTTCCGCTTCTTGCGCTTCCGCCTCCTGCGCTTCGTCTGCAGCTTGTGCCCCGGTGTCTGCCTCGGAGCCAGCCCCAGTCCCGGCCGTAGCTGCGGCTTCGTCTGTGGCTGCAGCATCGTCAGCGTTCACAACCGGTTCAGAATCGACTGCCTGCGCGTTCGCGGGCTCCACCGGTTCAACTGCTTCCGGGTCAGGCTCGATCAGCACAGTCTCGGCTTCGGTCTCTGCGTCGGTTTCGGTCGGATCCAGGACCTGGTCGGTGGTCTGCGCCGGGGCTGGGTCTTGTTCCTTCGCCGTCTCAGCGGCAGAGGGCTCCTCCTGCGCGGTCGCATCGGGCTTGCCGGAGGCGGCAGCAGCGGCAGTGGCACCGGCAGCCCCAGCACCCGCAATTCCCGCGGCACCGACATCCGGGGCGGTCTTCGAGGGGCGGTCGGAGTTCAACGGTTCGTCGATACGCACGGGCTCTTTCTCGGCTGTCGGTGCGCCGGCGGGTGCGAAGTTGAAGCCGCCCTTGGCCTGGTAGTTGCCGGACTTCTCCTGTTGGGTGAGCTCCTTCTGCTGCTCCGGCTCCTTCTTTTCAAAGGAGACGGTCTTGGATTTTTTGCGGTTGTTGCCCGCAACGACAACGATGCCCACGATGATGAGCAGCGCCACGATGACGGCGATGACAACCCACAGAACAGTTGAATTGGTCATGTTCCCCATAGTGCCACCGAATCGCGGCATGGGAAGAAGCTATTCGGCTGTTTCGCGGGGAGCGGGACTCATGCGTTGGGAGATCACGCGTGTGACGCCGTCGCCGCGCATGGTCACGCCGTAGAGCACGTTGGCCACGTCCATGGTGGGCTTTTGGTGCGTGATCACGATGAGCTGCGAATCTTCGCGCAGTTCTTCGAGGAGGGCGATGAGGCGGCGGAGGTTGACGTCGTCAAGCGCGGCCTCGACCTCGTCGAGCACGTAGAAGGGGCTCGGGCGTGCGCGGAAAATGGCCACGAGCATGGCCAGCGCGGTCAGCGATTTCTCGCCGCCGGACAAAAGCGACAGCCGCTTGACTTTCTTGCCGGGCGGGCGCGCCTCGATCTCGATGCCGGTGGTGAGCATGTCGGACGGGTCGGTGAGCAACAGGCGCGCTTCGCCGCCCGGGAACAGCGTCTGGAACACGCGCGGGAATTCGCGTTCGACGTCGTGCCACGCGTCGGTGAACAATTGCAGGATCTGCTTATCGACATCTTCGATCACCCCCGCCAGGTCCTTCCTCGCCTGGACCACATCGGCGAGTTGGGTGGACAGGAAGCTGTAGCGCTCCTCGAGCGCCTTGTACTCCTCAAGCGCCAGCGGGTTGACCTTGCCCAGCGCGGCGAGGTCCTTTTCCGCCTTTTTCAGGCGCTTTTTCTCCTCGGCCTCGTCGAAGTCCCCGTCGGGGGTGTAGTCCGCAAGGAGATCGTCGATAGCGATGCCGAGCTGCTCGGTGATCTTCGCTTCGGCCTCGTCGATGCGCACCTGCGCCTGCTCGCGCGCGATCTCGGCGGCGTGGGAGGTGTCGCCGAGCCGGGCGAGCTGCTGCCTCAGCGCACCGACCTTGTCGCGAGCCTGTGTCTGGCGGGCGGCGAGCTGCTTCACGTCCGCCGCAAGTTCGTCACGCCGTTGCGTGGCACCTTCCAGTGAAACGGAAATGCGGTCGGCGAGATCGCCCGCGAGTTCGGCAACTGCCTGGGCCAGCTCAGCCTGCGCCCGCTTGCGGGCCATTGCGGCGTCGTGCCGCGCCTTGGCCTGGCGCTCGTGCTCGGCTTGCCGGCGCAACGCTGCTCCCCTCCCCGCCACGTTGTCCACCGCCTGCTGGGCGGTACGCGCCGCGAGCGTGGCATCCATTTCCTCCGCGCGGGCCGCAGAAAGTGCCGCATTCGCTTCATCGCGCGCGGTCGCGTCGGCCTCCTCGTCGGTCTCTGGGCGTTCCACGCGCGAGAGCCGGTCACGGATCTCGGCGAGGGCTTTCTCGCGTCCGCTGAGCCGAATGTCCGCCTCGGTGGCTTGTTTGGCCGACCTTTCGTGCCGTGCAGTGGCCTGCTCTGCCTGTTTGACCAGGCGCTGGTGGTCGCGTTTCCACGCTTCTGCCGTCGCGTCGTGCTCCTTGAGTGCAGCCTTGGCTGTTGCCGCGGCCACGCGGGCTTCCTCCGCCGCGATCTTCGCCCCTTCGAGGGTTCCGGAGAGCTCGTCGAGTCTACTTTGCGCATTCTCGAGTTCACTGCTGGCGGACTCGATCTGAGCGGCGACTTCCACGCTGGATGCTCCGCCGGAGCCGGCGGCGAGCCATCCTTCGCCCACGACGATGCCCTCCGGAGTCACGGCGCGAAGACGGGGATCGTCGCGCACAGCCCGGCGCGCGCCGGCGACATCGTCGACAAGGACGACGTCGACAAGCAGACGGGTAATGGGCCCGGCCACAGAGTTGTCGAGCGTGACGTGGTCGAGCAGCCAGGATGTTCCGGCCGGGGGCGTTCCTTCCAGGCGCCAGGATGCGCCGCCCGCGGAGGTGTCCACGACGACGGCGCGGGATGCTCCACGCAGCTTTGCCGCGACAGCATCAGCGCTCTCGGCCTCGGGCGTGAGGGCTCCCACAAGCGCTTCCGCGTGCGCGCCGAGAGCCGCTGCGAGGGCTTTCTCCACTCCGCTACCGGGTTTCATTCGGTCGGCCAACGGCGCGAATGCGTCTCCCAGGACGTCGACGGCCTCCGCCACGGGTGCCGTCTCGCTGAGCGTGGCAATGCGCGCCGACAGCGAGTACACGGTCTTCTCCCGCGCTTTCTGCTCCGTGCGCAGCTGCTCGAGACGTTGCTCGGCGGCGTCGGCTTCAGCGGCGGCGCGGACATGGGCGGTTTCAAGGGGCTCGCGTCCCCGGGCGCATTCAGCGACCTTCTCGGCGGCAGCGTGCGCGTCCGCGTCGGCTTCCTGCGCACGCGCGCGAGTCTCGTCCGCGGCAGCAGCGAGCCGCTCGATCTCCCGCTTCGCGCTTTCGACCGCCGCGGCCTGGCTTTCTTCCTGCGCGAGCAGGCGCACTACGCCTTCTCGGCGGTCGGCGATCGCACGCACCTGTGCCATGTGCTCGGCCTCGGCAGCTTTGGCCTTCTCGGCCAGTTCCTCCACCCGTGCCACCGTGTTCACGCGCCGGGTCTCAGCCTTTTCAAACTCGGCGTACGCCTCCGCGTGCTGGTGCTCAGCGCGCTCCGCACGCGCGATCAGTTCATCAGGATCCTGGCCACGGTACTCCGTGATGTCACCGACGTGCGACGCACGCTCCGTGGCGATGCGAAGGGTCGCGGATGTCCGCTCCGCCAAGGACGACAGTCCGAACCACAACTGCTGCGCCCGCTCCGAATTCGCGGACGCAGCGGAATGCAACTGTTCGACTTCACGTTGATGAGCTTCAGCTTCCGCGAGCTGTTCTGTCACGGTCTCCACCTGCTGGGCGTGGAGGTGGGCGGCACGTGC
>OJLS01000277.1_pt1 | contig 11617 bp, 12 predicted proteins | sample 1597081 | NCBI WGS metagenome assembly OJLS01 (sample SAMEA3904663, study PRJEB24821) | metagenome | biome: Builtin; feature: hospital; material: surface | place: USA | collected 2013-05-22
GCCTCTAGATCGGCCAATTCGTCGTCGGCAAGCGACGCGTCGCCCTCCTCTTCCGCGAGTTCGTACATGACCGGCAAGTCGTCGAGACGCTGACGAAGTCCCGTCACCTTGCGCAACCTCGCCTGCACGTTGGACAACTCCGTGGTCACTTGCTGCGCGTGATCCGGGTCGTCCCACAAGCTCGGGTCGGCGGCCTGTTGCTCCAGCTCACGCGCGCGTGAATCCATCTCATCCAAGTCCATGACCGACTCAATCGTGGTCAAGGTCGTGTCGAGGGATTGGATCCGGTTGCTGGTCTCTGGCTGCATAGGTGCGAAGTCTAATGGAGATCCCTAATCGCCCTTGCACGCCCGCCGGAACACCTAGACTGTGTAACTGCACCCACACGGGCGCCCGCGGCAGCGGGCTGAGATCGCACTGACATTCAACGCCGTGCGAGCACCGTCCGAACCTGTCTGGTTAGCACCAGCGAAGGAAGTAAGGAGCAGCTCATGGCTGATATCTACGCGTCTGAAATCCATCCCAAGCACTCGTACGCCCCGATCATCGAGGATGGCCTCGAAGTGCCGGAGACCGAGATCCGGCTCGATGACTCACCCACCGGGCCGAATGAGCCCTTCCGTGTCTACCGCACGCGCGGCCCGTGGGCAGAGCCAGAGGAGGGGCTGCCGGACCTGCGCAGCGGATGGATCGCCGAACGCGACGACGTGGAGGCCTACGACGGCCGCGCCCGGAACCTCGAAGACGACGGCACCCGGGCCATGAAGCGCGGCGCAGCCAGCGAGGAATGGCGCGGTGCGACTCGACCAACGTTGCGCGCTAAGAACGGCAAGCGCGTCACCCAGATGGCATATGCACGCCGAGGCGAGATCACGCCGGAGATGCGCTTCGTTGCGCTGCGCGAGCACTGCTCGCCCGAGAAAGTCCGCGAAGAAGTCGCCGCTGGCCGCGCGATCATCCCCAACAACATCAACCACCCGGAGTCCGAGCCGATGATCATCGGCAACGCGTTTTTGACCAAGATCAACGCGAATATCGGCAACTCCGCCGTCACCTCTTCGATCCGCGAGGAAGTGGACAAGCTCCGCTGGGCCACCCGCTGGGGTGCGGACACCGTCATGGACCTGTCCACGGGCAACGACATCCACACCACCCGCGAGTGGATTCTGCGCAACTCCCCCGTCCCGATCGGCACTGTGCCGATCTACCAGGCGCTGGAGAAAGTGAACGGCGTGGCGGAGGACCTCACCTGGGATATCTTCCGGGACACCGTCATCGAGCAAGCTGAGCAGGGTGTCGACTACATGACTGTCCATGCGGGCGTGCGCCTACCGTACGTGCCGCTGACCTCGAAACGCGTCACCGGCATCGTTTCCCGCGGCGGCTCGATCATGGCCGGCTGGTGCCTCGCCCACCACAAGGAATCCTTCCTTTACGAGAATTTCGACGAACTGTGCGAGATCTTCGCGCAATACGACATCGCATTTTCGCTTGGCGACGGCCTGCGTCCCGGCTCCGTCGCCGACGCCAACGACGCCGCCCAGTTCGCGGAGCTGAAGACCATCGGTGAGCTGTGCAAGCGCGCCTGGGACCACGACGTCCAGGTGATGATCGAAGGCCCCGGCCACGTCCCTTTGAACATGATCCAGGTGAACAATGAGAAGGAAGAGGAATGGTGCGGCGGCGCCCCGTTCTACACACTCGGCCCCTTGGTCACCGACATCGCGCCGGGCTACGACCACATCACCTCCGCGATCGGCGCCGCCAACATCGCCATGGGCGGCACCGCGATGCTGTGCTACGTCACCCCGAAGGAGCACCTCGGTCTGCCGAATAAGGACGACGTGAAAACCGGCGTGATCACGTACAAGATCGCAGCCCACGCCGCAGACGTTGCCAAGGGCCACCCGGGTGCCCGCGACTGGGACGACGCAATGAGCAAGGCCCGCTTCGAATTCCGCTGGAACGACCAGTTCGCCCTCTCCCTCGACCCGGAGACCGCGCAGGCGTACCACGACGAGACCTTGCCCGCCGAACCCGCGAAGACCGCACACTTCTGCTCCATGTGCGGCCCGAAATTCTGCTCCATGCGCATCAGCCAGGACATCCGCGACGAATTCGGCGACGCGATCGATGAGGCGTTGGACGACAAGAACAAGAAGCTCATCGCGGATCTGGGTATCCCGAGCTTTGCGGGCGGCACCGACTACCGCCGCGGAGAACGCGAGATGGCCAAGGAGTTCCATAAGCTCGGCTCGAACGTCTACATTCAGGAATAATGGCGGCTGTGTCTACCGCAGGTTTCATTGATTCGCACCGCAATTCCACCGACGCCGAGCTCGCCCAGGCCCTGGTCGAGACAGCAGGGGGCCTCGCTTTGGCCATGCGCGACGAGGGCCTCGAAACCGGCCAGAAGACCTCCGTGTCCGACGTGGTCACCAACGCCGACACGGCGGCCGAGGAATTCGTCGCGGAAGCCTTGGAGCAGCTGCGCCCCCAGGACGGGATTGTGGGCGAAGAGGGGGCGGCGAAGGCGTCGATAAGCGGGCGCACCTGGGTCGTTGACCCGGTGGACGGCACGTACAATTTCGCGTCGGGCTCCGATTATTTCTGCTCCGCGCTCGCGCTCGTCGAGGGGGAGGTCAGCGATCCCGACCGCATCCTGGCCAGCGCCGTTCACCGTCCGGCGCTCGCCACAACATGGGTGGCCGACAACGGTTCGGCGACACGTAACGGCCGCACACTTGAGCAGCTTATCGACGCCCCTCTGCCCCACCTCGCCCTTGCCACCTACCTCCACCCCACATCGATGAAGAATGACGGAATCCGGAACGCGTGGCTGGACGCGACGAACAGCGCCGCCACCGTGCGCATGTTCGGCGCCGGATCCGTGGATTTGGCCTCCGTCGCATCTGGCGGAGTCGGCGGCTGGCTCCAGCACTCCGTGGCCGACTGGGATTGGCTGCCCGGAAAAGCACTTGTGGAAGCTGCCGGCGGTAAGGCCGTCAAAGTCGATGCTGGCGGCGTCACGTGGTGCGTTGCGGGAAACCACCAGCTCGTCGACGAGGTGCTGGCTAAGCTTGAGCAGCATGGCTAACTACTCTGACGACCTCGCCCTCGCCCTCGAGCTCGCGGACCTCGCCGACGCCATCACCCTTGAGCGTTTCGAGTCCTCCGATCTCAAGGTGGACACCAAACCCGACATGACTCCCGTCTCCGACGCCGACGTGGCCGTCGAGGGAGCGTTGCGCGACAAGCTCGGAACGACCCGCCCCGCCGATGCGGTGCTCGGCGAAGAGTTCGGCGGCGACGTGCAATTCTCCGGCCGCCAATGGGTCATCGACCCGATCGACGGAACCAAAAACTACGTCCGCGGTGTCCCCGTGTGGGCCACACTGATTTCACTGCTCGACGACGGCAAGCCCGTTGTCGGCGTGGTCAGCGCACCCGCCCTAGCCCGCCGCTGGTACGCCAGCGAGGGCGCCGGCGCCTGGCGCACCTTCGCCGACGGCAGCGTCACCCGCCTGGAGGTTTCGGGGGTTGCGGAGCTCGGTGATGCGTCGATAAGCATTTCGTCCCTGAGTGGCTGGCGCGACCGCGACTTGCGTGACCAGCTGATCGCGCTCACCGACGAGGCGTGGCGCCTGCGCGGCTACGGCGATTTCTTCTCCTACTGCCTTGTCGCGGAGGGCGCCGTCGATATCGCGGCTGAACCCGAGGTGTCGCTGTGGGATTTGGCCGCTTTATCCGTGCTGGTCACCGAAGCGGGAGGGCGCTTCACCTCGCTCGCGGGCGAGGACGGCCCCCACGGCGGCGACGCTGTAGCTACCAACGGCCTGCTGCACGACGAGGTGCTCGGCCGCCTGAACTAGCCGGCCAAGCGGAAGCCGCTGCCCACACCCGGCACGGCATCCAAGTCACGGAAAATCGCGTCGATGTTGGTCGACACCGTCGGCGCGTGGATTGGCCCCTGCAGCGGCGTCGAGCACGCCAGGTTAGCGAAACGGGGGATGGAACTGCCGTTGACCAGCCCGACCAGACGCGTGCCCGAGTAGAGCGGCGCGCCAGAGTCCCCAGCCATGGCGCACACCTGCGACTGGTTGCGCACCCCGTCCGCCATCCAGGTCACCCCACATGTCACGCCCGTCGCGTACCCGTTTTTGCACAGGGTGTCGCCTGTCCGCGTCGCCCCTCCTGTCGACCGAATCGTTGTGCCGTTATAGCTGGCGGTCACGTCCGCCCGCGGGCCAAGCTCCACGACCGCATAATCCAGCGCACCGTTCTTCCGTACAACCCGCCCCGTGGGCCCCGCAGCGAAGGAATCCGCCGCCACCACGGGGTCGCCGATATTTCCGCAATGCCCCGCTGTGAGCGCTACCCTGCGCCCCGCGCTGTCGGTGCCAACCGCGGCCACCGTGCACATGCCGTACATCCCCACGTAGATCGGCGCACCGGGACCGTAGAGAGCCCGACCCTGAGCTGCCGCGTGCTTTGCACCCGGGTACGCCCGCTGCGCGTCGAACCACGACCCAGGGACCCGGTGCAGCACGCCGTCCGCGAACGGTTTGCCCGCCAGCACCTTCGCCGCCGGATCCGTGCGCCACTGGTAATTAGGGTCCGCCTGGGCCTGCGCTTGAGGCGCGGCCGCCAGTGTCGTCACAGCCAAAACGGCAGCTGCGAGTGCCCGGATCTTCATATGGGCATCCCTTTCTCCCAGTGAACATGATTAGCCAAAACCGTACCCCACCGCAGCCTCTCTACAATGGCTCACATGGCCAAGGATCTGGATCTCCGCTGCTACTTCGTCACCGGTGCCGGCGAGCCCGACACCATCGTCGAGACCGCCCGCGCAGCCGCTCAGGGGGGCGCAGGCATCATCCAGGTGCGCAGCAAACCGATTAGCGCCCGCGACCTGTACGATCTCGGTCTCTCCGTGGTCACCGCCGTGCACGAGGTCAACCCAGACACTCACGTGATTATCGACGACCGCGTCGACGTCGCCCTCGCCCTCAAACCCCACGGCGTCGCCGGTGTCCACATCGGCCAGGACGACCTCAACCCCCGGGTAGCCCGCGATCTCCTCGGCCCCGACGCGATCATCGGTCTGACCACCGGCACACTCGAACTCGTGGAAGCCGCCAATGACTACGCTGATGTCCTCGACTACATCGGGGCCGGCCCGTTCCGCGACACCCCCACGAAGGACTCCGGCCGCCCTCCCCTGGGCCTCGAGGGCTACCCTGCCCTCGTCGAAGCGTCCCAGCTCCCCATCGTCGCCATCGGCGATGTGACCGTCGACGACGCCGAGGACCTCGCCCGCACCGGCATCGACGGTGTGGCCATCGTCCGCGGGATCATGAACGCCGACGACCCGCGTGGCTACGTCGAGCGTGTGCTGGCCGGTTTCGACGGCGGCCGCATCTAGCTGGCGAAATTGTCGGACCATCCGCGGTCTTCCGTTTTCAGGACTTCGTATTCATCGTTCCTCACCGGCAGTGAGTGGTTGTAGGACACGTACCGGCTCCCATCTCCGAAGTCGAACACAATCTCGTTCCCATGCCGGACGATCTGGGCATACCCCTCGGTGACGAGCGAGTGGCATGCGGAGCAGAGCGGAATGAGATTATCCATGTCCGTCAGCCCGCCATTCGCCCACTCCTCCATGTGGTGAAACTCCATGAATCGGGTGTGCGTGCACCCCGGCATCGCGCACTGGCCGCCCCACATGGCCAGCAGCGACCGGATCTGCCCGTCGGTGGCCAAGCGGGACGAGCGTCCCGCATTGATGATCATGCCGCGGTTATCCACAGAGTCCAGTCTGACCAGCGCATTAGCAACGAGATTTTCCAGCCCCTTCGACGACGCGCCTGCGTTGTTGGGTAGATAAGCCCGCCCATCCACGGTCATCATCACGCTGACCTGTGCTCCCGGTGCACGAAGCGTGCTTTTCGGTTTCGACCTGACCATGTTCACCATGCCCATCAGGGAGTGAACCATTGCACGCCCCGTCGGCAAGCCGAAGCCGGAGACATCTTTCCTCGCCTGCCGTTTCTCTTCTTCTTCCTCTTTGGACCGCATGAGCGCAGACAACTCCTCCGCGTCGACGTAGCCGTCTTCGCCGACAAGCTCAGCGAGCTCGTCTCCGGTTGCAGCGAACGCCAGATGCCCGATCTTCAGTGCAGCGCAGAAGCTCTCCCCATCCACCGGGTTGAGGCGCCCCCAAAATTTCAGGTACCCCTCCTCATCTTTCTTCACCCTCAGGTAACAGTCCTTGGTCTCTTTTTCCTCCCCAGGCTTCTCCCGCCCCGCCAGCGCGCATTCCAGACCGGCATACCCCAGCTCCATGCCCATTTTCACCAGCTCGATTTCATTCTCCGGGGTGAGATACTTGAGCAGCAAGCGCAGAGCCGAGTAGCTGAGGTTTCCAGCCGCGAACATCTTGGCCAGGTAAGGAAAATTCTCCAGCTGGCGCGCGACGTGAACGTGCTCGTGCGCCGTGGACTCCGACATTCCCAACCTCCGCATCAACCACGTTGCGGTGCTAGATGAGCCGCATTCCTCGGCAAGATTCCGCCGGTCGAATTCCCCGATCATCCTGAGCAGCCTCGCTTTCGAACGCATTAACGAGACATACTCACTCACGATATCCTCCGCCAGAATGAAACGGTTGAGCTCTTCTTCCATTTGGAGCAGTGCCACGATTCCCCCTAAAGTCGTTGTTTGATCTGATGCACAAACCATACAAAACGGCCCGGACACACTCGCTTATATTTTCGAACATGCTAGGTCAGCGTCTCCGCACTGCGGAGTTCCTGCGGTTTTTGTGAAGCGCTTATCGACGCCATCGCGCGCCCCCTCGCACCACGCCAGCCGACTCAGCTGACTCCGCACTGCGGAGTTCCTGCGGTTTTGCGGCGACATGCGAAAAGGGACTCCGCATTGCGGAGTCCCTGGGGTTTTGCGAAAAGCTGGACGTCTAGCACTCGTCCATGTCCGCGAATGCCTCCTCGACCGAGTCGTGCTCTTCGCGGGATTCCTCCCAGACTTCCTTCGCGGCGGACAGGTTCACGAAAGCGATAATCGCGCCGACGATGATGTCGAACCATGCTGTGGCCCACACGAAAGTGAGCAGCCCGGCGACGATGATGAGGATATTGGCCAGCGCGTCGTTGCGGGCGGCGAGCCAAGCGCCGGTTGCGAGCGACGAACCTTCATTGCGCAGGCGCAGCAAGATGACCGCGCAGATCAGGTTGACCACGAGAGCGCCGAGCGCCACACCGGTCAGCCCTTCCGGCGATGGCGGCTCCGGGTTCATGATCTTGACCACCACGGTCACAATCGCGGCGACCGCCGGGATGAGGATCAGGGCGGCGAGGATGGAGCCGGCGGCGCGACGCCTAGAAGCGGGCCACGCCACTGCGAAGAACACCAGCATGTTGATCGCGGTGTCTTCGAGAAAATCTGCCGAGTCGGCAAAAAGAGACGCCGATCCGATCGCGATGGCCGCTGCGAACTCGACGAAGAAGTAGCCGAAATTCAGCAGCGCCACGATCAGAACGGCGCGACGAATACGTTGTTCAGTCATGGCCTAGAAAGGCTAGTAGGAGCTGAAACCGTCTTCGGACAGCGAGTGCTTCTCGTCGCCCGTGATCGCCGGGTTGAACACGGAGACCAGGATCAGGTCCTCGTCCTTACCGCCGCGCAGGTAGTGGGCGTCGTGCTCGTCGAGAACATAGATGGTGCCCGGGGTGATCGGGTACACGTTGCCCTCGGTGTCCTCGACCTCGCCGGAACCGCCAATGCAGTAGCAGGCCTCGAGGTGGTTGCGGTACTGCAACTTGGACTCGGTGCCGGCGCGGACGACGGTGTGCGCGACGGCGTAGCCCATGTTGTCCTTGGCGGTCAGCAGACGCTCGGAGGTGCCGCCACCCCACTCGACTTTCTCGACATCTTCGCGGGAACGGATGAACATATCTAACTCCTTCACAATCGGTAATGCGTGCCATCCACGCTAACGAAAATTGTGTGTCCAGGTGCGGGTGTACGGTCAGAAAGCATGAAGGTAGCAGTTATCGGCGCAGGGATTATTGGCTTATCGACGGCGCTTCGGCTCGCCGACGGCGGCCATTCCGTCACGGTGTACGACCCAGAGCCCGTCAGCGGCGCGACATGGCATGCCGGCGGCATGCTCGCACCGGCGGCGGAGGTGGTGTACAAGCAGGACCCGCTCTTTCCACTGATGACCGCGGCCGGTAAGTGGTACCCGGAGCTGATCGAGCTGACGGCTAAGTACACAGACGCGCCCACCGGCTACCGCACTGACGGCACCCTGGTGGTGGCGAAGGACGGCGCCGATAGGACACACCTGGAGGAACTGCGCGAGTATCAGGAGCTTCACGGGATGACTACGGAGCGGATCACCACGCGGGAGGCGAGGAGGTTGGAGGGGGCACTGGCGCCGTCGATAAGCGGGGCCGTGCATATTCCCGGCGACCACCAGGTCCGCCCGCGGCTGTTCGCCGAGGCTCTGCGGGACGCGTGCGCGAATGCGGGCGTGGAATTCGTGGCGGAAGCGGTAAATGACGTAGCGGAGGTCGAGGCGGACCAGGTCGTGCTGGCCAACGGGCTCGGCGCGCGGGACACGACCGGCTGGTTCGACGGCGTGAATCCGCTGAGGCTGCGCCCGGTGTACGGCGACATGGCGGAGCTGCGCGTTCCGGAGCATCAGCGGCCGCTGATTGACCGGGTGATCCGCGGCTTCGTGGAAGACCGGCCGATTTACCTGATTCCGCGCGAAGACGGCACGCTCACGATCGGCGCGACGACACGCGAGGACGATCGCGCGGAACCGCAGGCAGGCGGGGTGCTGCAGCTGCTGCGCGACGCCAGCGAGATCGTGCCCGGCATCGAGGAGTGCGACATCATTGAGGTCCACGCCGGCGCACGCCCCGGGTCACCCGATGACCTGCCGTACCTCGGCCGGGTCAGCGACCGCGTGGTGGTGTCCACCGGTTACTTCCGCCACGGCATCCTGCTCGCCGCGATGGGCGCCAAGTGCGGGGCCGCGCTGGTCGAGGGAGAAGAACCACCCGTAGAGTTGGGGGCCTGTGATCCCCTGCGCCATTCAAGGAGGAACTAATGCAGCTCAACGTCAACGATGAGAAGATCATCACCAACGCGGACAACGTGGATGCGCTCTTGCGCGAGCGTCTCGGCGAGGTACCGGCGGGAACCGCCGTAGCGGTGAACGGCGAGGTCGTGCCCAAGTCCGAGTGGGCATCTACGCAGCTCGAAGACGGCGCTGCCGTCGACATCCTCACCGCAGTGCAAGGAGGCTAGCCCGTGCTGGAAATCGCAGGGAAGCAATTCAACTCGCACCTGATCATGGGCACCGGCGGGGCGAGTTCGCAGGACATGCTCGAGCGCGCACTGGTGGCGTCGGGCACCGAGCTGACCACGGTGGCGATGCGTCGCTTCGCCGCGAAGCAAGACGGCGGGGGCGAATCCGTCTTCGACCTGCTGAACCGCCTGGATATCGCACCGCTGCCGAACACCGCCGGCTGCCGCACCGCGCGCGACGCGGTGATCACCGCGAAGCTCGCCCGGGAAGCGCTGGGCACTGACTGGGTGAAGCTCGAGGTCATCGCCGACGACCACACGCTCCTGCCCGATGTGGTGGAGACGGTCGACGCGTGCGAGCTGCTGATTAGCGAAGGCTTCACCGTCCTCGCCTACACCTCCGACGACCCGGTCGCGGCGAAGAAGCTCGAGGACCTGGGCGCTGCTGCGGTCATGCCGCTCGGCTCCCCCATTGGCACCGGTCTGGGCATTTTGAACCCGCACAATATCGAGCTGATCTGCTCGCGCGCGGAGGTGCCCATCCTGATCGATGCGGGCGTCGGCACTGCTTCCGACGCCGCACTGGCGATGGAGCTCGGCTGCGACGGCGTGCTGCTGGCCAGCGCCGTCAACCGCTGCCAGGATCCGGAAGCCATGGCGCGCGCGATGCGCCTGGCCGTGGAAGGCGGACTCCTCGCGCGCGGAGCGGGCCGCATTCCCAAACGCGAGCATGCTGTGGCATCCTCCAGTTTCGAGGGACTTGCCAGTTGGGCTGACCAGGTGCTGTAAATCTGCTAAAAGTGGACTGTGACCCCCGTCACTACCCTTCCCAAGGAGTCCACGCCATGAAACGCGCCACCTCTATCATTGCCTCCGCGGCCCTGGCCGCCACCGTCGCCCTCGCACCGCAGGCCGCTGCAGCCCCGCAGTTCGTGTCCAATTCCGACAACTCCGTCCGCTGCGCCCTGTACGACGGCGAGACCCTGTGCGTGAGCGACCGTGCACGTGCGTCTCAGCCACAGTGCAACCCGCCAGCTGAACTGATCCCGGCTGTGTCCGTCCAGCGCAAGTGGGTGGGCACCAAGTGCTGGAACCAGGGCTTCGAGCGCCAGCCGAGCCGTCTCCAGCCTTTCCAGGTCTTCACCCACGGCAGCAGGGTCGTCTTCCCAAGCCCCACCGGCGACCTCTATGTCCTGGATATGACAAAGCCGGCGCTGATTCGCGCCGGCGCTGTCAATGCGGTCCTGTTCTCGCTCTAGTCCTTCTCTGGCTTGATGATGACGGACGTGCCCTCCGGCACCTCCGCATCGACCGTCTCGTCCTCGGCTTTCGCTTCAGTGAGCACGCTCTCAGTGAGGCGCCATGAGCCTTCCTCGTGGTCGTACTCGAGCTCGGGGCGGTCGATCTCGTTGCCTTCTTCGTCGTAGCCCGGTGCGGGCTTCGCGTCCGCCTCCTCGTACTTCTCTGCGGTGTCGGTCTTCTCCCACTGGCGGGAACGGAAGCGGCGCTCGGCAGAGGCGTCGTCACTCATCGCCTTGACCAGGGAGAACATCATGATGAAGTAGACGATGAAGAACGGCAGGGCGATGATGATCACCACTTCCTGCAGGGCTTGTATACCGGAGTCGTTGATGAACAGCAGTGCGGCGGTGACCACTCCCACGGCCACGGCCCACGCCACGCGGTAGTACTTCGGTGTGGCTTCTTCTTCGCCGGTGGTGAACATGTCCATCACCAGTGCGGCGGAGTCAATCGAGGTGACAAAGTAGAAGACGATCACGGCTAGGGCGACTGCGCCGCTGACAAAGTACAGGGGGTACTGCGCCAGAAGGGTGAACAGTGCCTGCGGGGTCTCTCCATCCTCGACAACCGGGCCGGTCAACACACCGGGGTTGTTGAGCTCAACGTCGATCGCAGTGCGGCCGAAGGTGGCGAACCAGATGATGTCGAAGACGGTGGGCAGCAAGACTGTGCCGGCGATGAATTGGCGCACAGTGCGGCCGCGGGAAATACGGGCGAAGAACATGCCCACGTACGGCGACCAGCAGATCGTCCACGCCCAATAGAACGCGGTCCAGGTAGCGTGCCAGCCCGGGTTGTCGTTGTAGGAGTCAACCCAGAACATCAGCTCAGGCAGCGACGATGCGTAGATGCCGAAGGACTCGGTCAGGTGCTCGATGATCTTCAGCGTCGGTCCCATGACGAACAGGAACACGAGCAGCACAATCGAGCCGATGATATTCAGGTTCGACAGCAGCTTGACGCCCTTGTCCAGGCC
>OJLS01000278.1_pt1 | contig 11614 bp, 12 predicted proteins | sample 1597081 | NCBI WGS metagenome assembly OJLS01 (sample SAMEA3904663, study PRJEB24821) | metagenome | biome: Builtin; feature: hospital; material: surface | place: USA | collected 2013-05-22
CGAGATAGGAGTCCGTCTCGTGGGCTCGGAGATGTGTATAAGAGACAGGCTGAACACATCCAGGAAAACGCATCGGGCCGGGGTAAGACTAAGGTGCGCGAACCACTGCTGCGGGAGGCTTTAGGGATGTCGTTGCGTGCGTTCCGCGCGGACAAAGGTGTGACGCTGCGTGAACTCGCAGCCGAAGCGCGCGTTTCCCCCGGATACATCTCCGAGCTTGAGCGCGGCCGTAAAGAGGTCTCCTCCGAGCTCCTCGCTGCCGTGTGCGTCGCGCTAGACACCACCGTTTCGGAACTGCTGCTTGAAGCCGCTGCCAATCTGTCGCTCCAGGCGATTGAGGAGGAGCTGGCCCAGACCCCGCCGGCAGCTGCAGAGGTCTAGCTGGGCGCCACACACGGTCTGCCGTGCTCCGCTACCATTGAACCGTTAGCGACGAATCACGTGACGTGGTGAAACTCCACGCTGTAGAAAGGCGATTTCTCGACCATGGCTAATCCGTTCACCAAATTCTGGAATTACCTGATGGCCCTCTTCGACAACAAGATCGAGGAGAACGCAGATCCGAAGATTCAGATCGAGCAGGCGATCGGTGAGGCGCAGCGCCAACACCAGGAGCTCTCCCAGCAGGCAGCGGCCGTGATTGGCAACCAGCGCCAGCTAGAGATGCAGCTCAACCGTCGCCTGGCCGACGTGGAGAAGCTGCAGGCGAACACCAAGCAGGCTCTGCAGCTCGCCGACAAGTCCCGCGCGGAGGGCGATAACGCCAAGGCGACCGAGTACGAGAATGCTGCCGAGGCGTTCGCCGCTCAGCTCGTCACCGCCGAGCAGGGCGTCGAGGACACCAAGGCGCTTCACGACCAAGCTCTGCAGCAGGCCGAGCAGGCTAAGCAGGCTGTCGAGCGCAACTCCATGAAGCTCCAACAGCAGGTGGCTGAACGCTCGAAGCTCCTGTCCCAGCTGGAGCAGGCAAAGATGCAGGAGAAGGTCGCTGAGTCCCTGCAGTCCATGAACTCCATTACCGACGGTGCTTCCCCGAACTTGGAGCAGGTGCGCGAGAAGATCGAGCGGCGTTACTCCAATGCTCTCGGCCAGGCTGAGCTTGCGCAGAACTCCGTCCAGGGCCGCATGGCTGAGGTCGAGCAGGCTGGCATCCAGATGGCTGGCCACAACCGCCTCGAGCAGCTCCGCGCCGAAATGGGTGGCCAGCTCGAGTCCGGACAGAAGCCGGCAATCGAGAAGGGGAGCTCTGCTCCGTCGAACACTTCCACCTCTACTGGCAACTACTCCGACGTGGACAAGGACGCCGTCGCTGCGCGCATGCGGGAGCTGCGCGGCGAGCGCTAAACACCGCGGCTTCTTAGAAGCACGCTAAAACCGAGTCAATCCACTGCACCGCGTGCCATTAGTGCCTCGCCCGTAAGTTGGGCGTGGCGTACACTGCGGATGACAAGTGGTGTACCGAAGGCCAGGAGCGAGAGATTCGCGCCCCTGGCCTTTCGCGCGTCTAGTGACTCGTTCGCGGTGCCGAGTAGGACGGGGATCTGCCGGATGGTCAGTGCGATGGCCAAACTGACGGTGTCCACGGGTACTCCGATGCGCTCGAGTGGCGCCATACTCGATTCGAGGGCTTCCATGAGCGCCTCGATCGTGGTGGTCAGTGTGAACAGGCTGGCAGCCATAAGTGCGGCGATGAGCCCGAAGACGGTGATGAGCATCTCCTCCAGGCCGCTTTGCCACCACAGAAACACGCCTATGAACGCCATGAAGGGAAGAATCGGCGCGACTTGGCGCAGAGCAGTCCGAAGCGGTATCCGTGCCACCGCGTATAGGACCCCTACGCCAACCACCGCCACGAGCGAATGCCAGGGCTGGGACGGCAGCATGGTGATCAGGATGATGAACAGGAAAAGCACCGCGAATTTCTTGGTTGGCGAGGCCCGGTGGACCACCGTGGTTCCAGGGACGTAGACACCCATGGGAAGTTCTCGGATACGCACGGTCACACACCCGTTTCACCGGAGGCGTCGAGGCGCTCCATCAGGTCTGTGTAGAACGCGATGGCATCGCTCGGTGGTCCGTCGAACGCCACGTCGCCGTCGTTGACGCATAAGACGCGGTCGAAATCCGTGAGCATGTCGATGTCGTGGGTGACCACGATGACTTGCTGCTCCAGAGACGTCAATTCCCGGATGATGCGGCGTCGGTTACGCATGTCCAACAGCGTGGTGGGCTCGTCCGCGATAACGGTTTCGGGCTCGATCACCATGACAGCGGCCAGCGCGAGCATCTGCTTCTCGCCGCCGGACAGAGTGTGGGGCGAGTTCTCGGCGCGGTCGACAAGACGGAAGCGGTCGAGCATGTCGTCGACACGCTCATTCACCTCGGCCTTGGGCAGTTTGAAGCGGCGCAGCGAGAACGCGATGTCGTCGCGCACCCGGGGCATGACAATCTGCGCTTCGGCGTCAGAGAAAATGAACCCGACTTTCCGGCGCACCTCCTTGCCGCGTTTCGACACATCGAGGCCGTTGTAGTGCACGGCACCGGAGGTGGGCTCGATGAGTCCGTTGATCAACCGCACCAGCGTCGACTTACCGGAGCCGTTGGATCCGATGATGCCGATACGCTGTTCGGTCAGCTCGAAAGTCTGCGGCTGAAGCACGACAGCGGAGTCGTAGGCGACGCTGGCGCGGTCGAAAGAGATAGTCGGCACAGCGTGAGCTTACTGGGTGCGGCTGAGCTGGGGGAAGGCGGAGTGAACGGCGAACGCGATCGCGACCATCACTGCCAGCTTGCCCATCCCCGGCAAAATGAATGGCAGCTGTGCGGCAATGGCGGGACCTACTTGCATGTCGGCGCGCCACATCAGGCCGAGTGCGCCGAAAAAGTACTGCAGGAACACGGCGACGATGCCGCCGAGAACGAGCATCCCGATCAGGGCCGCTTTGTTGTTCCGTGGCGCGCGGTACGCGATGTATCCGGCCGCGCCCGCTCCCAGGAGATAACCGAGCAGGTAACCGATCGTCGGTCCCGAGAAAGCTTGAATCAGGGTGCGGCCACCAGCGAGCACAGGGAAAGCGACGCTGATGAGCAGAAAGAGGCCTGTTGCCAAGAAACCGCGGCGGCCCCCGAGGACCAGACCCGCCAGGATCGTCGCCGCGTTCTGCAGCACGATGGGCACGCCGGCTGACCCGACAGGGATGGCGACGAATCCGAGTACGGAAATCAGTGCGGCGAAGACCGCGATGTAGGCGATATCGGTGGCGACGCTCGTGCCGCGTGCGCCCGGAGTGTGCGTAGTTGTCATGGGGGAAACAGTAGCGCCCGGTTGAACGGTGTTCAATTGGGGTGGGCCGAGGCGTCGATAAGCCAGCAAAGGCGCGCGTAAGGTGGGGCGCATGCGTTTGACGGAATTCCACCAACTCGTCGCGGACGAATTCGGCGACGCGAAAGGAAAGTGGGTCGTGTCCTCCCACGTTTTCCCCGGGGAGGGAAAAACAGCGGGCGAGCTTATCGACGCCGGTGTGGACCCCCGCATCGTGTGGGACCGCCTGTGCGACGCGTTCGACATTCCCGAGGGGCGCCGACTGGGTGTCGATCGGCCGGGTGAATGAAGCATTCGAACATTCGTGCGTGTATGTTTGAGGGTGGTGTCGCAAACCCCACTAGTGTGATTTCCAGTGAACGGGGAACCGGACGCGGATGGGAACGGTCTAACTAGGCACTGCGTTAGGCGACCGAGAGGCAATCGATCGATAACACCGTCTGAGGAGACACCAGCGTCGCCCATCACGCCGACAACCGGTACAACACGCGAAACGAAAGGAACCACGCCATGGCAACAAAAAAGAAGGCTGCCTCCGCTGCGAATGACCGCCAAAACGCGCTTGACGCGGCAATGGCGATGATCGAGAAGGACTACGGAAAGGGCGCCATCATGCGCCTCGGCGACGAGAAGCGCCCGCCGATCCAGTCCATTTCCTCCGGCAACACCGCGATCGATGTGGCGCTCGGCATCGGCGGCTGGCCGCGGGGCCGCATCGTAGAAATCTACGGTCCGGAATCCTCCGGTAAGACCACCGTGGCCCTGCACGCGATCGCGCAGGCGCAAAAGGCAGGCGGAATCGCCGCATTCATCGACGCCGAGCACGCGCTCGACCCCGATTACGCCAAGAAACTCGGTGTGGACACCGATAACCTGCTGGTCTCCCAGCCGGACACCGGTGAGCAGGCGCTCGAGATCGCTGACATGCTTGTGCGCTCTGGGGCGATCGACATGATCGTCATTGACTCTGTTGCAGCTCTGACTCCGAAGGCCGAGATTGAAGGCGAGATGGGCGACTCCCACGTCGGCCTCCAAGCGCGTCTCATGTCGCAGGCCCTGCGAAAGATGACCGGTGCCCTGTACAACTCCGGCACCACCGCGATCTTCATCAACCAGCTGCGTGAGAAGATCGGCGTCATGTTCGGCTCCCCGGAGACCACCACCGGTGGTAAGGCCCTGAAGTTCTACTCGTCCGTGCGCTGCGACGTCCGCCGCATTCAGACACTGAAGGACGGCCAAGACTCCATCGGCAACCGTACCCGGTTGAAGGTGGTCAAGAACAAGGTTTCGCCGCCGTTCAAGATCGCCGAATTCGACATCATGTACGGCGAAGGCATCTCGCGCGAATCCTCGATCATCGACTTGGGCGTGGACAACGGAATCATCAAGAAGTCCGGCTCTTGGTTCACCTACGAAGGCGACCAGCTCGGCCAGGGCAAAGAAAAGGTCCGCCTTTTCCTCAAAGACAACCCGGAGCTGGCGAACGAGCTCGAGCAGAAGATCTTTGAGAAGCTCGGCGTCGGAGAATTCGCTGTCAAGGACGATGAGCTTAGCGACGAAGCCATCGACATGGTGCCCAACATCGACTTCGACGACGAGGCCGAGGGCGCGACATCTGGGGGCGCGTCTGGGGCAGAAGGCTAACCCTGAATGCCAGAACGGCGTGAACCGGACCCAGAGAAAATCCGCCGGCTGCAAGAAACTCTCGACGCGTATGCTGCCGGCGGTGGCGCGGGACTGATAGACCACGAGCACGAGAAAGCCGCCGCAAAGGTGCGGGAGCGGGCGCTGCGGCTGCTGGACCAGCGCGCGCGGTCACGGCACGAGCTGCGTGATCGGCTGCTCGATCCACGCAGGGTCAAGGAAGGGGAGGACGCTCTGGATCCCGATTTGGTGGACGAGGTCCTGGATGCCCTCGAGCGCGCCGGCCTCATCGACGACGAGGCCTTCGCCCAGCAATGGGTCCGGCAACGCTTCGAACGCCGCGGGAAATCCTCGGCGGTGCTGCGACGCGAACTTCAGGAGAAAGGCGTCTCCGCCGCGGACCGAGAAAGCGCACTAGAGCTAATCGACGAGCACGACGAGCGGCAACTCGCTCGAACGCTAGCCCGGAAGAAAGCGCGCAGCGTGAAAACCGTTCCGGCGGACCGCACCGCGCGCGATAAAGAACTGCGCCGTATCGTCGGAGTGCTCGCTCGACGGGGATTCCCCCAGTCCATGGCTCTCGAGATTGGCAAGGATGCTCTCGATGAGAGGTGCAGGGAACTCGAATCTGGGCTGTGACTTACACCCGGACTCGTACTCGGACTTGGAGTGCGGACTCGTACTCGGGCATGCACGTGGTTCGACGGTGGCCAGCTCGGGTCCTGCCACCATGAGCATCTAAGGTTCAGCGTCCGCGATTCAGTTCTCCGTGTTGAGGAAGGACGTGTTACCCGGGGTGTCCCGCAAGGAGTCGGGGTCGGCCTGGAGATTATGAGTGACAAAGCGGTCGAATGAACCGTCGTCGTACATCCGTTGTAAAGCCTTATTGACGGCATTGATCGTTCTCTGGTCGCGGTCGTGGAGGCCGAGGCCGTAGTGCTCGTCGGTGATCGGCCGGCCATCCACTTCCAGGGGAAGCACCTCGAACAGGCCCGGTTCAAGAGCCTTGAAGCCCTCGAGAATAGCGGCGTCAGTTGACACCGCCTCGACATATCCGCGGCGCAGCGCGTTCAGGCAGGCGTCGTAGGAGTCGTATTCCTCCAGCGCCACGTCGGAAAGCTTCGGCTTGATTGTGCTCGCCGCGGTTGTGCCGGTGACGAAGCAGACGCTTCGGCCGCTCAACGAATCCAAGCCGGTGATGGCGTTCTCCCCGTTGCGCACAAGCAGGGCTTGGTGGGTGAGCAGATAAGGGCCGGCGAACGTGGTGCGGGCCGCGCGCTCCGAGTTGATCGAGTACGTGGAAGCGATCATGTCCACGTAAGCGTGATCCAGCATTGAGGCACGTTGGCCATCCGGTACGCGTCGCCATTCAATCTGGGGGTGGTTCCAGCCGTTGTCATCCGCGATCGCGTTGACCACGTACTGCGCCACATCGGTGTCGAGCCCTTCGACACTGCCGTCCTCGTTGCGGATGCTCAATCCAGGCTTGGTGAACGCCGACCCGACGGTCACATTTCCCGCTTCGATGCTTTCCAGCAAGCTCGGGCCGTCATCGTCGGAGATGAAGCTGCACCCCGCAAGCGTGGAACCGGCCACAGCCGCCGCTGCCGCGCCGAAGAGTATCCGCGACAGACGGGATCGCCGTGAGATGGACATGAATGCCTCCGTTTGCGGGCTGGCGGTCCAGCACCCTAGAACTGTTTTCCAGATTACAGCGCCTGGAGCAGGTTGAAGCGGTTATGTCTTCGCCACGGTCGGCAATACACTGATGGACCGTGACGACAGCGACAGACGCGACGACAGATACAACGGCAGACGCGACGACGGACGCAGTGATTGGCGCAGCGACGGATGCGGCGGCAGGGATCAATTTGACCTCCCAGGGATCGACGCGTGACGCGGAGGCGGGGACCGGTGTGGCACCCGATGCAACACCACGTACTTACGAGGTGCGCACGTTCGGCTGCCAGATGAACGTCCACGATTCCGAGCGCCTGTCCGGTCTGCTCGAGGACGCCGGATACGAGGCGGCACCCGCGGACGCGGAGCCGGACCTCGTGGTGTTCAACACCTGCGCTGTCCGGGAGAATGCGGATCAGCGCCTCTACGGAACGCTCGGCCAGCTCCGCGAGGTGAAGCGGAACCACCCCGGCATGCAAATCGCCGTCGGCGGCTGCCTGGCGCAGAAGGACCGCGACACGGTCGTCGAGAAGGCACCGTGGGTCGACGCTGTCTTCGGCACCCACAACATGGCTGCTTTGCCCGCGTTGCTTGACCGCGCGCGGATCAGTGAGGAAGCGCAGGTCGAGGTCGTCGAATCCCTGGAGCATTTCCCCTCTGTCCTGCCCGCGAAGCGAGAGTCCTCTTACGCAGGTTGGGTGTCGGTGTCCGTAGGATGCAATAACACGTGCACGTTCTGCATCGTTCCGTCGTTACGCGGAAAAGAGCAGGACCGCCGCCCGGGCGACATTCTGGCTGAGGTGAAGGCGCTCGTGGATCAGGGTGTGTCCGAGGTGACGCTGCTGGGCCAAAACGTCAACGCGTACGGCGTGAACTTCGTGGACCCGGACATGAAGCGCGACCGGTCGGCGTTCTCGAAGCTGCTGCGCGCCTGCGGCGACATCGAGGGGCTCGAGCGCGTGCGTTTCACATCCCCGCACCCGGCAGAGTTCACGTCCGACGTGATCGACGCGATGGCGGAGACCCCGAACGTCTGCCCGCAGCTGCACATGCCGCTGCAGTCCGGCTCAGACAAGGTGCTCAAGGACATGCGCCGCTCCTACCGTTCGAAGAAATTCCTCGGCATCCTGGACGAGGTGCGCGACAAGCTTCCGCATGCGGCAATCACAACCGACATCATCGTCGGGTTCCCGGGTGAGACGGAGGAGGACTTCCAGGCGACGCTCGATGTCGTCGAGAAGGCGCGTTTCACCTCCGCGTTCACGTTCCAGTATTCGCCGCGCCCGGGCACTCCGGCGGCGGAGATGGCCGACCAGATCCCGAAGCAGGTGGTTCAGGACCGCTTTGAACGTCTTCTCGATCTGCAGGAACGCATTAGCGGCGAGGAGAATGCGAAACTCGTGGGCACGGAGCAGGAGCTCCTCGTCCAAGAGACGAACGACAAGAAGGAAACCGGCCGCATGTCGGGTCGCGCGCGCGACGGCCGCCTGGTCCACTTCACGGTCGAGGGGAATGTCGACTGCTCTGTTCGCCCGGGCGACATCGTGCACGTCACGGTCACGGATTCCCGTCCGCACTACCTGATCGCCGATTCCGGCATTCACACGCACCGCCGCACGCTCGCCGGCGACAACGCGGAAGCCGGCCAGGTTCCCACGACCGCACCCGTCGGCGTTGGTCTCGGTATTCCAACGATCGGCGCGCCCCAGACACAACCCGCCGCCAGCGCGTGCGGCACGTGCGGATAAGGAGCACGCATGCTTGACGACGCAACCGGCCACGACCTCGCCGCCCTCGAAAAAGACCGCGCCGGAAAACTCGACCTTGGTGCCCGCCGCTGGGTCCTCGCAGCTGTGGTCGCGGTCTATGTTGCCGCGCTGCTGCTTCCGTTCGCCGGCGATGTCGCGGGGTGGCGGATGCTGACGTTCACGGAACCGGACACCGTCGGAGTCTCGATCGGCGAGCGTGTTTTCGCGATCCTGTCCTTCGTGTGCCTCCCGGTGTTCACGTTGCTGATGGCTGTCACGCAGCGCACGGCTTTCGCGCTCTTCGCGTGGATGGCCGGGTGTGTTTCCCTCGTGGCGGCTTTGCTCGGTCTGTGGTTGCGTCAGACGGGGGACACCGGCGACGCGACCGGTGCGGGCATGTACCTGGCTGTGGCCTGCGTCGTTGTCGCGGTGCCGTTGCTCACCGCCGCCTGGACCCGCCGCGATCCGGAGCAGCAGAAGATGGAGGCTCTGCGCCGCGAGCGCACAGACTTCAACCCCGTCGCCGAAGCGCAGGAAGCCGCGGGACACCAGTCGGTGCGCCGCGCGGAAGATGCGGGCACGCTTATCGACGACCGCCGCGCCCGCGCCGCCGAACGCCACCGCCGTGCCCGCGAGGAGTAGGCCACCCGCGGAGCTCGCTATCGGAGCCTTGGGGGAGCCTAGCGAATCTTCGTGATCACCGGCAGTCGGAACTCGTCGGGGCTCGCCTGCTCCCATGCCCCAGCCCACGCTTCCGGCGCTTGGGCGAGCAGTTCGCCCGGCTGAAGCCACTCGTACAGGGCTTCATAGGAGCGGGTGACGCCGGGTGCGACGACTTGGCGCAGCATGTTCGGTGTGAGTTCGTCGGGTGAGCTTGCGCCACATGAGGCCATCATGGAGATGGCCTGGCGCACGGTGGCGTCGTGGTAGTTTTTCACGCGCACCGCCTTGGAATCGACATCGAGAGCACGCTGGCGCCAGTTGCTTTGGGTGGCCACGCCGGAGGGGCATTGGCCGGTCTGACACTTCTGCGCCTGGATGCAGCCGACAGCCATCATCATGGAGCGGGCGGAGTTGGTGTAATCCGCGCCTTGGATGAGGCGTTTGACAATGTCGTTGGCGGCGGCGACTTTGCCGGAAGCACCGATCTTGATCTGTTCGCGCAACCCGGTGCCGACGAGGGCGTTGTGCATCATCATGAGGCCCTCGGTGAGCGGCAGCCCGACGTGGTCCTCGTATTCGAGCGGGGCGGCGGCAGTACCACCCTCAGAACCGTCGATGACGATGAAGTCGGGGGCCGTCCCGACCTCCTGGATCGCTTTGCAGATGGACAGGACGTCGATCATGGAGCCGACGCACATTTTGAATCCGGCCGGTTTGCCGCCGGAAAGTTCGCGCATTTCGGCGATGAACTCAATGAGTTCCGTCGGGGTGGAGAACACCGAGTGGCGGGCGGGTGAGACGCACGTTTTTCCTTCGGGTACGCCGCGTACACGCGCGATTTCGGGGCTGACCTTAGCACCGGGTAGAACTCCGCCGATTCCGGGCTTGGCGCCTTGGGAGAGTTTCAACTCCGTCATCTTGACTTGGTCGATGGCGGAGAGCTCTTTGAATTTCTCGGGGTCGAATTTCCCGTCCTCGGTGCGGGCGGAGAAGTAGCCGGTACCGATTTCCCACACCAGGTCGCCGTTGTTTTCCATGTGGTAGCTGCTCAGGCCGCCTTCGCCGGTGTCGTGGGCGAAGCCGCCCAGTTCCGCCCCCTTGTTCAACGCGCGGACGGCATTGGCGGACAGGGCGCCGAAGGACATGGCGGAGATGTTCATCAACGACATGTCGTAGGGCTGCGTGCAATCCTTGCCGCCGATGTGGGCCCGCGGGGGCTCGGACGGTTCCACGGCCGGCATCATCGAGTGGACGAGGTACTCGAAGCCAGCCTCTGTGACGTCGCGTTCGGTGCCGTACGACATTTCGCCTTCGGTACCGTCAGCGCGCTGGTTGATGATCTGGCGCGTTTGGTAATTGAACGGCCGTCCGTCCCAGTCGCTCTCGACGAAATATTGGTGGATTTCGGGACGCACCTTGTGCGCCAGGTAACGCGCGTGTCCGAGGACGGGGTAGTTGCGGAAGATCGCGTTGTTCTTCTGGTAAAGGTCCCGGGCGGCAAGCGATGCGGTGGCCGCGGCGGCAGTTCCGGCAGCGACAATCCCGGGTTTTTTCGCAATGAATTTTCCTACCGACGACATGGGGTTCTTCACGTTCAGATCACCAATTTCACGTTCTGCGCGGGGCAATGAGAAGGTCCTTCTTCGTGATGCCCACGCTACCGCCAACAAAAGTTCCGGGCATTCCTTTACAAGCTAGCTGTTCTTCTGCCAGGCCGTTGTCGCAGAAATCGTTTCAGCACCGTACTTGCTCACTATCGCGTCCGCAGCATCGCTTCTCGACGGATACGAGCTGTACCCCGTCCCCACCCCCAGCCATTGGCTCTTCGCGGCTTCCAACGCGGCTTCGACCAGAGCGGTGCCGACCCCGGCGTTGCGGTACTCCGGCAGGACGTAGACGAGTCCGAGCTCCATGAGCGAGTCATCGTCGGAATCGTAATGGACGGCTTCGGCTAAACCAATGGCTTTTCGGACTCGCTTGGAGCGGGCGTTGGGCTCGTCCTCGGAGCTGTCGCTGGGCCCTTCCCCGCAGCTGGCTCTGTCCGTGAACGCGATCATCGTGATCTGGTTGCCACCGCGGTCCATCAATCGAGCGCCGGCATCCCGCAGGCGCTGCTCAGTCCATTCCACGGTGTCCAGAACCAAATCTCCGCGCGGGTAGTCCTGAGAAGCGGCGGTGAGCAGGGCGCGGAATGGCGGCAGATCCGCGCGGTCAAAGTTCATGTTGTGGACCGCGACAATCGTTTCGATCGGAAGATCTGCGAGAGCTCCCTGTCCAGCCTCGGTGCCCACTACCGTTTTGGCGCCCGGTGCAACGCCGGCACCCTGCGCAACGCCGGCGTCCTGTGCAACGTCGGCGCCTCGTGAAACGCCGGCAGGCTCCCCACCCGCAGGTATCTTTCCACTCAGAGCGGCTCGGACACGCGATCCGGCTGCGGGGTACTCACCGATCGTGAACGTCGCTTGGTTTTCTGCGTAGGCCTCGGAGTATCCGGCTGTGGTGAGAATTTCCGCGGTAGGGGAGGGAGCTGTCTCTTATACACATCTGACGCTGCCGA
>OJLS01000280.1_pt1 | contig 11602 bp, 7 predicted proteins | sample 1597081 | NCBI WGS metagenome assembly OJLS01 (sample SAMEA3904663, study PRJEB24821) | metagenome | biome: Builtin; feature: hospital; material: surface | place: USA | collected 2013-05-22
TCTTGGCTTCCGCACACTCCTGCGAATCCCGGACCGCCGCTTGGCGTCACGCAGCGCGCAAAACAAGCACGTTTCGCCGCCAAACTGGTGGCATTTTAGCGAAACGTGCTTGTTTTACATCGACCTACTGCATCGGCGGAACGTCGCCGGACATGACTACCTTTTGTGCACCTTCATCCCAACGGAAGCCGGCTTGTGTTGTCCCCGATGCTTCAGCGTTGCCCTCACCCTCCTTTGGCCAGCGGTAGGTTACTGCAATCTCGGAATCATCCACTCGGTTGACCTTTGGCGAAAACCCGTATGCCTTGGCGGTGGCCGTTCCTAGGTATTCGCCATTGTGGAAAAGCAGGATGTGGTAAGGCGAGGAAGCGGTCGCTCCTTCAAGCGTGACGGTTATCCACGAAAGAGCTGCGCACGGGTCAAAATTGGAGTCAAAAGGCTTCCACGGACTATCAAGTCCTGGATATGGTTCGACCTGAGCGATTGCCTTTTCATAGGCACTCTCGTCATTGTCAGAGCTGCACTCAGAAGAGCCACCATTGTCTTCACCGCGCCTTAGTGTGCTCTCTTGCTGCTTTTTCTCTGGAGGGGCTTCGACTACGGTAGTGGTCTTTCGTGCGGACTTTTCTTCAGTACTTTCGTCGGCGGAAGAGGTAACTTGATCCGCTTCGGGAGCGCTTTCCTTTGCAGCAGAGAAAGAAGGCGAATCTTCTGGATCCGCAGAATTACTTTCACAGGCTCCTAAGGAAAGGCAGAGAACACCGGCGCTAGTCACTGCTGCTGCGGAACGCAGTTGAAGCAAGAAACGGTCGAGGCTGTTTAGCATGGTCGAGTTTCCTTTCGCGGGACTATTAGCAGGAAGCCGAATCAAACCCGAGAATAGCAACAACGCTGGCCAAGAAAAGCCGGAATGACGATCCTAGACTTTCTATCCCGTTGGCGGTACGTCGCCGGACATGATGACCTTTTGCTGGCCTTCATCCCAGCGGAAGCCAGCGTCAGTCGTACCGGAGCGGTTCGCGTTGCCTTCACTTTCGCGTGGCCAGTGGTAGGTTACCGCGATCTCGGAGTCACTCACGCGCTCAATAGTGGGGGCGAATCCATAGGGCTTTGCCGTTGCGGTGCCTAAGTATTCGCCATGGTTAAACAACATGATGTGGAACGGTGAAGAACTAGTTCCTCCCTCAACCATCAGCGTTTCCCACGATAGAGATGCACAGGGATCGTAGCCTGAGGAATCGAAAAGCTCCCACCCGATGGTGCCCCATGGAGCGACTTGGGATATTCCCTCGGAGAATGCCGTTTGGGCATCAGCTGCACCACACGACGAGGCGGTGTCGGCTTCCGGGCTTGGCTGCTCGTCATCCATCACCACGTTCGGTGGCACCGGCCGAGTAGGTTCTTCTTCCGTCGCAGGAGAGTCAATGGGCGATTCTTCCAGCTTGGCATCACTGTTTTCTTCTGTAGAGGACATTGTCGTCGACTCAACTGAAAACTTCTGCGCGGTTGTATGCGAAGTTTCGTCATCGCAGGAAGCCAGGGAGAAACTAATGAGCGTCGCACTCGCTGCAATGCTTATACGGCCTAGGTGGGCAGATGATTTAGGCATAAGGTATTGCTTTCAAATTGAGGCGGTAGAGGAAAAGTCAAAGGGGTGCACGCTGCGTTGTAGCGGGTGTAGGGAGGCAACGCAGCAGAAGGGGAGTGACAGGGAATCGAACGCGGAATCGGGGTTAGCAGGGGTCAGAGAAATCCGCGTCATTATTGAGGGACCGGGCATTACCGCCATACTTGGCCTTGAGCTCGCAGACCTTGTCCACGCTGTGGCCGGCTTCGTAGATAATGGCATAGACGGTGCCGCCTTCGACCTGGCTGCGCAGGGAACTACATGCGCCGCCCCGGATGATCTTGGAGCCTGGGTACTTCTTGTGCACTCGGTAGGGCTCAGAAATCGGATCAGTTGCCGGCGGGATGATGACCGATTCCGCGATGAGTACGTAGCTGCCATCGCATTCGCCGTACCAATAATCTTCTGGCGGAAATTCCTCCTCAGCGGTAATGGGCCTGTCGCGAACCTTTGGAGTTTGCGTTTGCTGTGTATCGCAGAGTTGGAGCTGGTTGGTCAGCTCCTTCGGGGCGCCAGCCGTGTCCAACTTGCCCTTGTCGTAGCACTGATTGACGGAGTCTCCAGTCGTATTATCAGACTGGTACAACTTCCACTCATTATCGGTCCAGTAGAACAGTCCATAATTTGAGGATTGCTTTTGGGCCATGTAAAGCCAGGTGCCATCGCAAAACAGCTGAAGCGTGCCAATTGGAACGTCCATTAGGTTGTTGGCTAACGTTCCACACTTTTCCTCTGTGGAAGGTCCAGTGCTAGCGCCCTTAGCTTGTGTAGTCTTAGCTTTCTCCTCGGGCGTGGATTCTTTTTCAGAAGTCGCCTGTTTAGTGGTTTCCTCGCTGTTGTTCTCTTGAGAATGAAAATTCGGTTCAGCGCTGCTCGAACCATCAGAATTCTTGTTTCCCGTTAGCGCCCAGGCACCTCCGCTGATTAGCGCGATAACGGTTAGGGCGGCAACGACAATAATTGCGGTGCGCTTGCCTTTGCCTGAAGAGTTAGTGTTTGTTCCAGTACCGGAGTCCTGTACAGGGGAGGCAGATTCGTACGCATCTGAATATGGGGTTGAATCTGATGAACCCCAAGAATTCTTGTCGTTCAAAGGCAATGCTCCTTTGTGCGCTGTCCAGAGAGAGAAATGCGAAAGAAACAGAATGATTAAGAATCATTCCGCGTCATACTATAGGCATAAGAGTTGCAACAATTCTCTCGAATGGGACTATGAAAGGGGTATTCGCAACGTGCCACTTTTCTACGATGGGACTCGTAGGGATTAAGTACGTCATAATCTGCCTGACGGAAAACCAACAGCGACGAAGCTGAGGAGTCCCAAAACCTCCTAGAAGGGCTTTATCTGACGCCTGCTTTCCGAGACAAGACCCCAATGAAGGACACCGGGTAAGACCAATGTCCGGCTTAATCCCAAGCATGACCAAAAATTAAATCCCCGATGAGGGGGAGGAAGGAGCCCTCGTGGGCCTGGACCGTAATCTCAACGCCGCGGAATTGCACGCAACCCGTAACCGGGTAAGCGTATCCCCGGATCTCATCCGCCGTTTGGGCGGTGCGCTGGGATATCACGCAATCGAGGCTTTTGGCTCAGAGGCGCAGACGGAATTGAGCAAGGTCTTTGATTTGGGAGACATCATCGATTTGATGCTGCTTAGTCAACTGTCGGAGATGGAAGTCGCGCCGGGTGTGGAGCAGCAGGTGGAGGGGGACGTCGCTAAGCAGCTGCTGCGGCGCATCAGCGCGGGTGATTATCTGACGCGCCAGCAGGTGCACGACCGCCTGCCGCGGGCGACGGTGATGCTGTACCGCATGGGACATCCACGCCTGTGGGCCTTTGCCGCCCGCCAGCGCCTGCCCCAGGACGCGGAAAGAGCCGTGCCGGATTCCTTCCACCGTGATATCACCGGCCCGTACACCACTCCGGAGGAAGCGTGGCTGGGCATGTACGTGGCCGATGCCACGCGGCTCGGGGAGCTAAATACCCAGGTAGATGGTGCCGGGTTGGACGAGGACAGGCAGCAGCGCCTGCGTCTGGGCATGAGCTTGGCCGATACATACCGCCAAGTCTGGAGCTCCGCGCGCGGCCATTGGCGCGTCAGTCCCCAGACGCGCTATATCGTGCCTTCGCGTTTTGGCTATTGCCCCTTTGTCTTCCGCGTGGCCGAGGGCGGGTGGCGCCGCGATTCCTTCGAGGGGAGTCACGATCGCTTCATGGCCACGGAGGGCTATTGGATTGACGTGGAGCGCGAACGGCTCATTCACCTCGGCGCGCCAGACCCGCACGATGCTTGGTTGCCTACGGCGCGGGTCGCGGCCGAAGCACCGACGGAGGAAGACCTGGCCGTCGCCCGGGTGCTCAGCAGGAAAATCATTGCCCTTGGCGCTGGCCAGAAAAACATTACGATTCGCCTGCGCCAGAAGAACCGCACATTGAACTTTGATTAGGGCAGGCAGGTATTCTCGCAGGCATGGAGAATCTCAACGGACGCACCCTTTTCGTCGCCGCTGTGGATGCGGAAGCCGCTCACATCCCGGAAGGCGAACCCCTGCTCATCACCGGAATCGGTACGGTCCCGGCGGCCATTGCCTTAACGGAAGCTCTTGCCGACGCCCGCGCTAACGGCGCCCTTCCCGATCGTGTGGTCAACATTGGCACGGCCGGCGCGCTTGTCGACGGCATGGCTGGCGTCTTCGAAGTGGACAAGGTCACCAAGCATGACTTCAAGCTAGAAGTGCTTACCGATATCAACCGCTACCTGCTGCCAGAGGCCATCGAGCTCGAGACCTCCGGCCGCCTGCCGGTGCGCGGACTGGCCACGGGCGACATGTTTGTCTCCGATACGGCCCTGCGCACCGAGCTGGCCAAGAAATCGCAGCTGTGCGACATGGAAGGCTATTCCATTGCCGCAGTATGCCAGCGCTTCGAGGTGCCCTGCACCCTGCTCAAGCAGGTGTCCGATTCCGCCAATGAGGAATCCAAGGGCACCTGGGCCAATGTCCTGGACCGTGGTGCGCGCCAGCTCGCCTCGGCAGCTACGGACCTAGGCTTTCTGCGCTAAAAACTAAAAGCGCGCCGGGGGAGGGCCGGCGCGCTGCTAGTGGTGGCTGAGTCTTAGCTCAGCGGGCTCATTGACTGGTAGAGCTGTTCTACCTTGTCGCGTGGGGTCTCATCGTGTTCGTAGGTGACGTCGCTGAAGTCTTCAGGATCATCCTTGGAGCCGGTGATGATGTCTATATCGGAGGGCTCGACTTCCCCGGAACGCAGTGCAGCCATTTCGGCGTGGTAGCGCACGACAACGGCGATGGTTGCGGCCACGGGGACGGCGAGGAAGGCGCCGACGATGCCTGCCAGGGTAGAGCCGACGGTGACGGAGAGTAGGACAACGGCCGCGTGCAGTCCCATGGCCTTGGATTGCAGCAGTGGTTGTAGGAGATTTCCCTCAACCTGCTGGACGATGATGATAAGGGCCAAGGCCAATAGTGCGTTGGTCAGGCCATTGGATACCAAGGCGATAATAACTGCCAAAGCACCGGCGGTGACAGCACCGATGATAGGGATGAAGCTGGCGAAGAAAGTCACCACCGCGATGACGAGCGCAAGTGGAACTTGCAGTGCCCACAGGCCAAGGCCGATGAGGACTGCGTCCACCATGGCCACCGCGGCCTGCGCTTGAATGAAGCCCGACAAGGTCTTCCAGATGCGCGCGCCGAGCTCGGTAACGTGCCAGCCGGTGGAGTTGCCGGTGTACTTGCGCAGCCAGGGCAGGAATTTGTCGCCGTCTTTAATGATGAAGAAGGTGACAAAGAGCATGATCAGCGCGGCCACGACGATGGAGCTGGCCATCGAGAAACCAGAGATAACGCCGGTGGCGATGGTTGATGCTTGGCCCTTGGCAAACTTAACCGCATCTTGCAGCACGGATTCCAGTTGATCGCTTCGGATATCGATGGGGGACTCTTCCACCATCTCCGTGAGTTGACTGATGCCATCTTCAGCTTGGTCAATGAGTGTCTGGCTTTGGTTGGTGACAACCGGGGCCATGGCGGCAAAGACGCCGCAGAAGATGATGATGAGGCCAAGCAAGGTGCTGACCGCCGCAAGCGAGCGCGGGAATCCCTTACTGCGCATCCACGCGCTGATGGGGTAGAGCACCGTGGAGACGAGGATGGCGAGCAAGACCGGCAGCAGGCCTACCCAAATGAACTTGAGCAGGTAGCCGGCCAGCGCTAGGCCGGCGACGATAAGGATAAAGACCACCGAAACCTTGGCCATGGTGCGGAAGTCCTTGGCCAAGACGGCGGATTTATCGTCGCGCTCGACAGGGTGCTCGCTGGCAGCCTCTGCACCAAGGTGCGCATCATCATAAGAGACGAGGGTATGCGAATCTTCCTCGCCCGGCTTTTGGATCTGTGTTGCGTTGCCTTTTTCTTGTGCAGACGGGCGCTTGGCCTCGTCGCGGGAAGATGAATTATGTGACGTAGACATTGTCTACCACTATGCCACATAAAACTCGCAGCGCATATACGAAAAAGGAGGTAGCAGCCCACGGGCGGGGCGCTACCTCCCTTCAGTACCTTTAATGCGTCCGCTGACGCGGCCGGAAATTACTCATCACGCAGGTTACCTACGTTGCGGATAATGCCGAAGCGGTGCATGGTAACCGAAACTGCCTGCTCAAGCAGGTAAGGAATGAGTTCACGGCGGCCGTCGGCAAGCACGGGCTGGTCCAGAACCACGGAGTTGGAGCGTACCGCGGCCTCGTAGATGGAATCCGGCACGGTGCCCAGGGCGCGCACGCGGGAGGAGGCGTCATTGGCCACGTCGGTAGCAAAAGCCTCGTCGGTGATGGCCTTGACGTCGAAGCCGAGATCCTGCAGCTGGGTGGCAACCTCCGGGGTGGCGGAGATTTCCGTGGCGGTGCCGGTAATTGCGGCGGCCAGCACCTGGCGAGCCACCTCGCGCAGCTCGTAGCCTTCGCCCACGCGCACGCGCAGCTTGGTCAGCAGTGGACGGTAGCGGAAGATATTGGCCTCAGAGACCAGGCCGGTGCGGTCGTGGTTGCGGCCGAACTCCTCTTGCCAAGCCACCTGGTCTAGCTCCGCGGCGCGCCATAGCCAGGTGATGTCCTCCTCGGTGAGCTTGCCAGAGAGGTTATCGCGCAGGCGGTGCAGCGCGGCGAGGCTGGCTGGGGCAATGTCCACGTTGCGCGGCTTGAGCTCGCCATCGGCCCACTCACCCATCTGTGCCACGTAGTTCGGGCCACCAGCCTTGGCACCCGGTCCCATGACGGACTTCTTCCAACCGCCGAAGGACTGGCGCTGGACAATCGCACCGGTAATGCCGCGGTTGACGTAGGCATTGCCCACCTCAACGTTGTCGATCCAGTACTCAATCTCGGCGTCGTCAAGCGAGTGGATGCCGCCAGTCAGACCGTAGCCGGTGTCGTTTTGCCAGGCAATGGCCTCTTCCAAGGTATCGGCGTACATGATGCCGAGGATGGGGCCGAAGCACTCATTCTTGTGGTACCAGGAGCCCGGCTGCACATTATCGCGAATGCCCGGGGACCACAGGGTGCCTTCCTGGTTGAGCTTTTCCGGCTTGAGCAGCCACTTCTCGCCCGGCTCGAGCTGGGTCAAACCGCGCAGGAGCTTCTCGCTCGGCTCTTCCGCCAGGCCGTTCATGGTGGTGGTGATATCGAAGCCCGGGCCCGGCTTGAGGGTCTTCACGGCATCTAGCAGCTGGGTGCGCAGGCGCTCGGACTTACCCGCCGCGCCGACGAAGATAACCAGGGAGGCCGCCGAGCACTTCTGTCCAGAGTGGCCGAAGGCAGAGTTGTAGAGGTCATCGATGGCCAAGTCTGGGTCCGCCGCTGGGGTGATGATGAGCGCGTTCTTGCCGGAAGTTTCTGCCATGAGATTCATCTTGGGCTTCCAGGAACGGAAGAGCGCACCGGTATCGGACGCGCCGGTGAGGATGACATTGTCCACGTCATCGTGGGAAAGCAGCGCCTTGCCCGCCTCGGCCTCATCCGTGAGCACAAGCTGCACCAAATCCGGATCCAGCCCCTGCGCCTCGAGGGCGGTGCGGAAGGCTTCCACCACGAGCTTGCCACAGTGAACTACCTGCGGGGCTGGTTTGACGATAACCGCCGATCCCGCCGCCAAGGATGCCGCAATGCCGCCGGTCGGGATGGCAATGGGGAAGTTCCATGGCGGGGTCACCACGGTGACGGTGTGCGGGGTGAACTCGGAGTAAGACTCTTCCAGCAGGCGCGCGGACTGGCCGTAGTAGGTGCAGAAGTCAATCGCCTCAGAGACCTCAGGGTCGGTCTGGGTAACGGTCTTATTGGCTTCATACGCAGCCACGGAGATGAACTTGCCGCGCTGGGAGGCAATCTGATCCGCCACGGCCTCCAGTGCCGCGGCGCGCTCGGCGGCAGGGCGCTTGCCCCACTCGGTGCCGAGCTCCTTGGCGCGAGCGATGTGGTCTTCTACGGCGGCTGGGTCGGTGACCTCCGCAATCCCGTGCTCGCCTGGGTTGCGCTTGAGCGCTTCCTGGGCCCACTGACGGTTCGGGGCGAGAGCCGGGTCGGTATCAGCCTCGTTGGTAAAGCGGCCGGTGCGCGGTGCCTGGCGGCCATCCTCCTCAAGGCGGTTCTGGGTGCGACGGGCACCAGCGAAGGTGTCCCAGCGCTTGGCGACGGCCCGACGGAACGTCTCTTCCTGATCCGCAAGCGGCTCCTCGCCTGGGGCAAAGAGGGCGTAGAGGAAGTTCTGCGGCGCGGAGTTTTCCTCCAAGCGGCGTACCAAGTAGGACACGGCGACGTCAAAGTCTTCTGCGTGGACAACCGGGGTATAGAGGATCTGGCGGCCGTCAAAGACCTTGCGCACCGCTGCCTGCTGTGCTGGGGACATGCCCTGCAGCATCTCCGAATCCATCATGTGCAGCACGCCGCGCTTCTTGCCCAGCTCATAGGCCATTGCTGCGGTGTAGAGGTTGTGGGTTGCTACACCGATGCGGACGCTATCGGCGTACTCTTCGCGCAGGATGAAATCCAATAGGCGGTAGTAGTTGGCGTCAACGTCGAGCTTGTTGGTGTAGGTAGCCAGCGGCCAATCGTGGACCTCGCCCTGCACGGTTTCCATGGATAGGTTCGCGCCCTTTACAATGCGCACCTTGACCTTGCCGCCGCCCTTAGCCACGCGTTCCTTGGCAAAGTCAGCGACATCCTTGAGCGCATCGAAGGTATCCGGCAAGTATGCCTGCAGCACGATGCCGGCATCCAGGGTGAGGAATTCCGGCTCGCTGAGCAGCTCCTTGAACAGGCGGATGGTCAGGTGGAGATCGTGGTATTCCTCCATGTCCATGTTGATAAAGACTTTGTCGGTACGGTTCGCCGCAGCCTGGTACAGCGGACGCAGGCGCTCCTTGAGGCGCTCTACCGAGCCATCGATATCCCAGGGGTTAAGCTGGGCCACCATGGAGGAAGCCTTGACCGAAACGTAGGTTACGCGTGGGTTCTGGATGAGCTTGAGGGTGCGTTCCGCGCGGGACTTAGCCTCTTCCTCACCGAGTACGGCTTCACCCAGCAGGTTGAGGTTGAGCTGTTCGCCGGATTCGGCGGCCTTGTCCAGAATCTTGTTGAGAGCATCAGACTCGGCGTCGAGAACGAGGTGGCCAACCATCTTGCGCATGTACAGGCGGGCAACCGGCATGACTAGGTTGGGCAGGATTGGGCCGAAGAAGCCACCGGCACCAACTAGCGCACCATTGATGCTGCCCAGGAACGACGGGTCATAGTGAGAGGAAATATCCTTCAGCGCGTGTGCGGCAACCTTGTCATCTTCTGGGCGCATGACGCGGTCGACGAAGTCCATGGTGAACTTCACGCCGTCCTCATCGCGCAGCAGGTCCGCGAGCTGTTCGGTGGCCTTATCTTCTTCGTCCGCAGTGGACTTCAACCAGTCGTGGGCGCGGCTGATAGCTGCAGGCAGGACTGCTTCCACATCATCAGAGATGGACAAGCGGGTATTAGCAGGAGAAGTCATATGGGTTCTACCTCTTTTTCAAACGGGTCACATCCTAGAAACCGCTTTTCACATGGGAGTGAAGGGCGATGTATCTGCGCCGGTCTGAAACTGCCGGCCGATACGGCGTCTGGATGATGAGCGGTGAGCTATGTGGTGCTGCAGGGCGCAGCTGGGTGAGGAGCGAACACGCGGGTGCGCGCGACGCAAAGTGAGGGTCGCAGAGATTCGTGGTGAAATGCGATGTCAGCGGGCCATTATGCGGGCCGAATGTGAACGGGAGGCCTATCGCTGCTGCGACGAACGCGCGCCAAGTTGGTGTTCAACTCTCACCTGCTTTCTATGACGTGGCTATGGGTGGGCAGAGGAAGAAACGTGAGCGGCTTAGCGCTCTGACGTGCGGCAACCCTGCAGGTTCAGGCTCCAATTGTTGCCTAGGAAATATTATGAACTTTTGTGTTGCCGTAATTATAGGGAAGCGCTAAACGTGATGCTAGTCTCCTTCGGCAAAAGGTGGACGGGGGTAGAAAAACAAAAAATAAACCCCAGCATGTGGGGTTTAGAGGGGGTGGGACACATTTGGGGGTGATCGTGTTTAGTAATCCACAGTCGAAGTGTTTGATGGGCATCGGCTGTTTTGTGCTGGAAGATTCGGGCACCTGTGAATAAAAATAGTTGCTGAAGAACTGGGATGGGCTAATTCACGTCTCTGAGCAGGAGCGAAGTCGTGCCTCGTGGACAAAGGTCTGCTACTGTCTGCAGTTGAATCTAAATGATTCTCCAGTGTTTAGCTATCTAATTTTCAGGGGTTTTTATGAGGCTCTCCAGAAACGCCTCGACTAAAGCAATCGCGTTACTCTCTGCCGCATTGCTCGCCGTCGGGGGAATTATAATTCCTGCTCCTACTGATGCTGCAATTCCAGATGACAGCCTGACTACCCAGCACGGGGATAACCTTGGCGCCGGTCCAGAAGCGAAAATCACCTTGGACACCGATAAAACAGAGGTAAAGCCTGGCGACACCGTAGCTGCGCACGTCGAAATTGAGGGCACCGTACCATTCCCAGAAGTTGGTCAATGGAGGTACGGGGAATCCGATGCTACAGCGGTCGTCTTTTCACTACAGATCGATCCCCGGCTCACTGTAAATGACGTTGACAAACTGCAGTTTAAGTGGGCGGATGGTAAAGAGAGAAAACCATTCAATGTTCAAATCGACGCCGAAAGCAATGTAATTGCCTTCGAATTTGCAAGCTCGGATGTTCCTCTTGGTCCAGAACCGAAGATGACTGTCGACATTCCCGTGACCGTTAATGACGATGTACAAGACGGCGATGAACTGGGAGTGAAGGTTGCTACAGAGGTTGATCTCCGACCTACCCTCGATTGGACCTATGACAACTGGGAGATGAGATCCACTGGTGATCCTTGCCTGCGTGAAGCGGTTGGTGAACTGACCTTTGATAACCCAGGCCGATATGGAACCTGGCTTGCTGATTTTTGGCTAGGTACTAATTCCGAGTATTTCGAGTTGGAGGGCCAGCCTGAGATCACCGTTCGCGGTCCCGGCGGTGAAGATATGACCGATCAGGTGTTCCAAGATTCATCCTATCCGCAGGTAACGCACAACCCCACCGACAGGCCTAAAATTTTCACAGGCGCTGATGGTAAAGACTTCTCTAACTACCGCTGGCTGAGCCAGTCGGAATGGAAGATCAATGAACAGGGCATGGCCGGCGATGTGTGGATCCCAGAGGGCTCGACTATCTTCGTGAAGCAGCTAGTCCGCTCTTCTCGTTGTTCCTTTGACCCGGACCGAGAAGACTTTGGTGCCAAGGTTGAAAGCCGAAACGCCCCATTATATAGGCAAGATGTCGATGAGGCAGTGCTGACTGTCAAAAAGGATCCTGAGCCTGAGCCGAAGCCTTCGCCTACGACGTCTGG
>OJLS01000283.1_pt1 | contig 11405 bp, 7 predicted proteins | sample 1597081 | NCBI WGS metagenome assembly OJLS01 (sample SAMEA3904663, study PRJEB24821) | metagenome | biome: Builtin; feature: hospital; material: surface | place: USA | collected 2013-05-22
CCGTGGTGTTCCCCATGTTGTTAATCCAGAAGCTGTAGTAGGTGTACATGATCGGTGTGCGACCGGTCTGCTTCTCGACCTCATCAACCCAGTCACGGACCCACTTTTGCAGCTGAGACGGGCTCAGACCGCCCGTTTCCTCCAGGTCCAAAGCTGGGGGTAGCGACGGCTGCGGCTGGTTGGCTAGTTCCTTCGTGTAGAACTGCGCCTCTTGGCGCGGATCTCCACCGGGCCGGGCGTAGTGATACGAACCAATCGTCAGGCCAGCGGCTTTGGCTTTCTTCGAGTCAGATGAGAAGTACGGGTTGGTGTAACTCGTACCTTCCGTGGCCTTAATGAACGCGAACGACTGATTGTCGTTGGCCACTGAATCCCAGTCGATCGCCTGCCCACCGAAGTGATTGTTGCTCGAGACGTCGATGCCGTTGAGGGCATCGGCTGGCGTAAACCCTGTCACCGTGGACACGAGGGCGGCCGTCGTCAGTAGTGAGCCTGTCATAAGGGCTGCGCCGGCGAATTTCCGGTGTTTCATCGTTTTTGGGAACGGGTTGAGCCCCGGGATGATTCGGCGAAACCGGGTACGCGAACGTGCGGCGGAGGGCTTACGCAAGTCAGACATGGCCACACTTTAACTCATTAGACACATAAACAACAGGCGAAACACGCTACTCATGCGATTACTTGCGCATCATCACTTTCTCTACATGGCATCGCGGAGGCTCGACCTGGCATGACAATTGCCGACGAAGCCCCCGCCCCACACAGAATGGCCGCCTTATTCCACCTTATTGTGCAGCGGTCGTCGGCACTGATGGATATGGAGTGTCTCGCACCGGAATCAGATCCCAGGCTTCTTTATGGCTAGGCAGAGGACGTTTCTTATCCCGCTTCGCCTTCGACCAGTTTTTAACCAGAATGACGATGGTCACAGCGAGCAGAGCGAGCCAGTCAACGATGACGGCAACCAGCTGGAGCGAACTTGGCCATTGGAAGTTCCACCATCCATGGAACGCAATCGCGCCGAGCACACTACCGATGCCCACCATCAACCGCCACACCATAGATTTGTTGGTCAACATGAGAGCGCTGGCAATTCCGAAACCGGCCAGACCTGCGCACATGGGGTGCAAACCGAAGCCCAATCCGGTGCGGAGGATCCACATTTCGGTGGCACCTTGTACGTCTGAGGTGGCGTTATAGAGGGCTCCACCACCGCTGTACACGAAGTTCTCCATGACCTCGAACCCCATGCCGACGGAAAGACCAGCCAGCAGTCCGTGCCACGGCCTATCCCACACGCGTCGCGCCATGAACAGGATGACGAAAACGCCCAGGGCTTTGGCAAGCTCCTCCGGGATCGCACCGGTTGCGGAGGCTTCGAACCGCCCCAAGCCCGCTTCCTTCAGGATGTCGGAGAACGCAAGCTCCGTGATCATAACCGTGGAGATGACCATGAATGCTCCCCAATAGAGGCTCACGATCACCCAGATCAGGCTGCCTTTTCTCCAAATCGGCAGGAATCGCATGATGGCGAAGAGCACGGTGAGGTAGATCACGGCACCCACCACGCCTACTGCAACAGCGTCGGGTGTTTCCGCAAGAGTCATGGCAGACATGAGACCGCCAACGACCAGGCATACCACCGCCAGAACGATGTATGTCCAGGTGAATACGTCTTTTCGCATTACGCCTCCCCCGTGTTTGGTAGGTACTCGTCGGACTCTCCGCGTGAGTCGTTATCACTGGCGGCCGACTTCGTCAGCGCCATCCGCACAGCATCGGTTTTCAGGCCACGCGCGGAAACAATTTTGCTCATTGTGGTAGCTAGAACGTCATCGTCGGCACTGCTTACGGTGGCGATAATTGTTGTTGACTTATCGTCCTTCTTGGTGAAAGCCGCGGACACCACTTTCTTCGCGTTCGGATTGGTGACGGATTCCTTCGGTTCCAGGGCCGTTACGCGCGCGTCCCATTCACCATTGGACGCCTCCGTGGTGGGCAGGTCGCCGTCGATTTTGACGTGGGCGGTAGCCCGGATGCCACGACGGAACACGTGGTCGACATCGTCATTGCCTTTCATCGTGGCCGTATCGATGTTGACATCGCCGCACTTGTAGGTGGATCCGTACGGGCTATCGTCCGACTGGTCGTAGCATTCTCCCAGGTTAGGCCCGGTAAAGTTCGTGCTGTCTTTCATGCCGACGGTGATATCCCCGTCGTGTTTGTCGCCGGGGTAGTCACCCGGCGCGCCCTTATCGATAATGACCGGTGCGGCTAGCAGACCTCCGACGACGATTAACGACGCTGCCCATATAGCGGTTTTCTTTGATCCCTGCGGAAGGGGTTGATAACGGGACGCGTCGGCGTCGAGGTCCCGGGCCGTATCGGGGTCGCCGGCTGCGTAAGGGGTTTGTTCCGTGCCGATACCGACGCTGCCACCTGTGCCGACGCCTGCATCGGCTCCTGCGACGGTGCTGCGCGTGGGTGGCTGCCCCTGTTGCGGTGCGTCCCCCCACGGCGGTTTGTCGTGTGTATTCTCGCCACTCATGACGAAGGACAATAGCAGCACAGCGGGCTATCAGGCTGCCTGCGCGCGTAGTTTTTGTATGGAAAGCACCACAGAATGACGGGCAGTGGGTAGTATCTGGGTGATGACCTGCCCATTTCCCCACTTCTTATAACTAATAAAAATCTGTTTTGTAACCAAAATCACCTGGGCTGTGCAGCCCACGCATCACCACAGGCGCGTGCCAACAACCCCAAACCCGCCCCGCTACCCACTATGGTTGCGTGTCTGTATGTCCCAGCCGACCGCTATCATTCCTCAGACATGAAAGGAAGGTCATAACCGTGAACAATTCCGAGCCCACCGCACCATCACAGAACGAGCCGTCAAACACCGATCACCCAGGCGAAACATCAATCCCTGACAACATTTCAGAGGCCCCTACCTCTCGCCCTTCACCCAGTGACGATCTTTACCGGTACGTATCCGGCCCATGGCTATCGCACCACGCTATCCCCGACGATCGCCCCGTCGACGGCACCTTCCACACGCTTCGCGATCAGGCAGAAGAGGATGTCAACGTGATCATCAAAGACGCCGATCCCACCACACGGATCGGCGCAGGCTTCGCAAGTTTCATGGACGTCGACAGCGAGAAGGGCGTCAACCAGGCCGGTTTATCTCCGCTGAAAGAAGATCTTGCACGTATCAATGTCGATACTCTCGAGGATTTTGCGCGGGCACTCGGCGCGTTAGACATCGTCGGGATTAGTGGGTTAGCTGGGTATTACGTGGCGAAAGCGTCGGATTCCCCCATCGACGCGGCCTATCTGAATCAAGGCGGGCTCAGCCTTCCCGATGAGGCTTACTACCGCGAAGACGCTCATCGCCCCATCGTCGAGAAGCTCAAAGAGCACATTGCGACGATGCTGAATATGGCTCGCGATGCCACCAGCGGCCCGAAATGGCAGAACTCTCCTCTAGTCCCGGCACAATTCGCCGACGCGTCGAATGAGAAGTTGGCGGAAACCATTATTGAGTTCGAAACGCGCCTCGCGAAGGGCCACTGGAATGTGGAGGACACTCGCGACGCCCTCAAGACATATAACCCCACCTCCGTCGACGATTTACCCACCGGTTTCCCGTGGAAATCATGGCTGGAAGCGACAGAATTATCGACGGACACGATCGTGGTTAGCGAGCCAAGTTACCTGGAGCATGTGGCGACGCTGGCCCAGGAATCGGATCTGTCCGTGCTGAAACTCTGGGCTGGATGGCAGATCCTGACGCAGCGCGCGTCATTACTGTCCGAGGACGTAAGCCGCGAGTCGTTTAACTTCTACGGGCGCGTGTTGTCGGGTTCCACCGAGCAGCGTGCCCGGTGGAAGCGCGCGGTGTCGTTCCTTGATGGCTCCATTTCCGACGATATCGGCCGAGAGTTCGTCGCGCGTCATTTCCCGCCGGAGCACAAGCAGAAGATGCTGTCCCTGGTCGATTACCTGCTGAAGGCGTACCGACAGCGGATTAGCAACCTCGATTGGATGACGCCGGACACGCGAGATCGTGCGCTAGAGAAACTCGGGACTTTCCGGGCGAAAATAGCCTACCCGGATCAGTGGAAAACCTACGACGGCCTGGAGTTTTCCCCTCATGGTGAGGATTTAGTAGCTAATTCCCGACGCGCGTCGGCGTGGCGGCACCGGTATGAGATCGCCAAGGTGGGGAACCCGGCGGACCGGTCCGAGTGGGTAGCCCCGGCCCAAATGGTCAACGCTTTCTATAACCCGGTGGTCAATGACATCACTTTCCCCGCCGCAATCCTTCGCCCGCCCTTTTTTAATCCGGACGCAGATATGGCCCAAAACTTCGGCGGTATTGGTGCGGTCGTTGGCCACGAGATTGGTCACGGTTTCGACGATCAAGGCTCCCAGTTCGATGGCGAGGGCAATTTGAACTCGTGGTGGACGCCGGAAGATCGTGAAGCCTTTGAGAAGCTGACGGGTAAATTAGTGGATCAGTTCAATCCGCTCGTCCCGAAGGGCCTCGAGCAGCGCGGACTGACTGCCCAGCACGTCAATGGCCGTTTCACCCTCGGCGAGAACATCGGAGATCTCGGTGGGTTGGGTATTGCTGTGGTGGCATACCGCCTGTACCTCGAGGACCAGGGGTTCACACCCGAGACATCCACCGAAATGCCCTTCCTTCTTACCGACGGCACCGCCCTGGCACCGCTGGGTAAGGAGTCGGACGCGGACACGGGCATAAGCTACGACGACGCCCCCACCTTCACGGCCATGCAGCGACTGTTCCTGGCCTGGGCAAACGTGTGGCGCACCGCAATCCGCCCCCAGCTGAGCGCTCAGTTCTTGGCGATCGACCCCCACTCGCCCTCTGAATTCCGGTGTAATGTCATCGCCCGAAATATCGACGAATTTGCTGAGGCCTTCGACGTCCGCCCGAGTGACGGCATGTGGCTGGACCCGAAGGACCGCGTGCAGATTTGGTAACCGTCGTTGTAGGCGTACCGCTGTGAGCTCAACGGTTGTCGATGGTGAGTGAAGAAATAATGAGGTGACGGATGGGGAACGCCTTGACACGTCTTCGGCAACTGTATTCACGCTTCGGCCCAGCACTCATCGGCCAGGCGCTGAACTTTGTGGCCATGGTGGTGCCGGTGGTGGCGAAACAACCGGGGATGGTGGCCTACATGCTCTTTCCGGTGTCCCTCGGCATGATCGTATCCCGCACGATGACGTTGAGTTACCACAGTGTGTATCTTCGCCTTCCCGACGACCGACTGTCTTTCTCGACAGCTGCCTCGGGTTTTATGGCGATGGTGGGCACCATCGTGCTGGGCATCGTCGGTGTTGCGCTAATGTGGCTCCATCCTGCGTGGTCGGCGCGGGTGTTGTGGGCGATGCTAGCGACGGTAGCGATCTCTGTGTACAACATGTACGTGGCGATCACGATCCGCGAGGACCGGATGGATGTGTATTCGCGGGTTCGTTTTCTCTACGGTGTGGTGAACATTGTGGCGACCTGCGTGGTTGTGTTCCTCATCCCCGTCCGTGAGGGCCTCATTTATGTTGCTGCGCTGAACTACGTCGTGGGCGCGGTGTTGTTGGCTAGGGCAACGAACCAGCAGGTGGTGGCAGCGATTGCACGCGAGTGGTCGTCATTGGTGGCGTTCCCGACGGTGTTCGCGTCACCGTTGCGTTCCTACATCCGGGAACACAAGGAAGCGACAACGGGCACGTTCTTCGGCGATATCGGCTTCCAGATTCAGGGAATGGTCACACCTGTCCTGGGCTCCTATGCGAACGCGTGGGCAATTGTTGTGCGTCTTTACGGTGGTTTTTTGACGCTGGCACAGCAGGTGCTGTCTCCTAGTTTCGAGGCGCCCGCGTCGAAAGCGATCCGTAACAACGATCCCGATGGGTACCGCGTGCAGTTGCGCAGTGCGACGATCGTGGCTGTGGTGCTCGGTGTGGGAACGGCCTTGATCCAGTATGCGGCCATGGTGTGGAATGATCGCGCGTACCTAGGGGCGGACTATCTTCCGCTGTGTGTTGCGCTCTCCTTGTACGCGACGACGGGGATGGTTTCCGCGATGCTCTCAAAGTACCCGGTTATCGTGGGCAAACAGCGGGGATACATGGTGTGGAGCGGTATCCGCGCCTTGTTATTCATGCTTGTCCCGCTCGTTTTCCATGGCGGGCCGGTCGTCTATCTGTTCTGCGCGATTATGACGGTGAGCATTGTCGCGGTGCCGTACTTGTGTTCTCCAGTGTCGACGCAGGGGCGGCACGCTCAGGTCTGATCAGGCACGTACCGCGGGCTGGGAGCACCGATCCGACTGGATACGTACCGCGTCGGTGTTATAAGCGCGTATATCCTGCGTCTTTTACAACGCGATCCAACGCTTCTACCCCAGCGCGGTGCACTTTCTGAGACACGAACCCGGAAATGATGACGCGATATGTGCGGCCTTCTTCAAAACTGCCGACCAGTAAAGTCCCTAGCCCCTGTGTTCCGACGGCGATTTCCTGGGGTTCATCGACGGCCAGACGGTTATAGGTCCACATGGTGGTAATCGAGGACGGGCTGGTGGCGGATCGGGTAGCCATAGTGGGCAGGGAAACAGTGCGCGGCAGCTGGAGAATTTGCTTTACTAATTGTGGCGCGGCGCTCAGAGCTGCACGTGTGACCGCGAACGGCGATTTCAAGCGTTGTTTCGTCGCAGCAATGTCGGTATCGCGTGATCCCCCGACGGTCATCCGCGATCTCACGAGAAGATTTCCGCCGCGGTGCGCCAGGATTGTACTGTTGCGCCGTAGCCCGACGATAAGCCAAAACTCGTTGGGATCAAGATAACCATCGCCCTCATCAAGCTGACTGTTAAGCTCATTCCACCAATCCCACGCCAAGGGAATAGCCCGCGGTTTTTTCCTTTCCTGACGTTCCCATGTGTACGCCAAGGTTGTAGTGAGTAGCTCCGCAGGAACCGTCTCTATGGGCTGCCGATTCACAGCCTGACGGTCATCCACGTGATGCTCCGATGAAGTCGTTTCGGCGCTAAGAACATCTTTGACGCTGCGCACAGTTGCCCACGGGCGCTTGATAAGCGTTTCCACCCACGCACCGAACTGCATGACGAAGGTGGCGTCGCTACGGGTGAGTTTCCGGGGAGCCACCGTGTGCGTACCGTTTTCTAGCTGGCCGTGGAGGTCGTCGGCAAAACGCCCACATGGCCAAATAGACCCCATGTATGCGTACACACTCCCGAGTCGATCCCGCATCGTGGGCCCGTCGCCCCACATGTGATGGATAGCGAACCCGCGCCACACTCCCAGTTGATAGACAAAGATCTGCGTCAGCGGACGTTCATCTTTAATGGCCAGGTCGTGGCACATCATGGTGATGAGGCGGGCGGGGGTCGCTGGGTCATCGGGGGCACTCGGCTCAGCTGTTGAACTCTCTAAGTTCACACAGTGGACGTCGGCACCCGGGAAACCTTCCGTGATCATGTCGGTAATAACACGGCGGTGGCGTTGGCATTGTGCGTCGTCGTCGCCAAATAAAGGGGCGCGCCCGTCGGTCGGGATCGTGCGCAGAGACCATGTTCCATCCCACCGCCAATCTTGGAAAAGGCTCAGCAGACGGCGGCGAAGTGTCGTTCTATCTCGGGGAATGGTCATTGTTATCCGTTTCCTTGGTTTAGCACCCTGCAGTCCAACACCGGGCTTAACTTACGCAATTAATTTATGCGCCTACAGCGACTGCATGCGACAGTGGCGACTTCGCGTTGTGCCCTCTATCTTTCCTGCCAGCTTTTTTCTTGTCGACGCTGGACTCAACCATTTCCCCTCACCATCTCCCCTAGACTGGAAGCCACTGCTTGAGAAATAACCGCAGTCTCCGTATCCCCAGAGCTATTCACCCGAGTTTCCCCAGCTATATTCCCGAGTTTCCTAAGGTCAGCACGCATGAATTCAACTCCACATTCCCGCGGTGGCTCTGCGCGCTCCGGTGGGGTCTCTGCGTCACCGGCCTCCCCGGCGCGGGGTAGCTCGTCGGTAGGAAAGAACGGCACATCACGTCGGCAATCGCCACCCCGGCAATCGTCCCGAACCGGAAAGCTCGTCGCTCTCAGTGTGATCATTATTGCGGTTTGGTTGGGAATTGCGGCTGTTGGCGGGCCGCAATTCGGCAACCTCAGCAATGTTGCAACAAATGATCAGTCGTCGTTTTTGCCGCGTTCATCGGAATCGGCACGGGTACAGGAGAAGATCAAGGCGTTCGGGGATCAAGATCGGCTCCCCGCGATCATTGTTGTTGAGCAGTCTGATGGGACGCCCTTGGATATCCCAGCACTGAGTCCGGTTGCTCAACAACTTCGCGATGCTGCGGGAGGGGACGACGACGCGAGCCCTTTCATTCCATCTAACGACAAAACCGCTGCCCAAATGGTTGTTCTACTTCCATCCGACAGTAACCCGACGGATGCGGTGGAAGACCTCACATCGACTATGAAGTCCGATCTCCCCTCCGACCTCAAAGGGTGGGTGACGGGGCCGGCCGGCTATACGGCTGATCTATCGGACGCGTTCAGCGGCATCGACGGCCTGCTTCTGCTCGTGACAGTGGCCGCCGTGTTGGTCATTTTGGTGGCTGTTTACCGATCCCCCTTCCTCCCGTTCCTTGTCCTGCTCGGGTCCATGATCGCGTTGGCGGCCGCAGTCGGGGTTAACGTTGCGCTGGCGTCGTCGGGGATCGTCATGATTAACGGCCAGATCCAGGGCATTCTTTTCATCTTGGTCATCGGTGCCGCGACGGATTACGGCCTTTTATACACGGCCCGCTATAGGGAGGAATTGCGCAAGCTCCCGCCGTCGGATAAGCATCTCGGGTCGGCATGGCAGGCGACGCGCGCTGCGTGGCTAGGCTCGTGGCGTCCGATTCTTGCCTCGGCCGGGACGGTGTCTGCCGGGTTACTGTGTCTATTGTTCTCTGACCTGGCCTCGAACTCTGGTTTGGGCCCGGTGGCGGCGGTGGGATTGGCTGTGCCATGATCATCTCATTGACGTTCCTACCTGCTGTTTTATTCCTCACGGGCAGCCGTGTGTTCTGGCCTCGAGTGCCGACGCCATCCGAGAGCAACGCTGACGCCGCGTCCCCAGTGTGGTCGTGGGTTGCGAAAACTGTGTCACGTCGCCCATGGCAGTTGGCTGTGGGAGTGTCGGTCGTGCTGGCCGCCGGCTGTGTGGGTGTAGCCACGCTTCATGCGGATGGTGTTCCCCAAAGTGAGTTCGTGTTGGGCGAAAGCCAGGCCCGCGATGGCCAAGCTGCGCTGGATAAGCATTTCCCGGGAGGCTCGGGTTCTCCGGCGTACGTCGTGGTTCCCAAAGAAAAGATGCCGTCTGCAGCGCGCATTGTTCACGAGACGCCGGGGGTTGAATCGGTATCAGTATCGAGTACGAATTCTCCGTCGGGCTCACTCCCCCTTTCCCCCGATGGCACGGTGGATACTGGAACAGTGGAGTCGGGCGACGGTTCTCAGCCTGGCCAGTCTAGTTCGCCCACCGTTGTTGATGGCGACGTCTTACTATCAGCCACGTTATCGTCGCCGGTGTATTCCGATGACGCACAACGCACGGTCACGACATTGCGTCACGAATTGAAGGCCATGGACGCAGACGTTGGTGGTACTACCGCGATTAATGTCGATACCAACGCGACGTCGGTGCATGATCGGAAAGTGATTGTTCCGATTGTTCTGGCTTTGATCACTATTTTGCTCGCTGTGTTGCTGCGGTCACTGGTCGCACCTCTGGTCTTGGTGCTATGCACGGTGCTCAGTTATGGTGCGGCGCTGGGCGTGGCATCGTTGCTGTTCAGGGCCGTGGATGTGGATCGGGCGGATCCGACGGTGCCACTGTACGGATTCATTTTCTTAGTGGCGCTCGCTATTGACTACACAATTTTCTTGATGACACGTGTCCGCGAGGAAGCTCCTACGGTGGGCACTCGCGAAGGCATGCGTCGTTCACTTGTGTCCACGGGCGGGGTGATTACCAGCGCGGGCTTGGTGTTGGCGGCCACTTTTGCCGCGCTCTTCGTGATCCCGATTCAGTTCCTTGTGCAGTTAGCGATCATTATTTCGCTGGGCGTGCTCATCGACACCTTTATCGTGCGGACGTTCTTGGTGCCGTCGATCGTCGAATTAATCGGTCGACGGGTATGGTGGCCATCCCGCCTATCGCAGAAGGAAGTCAGCACAACCACGAACACGTCGACGTAGCACAAGTAGCCTATTCCTGCGCTGAGTTATTTTCCGTTCCGGGTTATTTCTGAACCGCGTTATTTCTGGACTGGGTCTCGACGACCAAGCCGAACCTTCTTTACTTCGCGACCATTTTCGACATCACTGTCTTTGAAGCCGAAGAAGTACGTCAGCACAAACGAGACGACCAGTGACGTAGCTGAAGCTATGAGGTAACCCCAGAAGTTGGCGCCGATGCCCACTCCTGGCGGGAGGAACGACGGGAACCCAACGAGTGAACCCGTGAATGCGTACATGGTGACGTTGAACGTGCCAGTCAGAATTCCGCCCGCTGCGCCACCAATTGACGCCATGATGAACACGCGGCCGTATTTCAGGTTGATACCGTACATGGCCGGTTCGGTGATTCCACAGAACGCGGAGATCGCTGCGGGGCCTGCGAGCTCTTTGATCTTGAGAAGTTTGGTTTTCAGGAAGATGGCCAGGACGGCACCACCCTGGGCAACCATGGTCGCGGAAATGATTGCGTTAATCGGGGAATCTCCGCCAGGACCGGAAACTTGGTCCGTAACGATCGGGATAACCGCCCAGTGCAAACCGAAAATGACGAGGCACTGGTAGAAACCACCGATGATGAGACCGGAAATGGTGGGTGAGATGTGGTAGATCCACATCAGGGTGGACGCAATGCCTTCCGAGACAAACATGACGGCTGGGCCAAGAATCAGCATGATGGCCAGCGACACGATAACGACTTCACACAGCGGGACGAAGATCATGCGCAGCACAGTCGGGATGACTTTCTTCAGCCACGGTTCCACGATGGATGCTAGCCACGCGGCAACGATCATCGGGAAAATAGAGTAGCTATACGACGCCATGTGGAATGGCAGACCGAAGAATTCGGCGTTGAGCGACATACCAAGCAGAGATTTGTCCCCTGGTTTTGAGGCCATGTCTACCAACGTCGGATAGGCCAAAACACCCCCGACAATGGAAACGATGATGGGGTCTGATCCGAGTCTTCGGGCAGCAGTGAATCCGACGAAAATGGGCAGGAAGTAGAAGACAGCGTCGCCCATAGCATTAATAATGATGTAGGTCTGGGTGCTGTCA
>OJLS01000285.1_pt1 | contig 11398 bp, 8 predicted proteins | sample 1597081 | NCBI WGS metagenome assembly OJLS01 (sample SAMEA3904663, study PRJEB24821) | metagenome | biome: Builtin; feature: hospital; material: surface | place: USA | collected 2013-05-22
CGCCCGCGATTCATCCCCCCGAAAGTCAGCGTATTGTCCCGGGCTGGACACCCCCGGCGCAACGTTTGTTTGACCCCGTAGCTGTCGCTCGAGATACAGCCGCGCTCGAGATACAGCCGCGCGCGAGATGCAGCCATCGCGTGAGATGCAGCCATCGCGCGAGATGCAGCCGTGATCATGCGAAGGCCGCCGCGACATGGCCGCGACATCTCCGAAAAATATGAGACAAATTCGTGGTTGAACTCATCTGTGTCGGGACATCTGTGGCGAGACATCTGTGGCGGGACATCTGTGTCGGGACATATCTGCGTTGGGCGGGCACTCGGCACGCGCCGAGGCGCACCCGGTGACAGAACGAGGTGAACCTCAGCCGGAGTGTGTGAGAATGGGGCGGTGCGAAAAGTTCTCATTCTGGGTTCCACTGGGTCGATCGGCACGCAGGCGCTGGAGGTGATCGCGGCGGCGCCGGACCAGTTCAGGGTTGTCGGTATCGCTGCCGGAGGGTCGGACCCCCAGGCCGTCATCGAGCAAGCTCGGAGGTGGGGGCTGGAGGGGGAAAAGGTGGGCGTCGCAAAGCAGGAAGCTGCTGATGTGGTGTCCGCCGCTCTCGGCGGGCCTGTGCGCGCTGGTGCGGACGCGGCGGAAAGGCTCGTGCGTGAAACGGACGCGGACGTTGTCCTTAATGCTCTCGTCGGATCGCTGGGGCTGGCCGCGACGCTTGCGACGCTGGATCGCGGGGCTGTGCTCGCTCTCGCGAACAAGGAGTCGCTCGTGGCCGGCGGCGACCTGGTCACAGCGCGCGGCGGGCAGATTGTGCCCGTCGACTCCGAGCACTCCGCGATGGCGCAGTGCCTTCGCGCGGGGCGCGCCGAGGATGTCGACCGCTACGTGCTCACCGCATCTGGCGGGCCGTTCCGTGGCTGGACGCGCGAGCAAATGTGGAATGTCACGCCCGCGCAAGCAGCTGCCCACCCGACGTGGTCGATGGGGCAGATGAACACGCTGAATTCGGCGACGATGGTGAACAAGGGACTCGAGTTGATTGAGGCGACGCTACTGTTCGGGATTTCCCCGGACATCATCGACGTGGTGGTGCATCCTCAGTCGATCGTGCACTCGATGGTCACGTTCGGCGACGGTGCCACGATCGCGCAGGCGTCGCCGCCGTCGATGAAGATGCCGATTGCGCATGCTCTCGCGTGGCCGGGGCGCGTTGCGGGTGCGCAGCCCGCACTCGATTTCGGGCAAGCCATGGACTGGCGCTTTGAGCCTCTCGACGAAGACGCGTTCCCCGCGGTGAAGCTTGCGCGCGAGGTCGCGGCGGCGCGCGGCACGTACCCGGCGGTGTACAACGCCGCGAATGAGGAAGCCGCGGCGGCCTTCCTGGCGGGGCGGATCAAATTCCCGCAGATAGTGGACATCGTGGGCGAGGTCCTGGATTCGGCGTCGGATTTCGCGGTGGTACCGTCGTCGTTCGACGAAATCGTCGAGGTGGAAACGCAGGCACGTCAGCGCGCGCATTCGCTTATCGACGCCACCTCCTAACCCCAGGAAGACCACACCCCCATGGGAGCTTTTGTTTCAGGCATCGTGCTGTTCGCCCTGTGCATCGCAGTGTCAATCGCACTGCACGAGGCAGGCCACATGCTCACGGCCAAAGCGTTCGGGATGCGTGTGCGTCGGTTCTTCATCGGTTTCGGCCCCACACTTGTGTCGAAAGAAAAGGGCGGCACCGAGTACGGCGTCGCGGCGCTGCCGTTCGGCGGGTTCTGCGACATCGCCGGAATGACCGCGTTGGACCCGTTGTCTGCGGAGGAAGAACCACACGCGATGTACCGCAAGCCGTGGTGGCAGCGTGTGGCAGTAATGAGCGGTGGCATTGTCATGAACCTGCTGCTCGGTTTTCTGGTGATCTACCTGCTGGCGGTGTCGGCAGGTATTCCGAATCCGTACGCCGACCGGACACCGACGGTCGGCGAGTTGTCGTGCACCTCGGACCAAATCGACGAAGCCACTCTTGCCGAGTGCTCCGGCGACGGCCCCGCCGCCGCTGCCGGGGTGCACCCCGGCGACAGGATTCTGACTGTCGACGGGATCGAGCTGCAGTCCTTTGTGGAGCTGCGCGATTATGTCCTCGAGCGGCCGGGGGAGACTATTGTGCTCGGCGTGGAGCGCCCTGGCTCGGCTGGTGATGCTGGTGCGGCTGGCGATGCTGGTGCGGCTGGCGCGGCCGGCGACGCGGCTGGCGAGGCTGCGACGGTGCTAGACATCCCAGTGCACGTCGACGAGGTCACTCGTCTCGGCACAGATGGCCAACCGTACGCGGCGGGCGCAGTCGGAATGGGTAGTGCACCAGTCGCCGACGCGATGCGGCGCTTCGGTCCTGTCGAAGCCATCCCTGCCGCAGGGCGGTTGTCCGGGGAGATGATCTCAGCCAGCGTCGAAGGACTCATCGCGTTCCCGGGCAAGATCCCCGGTGTGGTGACGTCGATCTTCGGCGGCGAGCGCGACGTCGAGGGGCCGATTAGCGTGGTCGGCGCCTCGCGCGCTGGCGGAGAGCTCGTTGAGCGCAGCCAATGGAGCATCTTCTTTTCACTGCTGGCCTCTCTGAACTTCTTCCTCGCGTTGTTCAATCTCGTGCCACTTCCTCCTCTCGACGGCGGCCACATCGCCGTCGTCCTCTACGAGACAATCCGCGACCGCGTCCGCCGACTCCGTGGCTTGCCCCCCGGCGGCCCGGTGAACTACGAGAAGCTCATGCCGCTGACCTACACGATGGCGGCGCTCCTGCTCGGGGTCGGCATCCTTGTGATCATCGCGGACGTGACCAACCCCGTGAAGCTGTTCGGTTAAGACAGAAACGCCGGTAGCGGTGCGCGGCGGGAGTGAGGGAACGGTTGCGGTGCGCGGCGGGAGTGAGGGAAGGGTTACGGTGCGCAGCGGGAGTAGGGGAAGGGTTGCGCTGCGCGGTGGGAGTGAGGGAACGGTTGCGGTGGGCCGTCGATAAGCGTGGGCTCGTGTCACGCGGGCGCGGTGTGCGCGGTGTTAACCTTATGGCTATGAATCAACCTATCGGTTTGGGTATTCCGGAAGGGCCGCCGCCGACGCTCGCTCCGCGTCGCACAACCCGCCAGCTTTTCGTCGGGGATGTCGGGGTTGGCTCCGACCACCCGATCTCTGTGCAGTCGATGACGACGACGAAGACGCACGATGTCAACGCCACGCTGCAGCAGATCGCGCAGCTGACGGCATCGGGATGCGACATTGTGCGTGTCGCGTGCCCGAAAACGGTGGACGCGGAGGCGCTGCCGGCGATCGCGAAGAAGTCCCCGATTCCGGTCATCGCCGACATTCACTTCCAGCCGAAGTACATCTTCGCGGCTATCGATGCCGGCTGTGCCGCCGTCCGCGTCAACCCCGGCAACATCAAGGAATTCGACGGCCGCGTTAAAGAGGTGGCCAAGGCTGCCGGCGATGCAGGCATTCCGATCCGCATTGGTGTCAATGGCGGCTCGCTGGACAAACGCCTGCTGGAGAAATACGGCAAGGCGACGCCGGAAGCGCTTGTCGAATCCGCGATTTGGGAAGCAGGTCTGTTCGAGGAGCACGGTTTCGGCGACATCGCCATCTCCGTGAAGCACTCCGACCCGGTCCTGATGGTCGAGGCGTACCGGCAGCTCGCCGCCAAGACGGACTACCCGCTGCACCTCGGCGTGACTGAGGCGGGCCCGAAGTTCATGGGCACGATCAAATCGTCCGTGGCTTTCGGCGCTTTGCTGTCCGAAGGAATCGGCGACACCATCCGCGTGTCCTTGTCCGCCGATCCGGTGGAGGAAATCAAGGTGGGCGATCAGATTCTGCAGTCGCTCAATCTGCGGCCGCGCAAGCTGGAGATCGTGTCGTGCCCGTCGTGCGGCCGTGCGCAGGTCGACGTGTACAAGCTCGCCGAAGAGGTCACCGCTGGCCTGGAGGGCATGGAGTACCCGCTGCGCGTTGCGGTGATGGGCTGCGTCGTCAACGGTCCGGGTGAGGCGCGCGACGCGGACCTTGGAGTGGCGTCCGGCAACGGCAAGGGCCAGATCTTTGTCAAGGGCGAGGTCGTGGAGACCGTGCCCGAGTCTAAGATTGTCGAGACCCTCATCGCCCACGCCGAGCGCATCGCCGAGGAGGAAGGCCTCGAGGAGATCGAAGGAGCGCGCGCAGAGGTCAAGGTTACAAAGTAGAACTCGCGCCTCCTTCGTGTGGCAGCGTCGGGTCGCAACCCGGCGCTGCTATTTTTACGCCCATGAAAACTCGGCTTTCGGCGCTGCTCGCGGTCCTGACCATTGCGTTGGGTGCCGTCGCCTGCACACCGAAGCCGAACCCTGCGGAACCGGTTGCCAGCTCCTTCCTCGAGGCCCTGGAAAGCTTCGATTACGACCAGATGGCGCAGCTTGTCGACGCCCCCGAGAAAGCCGCCACCTCCCTCACCTCCTCCGTCGGTGGCTTGCAAGCGGAAGGCGTGACCGCGACGTTGAATAACGTCGACCAGCAGGAGAACCTCGCCACGGCGCATTACACCCTGGACTGGGTGCTGCCGCGTGACCGGCACGTGCGTTACGACGCCTCGATGACTCTCACTCAGCAGAACGACGACTGGACAGTGCGGTGGCAGCCGTCGATCCTGCATCCCCGGTTGGGTGCCAACCAGCATCTAGAGCTCCGGCCTGTGCCGGCGGAGCAGGCGAGCGTCGTCTCGTCAGATGGCGCCGCGCTGCTCAGCCCGGGCGTGGCATACCGTCTGCTCGTGGATACCAGTGTCGTGGGCGATAAGGCCAATACCGCCGCCGCGATCTCGAACGCGCTCTCCGCTGCTCACGAACAGGACCCGGCGGTGCCGACACGGGATGCGGGGGACGTCGAAAAGCAACTGAGCGAAGCGACGGGCGTCTACTCGGTCGCGATGGTTCCGCTGACTTCACGCGACGCTGTCGAGGGTGCGGTCGGCGGGCTGAAAGGCGTCCGCCTCAACGAAGAGGCCGCCATGGTGGCCGACGACCCCAGTTTCGCCCCCGACATCATGGCGCGCATCGGTGAGGAAGTCCGGGGCGACCTCGAAGGCGACGCAGGCTGGAAAGTCGCGATTGTCAACGAGAACGGCAACGAGCTCGAAGACATCGAGCTTCACGACGCCACACCGTCCCCGTCCATCACCGTCAGCTTGTCCCACAAGGTGCAGACAGCCGCTGAAAAAGCTCTTGAACCCATCAACGGGCAGAAAGCCATGATCGTGGCTATCCGGCCGTCGTCGGGGGAGATTCTCGCTGTCGCCCAAACCAAGGCGGCGGACGAAGACGGCAACATCGCGATGATGGGGCAATACCCGCCGGGCTCGACGTTCAAGATCCTCACCTCGTATGCCGGTCTGGACAAGCAGCAGCTCACCCCCGACTCGATTGTTCCCTGCCCCGGAACAATGGATATCTATGGACGCACGGTGACCAACTACGCCGGTTTCGGGCTGGGCAGCGTGCCGCTGCAGACCGCGTTCGCGCGTTCGTGCAACACCACGTTCGCCGACATTTCCACGAAACTGGCGCCGGGCGAGCTCAAGTCCGTGGGCAAGCAGTTCGGCTTGGGGCTCGACTACGACATCGCGGGCCTCGACTCGCTCACCGGCACCATTCCGGACGGCGAAGAGCCCCTCGACCGCACCGAAGCCGGCTACGGACAAGGCCTCGACCTCGCATCTCCTTTCGGCATGGCCCTTGTATCCGCCACCGCCGCCCACGGATCTACTCCGCTTCCGTATCTCATTGCGGGGCGCGACACCGAGCCCAGCGAGAAGGTTGCGTCGCCTGATCCGCGTGCGATCGGAGAGCTGCAGGCCATGATGAAGGCCGTCACCAGCCCGGGCGGAACTGCCTCAGGGATGAGCGCCGGCGGCGACATCCGCGGCAAGACCGGTGAAGCCGAAATCAACGGTGGGTCACACTCGTGGTTCACAGGTTACCGCGACGACGACATCGCCTTCGCTACCCTGATCGTCCTCGGTGGCGGGTCTGAGGCCGCGGTTGCTGTGACCGACGCGATGCTGCGCAATATCGACGAAGCAGCTACGCCGCAGCCGCAGCCATAGCCCCAGCCGCGGCCGCGGCCGCAGTCAGGTCGTAGCCGTACAACCGGCGATATACACAGGCGTGGGTGCAGAGGAAAGTGGCGTCGAGAAGCGGAGCGCGTGTTTTCTCGGGACCTGATGGCGCCTGCTAGCAGACGGTGCTGGCGAGAGAACGGTGCTGGGAGCAGATGGCGCTGGGGAGCAGATGGTGCCCGGAGTCTGAGTCGGTGGTCCACAGACGGGAACTGGCCGGGGACTAGCATGGAACGCATGAATACTCGTGGAAAACTGACCCCCGGCAAACCCACCCCGATTCGTACGGTTCCCAAGAACATTGAGCGTCCCGAGTACGCCTGGAAAGACGATGTACAGGAAAATATCGGCGAGCCGCTGATCCAGTCGACGGAAACCATCGAGAAGATGAGGGAAGCGTCCCGCATCGCAGCCAATGCGCTGGAGCTCGCAGGAGCTGCTGTCGCGCCCGGTGTGACCACCGACGAGATCGACCGCATCGCTCACGAGTACATGATCGACCACGGGGCGTACCCGTCGACTCTCGGTTACCGCGGCTACACCAAGTCATGCTGCGTGTCGCTCAACGAGATCGTCTGCCACGGAATCCCCGATACGACCGTGATCCAAGACGGTGACATCTGCAACATTGATGTCACCGCATACAAGGACGGAGTTCACGGCGACACCAACGCCACGTTTCTCGCCGGCGACGTGGCCGAGGAGAATCGCCTTCTGGTGGAACGCACCAAGGAAGCCACCATGCGCGGTATCCGCGCCGCTAAACCCGGCCGCCAAATCAACGTCATCGGCCGCGTGATCGAGTCGTACGCTAAGCGCTTCGGCTACAACGTCGTCACCGACTTCACCGGGCACGGAGTCGGCCCGACATTCCACAACGGTCTCGTTGTTCTGCACTACGACTCCGACGCCTACACAGACGTTCTCGAACCCGGCATGACGCTCACCATCGAGCCCATGATCAACATCGGGTCCCTTGACTACGACATCTGGGACGACGGCTGGACCGTTCAGAACCGCGACGGTGAATACACCGCGCAGTTCGAGCACACCATCGTCATCACCGAAGACGGCAACGAGATCCTCACGATCCCGGACTCCCAGCGCTAACCCCGAACAATAGGTTCATCGCGCCGAACGGGTGGACACCATTGACCACCGGGTATCCCCGCGGGGAAACCCACGTTGGTCTGCCCCTGATATTCACGATGCTGCCGCGGCACCTGCGCCCGGGATCGTCGTCATTGGTGCGGTTGTGATACCGACACAGCGGCACCAAATTAGCCATGTTGGTCATTCCGCCGCGCGACCACGCATCAATGTGGTGGATCTCGCAGTTGTCGGAGGCATGGCGGCAATCGGGGACGGGGCACGTCGATAAGCTTGCTCGCGCGAGGTCCCGCTGCTTTTGATTGGCCAGGCGCTGTGCGCGGTACAGGTTCACGGCGCCCTCCTGCGGGTGGAAGGCCGCCACCTCAAGTTCGGCACCATGGTACCGGGCTAGGTAGTCGGCCCCCGTTATGGTCGTGCCGTCGGTGAGGCCGAGGACCGTCTCGTCGCCGCTGCCCCGAATGATCTTCACGTACTCCGGCAGCGGAATCAGCACAAGCGGACGCGGCGCCGACGGTACCGCGCGCGGCACTGACGGGGAATCAGGCGAGGACTCGGTCGGGGAGCTGTCCCCGCCGGCATCCCGCGGACGCAGACCTAGCATGCCCATCAGCGCCTCGAGCATCTGAGGTCCTGCGGGCGCATCGGACGCGACGTGTTTGCGCAGCGCAAATTCCAGGGCCGCCATGTCCTCTTCAGGCCCCATAGCGTTCAACGGGCGCATGCCCTCGCGCGATTTTCCGAAACCAACGGTTTTTGTCGGCGTCGGCTTCTCTTTTTCGGGGACGATTTCGGAGGCTTTCCGCTTCAAGGTGGCGTGGCGCCCGCGGATGCCCAGCAACCGCAAACGCAGCCGCCATTTCTCGCCCTCGTCGGAGATGTGCTTGATGCGCGACTCAATCAAGTAGAGCTGGTCCGAGGTGAACTGGCCCTCGCGAGCGGCGGACACCGCGAAGGCCTGCTGGCGAGACCATTTCGTTCTTTTGAAGTACGCCTCGTGGATGGTGCCCCATTTCTTCACCGTCGAAGAGTCGAAGCCCGCGTCGAGTGCCTCTTGGGCATCGAAATGCTCCAAGAACTCGAGCGGGTCCTTCAACGACCCGAGCATTGCGGTGAAGCTGTTCATGCCTCAAACGCTAAACAGCTTCTCGGGGCACGGAAAGTGCTCGTCTACTGAAGTAGACATCGCCGCAGCTTCGTGCTGAGCAGTCGAGTTCAGCTGTCGGTGTGACCGCTCAGGTAGAGCTGTCGGGTTGAGCAGTGAGAACCTAGGCCTCCGGGAAGTCAAGGTCGAGGCCGAGGATGGCGTTCTCGGTGACCTCGGCGAGAGCGGGGTGCGTCCAGTACTGGCGCCGAGCGACATCGCGGAGGTCGAGATCGAAGGCCAACACGGTGACCATCTGCTGAATAAGAGTCGAAGCCTGCGGGCCCATGTAGTGCGCACCGAGCAACTTGGCGGTCTGCTTGTCGGCAACGAGCTTCACGACGCTCCCCTGATCCTCCAGCGCCCAGCCGTAGGCGACATCGCCGTAGTTCTGGATTTTGGCGGTGACATCGAAGCCGGCGTCGCGAGCTTGCTTCTCGGTCAAGCCGACGGTAGCGAGCTGCGGGTAGGTGAACACGGCGGAGGGAACGTGGTCATGGGGCATGGGTACCAGGGCTGTTTCGCCGGAGGCGTCACTGGCGGCCACCTGGAGGACGTTGTGGCGGACAGCACGCAGCTCCGCATTGGCGACGTGTTTGAGCATGAAGGGGGAGGACACGTCGCCGAGAGCCCAGATTCCGTCAGCGGTGGTGCGGCCGTAGTCGTCGACGACGATGCGGCCGTTGTCGTGTTTGTCTACCCCGGCGGCGGACAGGTTCATGCGGTCGCCGTTGGGGACACGTCCGGTGGCGACGAGGAGGGCGGAGGAGGTGACGGTGGAACCGTCGTCAAGCGTGAGGCTAACGCTGTGGTCGTCGTGGGATGCGCTGGAAACCGTGCGCCCGATGTGCGTTTCGTAGCGGGGTGCGACGAGTGCGTTGAAGCGGTCGTGGATGTCGGCGTCGAGGTGGCGCATGAGCGGGGAGCGGTTGACGATGCGTACGTGTGTGCCCAGTGACTGGAAGACGTGGGCGAACTCCATGGCGATGAAACCGCCGCCGAGAATCGTGATGGATTCGGGCTGCTCAGGCAGGCGCATGACATCTTCGTTGGTGAGGTACGGCACGCCGGAGTCGGCGATGACCGGCGGGATGAAGGGGCGGGACCCGGCGGCGATGATTATGGTGTCGCCGGTGATTTCCACCTTCGTGCCGTTCAGAGTCGTGGAAAGGGTTTTGGGGCCGGTGAACTGGGCGTGGCCGTCGAAAAGCGTGATGTTGGGGCACTCGTCGCCGCGCCGGTACTCTTCGCCGCCGCGTGCGATGATGTCGACGCGGTGCCCGAAGACGCGGTCGACGATGGCGGGCCAGTCGGCGCCGTCGAAGGTGGTGCGGATGCCGAGGCGCTCGGAATTCGCGGCGGTGTGCGCTGTATCTGCCGCGACCACGTACATCTTGGTGGGGATACAGCCTGAATTGAGGCATGTGCCGCCGAAGCGGGGGCCTTCTTCGATGATGGCGATGCTGGCGTCGTCGAAATCCGGGGTGGGGAAAGAGTTGCCGGAGCCGGAGCCGATGATGATGTAGTCGAAGTGCATTTTCCTAGCTTTCTGAGTTGGTCGCTTTGGCGGAATCGAGCGAGTTCAGCCACTCGTCGGTGGCGTTGAAGGCGAGGTAGCGGGCGTGCGGTTGGGAGAGGAACACGTCGTGCAGCGCGCCGGGGATCGGGCGGGTGACATGCCCCGCGGTGGTGAGCTGCGGCGCCCAGTGCTGGATTTGTTCCACGTCGAGGACGGTGTCTGCTGTGTCCGCGGCGGGCGAGTAGGGCTTTCCCAGGTATGAGTGCGTGGAGCACAGGGTGAGGGTGGGCACGGCGGCGTCGGTGTCGTCGCTGTGGAGCGTCTCTTGGCCCTGGAGGACGGCGTTGAGCCAGCCGACGTACTTGTCATGGCCGCCGAGGCGTTTCTTCTCGGTGTCGAAGTCCCAGTGTCCGTGGAGGCCCTTATATATGGACTCGCCGTACGTCGACTCGCCCGAAACGGGCAATTTCAGGTTCGGCGCAAGTTTCGCACCAAGCTTGACGACGGGCCGTAGCACCTTCATCTGCCATTCCGGCACCTGCATGTCTACCCATGGGCTGTTGAGAACAATCCCGGCGACGTGGTGGTGGGTTTCGGGGTCGTTCCGGCGGATGTGGTCCAACCAGAGCGGGACGATGAGACCACCGGTGGAGTGTGCCAGGGGGATGACCGCGCCGTGTTTCTCTGCGATGAGGTTGGTCACCTTGGTCAGTTCGTCGAAATAGGTGGCCATGTCGTTGGTGTGGTGCCAGCGTTGGCCTTCGCGGTGGGCGCGGCCGCATTTGTGCAGGTCGACTGCGTAAAACGGGTAGTCCTCGGCGGTGAAGTGCTCGGCGACGTGCGTCTGGAAGAAATAGTCCGACATACCGTGCACCCACAAAAGCGCCGGTTTTCCGGTCGCGGCATCGTCGCCCGCCTTGACGAGGACCGCGATGTTCTCGCCTTCTCCTTCCGGGTCCGGTCCGAGGGGAATCGTGGCCTGCTGGTAGCCCTCGCCGAGTTCGTCGGCAGTCCAGCTCAGCTCGTCAATGGGAAGGGGAGTACGTGCGTTTTCGGTGTCCTTGGAAACGTCGGAATTCATGGGCCTCATCTTAGGTCCGCCAGCGTGGGGGTGGGGGCTGCCGACCAATGAGGGGTCCAGCTCGCCCTTACTGTGTGGTTTTTGGGGGTGTTAAAGGGTGTTTATTGTGAACTGGAAATGGAGTGGAACGATTAGAGTAAGCTTCATCAGCATCACCCGATAACCGGATCGAAGAGGTCATTGAAAGTGTCAACACCGTATTCGCAGCAAGCAAAGGGCACAGGGAACGGAGACGAGGTTGACGTCCTCCTGATCGGCGCTGGCATCATGAGCGCCACGCTGGGCGCCATGATCCGTCAGCTGGAGCCGGAATGGACGCAGCTGGTCTACGAGCGTCTGGACGGGCCGGCTCTCGAGTCCTCCTACCCCTGGAACAACGCCGGTACCGGCCACTCCGCGCTGTGCGAGCTGAAC
>OJLS01000286.1_pt1 | contig 11392 bp, 12 predicted proteins | sample 1597081 | NCBI WGS metagenome assembly OJLS01 (sample SAMEA3904663, study PRJEB24821) | metagenome | biome: Builtin; feature: hospital; material: surface | place: USA | collected 2013-05-22
CACATCTCACCGAAAGGCACATGACGATGACCGCTGCACCGCATTCTATCGACCCTGCAACCTACTTGGATGATCTGCTCGCCCAAGCCTCCCCTGACCTGATGCGGCAGATGCTGCAAGGGTTTATCAACCAGATCCTCTCCGCCCAGGCCGACACCGTCTGCGGCGCCGAATACGGCGTTGCTTCCACCGAGCGGGTCAACCACCGCAACGGGTACCGCCACCGCGACCTCGACACCCGTGTCGGCACGATCGACGTGGCAGTGCCGAAACTGCGCCACGCACGCGTTCTTCCCCGACTGGCTACTAGAGCGCCGCTCACGAGCAGAACGCGCGCTGTCGACCGTGATCGCGACGTGCTACCTCAAAGGGGTCTCCACCCGCCGGATGAATGACCTGGTGGCAACCCTTGGGATTTCTAACCTGTCAAAATCGCAAGTCTCGCGGATGTCGGAAGAACTTGACGAGATGGTCGCAGACTTCAAAAACCGCCCACTCGACCCCGGCGGGTACGCCTACCTGTCGTGTGACGCACTCACGATCAAAGTGCGTGAAGGCGGACATGTGGTCAAATGCTGCGTGCTGCTAGCTACCGGGATCAACGCCGACGGCTACCGGGAAATGCTCGGCATGCACGTTGCCACTGCGGAATCCAACGCGTCGTGGAAGGGCTTCTTCCAAGACCTCAAGGCCCGCGGGCTTTGCGGGGTCTTCCTTATCACCAATGATGCTCATGAGGGCATCCAGCACGCCATTTCTGAAGTGCTGCCTGATGCGTCGTGGCAGCGCTGTCGCACCCACTTCGCCAAAAACCTCTACGAAAAGGTGCGGGTCCGGAGAACGTCAACGGAAAATGCTCGAGTGGTACCTCCACACCAAAAAGCAACTGCCTGACGACCCACTAGACATCGCCAGGCAGTGCGATTTTGGCCAAGATCAACTCGTCAAAGTCAACGATCTTGCCGAAGAAGACCACAACAAAGCCGACCAGGAAACAGGACGACCAGCCTTCTACGACAACGCTATCCCAACCGAATACGAACACTCGATAGGAATCAGAAAAGGCCCCATGAAATAACAAACGGTGTGCCCGCCCCACGACACGCCGAGCGGACACACATTTTGCTACTTAACCCAGTAACCCTGCGGTCTCTTGTTGTTATGCCTTTTCACGGCCGTGAAGGCTGCTATCCGATCTGCTTGCGCAGGCGGCGGCGCTCACGGTCGGAGAGGCCGCCCCAAATGCCGAAGCGCTCATCGTGCTCGAGGGCGTACTCGAGACACTCGTCGCGGACCGCGCATGCCTGGCAGATGCGCTTCGCCTCGCGGGTGGAGCCGCCTTTCTCCGGGAAGAACGCCTCCGGGTCAGTCTGAGCGCACAGGGCCTGATCCTGCCACTCCTGCTCGACGGTGCCGAACAGTTCGTCGAGGGTCATTCCGCCCGCGGCCGCGCCGCGGAGAGTGGCGCCTGAAACCATGTCTTCCACGCCGTCCCCTTTCTGAGTCTCGTCTGTCGCCGTGTTGCTGTCGTGGCACCTATTGCCAATGCCCGCCATGAAGCAATGCCGTCAGCACTGCCCCGCTCGGCAGGTGCTGATTACACTAATGTGATTAGACCCTCGCGCACTAAATAGCGTCAACACGAAGTTCGACAAAACTATCGCCCCGCTGGGGATTAGCTCCCGTTTCGGCCGTTGCACGCAACACACGTCACATCAGTCACACGGCGCCCTGTCGGGGGGTGACAAACGGGGGTACTAGATGTAGTAGGGGGTGCCCCTGCTGGCAACTAATCCGCTGGTTCCCCGGCGTGTCGCTACGCGTCCGGCGAAAAACGCACTCCCAGATCCGGGATATCCACACCCGGCCACACGCGCATACCGGCCTGCAGCTCGCAGCGGGCACCGATGGTCACGCCGTCGCCGATGACGCAGTCCTGAATGCGGGCATTAGCGCCGATGGTCGTCCCGGAGGCGATGATGGAGCCGCGGATCATCGCACCCGGCTCAATCGTCACACCGTCAAACACGACACAGTCGTCGAGGCGGCAGCCCGCGCCGATGGTGGATCCCCTCCCCACAGAGGTCCCGCCGACAAGAATGGCGCCGCCGGCGACGCCGGCGGAATCGTCGATAAGCGACTCGCCCGTGCGTCCCTCCAACAGCGGGGAGGGCGCGATGCCGCGGACGAGGTCCGACGAGCCCTGCACGAAGTCGGACGGGCGGCCCATGTCGCGCCAGTACGTGGTGTCCACGTGGCCGAAAACGCGCGCGCCGGATTTGAGAAGTCCAGGGAACGTCTCGCGCTCAACGGAGACCACGCGGCCTTCCGGAATTGAACGGATCACGTCGCGCTCGAAAACGTAGCAGCCGGCGTTGATTTGGTCCGTCGGCGGCGCCTCCGTCTTCTCCAAAAACGCCTCAACGCGCCCGTCGGCGGCGGTGGGCACCGAACCAAACTGGCTGGGATCCGGCACCCGGACAAGGTGCAGCGTCACGTCCGCCTCGTTGTCCACGTGCGTCTGCAGGATGCCGCCCAGGTCCGCGCCGGAGAGCACGTCGCCGTTGAAGATCATCGCCGTGTCAAAGCGCAAGCGGGACTCCACATTGCGGATCGCACCGCCCGTGCCCAGGGCCTCTTCCTCGACCACATACTCAATCTCCAGGCCCATCTCGGAGCCGTCGCCGAAGTACTCCTCGAACACCTCCGCCTTATACGAGGTCCCCATGACCACGTGCTCGATGCCCGCGGCCTTGATGCGCGCCAGCAAGTGCGCCAGGAACGGGTACCCGGCAGTGGGCAGCATCGGCTTCGGCGTGGACACCGTCAACGGGCGCAGCCGCGTCCCCTGACCTCCCACGAGCACAACTGCGTCGATCTGGGAGGGGTCTACCGTGGATGCCTGAGGTGCCATCGTGGCGCGGCCTTTCTGTCGGTTCTATCGGTTCTGTCGGTTCTATCGGTTCAGGGCTGGTCGTTCTACTGACTTTCTGTGCCCGGAGTGGGGGTTCGGACCTCAAACCTATCTGCTAGCACGCGGGAAACGCGGATTTGACGGGGCCGGGCCAGCTGGACAGTGGCGTAGAACTCATCCGGAACACTCTGTTTGCACTGCCGACTGAGACAGGAAGCCGCATGAAAGGGCTAGCCCAGCGCACGGGCGATCACGGCGCGGGCCTTCAAGCCCAGCCACAGCGCGGCACGCACCGGCGCCTGCCACCAGTGCGGGTGGCGGTCAGCCTGGAAGCGGTAGGCCGAATCATGGTGGGCGGGCACCGTCACCCGCGAATGCTTCTTGGCGGAGTGGCCCTGGTCGTGGAAGATGACGGAATCCGGGCAGAAGATACTGTCCCACCCGGCGCGGGACAGGCGGTCGCCGAAGTCAATGTCCTCGAAGTACATGAAGTAGCGCTCGTCGAAACCGCCGATGGCATCGAAGGCGTCCCACCGCACGAGCAGGCAGGAGCCGGACAGCCAGCCCGCGGGGCGCACAGCGGTGAGGTTCTCCCCCGCCCGATATGCCTTGCTGAACGGATTGCCGCGCCACACCGGGTAGAGCACGGCGTGTCCGATGCCGGTGAGCAAGGTGGGCACTTCGCGCGCTGACGGGTAGGCGGAACCGTCGAGCTCCTCGATCCGCGGGCCGACAGCACCGGCACGCGGATGGTCTTTAGCGCAATTCAACAGCGCGTCGAGGGACCCCGGGCTGAACTCCACGTCGGGGTTGACGATGAGGAAGTACTCGCCGTTGATCTCCCCTGCTTCACGCGCAGGGGAAAGGTGCCGGGCGGCCGCGTTGATCGCCGCACCATAGCCGATATTCCCGCCGGTGGGAAGAAAATCCACGTTCTCGCGCTGCGCGGCCAGCGCCTGCGGCACACCGTCGGTGGAACCGTTGTCGGCGCAGATCAGCCGTGTCTCCAGCCGGGTTGAGGCGGCGAGCGTGTCCGCGAGCCCCGCCAAGTGCCGCCCGGGAGAGAACGTCACTGTCACCACAGCCAACGGAGAGGCCGTCGCCGCCGATGCAGCATCACATCCGAAAGTCGCACTCACAGTGTGGCAGCTTACAGCCGGTCGCGGTCGCGGGATCTCGGCACGCTCGGGCGCGTGCACTATACTTTCCACCTATTGTGATCAACTGTCCGCGCAGGGTCCAGCAGCGCTGTTTACAGCAGTTCACCCCACTACGCGGCGGGCAGCAGGTGGACGACCAAAGGGGCAGCGTTTCGTGAGCGAGAACTACCGGCCGGTGCGCGACATCCAGCCGGCCCCGTCGCACGTGCGGGATATCAGCCAGTCCGGCCACCCGGCGTTGAAGGCGGCGCTTGCCGCTATTTCCGTGCTGATCCTCCTCATCTCCGGCTTGGGTTACTACTCCGTGGGCCGGCTGGGCGGGAAGCTCTCCTCGTCTGACCTGTCGTTGTCGGACAATGAGCTCGACGGCGAGGACGGTGCAGTGGACATCCTGCTGGTCGGCTCCGATTCCCGAACTGACGCGCAGGGCAACCCGCTGTCCGAGGAGGAGTTGCGTCGCCTCAATGCGGGCGAGGCCGACGGTGAGCTGAACACGGACACGATCATGGTCATCCGCGTGCCCAACGACGGATCCCGCGCCACAGCCGTGTCCATTCCGCGCGACACCTACATCCACGATTCCACGTACGGCAACACCAAGATCAACGCAGTTTACGGCCAGTACGCGAATGCGAAGCGCGAGGAGCTCCAGGAAAGCGGGGAGAAAGAAGGAAAGGGACTCGAGGAAAAAGTCGCGCAAGCAGGGCAGCAAGGGCTTATCGACGCAGTGGCGGACCTCACCGGCGTCGAAGTCGACCACTACGCCCAGGTGGGCCTGCTCGGGTTCGTGCTACTGACTGACGCTGTCGGCGGAGTGGAGGTGTGCCTCAACGAGGCGGTGGATGAGCCGATGTCCGGCGCGAAATTCCCGGCCGGCCGCTCCACCCTCGACGGGGCGCAGGCCCTCGCATTCGTCCGCCAGCGCCACGACCTGCCCCGCGGCGACCTCGACCGTATTGTGCGCCAGCAAGTCTTCATGGCTTCCCTGGTCAATGAAGCGATATCCGCGGGCACTTTGTCGAATCCGACGAAGTTGCGCGAACTGTCCAACGCGGTTGAGCGTTCCGTGAACGTGGATTCCGGCTGGGATGTCATGTCGCTGGCCACCCAGATGTCCGACCTAGCAGCCGGCAATGTCACCTTCTCCACCATCCCCGTCACGTCGGTCAACGGTGTGGGCGACTACGGCGAATCCATCGTCACCGTCGACCCGCAGCAGGTCCACACTTTCATGGAAGATCTCGCGCGCGAGCAGGAGGAAGCCGAGCAATCTGCCGGCGACGGCGAGCAGAAGGCCGATGACGCTGCCGCGGGTGCCTCCGCATCGCTCTCCGGGGCATCCATCACTCTCCTCAATGCGGGCGACACAGCCGGCCTGGCCGGTGCCGTCGGAGGCTTCTTGGAGGAGAAGAAGCTGACCGTTGAAAGCGTCAGCAACGCCACCCCGGGCATTTACGACTCTTCTCAGATTGTCGCGGCCAGCGCCGATGACCCCGCCGCGAAGGAGCTCGCCGAACTTCTCGGCGGACTGCCCGTCACGGCCAACGAATCCCTGGACCCCGGCTCGCTCATCGTGGTCACTGCCGACGACTACACGGGCCCCGCCGCCGAGGACGCCCCTCAGGAGATCAGTGAGGACAACACCGTGGGCACCCCGGGCGAGGACTTCGGCGCAGCGGAGGTGGCGCCAGAGATCAACGCCGGCGGCACCGGCCCCCGTTGCGTGAACTAACCGGCGCGGGGCTGAGCTTGGGGGCTGGGGCCTCCACTAGATGCGTCTGACATCTGGATCCCTTCCGCCCACTCACCCGTCCCCCGCCTTTTCCCTACGATGGGTCGGCATGAGCCTGCTCGCCCCGATCCTGTCCACCGACCCAGCTAGTCCCCGACTGACCGTCTACGACGAGACAGCCGGCACACGCATGGAATTCTCGGGCGTGACGCTGGACAACTGGGCCAACAAGATCGCCAACATGCTCGTCGAGGAATTCGAGCTGGACAATCCCGCCGATGCTCCCCGCATCCTCGTGGACCTGCCCGTCTCCTGGCAGGCGGCAGTGCTGCCCATCGGGATCTACAATGCCGGCCTCACCTTCGCGGTGGGCTCAAGCCAGAACAGCGGGCTGAACTCGGACCAGGACACTCCGCAGCTGGTGTTTACCACCCCAGATGCCTTGGAGAGCTGGTCCAAATCCACCGATGTTGTCGCGGTGTCGAACGACCCCTTCGGCCGCGGCGTGACAGAGACCGGCGGTACTCTGCCACCGGGCATCGTCGATTTCGGCCCCACCGTCCGCTTTTACGGGGACCAGTACTACGGCGAATCCCCAGATCTCGCGGACTGGCGCACCGCCGACCTCGGTGCTGAACGCGTCTTGGTCCCCGCGTGGTCATCGCGCGAGGAATTCGACGCGACAGTCATGGCACCCCTCGCGGCCGGCGGCTCCGTGGTGGCCGTGGCGGGAATGGCCTCGGCTGAACGCATGGAGCAGATCGCTGAGGCTGAGAAGGTGACAGCGCGGCTGGTCTAGCGGTCGAACCACCGGCGCACGAATCTGCGCCACAGCACCCGCGCCGCCGAGTGCGGGACAGCGATGACTTCGCGGGCGTAATTCTTCAGCCGGGACTTCTTCGGTGTCGGTGCCGCCACGACGGTGATCGGCACACCGAGGTGAGCCGCCCACACTCTGGTCCGCGCGACGTGGAAGCCGTTGGTGACCACCAGCAGCCGAGCCGCGTCCGGGAAGAGCGCGCGCGAGTTTTCCAGATTCTCGTTGGTGGAGGTGGCCAGCGGCTCCTCCACGATGCGGCCGACTGGCACGCCGCGCTCGATGAGCCACCGCGCCATCACACCGGACTCCCCTTTCCCGGTCACCACAACAGGCGAGTCGGGGTTGGAGGAGCACAGCGAAAGAGCCGTCGACAAGCGTGCTTCAAGCATGCGCGACGGGCGGCCGTCGATAATGCGCGCCCCGAGGACCACCACGGGGTCGGAACTGTTATTCACCGCCGCCAAGCAGACGCTCGCGCAACGCCTCGTCCTTGCGCTCGACCTCCCGAGCCATATTCTGCTGGTAGTCCACCATGCGGCGCTGGATCGCCGGGTCCGATGAGCCCAGAATGCGCACAGCGAGCAGCCCCGCGTTCTTGGCGCCGCCGATGGAGACGGTGGCCACAGGAACGCCGCCCGGCATCTGCACGATGGACAACAGGGAATCCAAGCCGTCGAGGTCCTTCAGCGCACGCGGAATGCCGATGACCGGCAGCGGCGTCGCAGCAGCGACCATGCCCGGAAGGTGAGCGGCACCGCCGGCACAGGCGATGATGACCTGCAGGCCCCGCTCGTGCGCGCCCTTCGCGTAGGCCAGCATTTTCTCCGGCGTGCGGTGCGCGGATACGACCCCGACCTCGAAACGGATGCCGAATTCGGCGAGGATCTCCGCCGCGGGTGCGACAGTGTCCCAGTCCGAGTCGGACCCCATGATGATTCCTACCTGCGGTTCCATGTGCGCTCCTTTTTAGCTCTTTAGTTCGCCGCGGCACTTGTGCCGCCAACGATGATGTCCGCTGCAGCCTTGGCCCGCTCCAGCACGGTGCCCAAGTCCGTGCCCGAAACGTTCACGTGCCCCATCTTGCGACCGGGGCGGTGCCCCTTGCCGTAGAGGTGGACCTTAGCGTCCGGGTACTGGCGCATGACTTCTTTGACGCGCTCTTCCATCGGCTCGGCCGGCTCGGTCTCAGCGCCGAGGGTGTTCACCATGACGGTGTACGGCGCCGTTGTCTCGACGGAGCCGAGCGGCCAGTCCAGCACTGCGCGGAGGTGCTGCTCGAACTGGCTGGTCACGCAACCATTTTGAGTCCAGTGGCCGGTGTTGTGCGGGCGCATGGCCAGCTCGTTGACGGTGATTTGACCGTCTTTGGCGAAGAGCTCGACGGCGAGCACGCCCGTCACGTCGAGCTCGGTGGCGATCGTCGTGGCCAGCTCACGGCAGTACGCCGCGGTCTCTTCGCTCATCCCCGGCGCGGGCGCGATCGCCTCGACACAGATGCCGTCGCGCTGGCGCGACTCCACGACCGGCCACGCGCGGACCTCCCCGGACGGGGTGCGGGCGACCATGGCGGAGAGCTCGCGGTCGAAGTCGACTTTGCGCTCGGCGTAGAGCGGCGTGCCCTTGTCCAGCAGGTCGGCGACGAGGGTTTCCGCCTCCTCGCGGCTGCCCGGGAACCAGACACCGTGGCCGTCGTAACCGCCGCGGGTGGCCTTGAGGCACATCTCGCCGTCGACGGTGTCGAAGAACGCCCCGGCGTCCTCTGCCGATTCGATCGGTGCGAACTCCGGCACCGGCGCACCGATCTCCTTCATCTTCCGGCGCTGCTCCAACTTGTCCTGGGCAAAGATGAGTGCCTGCGGCTGCGGCTGGACGCTCACACCGGCTGCAATGAGCTGGTCCAGGTATTCGTTGGGCACGTGCTCGTGGTCGAAGGTCGCCGCCGCGGCGCCGTCCACGACCGCTTTCAGGTCGTCCAGATCGGTGTAGTCCCCGATGCGCACATCGCCGAAGACCTGCGCGGCGGACGCGTCTTCTGTACTGGCGAGCACGCGCGGCGCGAGGCCGAGCTCGATCGCCTCCGTGTGCATCATCCGGGCCAATTGGCCGTCGCCGATCACCGCGATGATCGGCATTCCCTGGGCATCTCTTTGTGCGTTACTCACGCTTGTCCACTGTAGTGAACAAGCAGGTACGGCACGCCATCGAACCGGTCTACGCGCACCGCACCCCCGCCCCCGCACGAGATAACTACCATCGGCCGTATGACTGCTCTCGGACGCCACACTGTTTTCCAGAACTCGCTCATGTCCGCTCTCCTCGACGGGATTTATGACGGAGAGATGACCATCGGGCAGATCCTGTCCAAGGGCAATTTCGGCCTTGGCACATTCGATGGCCTGGACGGCGAGATGATCATCCTCGACGGAACCTGCTACCAGCTGCGTAGCGACGGCACCGCGACCATCGCCGACCTGGAGCAGAAGAGCCCGTTCGCGCAGGTGACCAACTTCGTGCCCAAGATTGTCGCGGAGGCCCCGAAGGGCATGAAGCGCGCCGAGTTGTCCAAATTCATCGACGATCTGGAGCCCTCCGGCAACTACTTCCACGCCGTGCGCATCACGGGCACGTTCACGAACGTGGTCACCCGCACAGTGACAAAGCAGTCCAAGCCTTACCCGCCGATGCGCGACGCGGTGGGCGACGACAAGGAGATCACGTTCGAGGACGCGCGCGGCATCATCGGCGGTTTCCGTACCCCGAAGTACGCGAAGGGCATCGGCATCCCGGGCTGCCACGTCCACTTCATCGATGAGGAGCGCACGTCCGGCGGGCACGTCCTCGACTACACCGTCGACGACGCGAAGATCGAGCTGTGCCCGGGCACCGACATGGAGCTGCACCTGCCGCTCACCGCGGACTTCGCGGCCGGCAACCTCTCCCCCGACGACATCGACGAGCAGATCCACAACACCGAGGTGAAGAGCTAGCGTCCGTCCTTCCACGCCGAATTGCTTGGATCCCAGAAAGCACCACGGACACGCGGATCGCCAGCGAGAACCGGATCCAGGAGCCGCCCCGAAATTTCCAATGCTGTCGCGTAGTCGCACAGCTGGCCTTCACCCCAGCTAAGCCGTTTCGCCTTTTCTTCGTATCGCTGCCCCCACCCCGGTTCAGGCTCAGCCAAGACCTGGGGGAGCGTCATCTCTCGCAGCTTACATTGCTGTTCGAGCGCTCGTTGCAGACCGTCAGCGCTTACTACGTGATTCGACGCGATCAGAGCTACGTCGTAGAAGTCGTGATACCGAGTCGATGCCCGGCCAGGTGGGGTTTCGCCGTAGCGGACGTACAACGCAGCGACCTTGTCGGCAATTTGGTTTTCCATGGGATAAGAGAAAACGCGGAAGGAATGTGGCTGGAACTCAGTGCTCAGGTCAAAGCTCGAATGGACGGTCACCTCTTCAACTGCACCGCTAACCTGAAGGTCTCCGCTGACATCGATATTGAATCCCGAGAATTGATTCCCTACTCCGTGGATGACCTTCACCATGACCCGCTCGTTTTCAACTGGGCCAGCCATCGTTTTTCTCTCAGTTATCCCTAGCACGAAGGTATATGGGCCTGCTTTCTGGCCATCCATGAGTTCCACTAGTAGCTCCGCCGCACTCCGCGCGGATGTTGGATCCGCGTGGCGGTAGAGATCCAGATCCATAGTCTGCCTGGCCCCCGGGATGCGACAGTAAATGTTTGTCCCGCCTTTAAGAACCCACCCTTCGCCCACCTCCATCAATCGGCTGAGGAAAACTTCGCGGAAAAATTGACCATACGCATCGTTGATGTTCAGGCCCTGCCGTAGAGCTTCTTTCTTGAGAGCACTAGCGATCTGAGTGTGTGTTCGCCTTAGTTTGGCGCGCTTTTCATTCATCGCCACTCCCCGCCTTCGAGTCGAGCTCAATTGCCTTGAGAAGATGCCGTTGCGTCTGTGGTGGAACAGGCGGAACGGATCGCTTAATTGCCTCAGCAGCAAGCTCCATTGCCGATTTGAGCTCCTCCGACATCATCGCGTCAACCGGAATCGCTTGAACGATTTGGCTGAACGAAGCCCTGATCGGCTGGAGGGAACTCTCGATGGCTTCCGCGACTTGAGGATCAATGCCAGTCTCGCCGAGGCTGTCGGTGAGCAGTTCGTAAAGCTCTTCCTCGTTTCCGCCATCCAACCCGAAGGCATGTTCTTTTCCGCGCAGTGCTCCGTACAAGTCATGCGAACGAACGAGATCCTTACTGCCAGCGTCAGACACCAAACTGATCAGGTGCCCCCCTTCATGCCCAGCATCTGCAAGGTCCGCAATAGTTCGTGCAACTGTTGTGATTGGTAGCCCAGTCCCTGGATGGATTTTCCATTCACTTTCATCCAGATTCGCGCGGTGAAAGCGAATGCCCGGCTGTCGGCTGCGGCGTCGTTTCTGGACGGTGAAGTGATATCCGTCCGGCCAAAGGTCACCGATCCCCCAAAGATTTGCAGCTGAAGTATGAGAAATGACCGCATCGTCAGCAGATAGCTGCCCGCCTTTGGGTCGGAGGCGGTCCGCGGCCATCACTTCGGGCCGAATCGCCAACCATTGCGCTTTGATCTCAAGTTCTGGCGATAGCGGACTTCCCGCCATTGCGTAGACGCCGTGACGCATCCGCTCGAGGACTCCCGCCTTTTCGAGGCGGTGCAGGTCGAGTGAGTCGATCTCCAGCTGACGGGCCTGAGCGGTTGTGAACAG
>OJLS01000290.1_pt1 | contig 11311 bp, 9 predicted proteins | sample 1597081 | NCBI WGS metagenome assembly OJLS01 (sample SAMEA3904663, study PRJEB24821) | metagenome | biome: Builtin; feature: hospital; material: surface | place: USA | collected 2013-05-22
CGAGATAGGAGTCCGTCTCGTGGGCTCGGAGATGTGTATAAGAGACAGGTTCTTGCTTTGGCCCTAACGGGCTGTCTCGTTGGTGTGGTGGGCGCCGCGGCATTGTCGCTCTCCAGATCAGACTGGTCAGAGGGCGAGCAGCGCATCGCCGAAGTCTTCCCTGAGTTGGTGTCCGAGGGCAACGGTGGGAAAGGTTGGCTCGATGCGAGGTGCACCACCGGGGTACGCGAGATGGGGCAGCACGGAAAGATCGCGTGCACCTCTAGCAGCGTAAACTTCTCCGTCGCCGATTACGGCACCGCCGAGGAACGCAGTGACAGCGTCGACTGGCCAGAGGTATCCAGCCTCACCCGCACACGTTGCTTCACACAAGCCGATGTGACCCCGGTGAGCGCGCGGGCTGACGGAACGCCGCCGCGCTACGCCGTTCTTCCCGCGGCCCCGAACGACAGTTTCGCCGTGCTCGTTGCCGGTGACAATGCCGACGAACTCCTCGCCGGGATTCCCGTGTGCCCGTTGAGCAACCTCGCAGACGGACACTTATAAGAGAGAGTCTTCAACCCGCAGAAGCAGGAGCCGAACCGCAGTGGAAAAACTCAAGCGGCCTCCACTATCGAAAGTGGAGGCCGCAGAGATGGCGGGGTTTGGCCCGAGCGAGGGTCGACCTTAGAACTTAATGAGGCCGGCACGCTGGGCAGCTACAGCGATAGCGCCGATGCCGGTCGCGGCGACTGCCGCCCACACGAGCCCCCAGCCAACCTGGGATGCATAGTATGCCTGTTCGCCGGAGGAACCGGCAGCGATGGAGCCCAGTGCGAGTTGACCGGCCCCCTCGGTAGCGGGGATGACCCCTTGACCATTCTTGGCCAAGTGATAGGCGAACGAGAGAGCACCCAACGCTGTTTCCTCCTCGGTTTTAGCGCTGGCGGTGGGGGCGACGGCGAGGGACAGAGCGGTGGCAGCGGCAATCGTTGCTGCGGTGAGACGACGCTTCATAGCGACTCCTTTGAAGGAAGGAAAGTTGGAAAAACCTGCCAAGAACTTTGGCGTATTTTTAGAATCTGCTTGCCCCGACGTAAATGCAATTTGTCTGGGGGCTAATCCCCACCGGTGTTGAGCAGCTCGCGAACGCGCGCTACCTATGTATGTGAGTAGTTTCTCCGTAAAACTATACATCTTTGGCGCTCACTTCACCGGCTAGATGAGAAAGTGGCAAAGTGCAGGTTAATTCCGGGGGAGAGATGGAGCGCGCCGCTCCGACGGGAGAGGTGCCACGCCATAAGCGGAAGGATATCGGTCAAGAGTGCTTGCTCGGGGCGATTTGCTGGTCGAAGGAAGGGGCCTGAATAAACTCACGCTGTCGCCGTCCCACGAGATAACCGTGGGACGCAGTGCCGACTTCGCTGTGGGTGTCGACGATCCGGCCATGCACCGCCATTTTCTGCACATTTGGAATTCTGGTGGTGATTGGCTGGTGCAAAATGTTGGTAAGCAAATCACAGCCACGATTCACCCTGAGGGAAACATCCAGTTTCTTCCGCAACGACTGGCTCCAGGCGATTCGGCGTACGTTCCCGCAGGCAGGTCGTCGATCGCGTGGGCCACAAAGAACGCGCGGTACGAGGTGACCGTGATCAATGCAAGTGTGATCAGGCGCCCGCACGTGAAACCGTTAAGCGACTTCCGTGCGACTGCTGAGAATTTCTTGCCGTCGGATGAGCAAAAACAGCTTCTGGACGCTCTTGCCCAACCCGTCCGAGAGGACCCATTCGCGGAGCTGCACACCGTGGTGCCCACCGTCGAGGAGCTGGCGGAGGAGCTGGGGTGGACCAAGAAGAAGACCGAGCAGAAAATCCTCCGCATCGTGGACGCACTTGAGCGTGCTGGGGTCCCGGAGTTCCAGCGCAGTGAGAACCGGGTGCCGTGGCGCGTGCTGCTCGCGCGCTTCGCCTACGAACAGGGCAGGCGCATCGAATAACGCCGTAGGACCACCGACCCACATATTTCGTCTAAACTGCACCTCACTAAACTGCACCTCATGAGCAAAATCGCAGTAGTCACCGGCGGGTCCGCAGGAATCGGGGAAGCGGCGGCGAGGGCATTGGCGGCTGACGGTTGGACCGTCTACGTCTGTGCGCGCCGCAAAGAGCTGTGCGACCGCATCGCCGCGGAGATCGGCGGGGTCGGGGTGGAGCTGGATGTGACGGAGCAGGGGAGCGTCGATAAGCTCGCGGCGCAGCTTGAGCGCGTTGACCTGCTGGTGAACAACGCGGGCGGCGCGCGGGGGCTCGATCCCTTGCGCGACGCGAAGCCGGAAGACTGGGATTGGATGTACCAGACGAACGTGCTGGGCACCGTGCGTGTGACGAAAGCGCTGTACCCGGCGATTGTCGCGGCGGAGGGCCTGGTCATCAACGTCGGGTCCGTCGCCGGCTGGGACGCGTATGTCGGCGGGTCCGGTTATAACGCGGCCAAATTCGGGCTCCGTGCGCTCACGCGCGCGTTCAGGCGTGAAGAGGTCGATGCCCCGATTCGTATCACCGAGATCGACCCGGGCCGTGTGAAGACTGATTTCGCGTTCAACCGTTTCGGCGACGAGGCGCGCGCCGCGGAAGTCTACGACGGGAAGCTCAACCTCACGGCGGAGGATATTGCGGAGGCGATCCGCTGGGTGGCGTCCCTGCCGCCGCACGTGAACATCGACACGATGAACATCATGCCGCGCGACCAGGCAGAACGCTAGATGAGTTCGGCGGATGTGCTGGCTCTCGTCGGCATCTGGGTCGCCGCGATTGCCAGCCCCGGCCCCGACGTTGTGCAGATCGCGCGCCTGGGGGTGAAGTCGCGAGCGGCGGGTGTGGCGTGCGCGGTGGGCATCATGGCGGGCAACACGCTGTGGATCGCCGCTTCGCTCTTAGGGCTCAGCGCACTGATTCAGGCGGTGCCGGAGATTCTCGCCGTCCTGCAGCTGGTTGGCGGCGCGTACCTGTTCTACATGGGTGCCGGTGCAGTCCGCGCCGGGCTCGCCGCGCGGCGGCTGGGTGCTGGTGCCGGCGTTGGCGTAGGCGAGGGCCCGCAAAAGGCCGCGAGCCAGCCCACAGCGCCGACGACCGGCAGGGCGTTCGGGATTGGAGTGGCCACCAACTTGTCTAACCCGAAGGCGGTGCTGTTCTTCGGTGCGGTCTTCGCGCAATTCATCCGCCCCGGGATGGGGTTGGAATGGATGCTGGTCATCCTGTGCACCCTGGTGATCATCGGGTTCGCGTGGTTCGTCGGGTTCGCGCTGTTGGTGGACACTTTCGCCGGTTTCCTGGACCGGCACGGGGATGTGGTCGACATTGTGACGGGGCTGATCTTCATCGCCTTAGCGGTGTGGATGGTCGCTGAAGGCGCGGCGGGGCTTCTGTCGCTTTTCTGATCCGGCAGTGGGATTCGCTCCTGCCGCACACGCGATGCCCCGCCGACTGGATCGAGGTTGCCCGGTTAGAATTGCCTGCATATGGATATCAGCATTAGCGGCGAAAGCATCAAACTCGGCCAATTTCTCAAGCTCGCAAACCTCGCGGAAACTGGAGGGCACGCGAAGGAGCTCATTTCTGCAGGCGAGGTGTCCGTCAACGGCCAGGCCGTCACGGCGCGCGGGCACGAGCTTATCGACGGCGACGTGGTCTCCATCCCGTCCGCCAGCATCACCGCGACGGTGGTGGCCGACAGCGCCGACGGCTCTGGCGACGACTATTTCGACGAGCGCACCGCCAACGACGACTTCGACCCGGAAAAGTGGAGGAACCTGTAACCAATGCCAGCTTTTGAGGCCCGTGAGGGCATGCCGTACTGGATCGACCTGCTGTCGTCCGAGACACGGAAATCGGCGTATTTCTACTCGCGGATTCTGGGCTGGGATGTCCAGGAGGGGGACTACCGCATCGCCCGCGTGGAGGGAATGCCGGTGGCGGGCATGGTCCCGCAGGACACGATGCCGGACGCGTGGGTGACGTATTTCCTGTCCACCGATATCGCACGGGATTCGCGGCGGGTGAGCGAGCTTGGCGGCCGGGTGCTGGCGGAACCGCAGCGTGTGTCCCTGGGCACCATGGCTTTGTGCGCCGACAACGTCGGCGGCTGGTTCGGCCTCTTCCAGCCTGAGGGCGAAGATTCTTTCGTGGCGGCTGGTGAGCCGGGGACCCCGGTGTGGCATGAATACACGTGCACGGGGGACGCAGATAAGCTCGCGTCTTTCTACGGCGATCTGTTCGCGTGGGACATCGTCGAGAACGACGGATACCTGCTGGCGATGCAGGACGGAGCCGCTTTTGCCGGGATCTGGGACGCGCGCGAGCAGATTCCTGCTGACGTGCCCAGCTTCTGGCGCTCGTACTTGGGTGTGGCTAATGTGGCCGAGACTCGCTCCCGCATCGAGGAATTCGGCGGCGAGGTTCTCCGTGGCCCCGAGAACTCCCCGTTCGGTCTTCTGCTCACGGCAGTGGACTCGACTGGCGCTGTGGTCACGTTGTGTGAGGTCGACGAACCTGTCGACGAAGATGCACTGGACGAGGGCGACTCGATCCTCCACCTGTAGCGCCGGCCACGCCGAGGCCGATGTGGCGGGCGGTGCCTGCGAATTTTCAGCGTACGTGTTCCAGTGCATAATGAGCTCTTGTGAAAAGGTTCTTCGCCGCAGCGACGCTGACTGCGGGCCTGCTCGCCGCGGTGCACGCGGCTCCGCAGGCCCTCGCGATCGACGTCATTCCCGGCGACCCGGGGGAACGCACCGACGTTGTTGTCTTCCACTCCGATGGGCGCTGGACGGGGACACCGAATGCGCGGGAAACACGCCCGGCGCTCTCCCTGGCCAAGCTGTACCTGGGCTATTACGTGCTTGCGAACGGCACAGCGGAGGAGCAGGGAAAGGTGCTGCGGATGATCCGGGTGTCCGACGACCTTCTGGCGGTCGAGCTCGATTCTGAGTACCCGGACGCCATCAACAAGGTGGCCGAGGAATTCGAGCTGGAAGATACCCACAGCAGTGGGTATTGGGGCAAATCGGGGACATCGCCCTACGATCTGGCGAAGTTCGTGCGCGCGATCCTCGATGATCCAATTGCGGAGCCTCTGATCCGTGGCATGGCCAACCACGCGCCGTACGCCCAAGACGGGTTGAAGCAGGACTTTGGGACAGACCAGCTCGAGGGGGCGATCGGTTCTAAATTCGGCTGGGCCGACGACAGGGAGTCCGCGTTCGGCTCCGTGTCGTTTGGTCCGAACTGGGTGGCCGCGGCGATGAGCTACGGAGATATCGACGAACACACCGACGATGTCCACGAATGGATTGACGAGTCGGAGCGGAATCCGCTCTCCTTCGGTGTGGAGGAGAGCACTGCAGACACCCTCACCGCACGCAACGGCGCGGGAGAATTGTCCATCTGGATGACAGATCAGGGCCACTGGGGGCTGCGCACCCTGGACAAGGTGTAGGCGTCAGTCAGCTGGCCCTGCCGGGCGCATCTGACACTGCCCAGCCCCCGCGCGGTTTATCCGCTAAGAGCCTGCGCGGTTTCGCGAGCGATGCGACGGAATTCCTCTGGGGTGGCGATGATGCCCAGGCCGCCCCCTGTCTCGTTGCCCGCGTCGACGCTGGCAGACACGTAGCCCTCGCAGGGCCGCAGGAAAGGAGCCGCATCGACGAACTCTGCCGTGTGCTGGTCGGCGGCAGCCCGTGCCTGCTCATCCGCAGCCGAGGCCAGCACTGCGGTCTTCGCAGTCTTCGTGGTCTTCGCAGTTTTCGTGGGGTTCTGGGCGGAGATGAAGTCGAGCGCGCCCGCCACCGAATCGGGGTCCGGGTTGTTCACGTCCACAATCGTGGTGCCGGAAAGCTGGGCGACTGCTGCGAGGAGGGGGCGCCAGTACAGCTCCAAGGCGCGGGGGCCGAAGCCCGGGTGGACGGACACGGCCCACCGGCCGGACGGTTCGGAGGTGCCGGACGGAGTGAAAAGGCATGCTCCGATATCGGGAAGTTCCTGAATATCAACACCGATGCCGTACGCGACACCGGGCATGGTGTGGTCGAGCCCGGAGCCGAGCATCAGCATCGCGGCGTGCGTCACCCGGTCAGGCAGTGCCGCGAGATAGCGGTCGAGCGCATCATGGTCTGAAGCGTCCGGCACCGGGTAGCTGGACTCCATGTAGGAGGCCAGCTGCTCCAGCTGCTGCTCCGGCGGAAGGGAGCGCCCGACACCGCCGACGTTGAAGTTCTCCAGGTGCTGCTCGTTGACCGGGTACGCGTCGCCGGCGCCGCCTTGTGGCAGGGGAGCGTCCGGTTCGATCTGCTCCGGAATGTGGCGCATCCGCTCCTGGGCGGCGGCGTGGCTGGCACCCGGTGTGTGCGCGTGGCTGGCACCCGGTGTGTGCGCGTGGCTGGAGGCGGCGGAATCGGTCACCAGATCACCACACGATCGTCCGGGGCGACCCACATCGCGGAATCCTCGTTGACGTCGGGGAAGGCTTCGTAGAACTCGGCGATGTTCCCGGCGATGACGTTGCAGCGGAACTCAGCGGGGGAGTGCGGGTCGATGGCCAAGTACTGCTCGGCCATTTCGGGGCGGATGGCGGTGCGCCAGATCCGGGCCCACGACAGGAAGAGGCGCTGCAGGCCGGTGAATTCTTGGCCTGACAGTTCCTCCGAGGAGCCGTCGGTGTCGAAGGGGAGGGACGGGCCGTCGTCAAGCTGCTTGTCCGCGAGGTAGTTCTTGTACGCGACGACGGCGATGCCTAGTCCGCCCAGGTCGCCGATGTTCTCGCCGAGGGTGAACTCGCCGTTCACGCCCGCGGTGTCGCGGCCTTCGAGGACGTGGGGGACAAGGCCGCTGTACTGCTTCACCAGTTTGCTGGTCAGCTCCTCGAAGCGTTCGCGGTCCTCGTCGGTCCACCAGGAGTTGAGGTTGCCCGTGCCGTCGTAACGCGAGCCCTGGTCGTCGAAGCCGTGGCCGATTTCGTGGCCGATGACGGCACCGATCGCCCCGAAATTCTCCGCGGCGTCAGCATCGATGTCGAAGAACGGCGGGCGCAGGATCGCGGCGGGGAATGTGATGTCGTTGACCACCGGGTTGTAGAACGCGTTGACGGTCTGCGGGGTGGTCACCCATTCGTCGCGGTCGGCGGGTTTGCCGATCTTGGACACCTGGTAATCGTGCTCGAATTCGGCGCCCGCGCGCACGTTGGCTACGAGGTCCTTCCCGTCGCGGGAGAACTCGAGGCCGTCGAAGGAGCGCCACGTGTCCGGGTAGCCGATCTTCGCGCGGAACTGCGAGAGCTTCTCCAGGGCGCGTTCGCGGGTCTTAGGCGACATCCACCCGAGCGCGCCGATGCGCTCACGGTAGGCGGCGACAAGGTAGTCGACGAGCTTCAGCATCTCGTCTTTCGCTTCCGGCGAGAAGTGCTTATCGACGAACTCCTTACCCATGTCTTCCCCCACCAGCCCCTCCGCGAGGGCGATGCCGCGCTTCCAGCGGTCGCGCTGCTGGGTGGCACCGGACAACACTGTGCCGTAGAACTCGAAATTGGTGGCGCCGACCTCTTCGGGGAGCACTCCGGCGCGGGAGATGAGGATGTGCCAGGTGGCCCACAGCTGCCAGTCGGGGAGGGTTTCCGCGCGTAGCATCTTCGACAGGTCTTGGGTGTAAGACGGCATCATGTCCACGACGCGGCCGTCGGTGAGCCCGGAGCCGCGCAGCAGCGTCTGGATGATGGCGGGCAGATCACTGAGCTGTTTCGGGTTGTAAGTTTTGACGGCGTCGCGGCTGGCCACAACGTCCCAGTGGCTGTGCGCGATCTGCTTCTCGGTCTCCACGATCCGCTCGGCTGCCGTGGCGGCGCTCAAGCCGAACAGGCGGGACGGGTCGAGAAAGCCCAGCATCCGCTCGACGTGGGCACGGTACTTCTTCAGTGTCTCGGCGTGGGCCGGGTCGCGGTAGTAGGCCTCGTCGGGAAGACCCAGTCCGGACTGGACGAGGTACGGCACGGCGATGTCGCCGCCAGAATCCTTCTCCACCCAGTAGCTCAGCGGCCCGGAGACGCCGCGGCGGTCGAGCACACCCAAGTTGTGGACGAGCTCGTCGATGCTGCCGACACTCAGCAGCGCGAAGTCCTCCTCCAGCGGTCTCATGCCTGCCGCGTTGACCGCTTCGGTGTCCATGAACGAGGCATACAGGTCACTGGCGCGGCCGGACCCCTTTTCGACGAGTTCATGCACATCTTCCTCGGCGCGGTCGCGCAGACCGTGGAATGTACCGTCCACCCCCCGGTCGTCGGGGATGACGTGGCTTTCCAGCCAGGGTCCGTTCACAAGTCGGTAAAGGTCCTTCATGGCACCCCACTGTAGTGAAACACCGGGGGACCGATTACTCGGTCCCCCGGTGCTCCGTGGGTGCCAGCGGATGTTATCCGCTAGTCCTTCTTCTCGTTCGGGTTGCGGATCTTCATGTCCGATGGCTTCCACCAGCCGGACCGGGTGATCTCCTCGTGGTTGATCTCAGCGAGAACCGGTTCCTCCCCGAGTGAGTTCGTGCGCAGGAGGTAGCGGTAGGCCGAACCCCAGTCACGGTGCCAGTCATTGTCCAGGTAGCCCGGCATTTCGTAGGCGTAGTTCACCGCCTCCGCCGTGGACATGGCGCCGCCGCCCAGGAAGTCCTGGAAACCGCTGAGCTGCTCCTTGCCCGGTGCATCCGGTGCCACGCGGAACTGCGGGATCTCCGTGACGCCCGCGTAGTGGTTGAACGTGCGGTGGCAGGGGAACTGCAGAGCCACCGGCCAGTCGAGCAGGCCCGGGGTGTCGGAGTCGAAGACATCGGTGATGTGCTCCAGGGTGGGGTTGCGTAGCGGGGTGAGCGCCATCCACTCGTACGGGTCGAGGTTGATGTCCTCGCCGACCAGGCGCACCACGTTCGCCCCCTCAGGCAGATCCTTGATGGGGTAGCGGAGGTTGCGCCACTTCACCGTCGGGCCCGGATCCATCATTTCGACCTCGCCGATATTGGTGACAGAGCCGCCCTCGTTACGCGTGCCGTATTCGAGTTTGAGGGTCTGCCCTTCCTTCTCCTCGCCGTTGATGTCGTGGTGCTCGATGCGTCCTGCGACGGAGGCCACCAGCAGTGGTGCTTCCTCGGTGGCCTCGGGGAGCTCGAACCAGGCAGTGGTGATCTCGGAGGAGGTCTGCGCTTCCTCGTCGAAGGTGCCCAGCACGGGAATGCGGTTGTAGTCCAGGTCGAACGGGAGGCGCACGGTCGAGCCGTTGATGCCCACCTGATCGGCGGAGCGGTTGCCCTGTGTTCCCGCGCGGCTGGTGGACTGGACGGTCTCGGACGTGACGTCGTCGCCCTGGGAGGTAGAGCCGGTCGGGGTCTCAGCCGCGGCGGAGTCCTTGGCGGCTGAATCGGTATTCGCGGAGTTCGCGGCGTTAGCCGAGTTCGCGTCGTTTGACGAGTTGTTGTTCGCGGCAGGGGTGTTACCGATCGCACCGACGCTCGCGGACCCCTCGTTCTCGGAGTCGATGTAGGCCGGAACCCCCTCCGGGTGGAAGCCGCGGACGGTGCCGGACTCGAGGGATCTGCCAAGCGGGACCCCGTCGACCGGGGTGAGGAAGGAGTCGTTCGTGTCCGTTTCCAGGAGCACGTCGCTACTCATCTGGCATGTGTCGCCCTTAAGAGAGCGGACGTTGCCCATGCCCACGGAGTAGGCCGGTGCCTGGTCGGCGAAGGATTTGATGAAGGTCAGGCAAGAAAACGCGACCATCAGGATCGACGCTACCGCGATCGGGGCTGTCATCACCTTGGCAAAGCGTGAGCCTTCTGCTGCCTCTGCGGCCTCGAATTTCTCGACAACGCCCGCCTTCTCGGCTTCAGCGCGGCGCTGGTTGTAGCGCAGAGACTGGAATACACCCACGATGACGGTGATGAGACAGAGCCCCAGCATCACCGTGCTTGCTTCCACGCCCTTGAGCTGGACGGTCTTATCCCACCACGGGACAGAGAAAGATGACACGTACCACCAGGCGTTCCAGCCGGCCAGGGAGACGGCTAGGAGGAACATCACTGCTGCCAAGGAGAATGTGCGTGCTCGGGCGGAGCGCGCGGCGATCTGCGCCAACACCACCGCGCCGAGCGCGGCGGCGGCACCGGCGATGCCGGCGTAAATACCGAAGTGGTGGGTCCACTTCGTCGGCGTGAACATGAGGAAGAACATGGACAGCGCAAAGATGGCCAGCATGCGTTTCGTCGGGGCTTTTTCGGCGCCGTGCACATTGCCGAAGCGCGACATGCTCCACAGCACCAGACCCAGGCAGAACAGCAGGGTGAACATTGCGTATCGGCGAGTGAGCGAACCGTCGACAGCCGCCTCGAAGAGCGTGGAGTAACGGACGTACTCGTTGTACCACTCGAGTGCCGGGCCGACCTCGGAGCGCACCGATGTCGCCTCGATCACCGCGGCGAGGGTCTGGTCGTGGAAGACCGGGATCATCACCGCGAAGCCCAAGCCCAAAAACGGCAGGACATACGCCCCAGCCGGCGCATAGGCAGTGCGTTCCCGCACAATGCGCAGCAGCTCCGGCAGACACACCAAGAACACGCCCACAGCGGTCAATCCGGTGGGGCCGCAGGCCAGGGTGAACGCGGCGAAGACGGTGCCCAGCGCGGCGGGCAGCAGCCGGCGTGAAGCGATCGCGCTCTCGAACGACGCCCAGGTGACTATCGTGCCCAGAGCGATGATCGGTTCGGGGCGCAGACCGTTGTCGTACGGCATCCAGAACGCCAAGAACATGAACGCGGCAGTCCAATACGCGACGCGCCGGGTGGCAATGCTCTCGCCCAGCCGCGGCAGGATCTCCCGCGACAGCACCCACCAGATGGCAATGCCGGATAGCAGTGTCGGGATACGCATCCACGCTGACGCTGTACTCACCTTTGCCAGCAATGACAGCACGTTGTAGAACGGGGCACCGAACGGTGATTCGGGCACGCCGTACCAGCGGTAGTAATTGGCCATGTACTCCGAGTCGTTGGCCACGCGCGCCATGGTGAGCAGGAAGCCGTCATCGGACGTGTTCGCGCCGAAGAAGTGCCAGAAAAGCAGCAACCCGACCACGACGGCATCCAGCGGAGTGAAAGAGCGCCACTCGGGACGCAGCGCGCGGATCTTCCGGCCATCGAGCAGGTCCAGGCGGGCCAGGGACCACAGCGCAACCAGCGCGGAGATCGTTCCCGCGATCATGGCCAGCCATTTCACCACCGAGGGGTGGGAGGAGAAGCGGGAGTTGACG
>OJLS01000291.1_pt1 | contig 11306 bp, 13 predicted proteins | sample 1597081 | NCBI WGS metagenome assembly OJLS01 (sample SAMEA3904663, study PRJEB24821) | metagenome | biome: Builtin; feature: hospital; material: surface | place: USA | collected 2013-05-22
TGTATAAGAGACAGGAGTGACCCCGGATGTTGTCAGTCGTCGCCGCAGAGGGCGCAGGCCCCTGCACCGCCACAAGCCGGGCAGTTGGGGTCTGCACCACCACGGCCTTCCTCGCGATCCCAACGTGCGAGGTCGCTCTCCCACACGCTGTAGCCGTCGGGGTCATGGTCGTGTCCGATCATGCAGCGGCAGGGTTCGTCCCAGCGGGAGCCGGGTCCGTTCTCCCGGCGAATCACGTAATGTCTAGGTCCGGTCGGCATCGCCTTCGCCCTCCTCGCAGAGTTCTTCGTCTGGAGCGATGCCCGGGGTCGCGTCGCCCATAGGCTCGGTCTCGGTGTGCTCAACGACGGCGCAAAGGTGCCTCTCAGCGTTCTCGCCATTCTTCACGGCGACTCGACGATCTGTGAGCTTCCCCTTCACCCAGCCATAGCCCTTGACCGCTCCGGCACCAATCACCGCGCCTGCGGCAAGCCCACCTGCCACCAGCTTTGGCGCAGCGTCCTCGACGGCACCCTTCTTGATCATCTCGATCATGGCGTCCACACCGCCGGACCTCTTGGCGAGTTCGACGATCTCCTGATAGCGCCCCAGATTTCCCATGAGGAGATGCTACGACGGCGGGGCGCAGTCCAGAGCAGGCGTGGGCACGTCTCGGGCACGACGCGCAGTTTGTGGCTCCTCAGATCGCCGGATCGCCTGATATACAAGAGTTCGTAGCCCACGGCGCGAACTCTTCAAGTCCTCTCTCGGACACAACAAACCCCGTCTAACTGAACGAGTCAGACGGGGTCCACTTTTCACCCCATTCGCGTGCCCGCCCCCCTTGAGGAGCAACCGGCCCTCGCGTCGCCATCTGTGATATTTCTCGCCGTGAGTGCACATGAAAGGTTCACTTCAGTCCACCTTTCATGGATGTGGACAGATTCCTTCAGCCGAGTTTCCGCCTGTGCACGAAAGACCACCTCTGCCGTTCAGACCACCATCACGAACCCTCGGCTCATATTGTCCTGGACATCCGAGGTGGCCGTCGCTCAAGGATGAGACGGGCACGCACGACGCAAAGGAGCATCTTGATGTCATTCCCACGCAAACTCAGCGCACTGACGATTGCCGGCACCATGGCAGTGACTGGCGTCACCATTGCGACCCCAGCCATGGCTGCTCCTGAAGGTGGTTCTCAGCCTGCCGCCTCCCCGGCGACCGACCAGGTGAAGAAGGAGACCGGCTACTTCAAGACTACTGACAAGCTTGGGACCAAGCTCTTCTACCGCAAGGACATCGTCCCCAACGCCAAGGGCGCCGTCGTTCTGGTCCACGGTCTCATGGAGAATTCCTCCAACTACGAGTACCTGACCAAGAGCCTCACCAAGGCCGGCTACAGCGTCTACCGTTTCGACAATCGTGGTCACGGCCGTAGCGCCGCCCCGTACGTCAACAACGCCATTCCGCGTGGCCAGTTCGATGACTGGTGGAACATCGAGTCCGACATTCACCAAGTCGTCCAGACCGCGCACGAGGAGAACGCCGACCAGAAGGTCTTCCTCCTCGGCCACTCGATGGGCGGCATCGCCGTTCAGTCCTACGGAATCATGTACCCGGGCACTGTCGACGGCATCGTCTCCTCCGGTGGCGGTACGTTCGCCAGCGTTGACGGGCCGAACACCGAGGGCGTCACCACCGTGACCCCCGACAATCTCAACTTCTTCGCCCGCCATGCCCTCCCACAGATCAGCCAGATTCTCCCGATGTCTCACCTGACGGCGTTCAACGGCCAGCTCGCCAAGGCTGCCGTCAAGGATCCCAAGAGCATCCGGATGCCATCTGGTCCGCTCTCTGCCGGCGTCATCCTCCCCGGCTACCCGGCTTACGGTCTGTGCTCCGATCCCGATGTCCGCATCGACCACTGGCAACGTGACCCGCTGTACAACCACTACATGCGTCTCGGTCTGGTCGAGCAGCTCGGTGTCGGCGAGGTCTACAACATCATGAATGCCCATGAGTTCGACTCTCCCACCCTCATCATGCACGGTGAGAACGATGGCCTCGTGCCGAGCTACTTCGACGTGAACTGGTACAACGCCATTAATTCGAAGGACAAGAAGATCATCCAGTGGCATGGCCTCATGCACGAGATCTTCAACGAGCCCACCAAGGACCAGGTCATCAAGACTGCTGTCGACTGGATTGACGCCCACAACAAGTGAACTTGATCCGGCCTACTTTCTGATGAGGGCTGCGTCTCCCACACATCGCGGGAGACGCAGCCCTCGTTGTACCGGCATGCGACACGAACTCACACCAGTTCGCATGCTTCAGTTCTCAGGCCCCTCTCCGCCCTGTTCTGGATCATGAACAACCGTGTTCGTGAGCCCAGATCACCCGTACAACACGAACCACTGGTCAGACTTGGGTCACCCGATAAAATACAAATACGCCCCGGGCTGATCAGCGGTCCTGGGACTGACGAAAGGAGCCACTCGTGGGCCTCAGCGACAAGATCAAAAGCAAGAGCGACGAGCTCGTCGGTGCTGCCAAGGAGAAGATCGGAGATGTGACTGACAACGCCGATCTCCAGGGCGAGGGCGCCGATCAGAAGGCCAGCGGCAAGGTGGACCAGAAGGTGGATGACGCCAAGGACAAGGCGACTGACCTCAAGCACGACGTCCAGGCTGCTACCGACAAGCTGAAGGACTGACAACTGACGGGCCGGGCACATGAGGTGCCCGGCCCTTTACCATGTCCTCATGACGATCACGGCGCGGCGTTACCTCGACAACTCCATCGGGGTGTTGACGCTCGCCGCGACCCCGCAAGGACTGGCCCAGGTCACGTTCGGCGAGGCACCAGCGCCATCGACCGTCCGCGAATCGTCCGAGCAACACCACATCTGCGAGGGAATCCTCGACGACGCCGCCCACCAGTTCAGCGAGTACCTCTCCGGCTCCCGAACTGCTTTCAGTCTCCCCCTCGACCTATCGGGAGCGACAGCCTTCCAACGAGCCGTCATCAACGGGCTACTCACGATTCCCTACGCCCAGACCATCAGCTATCGCGACTTAGCCACCCTCATCGGGCGTCCACAGGCCTCCCGAGCGGTCGGCAACGCCTGTGCCACAAATCCATTGCCGATCGTCATCCCTTGTCACCGGATCCTGCGTAGTGATGGCAAGCTCGGGGGTTACCTTGGCGGCCGAACCATCAAGCGTTTCCTGTTGGACATGGAAATCCGTCATGGTGCCATCACCTCCGGTTGCCGGCCAATGTGACCGACCACGTACCATCCAGGCAACATGCCGCCATGCCCAGCTGCTCGAGTACCGTCAATGCGGCTGAGCACTGAGCCACAGACACTCCCGCCGACGCAGACAACTCGTCCATCCCACAAGATCCATGAGCCGGGAGCGCCTCGTGCACGGCCAGTTCCGTGGCATCCAGGACATCCGTGGGAAGACTGCGACCTTCCGGTCTTTCGGGTTCAGGAGCAAGTTCTCCGACGATCCCGCGGACATCCTCGGCATCGCGCACCAAGATCGCCTCACCGTCACGGATGAGCTTGTTCGTACCGGTTGACCTGCTCGAGGTCACGGGACCGGGGACAGCCATGACTGCCCGGCCCAGAGCATTCGCCCATGAGACGGTGTTGATCGCTCCCGATCGCCACCCTGCCTCGACAATGACGGTCCCTGTCGTCAGCGCAGCAATGAGACGATTTCTGGCCAAGAACCCCGGACGCGTTGGATGCCGGCCTGGTGGCATTTCCGAGACCAGGGCGCCCGTTTCGGCAATGCGTTCCAGCACCGCGGCATTTCCCCTCGGGTACAAGACGTCAAGCCCACATGCCAGGACTCCGATCGTCGTCTCGTCGACGCACAAGGCGCCTCGATGTGCAGCGACGTCGATCCCGAATGCGCCACCGGAGACTATGACCTGACGACCGGTCCCGTCGCTGTGTCCCTGAGCAAGATGGTGGGCCATCTCCATCGCGACATCCTGGCCATAGCTCGTCGCAGCTCGGCAGCCGACGATGGCAACCGACCGCTCAGACGCCTCATTGACGCGTGTCGGGCCAAGAACCCACAACCCGATGGGAACCCCACCCATTCCTGACTTCCCCACCCACGAGAGGTCATCGAGCCCAACGGGCCACTCCTCATCTCCGGGGATGAGGAACCTCATCATGGCTTTCTCCGACCGGGCCACCACCTGGTCGACATCCGTCCCTCTGGCTCGCTCGTACCATCTCTCGTCCACATCGGTCAGCAGGCGGTGCCAGATCTCTTCGGCCGTCATGTCCAGCAATCGCCGCGCCGTGACGCTGTCCCCAGGCTGGACAACTGTTGTCAGGGCAGCTCGCGCCACCCTCTCGTTGTCCCATGTCATAGCAATCGTCCTCGTCTCATCCCCATGGCCTCAGCAACACATGCCTTGTCCACCTCGTCCTTGCCCTCCAAATCGGCCACGGTCCATGCGATTCGCAGCACCTTATCCACGCCTCGGGCTGTCAGCCGACCGGTCGTCAGGGCGTCTTCGATGATGCGAGTGGCATCATTGGCCGGGAGCTTCTGGCGAAGCACCTTCCCCGGCACCTCGGCATTGCATTTCCATGGCCTCCCTTCCCAGCGACGCGCAGCCCTCAGCCGGGCTTCTGCCACCCGGTCGTGCACGACGGCGCTGGACTCCCCTGCGGGCAACGTTGAGGCGTCAAGCAGGTGCGCCGAGGTCAGCGGGCGCATGCGTACCGTCACGTCGACTCGGTCGAGGATCGGGCCGGAGAGCCGACCCGAATATCGTTGGACCTGTTGTGGAGTGCAGGTACACCGACCGGACGGGTCGTCAGCCATCCCACACGGGCACGGGTTGAGTGCCATAACGAGCTGAAACCGAGCTGGGAACGTCGTGTGGGCCTGAGAACGGCCGATGATGATCTCCCCCGTCTCCAAAGGCCCACGCAGCGAATCGAGGACCTTGGGGGCAAATTCCGGGGCCTCGTCGAGAAAGAGAACGCCGCGGTGCGCCAGGGAGATGGCACCTGGCTGGGCAATCCGTGCTCCTCCGCCGACCATGGCAGCCATCGACACGGAATGGTGTGGCTGTGCCAACGGCGGCCTGGTCATGAGACGCCCGCTCCCCCGGCCTGCCAAGGAGTGCAGAGCCGTCACCTCGAGGGCGTCCCGGTGATCCAGGCGGGGAAGGATCCCGGGCAGCCGTCGTGCCAGCATCGACTTCCCACAGCCAGGTGCGCCGCGAAGGAGGATGTGGTGGCGTCCGGCTGCCGCCACTTCGAGGGCGCGGCGTGCTTCGTGTTGGCCGATCACCTCTGCCAGATCTACCAGACTTGGATCAGCATCGGCGGCGTCAGTCATGGGTTCCTCAGTCGCCAGTACCGGACGGCCGTGCAGGACCTCGACGACGTCACGGAGATGACCGACCGGCCAGATCGTCACCCCCTGCACTAACCGGGCCTCGGCATACTGGCCGGACGGCACCACGGCACACTCGAACCCGGCCTCGCGAGCCGCCAACAATGCCGGAAGTACCCCACGCACTGGTCGTACCCGCCCGTCTAGCCCCAGTTCCCCCATGAGAACCGTCGACCCAAGCAGGGTCTGCGGGATCTTTCCGTCCGCAGCCAGGGTCGCAGCGGCAATGGCGAGATCGAAGTGAGTCCCGGCCTTCGGCAGGCCGGCCGGGGTGAGGTTGATCGTCAGAACGTTGCTCGGCCAGGACATGCCGGTGGCACCAACCGCAGCCCGACACCGATCCCGAGCCTCGTGCAGGGCCATGTCCGGAAGGCCGACGAGTACCGTACGCGGCAGCCCCGACGATATGGCCGTCTCCACCTCGACCAAGCAGCCTTCCAACCCCATCAGGGCAACCGACCATGCGCTCGCCCCGGTCACTGGATGCCCCGCACATGCGTAATCGTCGGCTGTTCGCCGGGGCGCACCATGACCCCGATGGCGTCGATCCGTACCGAGTGCATTCCTTTCTCCTGGTCGACCAACCAGGCCAACGCGAGCTCGTGAAGCTTACGGATCTTCGTCGTCGTGATGGATTCCAGGGGATCACCGAATCCAGTGCCGGACCGCGTCTTGACCTCGATGAAGACGATCGTCCGGTCATCTTGCGCAATGAGGTCAATCTCCCCCACTTGGCACGCCCAGTTTCGCGCGACGATCGTCCACCCGAGGGAATCCACGTACTGGGCGGCAATGTCCTCGCCCCACGCACCGAACGCGGGTCTGCCGCCACGACGCCCACGCAAGGCTGCTCCGCGAGGGGTCGTCAGTTCTGCCGACAACGGCTTGGGTGTCATCATGCACCACCTCCGACAACAGTTGTCGTCGCAGGAATGCTGATCATTCAGTTATCCACAGACCAATCTGGCCTGCCATGAACACCACGAGTTGTCCCCAGACGATGCAGCCACTTACGTGGAGGGAACCTCATCGAAGTCGGGATGCACGATCTCCTCGATCGACACATCGCGGAAGGTAAGGATCTTGGCGCTCTTGACGAACCTGGACGGCCGATACATGTCCCACACCCAAGCGTCCGCCATGGACACCTCGTAGTAGACGTCACCGCCCTCGGTACGTACCTTGAGGTCAACGACGTTGCACAGGTAGAACCGTCTCTCGGTCTCCACGGCATATTTGAAGATGCCGACGACGTCCTTGTACTCGCGGTAGAGCTCAAGCTCCATGCGGTTCTCGTACTGTTCCAGATCCTCGGCACTCATGATGAATGCAGCCTAGCCGCTCGTTGCACGTTGCCATAGCTCATCCGATGCTGGGGTGACGGCCCCAGCTCCTCCAGACGTCGTTGGTGCAAGGCCGTCGAATATCCCTTGTGCACCGCGAAGTCATAACCAGGAATCTCCTCGTCCATGGCAATCATGATGCGGTCCCTGGCCACTTTCGCCACGATCGACGCCGCTGCCACGCAGGCGCACACTGCGTCGGCCTTCCACATTCCCAGGCCCGGAACGGTCAGTCCATCCACGGGGAACCCGTCTGACAGCACGTACCCTGGCTCGACATCCAACCGTGCGACGGCGCGTCTCAGCCCGCTGATGTCGGCTTCTTGCATACCCAACCGGTCGCACTCGTCGGCCTCCACACGGACCCATGACACGGCCAACGCTTTGTCCATGATGATGTCGAACAGCCGCTTTCGTTTGACGACGGACAAGGTCTTGGAATCGGCGAGCCCCTCGATCCGTGATGATCTGCGATCATCGAGGATCACGGCAGCGGCCACCAAAGGCCCGGCACAGGCTCCCCTGCCGGCCTCGTCACACCCGGCGACCGGACCCAGACCTGCTCTCGTCAGGGCCCTTTCATGGCCCATCGGACCAGGCCCGACGCGCACCGTCACGGCCATGGCGTCGTCACCGGGGCGAGCACTCGTCGCCGACGCAGATGCGCGCCTTGTCAGGGGCTGAGCCAGACCGGTCGGGAATGCCCTTGAATGTGTCAGGGGTCCCCAGCCCGTCAATACGGTTGAGAGGCATGAGAATGGCCTTTGCAGGCCCGACGACGTTGTCGAGAGGAACGAACCCGGGAGCACCCGTGTACCCGTCAGGATCGAGGTCCTGGATGTGGTAGCGAGAATCTCCCGACGCATTGCGGTGATCCCCCATCACGAACATCCGGTCCTTGGGAACGGTGACCCGGAACTTCATCGTCGACGGCTCGACCATCTGACCGTTCTCCGAGTACAGGTAGGAACGCTCGTCAAGGGCTTTCCCGTTGACGGTCACCTGACCCTTGACGTTGCAGCAGGCAACGGTGTCGCCGGGCATTCCGATAACGCGTTTGATGAGGTAGTTGGAGCTCGTGTTGGGCAGCAGACCCACGAACTCCAGCACTTTGCCCGCGACAGAGCGACGATCTTGGGCTGCGGGAAGCCAGTGCTCGGTGTCCTTGAACACGACGACGTCACCACGATGGAAGTCCGCTGCCTTGACGGCCACCACGCGATCACCGACCTGCAGGGTGTTCTGCATGGATCTGGAGGGAATGACGAACATCTGTCCCACGAAAGCTCGCAGGATTGCCGAGATGACGAGAGCTCCGACGATGATGAGGACGATTTCCATCATTCCGGATCGGAACCGCTGCCATGCGCTCGGTCGTTGCGACCCAGTCGTGGCTCCTGCAGCCTGCGGGCCATCGGTGTCGCCATCGGCAGTCCTTCGCGCCTCGTAGTCATACGCCACGGCGATACCTCTCCCTCTTACCTCCCGGGAACGTCCCGGCAGGTGCCAACCTGCAGTGTAACCAACGTCCAGAACACACTCTGGTCACCTCGTCGAGCGTCGATCGACCCGGACCTCATAAGACACACGAAAACGGGGCCCCGCACAAGCGAAACCCCGTTACTGTGAGGACGACGTCAGCGAGCTGCGCCCTTCTCCTTGATCTTGGCAGCCTTGCCGCGCAGACCGCGCAGGTAGTACAGCTTGGCGCGACGGACGGCACCGTGGCGATCAACCTCGATCTTCTCAATGATCGGGGAGTGCAGTGGGAAGGTACGCTCGACACCCGTTCCGAAGCTCAGCTTGCGGACGGTGAAGGACTCCTGGACGCCACCACCGGTACGCGAGATGACGGTTCCGGCGAAGACCTGCACACGGGTGCGGCTGCCCTCGACGACCTTGACGTGGACCTTCACCGAGTCGCCAGGGCGGAACTCGGGAATGTCGTCGCGCATCGAGGCCTTGTCGATCTCGTCGATGATGTTGCTCATGGTGTTTCCTCGCCGGTGCCACAGGTCACCTGGTGCTCGTGTTCAAAAGATGTGGTCCCCGCGCTCCGGACGATCCCCCTGTGGCAGGAGCCGGACACGGACAACAGCAGGACATTTTTCCACACTCAAAGGGCTGACACCAAATTGCATACCACGAGGCTGGCCCCGTCAACTCCATGGAACCGACGGGGCCCCGGCACCAGATGGTGTCGGGGCCCGTGTGGTCGACCACATGGGTCAGAACTCAGTCATCCTTGCCGTCATGCTTGAACAGCGAGGCGATGAGGTCGCGGTTGAGCTGGCTGATGGACTCCAGCGGGATGCCCTTCGGGCACACCGAGGCGCACTCACCAATGTTGGTGCAGCCACCGAATCCCTCGGCGTCGTTCTGGGCAGCCATGGCCTTGACACGACGCATCCGCTCCGGCTGTCCCTGCGGAAGCATGGCAAGGTGGGTGATCTTCGCCGAGGTGAACAACATCGAGGAGCCGTTCGGGCAGGCAGCCACACAAGCACCACAGCCGATGCAGGTAGCGGCATCGAAGGAGCGGTCAGAGCGCTTCTTGTTGACCTGGACAGCATGGGCATCCGGGGCAGCACCGGTGTTCACGGAGATGTAGCCGCCAGCCTGGATGACGCGGTCGAGGGCCGAGCGGTCCACGATGAGGTCCCGCAGGATCGGGAAGGCACCGGACTTCCAGGGCTCAATCGTGATGGTCGAGCCATCAGCGAAGGAGCGCATGTGCAGCTGACAGGTGGTGGTACGCACCGGCTGGGCGACGCCCATGCCACCGTGCGGCACGCCGTTGATGACGACGCCACACTGGCCACAGATGCCCTCGCGGCAGTCCGAGTCGAAGGCCACGGGCTCCTCACCTTGAGCGGTGAGGTTCTCGTTGAGCATGTCCAGCATCTCGAGGAAGGACATGTCACCGGAGACACCGTCCAGGGTGTACTCGACGATACGGCCCTGATCCTGGGTGTTGCGCTGGCGCCAGATTCGCAGGTTGATCTTCACTTGTAGCTCCTCTGCTTGACCTGGATGGACTTGTAGACCAGCGGCTCCTTGTGCAGGGTCGGCTTGTGGCCCTCACCGGTCCACTCCCAGGCAGCGACGTACTGGTACTGATCGTCGTGACGCAGGGCCTCGCCCTCCTCGGTCTGAGACTCGGCGCGGAAGTGACCGCCACAGGACTCGCGACGATGCAGAGCATCGATGCACATCAGCTCACCGAGCTCCAGGAAGTCAACGAGACGTCCGGCACGCTCGAGGGTCTGGTTGAGCTCCTCGTTGACACCGGTGACCTTGACGTTGGTCCAGAACTCGTTGCGCAAGTTGCGGATGAGACCGATGGCCTTGACGAGGCCGGCCTCGTTGCGCTCCATGCCGCAGTACTCCCACATGATGTGGCCGAGTTCCTTGTGGATCGAGTCGACGGTGCGGGTTCCGTTGATCGTCAAGAGCTTGTTGATGCGGCTCTCGACGGCCTGACGGGCCTCGACGGCGGCCGGGTGCTTCTCGTCCACCTTGCCGAACTTCGGGGAGTCGGCCAGGTAGTCGGTGATGGTGTTGGGCAGCACCCAGTAACCATCAGCCAGACCCTGCATCAGGGCCGAAGCACCGAGTCGGTTGGCACCGTGATCGGAGAAGTTGGCCTCGCCACAGACGAACAGGCCCGGGATGGTCGACTGCAGGTCGTAGTCGACCCACAGGCCACCCATGGTGTAGTGCACAGCGGGGTAGATCCGCATCGGAACCTCGTACGGGTTCTCATCGGTGATCCGCTGATACATGTCGAAGAGGTTGCCGTACTTCTTCTCGACAGCATCCTTGCCCATGCGCTCAATGGCCTCGGAGAAGTCGAGGTAGACACCACGGGAGCGCATGTGCTCGGTGCCGTCGGCATCGACCTCACGGACCTTCGGGCCAACGCCGCGACCCTCGTCACAGCGGTACTTGGCCTGACGGGAGGCGATGTCACGAGGAACCAGGTTGCCGAAGGACGGGTAGATGCGCTCCAAGTAGTAGTCGCGATCTTCTTCGGGGATGTCACGCGGATCCTTCTCGCAGTCCTCGGCGCGCTTCGGCACCCAGATACGACCGTCATTGCGCAGCGACTCCGACATCAGGGTCAGCTTCGACTGGTTCTCGCCGTGCACCGGGATGCAGGTCGGGTGGATCTGCGTGTAGCACGGGTTGCCGAAGTAGGCACCCTTGCGATGGGCACGCCACGAAGCCGTGACGTTGCAGCCCATGGCGTTCGTCGACAGGAAGAAGACGTTGCCGTAACCACCGGTGGCCAGGACGACGGCGTCGCCGAACCACTCCTCGATCTTGCCGGTGACCATGTCACGGGTCACGATGCCGCGGGCACGACCATCGGCAACGATGAGCTCGACCATCTCGTGACGGGTGTGCATGTGGACGGTTCCGGCATGGACCTGACGCTCGAGGGCCTGGTAGGCGCCGATCAGCAGCTGCTGACCCGTCTGTCCACGAGCGTAGAAGGTGCGCTGCACCTGGACGCCACCGAAGGAACGGTTGTCGAGCA
>OJLS01000292.1_pt1 | contig 11271 bp, 10 predicted proteins | sample 1597081 | NCBI WGS metagenome assembly OJLS01 (sample SAMEA3904663, study PRJEB24821) | metagenome | biome: Builtin; feature: hospital; material: surface | place: USA | collected 2013-05-22
CATATCGTCGGCAGCGTCAGATGTGTATAAGAGACAGGACGTGGCTCGCCGGGAATCGGTGGAGTTCAAAGTGTCGGGACTGGATTCGGGCGCACCGGAATCAGTCTCCTCGACGGCAGTGTCCTTGTTTCGCGCTCGCGTACTGGTCTTCTCGTGCGCAGCCGTGGCGGAACGCGAAGCGCGGCGTCCAGCAGGCGGACGCGGCAAGTCGTCTGCCTCGGTGGCCGGGGTGGTCTCACTGCCCGTCTCGGTGGTGACGTGTTCCTCAGCGTCGGCTGATCCGGTCTGTTCGGGAGTGACGACGTCATCCTGGGGGCTGGCCGTCGTCATGGCGCGGGAACCAGTACCACGGCTCCTCGACCTCGATGTGGAGCGGCGTCGAGCACGACGGGTCGGGGCAGATCTTTCGGTCTCGCTGGTGCTGGACTCGCCAGAAGTGGCACTGGTGGATTCGGATTCCTCGCCACCAAGATCACCATCAGGGAGGTCATCGGCAGCGGAGTCACCCGAACCTGACTCATGGTCGCTCACAGGCTGGACAGGGAGCTGCTCCTGAGCCTCGGCAGGCGCTGAAACTGCAGGCTGGAAGTCTTTCACCGTGACATTCGCATCCTCTTTCGAGGCCTGCTCAGCGGCTGCAGCAGAGCGGGTGGAACGGCGTCGTCCGGCCGGGGGACGAGGAAGATCAACGGTCTCGGCGGCCGAAGTCACCACGGCACCGCCGGAACCAGCGGCAGTCGTGACTGGCACCGAGGCGCTCGACTCATCAGCACTCGACTCCGCAGGGGCACCCGCTGCTCGGGTGGCAGCACGGTGACGGCGAGTTGCTGACTTCTCGGGAACCGTGCCTGTGTTGGGCAGTTCAGTCGTCGATTCCGACTGTGCAGACCCGGAAGCGGTCATGGAATTTTCGTCATTGAGCATGCGTGCTCTCCTCTGCCTTTCGGCATGATCGTGTGCACCACGCCCATAACGTCGCGTCAATGACAGTGCGGATGGGCGGAGATGCAAAAGCTGTCGGTGGATCCGGACGACCGCTATCTCCCGCGGTCGCAGCACGCGTCGCGGTAAAGACCACGGTCCCGGATGGGGCGGTGCCCCGTCACCTGCGGCCAAGTATGCCACAGAGAACCACTGACGGCCATGCCACGCATCACTTCAGCAGTTGTTCGGGTGGCAAGAAGAACCCACCTTGTGGCAAATGTGCAACGCCAGCCTCCCCGTGCAACGGGAGCTGGTACAGGACATCGTGTGCAACACGATTACCACGGGTTCTGGATCGTTGTCGCCCAGAATCGAAGACATGGCATTCTTGTCGGTAGGAACCACCGCCCTTGTCAGTAGGCGTCATAGCCCAAGACGGCAGCGAAGGTCGAAACATTCAGCTCACAATGACAACTCGCACCGGCACCGCCTGGGCTCGGGACCTGGCTGGATCCACGAGGCATGGCGCGGTTCACCGATAGCCGCATGATTGCCACACCTTGAGCGGGATTCCCCCTGAAACATGGGCTATTGCCGGGCCATCGGCAACCACTACCCCACCCCATGGGATTCCCCTGAGTAACGGGCCACTGAAAGCCACACCGATTCCACCGGCCCCACCCACTCAAGCCAGTACTGCCCTTACCGCGTGACTCGAACGCGGCTGGTGCGGACTTGGCCATGGCAATCGTGGCTGCGGACGCTCTCCGTGCCATGAGATGTGGCACCAGTCCATCTCCAGCGCACGATTACCACACGCCGGGTCAGACCGACCTCGACTTCGGTCAACGACCCTCAACCCCGGCACTCTCCAGCTGACGAACACCTTCGGGGTCGTTTTGCGCCAAGTGAGACAGCCCTTCGCCAAACCAGGTCACACACGACTGTCCCAACCCCACACTGCCCACAACCCCTCCACCAAACCGCACCGGGTACGAAGTGTCAGAAATCGCCGTGGCAATCATGGTTGAGAACATCCGTTGTGCCACGACACGTTGCACGAATGAGTCCCTGCAACCCATCCACCACGCTCGCGAGTGGGATCAATCCTGGGTCGAGCCTGAGAACCGAGCCGTGGTGGGTATGGCTTCAGGCGTGGCAACTCTGGGCAGGCGAGTCCTGGCCGGTGGTGTGCGGCGACTGCTGTGGACGGTGAGTGTGCAGCGACTGTGGTAGGCGGTGATGACTTCAGCCGTGGCAACCTCGGTCGGGCAAATCAGTCATGCCACCTTCTGTGGCACTGCCCGGCCTTTGACGCACGATCACCACAGCCGCGCTCCCCTTATGGTTCCCGACTCACCCGTCATGTTTCCCGACGCCTTCGCCACCCTGAGCTGGCCTCGAACCGAATCCTGACCCCGACCCAGATCTCTGTGATCACCACACTTGAACGGCTCGCCCGTCGAAGGCGTCAATCAGTGCAGTCTTCAGCCCTCGTTCGTCTGCCGCGCCGTCCTCGAGCAGCCCGACGCGTCCCTGATACAACCGTGTGAACAGACACTCCTGACGATCAAAACCGTCGATCTGCGATTCCAGCGCTCCCATGACGTCATCGGGGCGCACCAACGGAGTTTGGTGACGGATCATCATCCGCACCAGATCGCCATCAGCGCCCAGCCCGATAAGTGCGCCACGCACATCGAAATCGCGCAACCCAGACTTCGTCATACGTTGCACCACCCAGGTGGGGGAGGCCAGCAATGCGTCCACAGCAGACGACACAGCAGCGGGATCGGTGCTGTGTGGCACATGCACAGTCCACGCAGAGGCGGTAAGCACCTCGGTCCATGCCACTCGATCCGACTCGACGACTTCCAGCACCTCCATGCCCGTGGGCATCTCGGCATTGAGAGCGTCCTTCACCTTTTCCGGGTCACACACCTCCCACAGCGCAATCTCCAGGTACTCCGCCTCGCTGGCTGCTCCGGTCGGGGACGCATTGGCATAGGAAATACGTGGGTGCGGATTGAATCCGGATGACAGCGCCATGGGAATACGAGCTCGTAGCAGCACTCGCTCGAAGGACCGGGCAAAATCCCGATGACTCGTGAACCGTGCCACGGATCGCTTGGCATACCGCAATCGCATCCGCTGAACCGGTGGGGCGAGCTGCTCGGGTTGACGTTGATTCCTGTGAGCCATGATGGGGCCTTTCAAAACGGATCGGTAAAAATGCGGGTGGAGGAAACTCTGCAGGGCTACGAAACCCAAGGCTCTCATGCTCTCGCAGAAGGCACCGTGACAGAGCAAGGGGACGCCGGGCAGACAAACGCTGGACTGGCGCTGTGTGAAAGCTGATCAGGGCCGCCCGTGGGATTTCCCAGCGAAAACCCCTTCGACCGAGTCTCGCCACGAGAAGATCCCTAGGACCGGCGCGGTGTCGGTGCCGCACAGCAGCTTTGCACAACGCGCTGCACCACTGGCTCGGTATTCGCTGCCCAGCGGTCAGGTGCCACCATTCCGCCCGAATCGCCAGCTGGTCTCGTCCTGTATTGCCGAATCCACCCTCGGCACGAGGAATCGCCAAGACACGCCGTGCAGACCCGGGCCTGTGGGGTGGCCCGCACCACAACAACGAACCCGGCCCGGACACGCCACACCTGCGGCAAGCCACCCCAAGGGACACCATGACATTGATGGACCACAGTCCTGTGACAGAAACTCTCACACCAGCCACCCGGACCCGACCGGCAGAGATCGACCAGTTCCGCGAGCAGACTCGCCTCACGCCAGGTCCGCCGGCGCCACCGACAATGGCAGGAGAGAACGTCCGGACGGACCGATCTGGATCTCGGTGTCCATCTGTGGGCAGACTCCGCAGTCGTAGCACGGTGACCACCGGCAGTCATCCACACCGACCTCGTCAAGAGCATCCTGCCAGTCGTCCCACAACCAGTCCCGATCCAGCCCGGCGTCGAGGTGATCCCAGGGAAGCACCTCCTCGTAGTCACGTTCCCGGGTGGTGTACCAGTCCAGCGACACCCCCAGGGGTTCCAGTTCACGCTGACAACACTCCACCCACCGCTCGTAGGAGAAGTGCTCGTTCCACCCGTCGAAGATGCCACCGTCTCGCCACACCGCTTCGATGACGCGTCCCACCCGGCGGTCCCCGCGTGAGAGCAGTCCCTCGATCATCCCCGGACGTCCGTCGTGGTATCGCATGCCGATGGAGCGACCAAAGCGTCGGTCGGAGCGAATGGTCTCCTTGAGCAGTGCCAGACGTTCGTCAATGACCTCTGCCGGGGCCTGGGCCGCCCACTGGAACGGGGTGTGCGGTTTGGGGATGAACCCGCCGATGCTGATCGTGCACCGGATGTCCTTGCGTCCCGAGGCCTTGCGACCGGCCTCGATGACGTGCACGGCCATGTCCTTGATCCCCAGGACGTCCTCGTCGGTCTCGGTGGGCAGCCCACACATGAAGTACAGCTTCACCTGACGCCATCCGTGGCTGAAGGCCGTGGCCACGGTGTCGATGAGGTCCTGCTCGGTGACCTGCTTGTTGATGACCTTGCGCATCCGCTCCGAACCGCCCTCGGGAGCGAAGGTGAGCCCGGATCGGCGCCCATTGCGCGACAGTTCGTTGGCCAGATCGATGTTGAAGGCGTCGACGCGGGTGCTCGGCAGTGACAGCGAGATGTTCGTGCCCTCGTAACGGTCGGCGAGCTGTTCGGTGATCTCGGTGATCTCGGAGTGGTCCGCGCTGGACAGGCTGAGCAGGCCGACCTCGTCGAATCCGGTCTCGGCCAGTCCACAGGCCACCATGGAGCCGATCGTGTCGATCGAGCGTTCCCGTACCGGACGTGTGATCATGCCTGCCTGACAGAATCGGCATCCTCGACTGCATCCCCGAAAGATCTCAGCGGAGTACCGTTCGTGGACGGTCTCGGCGGTGGGGACGATGGGGTGTTTGGGGTACGGCCACTCGTCGAGGTCCATCACCGTGTGCTTGCTCACCATGAACGGCGCCTCGGGGCGATTGGGGGTGACGCGGCGAATCGGGCCGTCCGGCAGGTACTCGACGTCGTAGAACGACGGCACGTACACTCCGGCGTCAGCGACCAGCCGGGCAAGGATCTCGTCCCGGCCACCAAGGCAGCCCTCGTCCTTCCAGTCACGGATGACTTCGCTGATGGTGACGAGGGTCTCCTCGCCATCGCCCAGAATCGCACCGTCGATGAAGTCGGCCAGGGGCTCGGGGTTGAACGAGGCATGACCCCCGATGAGGACGAGCGGGTCGGCCATGGTACGATCCGCTTGGTGCACCGGGATCTGGGCCAGGTCCAGGGCGTTGAGCACGTTGGTGTAGCACAGCTCCGTCGACAGTGACATTCCCACGACGTCGAAGGCTCGTAGTGGCCGGTGACCGTCCAAGGTGAACGCCGGGACGTCGCTGGCGCGCATGAGGTTGGCGAGATCCGGCCAGACGGAGAAGGCGCGTTCGGCCAGGATCCAGTCATGCTCGTTGAGCACCTCGTAGAGGATCGCCAACCCCTGGTTGGGCTGGCCCACCTCGTAGGCGTCGGGGTACATGAGGGTCCACCGCACCTGGGCAGACCCCCACGGCTTGACGATGCTGTTCTTCTCCCCGCCCACGTACTGGATGGGCTTGCTGACGCGTGTCAGCAACTGCTCGAGCGTGGGCAATAGATCAGGGGCGGAGTCGATGTTCACCCGCACATGGTAGGCGGGTGCGCTGTTCCCGATCACATGCCCACGTGTGACTTGGCCGAGCGCGAAATCCATGCCTGCCGCGCCGGAATCCGGGAGCAGAACCAGGACGAGCTCCACCCGAGTTGGTCACACCAGGAATGGTGGAGCCGAGCGATGTCCCTCATCCATGACAGCCCTCACCGGCAGTCCTCGTCCATGACGGCTCAGGGCAGCCACGCAAGGGCGTCGTGCGTCGATCACGTTCCGGAAAAGCGGGGCTGGGTGGCAGGCACCGTTCCCAGCCCCAGGCATGAACCGGAACGGGTCGGACGTGGCTCGACGGCCCTACGTCCTCGTAGCGCCGGGCACGGTCCGATGAGCTGGCTCAGGCGTGAACCGACACCTCGGGAAACCACAGATTGATCTCGCGAGCAGCGGATTTCTCGCTGTCCGACGCGTGCACCAGATTCCACCGAGTCGACAGTCCGAAGTCACCACGAACCGTCCCAGGAGCAGCCTGGGCTCCGTCAGTTTTGCCGTGCATGGCACGCACTGCGGAAACCGCCTCGCGCCCCTCAAGCACCAGGGACACCAACGGGCCCGAGGAGAGGAAGTCGACGAGCTCGTCAAAGTACGACTTGCGTTCGTGCTCGGCGTAGTGCTTGCGTGCCAGGTCCTTGCTGACGGCACGCTGCTCCATCGCGACGATGGTCAATCCCTTGCGCTCGTAACGCCCGATGATCTCGCCGATGAGATGACGCTGCACTGCGTCGGGCTTGATGAGCACCAAAGTTCTCTGAATCTCGCTCATGGCCTCGACTCTATAGCAAATCCATGCTGAAGGCCGATCCTCCATCGTCGGGCAACACCTCGCTGCAGTCACGATGCAGAACCAAGGGTGCACTCGACCGGCCCCGTATCCCCCGACCGGCCCACAAACCCCCGCCGTCGGGCGCACCGGTTGATCGCCTGGCGACAGGTGATCGTCTGGGGGGCACTGGTCGATCGTCCCAGCATCCCGGAGCACGAATCATCGGGATGAGGGTTCAGAGTCGCAGGGACACGCGCTTAAGACGGGCCGCGCCCGGACCGACGTGAGACCCCCAACCCTGCGAAAAACTCCGTCAGGATCGATGACGAGGGCATCGGGGGTGCCGGCGGGGATTGCCTGAGGACCTGCCGATGGTCGATGCACGCACCTTCGACGGAGCCTGGACCCGTCCGGCAACGCCGTCAGTGGCCCCGGCCTTCTTGCCAACAGAACCCGGCCTTCCTGCCAGCAGAGCTCAGTGCCCCCTGGCCTGCCGTGTCAGCAGGACTCAGTAGCCCCTGCCGGTAGACCTCATTCGTCATTCAGATCGGTGCCGTCCCACTGGTTCTCCCCGACCTCGTCGGGAACGTCGAGGGGCTCACCCTCCATCTGCTCGATCTGCACGTCGGAGAGCTCCGGGGCTTCCACCACTGCCGTGGGAGCGGTCGAGACGTGGTTGACGCCATCGGGCAACAGGATGTGACGGGCCTCCCCCGCGAGCACCACGGAACCGGCCACCAGGATGCCTGCCGAGGGTCCGGCAGCATCCGCCACGTGGATCGCCTGCTCCAACGCCTCGGCTGTGTTCTCGGTGAGCGTCACCTCGTCGGCTGCCCAGTGCTCGGACGCCAGGTCCGCCAGCTCGGCAGCGCGGTAGGCACGATCCCCGGGAAGACCGGTGAGCACGACGTGGTTGACGTCCTGCGCCATTCGCTCGAGGACTCCCTCGACATCCTTGTCACGCATTGCTGCGAACACTGCGATGAGGGGGTGGAAGTCGAAGGACTGGGTGAGACCGGCAAGGGCCGAATCGGCACCATGCGGGTTGTGGAAGGTGTCCAGGACGATGGCTGGGGCCCGTCGCACCAGTTCCAGACGGGCCGGGGCACTCACCTGTGCCAGACCCTGCTCGATGATGTCAGGCTTGAGCGGCCCGGTGAGCGCCTCGGCGGCGGCAACGGCGAGGGCAGCGTTGCGTGCCATGTGTTCCCCGAACAGGGGCAGGTACAACTCCCCCAACGGCCCGGAAGCTGTCTGCAGACGCAGCACCTGACCGCCGACTGCCCCACGACGCTCCAGCAGACCGAAGTCCGGCCCCTCGAGCACCGGTCGGGCACCCACCTGCTGGCACTGCGCCAACAGGACGGGGGCCGCCTCCGGTTTCTGACCAGCAATGACCGGCACCGACCCAGACTTGATGATTCCCGCCTTCTCCGAGGCAATCTTCTCCAGGCTGTCACCCAGGATGTGCATGTGATCCATCGCCACCGGGCAGATGACGCAGACGTCGCCGTCGGCCACATTCGTCGCGTCCCAGCGGCCGCCCAGACCAACCTCGACGACCATGACGTCCACCGGGGCATCGGCGAAGGCGGCGAAGGCCATCGCCGTGATGACCTCGAAGAATGTCATCTGGATGCCGTCGACCTGCTGTTCGTCGACCATGTGGACCATCGGCTCGATCTGTTCCCAGGTCTGGTCGAACACCTCGTCGCTGATGGGCGCTTCGTCGATGCAGATCCGCTCATTGACGTCGACCAGGTGTGGGGACGCGTAACGTCCCACCCGCAAACCGGCAGCACGCAGCAGGGACTCAACCATGAGCGCAGTCGAACCCTTGCCATTGGTGCCGGCGATGTGGATCACCGGGCAGGAACGCTGGGGATTGCCCAACAGGTCGAGGAGGGCCTCCTCACGGCCGAGCCCCGGACCGATCCGGTTCTCCGGCCATCGCGCCTCGAGCTGTGCCACCAGATCCGCGTGGTCCATCAATAGATCACCTCACCATTGGCGCGGCGCTCGCGCAGATTTGTCAAGGCCTCCGAGAGGATCGTGGCGGCCTCGTCATCACTGCGACGTTCCTTGACGTAGGCCAGATGTGTCTTGTAGGGGATGGTGTGCGGACGTGCAGGCGGGTTCTCGGCATTCCGGTTGGCGGGCAGTCCACATCGCGGGCAGTCCCACTCGTCCGGGATCTCGGCATCGACGGAGAAGGCCGGACGGATGACGTGATGGTTGGCGCAGTAGTACGAGACGTATTCCCGAGCAGCAGCTTCGCCTCTCTCGGCCTCACCCACCGGCCCTGCTCCGACTCTGCTACCACGAATGGCGTTTCCACCAGACATTCAGATTCTCCTCAACAATGATGAAGACATGACAAAACCCGCCCCTCGAGGACGGAAAAACGGTTCACAAGGCCAACCGGCAGGCTGTGGGCATGGCCAGGACACGATCGAATGATCCTGACCATCTGGGGAGCATCATGCGCAGAAGCTGTTGATCGACTCATGGCAGGATCCGCGCTGGTGCCAGGCTTCGTGTGACAGCGATCCCTCGATTCCTGCCAGGACAGGGGAATCGCTGTGCCGCCACCTCAGCTGTAGCGGTACAGGAACAACAGACCGACGATGCAGGCCACCCAGATCAGACCAACGATGATGGTGATGCGGTCCAGGTTTCGTTCTGCGACCGAGGTGCCGCCCATGGACGTGGACACACCGCCACCGAAGAGGTCGGACAGGCCACCGCCTCGACTCTTGTGGAGCAGCACGGACAGGGTGAGGATGATGCTGAGAATGCACAGGATGATCGACAGCGTCATGATCGGCCAGGTAACAAGTGGGACGGACATCACGGGGTCAAGGTTAACCCACTGAGAGCCAATACTCACACCCAGCGCATCATGCCCGCCGAACAAATTGTCTCCCGGTGACTGACGAGGCCGCTGGAACTTGAGTTCACGTCGGCGTACGGTCACCCGTCGCAGCTGCGGAGAGCTGGTCACCGTGGCGCGCGCCACGTGGGAAAACCTGCGATGGGGATCCCCGGGAGCAGGTGAACGTCATTGGACGCAGTTGCGGCGCCTCCCCCAGTCGAGGAAAGGCGCCGCAATCAGGCCATTGTGCCTTGTCAGGCAGCGTAGAACGTCACGATCTTGGCGAAATCGGCAGCCTTGAGGGAGGCGCCACCCACGAGGGCACCGTCCACGTCGGGCTTGCTCATGATCTCCACGACATTGCCCGGCTTCACGGAGCCGCCGTACTGGATGCGCACGGACTCGGCGGTGGCCTCGTCGTACATCTCGGCGACGGCCTTGCGGATGGCTCCGCAGACCTCCTGTGCATCGTCGGCGGTGGCGGTCTCGCCGGTGCCGATGGCCCAGATGGGCTCGTAGGCAATGACGAGCTTGGCGACGTCAGCCGCGCTGATGCCGTCGAGATCGGCCTTGATCTGGCCGACGGTGTGCTCGACGTGCTTGCCCGCCTTGCGGACGTCCAAGGGCTCACCACAGCAGATGATCGGCGTCATGCCGGCCTCGATGATCTTCTTGGCCTTGGCATTGACGAGCTCGTCGGACTCCTCGTGGTACTCACGACGCTCGGAGTGGCCGACGACAACGTAGCTGCAGCCAAGCTTGGAGAGCATGGTGCCAGACACCTCACCGGTATAGGCACCGTCGTCGTGGGCGGAGATGTCCTGGGCACCGTAGGCGATCGGCAGCTTGTCGCCGTCGATGAGCACCTGCACCGAGCGGATGTCGGTGAACGGCGGGATGACGACGGCCTCGGCCTTGGACTTGTCGTAGCCGGCCTCGGCGAGAGCCTGACCCAGGTCCTGGACGAGGGTCACCGCGTCCAGGTGGTTCACGTTCATCTTCCAGTTGCCAGCGAGAATCGGGGTGCGAGTCATCAGTTGTTCTCCTTCAGGACAGCGATTCCGGGAAGCTCCTTGCCCTCCATGAGCTCGAGGGAGGCACCGCCACCGGTCGAGATGTGACCGAACTGGTCATCGTCGAAGCCGAGGGCACGCACGGCGGAGGCGGAGTCGCCACCACCGACCACCGACAGGCCGTCAACCTTGGTGAGGGCCTCGGCAACGGTCTTGGTGCCCTGCTCCAGGCCCTTGATCTCGAAGACGCCCATCGGGCCGTTCCAGAAGACGCTGGTGGCCTGCTCGATGGCAGCGGCGTAGGCCTTCTCGGTCTCGGGGCCGATGTCCAGGCCCATCTTGTCGGCCGGGATGGCGTCGACGGGGACGACGTCGACCTGACCCACGGTGTGGGCGTCGAAGTCCACGTCGGCGGCGACGCGCACGTCGGTGGGCAGCAGGATCTGCTTGCTGGTGGCCTCGGCCTGCTCGAGGTACTTCTTGCAGGTCTCGATGGAGGCGTCGTCGACCAGCGACTTGCCAACCTCGTAGCCCTGAGCCTTGAGGAAGGTGAAGAGCATGCCGCCGCCGATGACGAGGGTGTCGGCAACCTTGAGCAGATTGTCGATGACGGCGAGCTTGTCGGCGACCTTGGCGCCACCGAGGACGACGACGAACGGACGCTTGGGCTCGGCCGTGAGACCCTCGAGGACCTCAACCTCCTTGGCCACCAGGGAACCAGCGGCGTTGGACAGCAGCTTGGCCAGGTCGTAGACCGAGGCCTGCTTGCGGTGCACGACGCCGAAACCGTTGGAGACGTAGTACTCACCGAACTCGGCGTACTTCTTGGCGAGGTCAAGACGCTCGGCGGCGTCCTTGCTGGTCTCACCAGGCTCGAAGCGGACGTTCTCGACCAGGCAGACGTCTCCGTCGGAGAGTGACGCGGACAGCTCCTGGGC
>OJLS01000293.1_pt1 | contig 11211 bp, 10 predicted proteins | sample 1597081 | NCBI WGS metagenome assembly OJLS01 (sample SAMEA3904663, study PRJEB24821) | metagenome | biome: Builtin; feature: hospital; material: surface | place: USA | collected 2013-05-22
GAGGGCTCCCTCCCGGTGCTCGTCGCCACCGATGTGGCCGCGCGCGGTATTGACGTCGACGACGTCACCCTCGTTCTGCAGGTCGATCCACCGATGAACTCCAAGGACTACCTGCACCGGGCCGGCCGTACCGCTCGCGCTGGTCAGGACGGCGCCGTGATCAGCCTCATCCTGCCGCACCAGCGGCGCACCATGGCACGTATCTACCGGTCTGCCGGAGTACACCCCGAGGAGGCCCAGGTGCGGCTGGGCGACGAACACGTTGCACAGGTCGCCCACTGCACTCCGGCCCTGGACGCCCCGATCGCCCAGGAGGAGTACGACGCGATCGTCGCTCCCAAGCCGCAGCGGCGCAAGGGCAAGGGTGGTGGCCGACGCAACGGTCACGAGAGGTATCACCACAACGATCGTCGTGGCGGCAACCGACACCATTCCGACTGGCACAGGTCTGATCGACGTGGCGGCCGTGACGACAGTCACGCTCAGCGCAGGCCGCGCAAGGACCGGGAGCAGGCCCGCCGGGACCACGAGGCCAGGTATGGCCGAGCCGGCAACGACACCTGGTGAGTCCGTGCACCGTCTCACATCTTGGTGAACACAACGTTCTAGGATGGCCTTTCGTGGACAGTACAGATTCGCGAACCCTCGACCTGGCAGACATCAGCGTGCGTCTGGCACAGCCGGGTGAGGCTCAGTCACTGTCGGACGCGCTGAGCGGGCAGCTGCGCCAGACACGCACCGCACAACGCTCGGGTGAACGAATGTTCTCCGCCTTCTCCGAGTGGATCGAGCACGACCTGTGTCTCGTCGCCGAGACGGATGCCCCGACCGCTGCAGGCCGGGGACACCGTGTCGTCGGCGTGTTGCAGCTGGTCAATTCCGGGGCTGTGCCCACTCCATCGTCTGATGAGGCCCTGGTGCCACAGCATGGCGCGGATCACGGCGCGGGGTCGCAGGAGGACGCAGGATCCGGGAAAACCTCGCAGGATGGCCGACACACGACCCCGGACGGTGCCCCCGAACGCTGGGATCCCGAACGCTCGGATTCCGGACGCTGGGGCGACTGGCTTGGTTCCAGCCACGCAGGAGCAGAGGTGCGCTCGGTCATCGTCGCTCCCGGAAACGATCATGAACCGATCGCTCTGGCGCTGCTCGCCGGGGCCGAGCAGCTGGCCACCGATCTCGGGTCTGCACAACTGCGGGTGCGTGGCTGGGCGAGCCACCCGTCGACCAGATCGATGATGCGTGCTGCGCTCAGCCAGCACGGCTATCATGCCGATGGCCCCGATCTGGTGTGCACCCTGCCGGTGCGAGTGGTGGTGCCCACCACCGAGGCCATGCACACCTTGGGCGAGGCCTTGGCATCCGAACTCACCGGCGGTGACGTCATCGTCGCCTCCGGGGAACTTGGTGCTGGGAAGACCACCTTCACCCAGGGGATTGGTCAGGGGCTTCACGTGAGCGAGCCCGTCATCTCGCCCACTTTCGTGCTGGTGCGTCGACATGACGGGGTTGGCGGACGCCCCGGACTCATCCACGTCGATGCCTACCGTCTGGGATCCCTCGCCGAGCTCGTCGACCTCGACCTCGACGAGACGATGGACTCCTCGGTCACCGTGGTGGAATGGGGTGCCGGTATCGCCGAGGAACTGGCGAGTTCGTACCTGGGCGTCCAGATCGACCGTACTGCCGATCCCGAGGACGACACCCGAATCGTCTACCTCACCCCGGTGGGGCCACGCTGGCAAGGCGTCGATCTGGGATTCCTCAGCGTGCTCACCACTGACGACGCCGAGGACACGAGCGAGGACGCAGACATGAGCAAGGAGCTGCAATGACGACCACTTCCACTCCTCGATCCACCCTGTCCCCATCCGGGCTCACCTTGGGCGTCGACACCTCGACCGCGGTGTGCGTCGGTCTGGCTCGCGGCGGCGAGGTGCTCGCCACCCTGCGCGTCGATGATCCCCGAGCCCATGCCGAGCAGCTCATGCCTCTCATCGAGGACCTCTGTCGGCAGCAGGGGATCACCCTTTCCGAGCTGGACGAGGTCGCCGTGGGAGTGGGCCCCGGCCCCTACACCGGCCTGCGCGTCGGAGTGGTCACCGGACGAGTCCTGGCGCACCTGGCCGGTCTGGAACCGCGCCCGGTCTGTTCCCTGGACGTGCTCGCCACCCAGTGGGTCATTGGTGCAGACGCACCGGGTGGGGAATTCATCGTGTGCACCGACGCCCGCCGTCACGAGCTGTACTGGGCGCGCTACGGCGCCGCCGGGCAACGTCTCGACGGCCCCCACGTCAGTGCCCCCGACGCCCTGCCGCAGGACCTTCCCGTCGGTGGGCCGGGGTGTGCGGCCCGCGGACTCACGTCTGCTCCGGGAGCACCCGAGCAGCTGGATGCCGGCGTCCTCGCAGCACACTGGACGAGCCTGCCCGACGTCGGTCTGGAGCCGCTCTACCTGCGTGACCCGGACGCCACCGTACCCACCACTCGCAAGGCGACCCTTACCACGGCACGGATCCGTCTGCCACGTCAGGTGGGCTGACCGTGCCGATTCGAGTGGCGAAGCACGGTGATCTTGCTGCGATCATGGACGTCGAGCAGGCGAGTTTCCCACCTCTGGACCAGTGGTCATGCACATCGTGGCAGGCCGATCTGGACGCACCGGACCGGCACGTTATCGTCATGGATGTCGACCGACACGGTGCAGGGGCCACGGACGAGGCCAGCGCTCACGATGGGGCAGGCAGCGGCCTCGTCGCCGTGGCCACCTTTCATGCCGTGGCCGACACCTGCGACCTGGATCGGATCATGGTGACGCCGCAGCAGCGCAGACGTGGACTCGCCGGTGCCCTGCTCGACGACGGGCTGGGCTGGGCACGGTCCCAGGGTTGCACCCGCATCCTGTTGGAGGTGCGCGACGACAACACCACCGCCCAGCAGCTCTACCGCTCACGCGGCTTCGACGTCCTCTCGCGCCGCCCCCACTACTACCGGAGCACGGCTGGTGAACCTGCTGCCGACGCCCTGATCATGGCAGTCTCGCTCACATCCCCCTTGCTCATGCCTCCTGTGCAGCACTGCTCGCACACCACCCGGCCAGCTCGGCTGCCACAGCAGGACGGCAGGCCCCGACAGCAGGTGAACGACGCACGTCGACAGCCCGGGTGCTCCGAGACATCACATCAGGCCGGGCAGACCGGCACGAACGCACATGAGGAGAATCATGTCTGAACCGCTCATCCTGGGAATCGAGTCGTCGTGCGACGAGACCGGAGTCGGCATCGTGCGCGGCACCGAGCTGTTGGCCAACGAGGTCGCCTCCTCCATGGAGCAGCACGTGAGGTTCGGCGGAGTGGTGCCAGAGGTGGCATCGCGTGCCCACCTGGAGTCGATGGTGCCAGTTCTGCAGGCCGCATGCGCCACGGCCGGCATCGATCTTGCCGAGCTGGACGGCATCGCCGTCACCGCCGGACCGGGACTCATGGGGGCTCTCGTCATCGGATTGTCGGCGGCCAAGGCCCTCGCCTCCTACCTCGGCAAGCCGCTCTATGGCGTCAACCACCTGGCGGGCCACGTCGCCGTCGACCTGTTGGAGCACGGTGAGCTGCCCATGCCGTGCGGCGCACTGCTGGTCTCCGGTGGCCACACCTCGCTGCTCAAGGTGAGTTCCATCGCCACCGACATCGTCGAGGTTGGCGCCACCATCGACGACGCTGCGGGCGAGGCGTACGACAAGGTGGCCCGGCTGCTCGGGTTGCCGTACCCCGGCGGGCCCGTCATCGACCGGGCTGCCGCCGAGGGCGACCCGCAGGCCATCCGCTTCCCCCGCGGACTCACCGCCCGGCACGACATGATCCGGCACCGCTTCGACTACTCCTTCTCCGGGCTCAAGACTGCCGTGTCCCGCTGGGTCGAGACCCAGCAGCGTGACGGCAAGGAGGTGCCCGTCAACGACGTGGCGGCATCCTTCCAGGAGGCGGTGGCCGACGTCCTCACCGCCAAGGCCGTCGACCTGTGCCAGACGTACGAGTTGGAACACTTCCTCATTGGCGGCGGTGTGGCGGCCAATTCGCGGCTGCGTGCCCTGCTCGCCGAGCGCATGGCAGCCGCCGGGGTCGAGCTGCGCCGCCCGCGCCCCGGGCTGTGCACCGACAACGGTGCGATGATCGCGGCACTGGGTGTGCAGGTGGTCAAGGCCGGTCTCGAACCGTCGTCATTGGACATCTCGGCCAATTCCGGCCTGCCGGTGGAGACGATCCTGGTGTGATCGTGCCTCATCCGTAGTGGATGGGGATTTGGCGAGACGGGCGATGTGACAGTTACCATACGGGGTAACCATGAATCAGGTTTCATTGCCCATGCCCCGACGGAGACAATCATCCTCATGAAAATCTCGAAGATCCTCACCGGTGGAATTCTCACGACCCTCGCCGCCGCAAGTGCCGTCGTCACCGCACCGTTCGCCAATGCCATCGGTGGGGATGGCAAACCGCCCATCCCCGCAGCCACCTGCCGTGCCATCGTGAGCGCCGCGAACGCCGGGGAACCGGTTCCCGATCCGTCGATCCTCCATGACTCCGACTCCACTCCTGCCTACCTCAAGGATGGCAGGCTCGACTTCGTCGTGCAGAAGGACTTCCCGTATCGCAAGGAACTCGACGCTGCCGTCGCCGAGTGGAACGAGGCCCTCAAGGGCAAGGTCGTTCTCGCCGAGACCACCACTGCCACCGACCAGACCATCAGTGTGCGCTACGACCCGGTTCCCGACTCGTACGTGTTGGCTCAAGCGTCCCCATCCCACCGGTATCTCTCCGTGCATGTCACGTCGTACCTGTATCCCGACGCCATCCGTGCGACCATTGCGCACGAATTCGGCCACCTGCTGGGTATTCGTCACACCTGTGATCACACCCTCATGGCCGGATCGATGCACCGCCATCCCTCGGCCCACGTCACGGCGACCGACGTGGCGTCGGTGCTCCAGGGCCAGTTCGACTGAGCACAGATCTGGAACACAAACCGCAACGTTCCACCACATGATGACGACCTGAATGTGTGCAGCGCGTATGTAGGATCTCGGACATGAATGCCGTGCTGCTCGCCGTGATCCTCATGCTCGTCCTCGCCGTGTGCCGGGTGCATGTGGTCATCGCACTGTTCATCGGCGCTCTGGTGGGTGGTCTCGTCGGCGGCCTCGGCCTGGACGGCACGATGCTGTCGTTCCAGGAGGGGCTCACCGGTGGGGCGCAGATCGCTCTCAGCTACGCCCTGCTCGGTGCATTCGCCATGGCCGTGGCCCACACCGGTCTGCCGGATGCCCTGGCCAGGTGGATGATCGCACGTCTTGACGCGACGTCCCCCGACTCGTCCAGCCGGACCCATCGAGTGACGAAATGGGCACTCATCGGCGCCATCCTCCTCATGGCGGTCATGTCGCAGAACCTCATCCCGGTGCACATCGCCTTCATCCCGCTGCTCATCCCACCGCTGCTCACCGTCTTCAACCGGCTGCACCTGGACCGGCGTGCCATCAGTACCACGCTGACCTTCGGACTGGTGACGACGTACATGTTCATTCCGGTGGGATTCGGCAACATCTTCCTCAACGACATCCTGCTGGGCAACATCCGCAAGGCGGGGATGAGCACCGACGGCATCAGGATCATGCATGCCATGGGCATCCCGGCGTTGGGAATGATGTCTGGCCTGCTCATCGCGCTGTTCGTGAGCTATCGCAAGCCGCGTGACTACGAGGATCGGTCGCTGGCGAAACAGCCAGCCGTGGCTGGGACTGGTTCGATCACCACCCAGGGGGGTGGTGACTCGTCGGACCCACAGGTCTCTGGACCGGCCAGCACGGCCGAGCCGATCAACCGTTACCGAGCCACGGTGGCCATCATCGCCATCATCGTCACCTTCGTCGTCCAGGTGGCGATGCAGCTGGCCGGTGCCAAGTCGAACTCCCTGCTGGTCGGTGCCATAGCAGGACTCGGCATCATCCTCATGGCCCGCGCCGTGCCGTTCCGGGAGAGCAACGAGGTCTTCACCGAAGGCATGAAGATGATGGCTGTCATCGGATTCGTCATGATCGCGGCCCAGGGATTCGCCCAGGTGATGCAGGACACCGGTCACGTCACCCTGCTGGTGACCGACGCCACGGCCCTGTTCGGCACCAACAAGGCCCTTGCCGCGGCCGTCATGCTGCTGGTGGGGCTCGTCGTGACGATGGGGATCGGCTCGTCGTTCTCCACCCTGCCGATCATTGCGACGATCTACGTGCCGCTGTGCATGTCGCTGGGGTTCTCACCGTTGGCGACGGTCGCGATCGTCGGGAGTTCCGGTGCCCTGGGCGACGCCGGATCGCCCGCATCGGACTCCACCCTCGGACCGACGGCGGGGCTGGGCGCCGACGGCCAGCACGACCACATCCGCGACTCGGTGATCCCGACCTTCCTGCACTTCAACCTGCCACTGCTCGTCGCTGGCTGGATCGCCGCGATGGTGCTGTGAGGGTCCGGGCCGCTGGTGCAGAGATGGTGTGCTGGTCCAGCGGTTGTCGGCCTCTGTGCAGGTTCTGGTGGCAAACTGGGAAAATCGCTGACGAGGAATCATAAGGAGAGCTCATGGGTGAGGATTTCGTTCTGGACGCAGCATTTGCCGCACAACAGGCGGAGCAGTTCCGTTCTGATCAGGTGGGTCGGATCGTGCAGAACGCCGTGACCACCACCAGCGTCGACACCGTGAGCCTGGATCGTGACGTCTTCAACGGCATCGATCCGACGACGTCGGAGCGGCTGGACAGCTGGAGCGTCACCAATCAGAGACATTCCGGGCGGTGCTGGGAGTTCGCCGGCCTCAACGTCATCCGGGCACAGGTGATGAGGAATCTCAACATCGAGAACCTCGAGTTCTCCCAGAACCACATCGCCTTCTTCGACAAGATCGAGAAGGTCAACTTCGCCTTTGCCCGAGCCGTGGAGACCATCGATCTGCCCGACGGCGACGAGCAGGTGCGTGAGCTGCTCGGCGAACTGAGCGATGGTGGTTACTGGCCGCAGTTCGTCGACATCGTCGGCAAGTACGGCCTCGTGCCACAGTGGGCCATGCCCGACACCGAGTCCTCGGGCAACACCGATCGCATGAATCGAGCCCTGGAGAAGATCGTGCGCCGCGTCGTCGGTCAGATCCGTACTGCCCGGGGTGCCGACGACCGGGACACCAGGATTGCTGCGGCTCGGGAGCAGGGACTCAAGGACGCCTGGCGGGTGCTGGCCATCCACCTGGGCACCCCGCCCACCTCGTTCACCTGGCAGTACCGTGACAAGGACAAGAACTTCCATCGCGAGGGCACGTTCACCCCGACGCAGTTCGCCCGCCACATCGTCCCCGGTGACCTCGACGAGTACGTCACCGTCCAACACGACCCACGCACCGAGAACCCCGTGGGTCAGGGCTATGTGCGAGAACACACCCCGTACATGGTGGGGCGTCCCGGATACTCCTACGTCAGTGCCGAGATGGACGACATCAAGGCCCTGGCCATCGAGTCGATCCGCTCCGGGGAACCGGTGTGGTTCTCCTGCGACGTCAATGCCCAGTTCGATCGCAAGCTCGGCATCTGGGACGCCAACCTGCACGACTACGAGGGGCTCTACGGGGTGGAGCTCAACCGGTCCAAGGCCGACCGGATGCGCTTGCACGAGACCTCGCCCACCCATGCCATGGCCCTGGTCGGCGTCGATCTGGTTGACGGTGCACCGGTGCGGTGGCGTGTCGAGAACTCCTGGGGTGAGGACGTCGGCACCAAGGGATTCTTCACCATGAACGACAACTGGTTCGACGAGTACGTCTTCGAGGTCGTCGTACCACGCTCGAGGCTCAGTCAGGCCCAACGTGACGCTCTTGACGGTGAACTCACCGGCATGCCGTACTGGGACGTGCTGTGAGGGCCGTCGCATGATGACGCCGGTGCTCACGACCCTGGGATTCGTCCGGCATCCCGACGGTGAACATGTGCTCATGGTGCACCGCATCGCTCGCAACGACGACGACCAGCTCGGCAAGTACAACGGGCTGGGTGGCAAGGTCGAACCCGGTGAGGACGCCGCTACCGGCATGCGGCGCGAGTTGTGGGAGGAGGCCCGTCTGCAGGTCGATGCCATGCGGTTGCGTGGCACGGTCTCGTGGCCGGGTTTCGGCAGACACGGCGAGGACCACTTCGGGCTCGTCTTCGTCATCGACCGGTGGCACGGCGACATCCCCGACGCCAACGAGGAGGGTCCGCTGAGCTGGCAGCGGATCGACGAGCTCGACGCACTGCCCATGTGGGAAGGTGATCGGTACTTCCTACCGCTGGTCTTCGACGAGACGATCCCGCAGTTCCACGGCTGCATCCCCTACCAGGACGGGCGGCCGACCGGATGGACGTACTCGGTGCTGGCCTGAGGTGCAACGGGCCGGCCTGAGGCGTGATGGGGTCGGGGCGAGACGCCGTGGAGTTGGCTGGCCATGACGTAGGGTGACCTGCGTGGATGTGCAGGTGGCCCAACAGTTGACCAGCACCCCCGGCGCGCACGCCCTGGCTGCTGCCTTGGACCAGCCAGACCCCAACTCGCTGGCGGCTGCGACGGCGTTGCGCCGCGAGTTTCCCGCCGATCTGGCTGCTGCCGCCCTGGATCAGGCCGCGATGCGCCAAGCAGCGGTACGCAAGATCGGTGACGTGGCAGCCACCATGCTGTGGACGCGCGACGGACTGGAGCAGGCCACCCGGGGCGACGTCTCTCGCTGGCGGGCGGAGCGTCTCAAGGCCGCCGGGATTCGGCACGTCATCGACCTGGGCTGTGCCTGCGGAGCCGATTCCCGAGCCTGCCTGGATGCCGGGCTGCAGGTGAGTGCCGTGGAGATCGATCCGGCCACCGCCGAGCTCGCCCGCCACAACCTACCCGGGGCACAGGTACTGTGCGCCGATGCCACGGCGGTGCTGGACGAGCTGTTCGCTGCCGTACCTCAGCCTCACGATCGCGTACCGGGCGGCCTCGCGTCGCGGGGCGTCCGACCAGATGGGACCGCCGTCATGCTCGACCCGGCTCGCCGGACCGGACGGGGGCGCACCTGGCGTCTGGCGGACGTCCAGCCGCCGTGGTCCTTCGTCGAGCACGTCCTGCAGCTGGCGCCGTGCGTCGTCAAGCTCGGCCCCGGGGTCGATCGTGGCCAGCTGCCGAACCAGCCCGTCACCCATGTGGGGCATCGCGGTGATCTCGTCGAGGCCACTCTGTGGTCGGGGTTTGGTGATCTGTGGCCGGGGGACCGGGCCGTCCTCGTCGGCAGCGACGATCGAGGCCCTGTCGAGCTTCCCGCGGCGCTCCCCGCCCCCGAACCCGGTGACCTGGGGGCCTTTCTGGCCGAGCCGCATCCTGCGGCCATCCGCGCGGCGAGCCTGTCTGCCATTGCCCCGCAGTTGCGTTCGGTGGCTCCGGGCATTGCCTACCTCACCGCCGACGAGCCCGTCGAGACCCCGTGGCTCACCTGGTTCGCCGTCGAGGAGGTGTTGCCCCTCGACGTGCGCGTCCTGCGCGGCTGGGTACGCAAGCACCGCGTCGGCACGGTGGAGATCAAGAAACGCGGGGTGGACGTCGACCCCGTGACATGGCGGCGCAAGCTCAAACCCTCCGGGCCGAACAGCGCGACTCTGGTGTGCACCCCGACGACGGCTGGAGCCCGGGCCGTGGTGTGTCGGCGGCGAATGGTCACCAGAAATTGATCCTGCCATTTCGCTTTGCAGATGGGATGTGTGGTTGCATGATCACATGCTGAGCAATTCTTGCCGCCCCCGGCGTTGGGGCGTCCTCCTGTTGGCTCCTCTCCTGCTGCTGTCCGGATGCATGAAGTTCAATGCCTCCTACGACATCAAGGACGAGGAACACGTCAACGCCAACCTCACCATTGCCGTCTCCAAGTCCATGGCCGAGATGTCCGGTCAGAACACCGGTGGGGAGCTCAAGGAGTGTGAGCAGTTGATGTCCGCCTCCGGCGTCACCGACAAGGCGGCGGCGAAGAAGTACGAGGACGACGAGTACATCGGCTGCACCATCGTCGGTGAGGACAACGCCAAGAACATTGGTACTCGGGATTCCGGGGTCGCCATCACGTTCACCGACGACGAGGTGAAGTTCCGCATGGGTCAGGAGATCTTCTCACCCGAGACCTCGGGTCAGGAGATCACCCCCGAGATGCTCAGTGATTTCAAGGTGTCGGTGACCTTCCCCGGCACAGTGACCCAGCACTCCGGGTCGAGCACGGTGGACGGCAACACCGTCACCTGGACCAGTGCCAAGGAGCTCATGTCGAGTGGGATCACTGCCACCAGCGAGCGTTCCTCCAGTGCCCTGGCGTGGTGGATGTGGCTCATCATCGGGGTGCTTGCCCTGGCCGTCATCGGTGCCGTCATTGCAGTCATCGTGCGTCATCGGGCGAAGGGTTTCCGGGGCGAGGAGTCGCAGGGCGAATCGGTGCCACACGATCCCGAGTGGCCTGACGGTGGGCGACCCGCCCAGGAGGGCCCGGAACGGTCTGGCCCGGAACAGTCTGGTTCTGTGCCGTCTGGTTCTGGGCAGTTTGATTCTGGACAGCCTGGCTCCGACCGGCCGCGCCGCGCAGACGGCCAGCCACAGCACGGCGATTCCATGCCGCACTCCTCGACCCCTGCTCACGGGGATCATGGTCAGACCCCGGCGGGCCAGGAGCCTCAGCCGAGAAACGTCCAGCCGTGGGAGGCATCCGATGGTGCCGGTCAGCCACACCATCTGGCCAGAGGAGTCGAGCCCGACGCGGATGTCGCGGCCGATGCGGACGCCAGTCCTGCACCTCGTCGTGGCGCCGGTTCGGACTTCCCACACCCCTCGTCGGGCTCCGGCACGTCGGATCCTGGACCGTCGGATTCCGGCACACCGGGAGCCTGAGCTTCACCGACTCAACAATCTCTGGCACTCATCTTGCCTGAGTGCTAATGCCGGTGTACTTTTCTGATTGGCACTCTCATGGTGAGTGTGCCAACGAGCTGGACGCACCCGCGACGCCGAAGGCTCGAACGCTCGGGGCTCGCAACCCCTGGCAGGAGACTTTTGAACATCCGTCCTTTCACGAAAGGGGTTCATCGTGGCAACCACGATCAAGCCGCTCGAGGACCGCGTCCTCGTCCAGCCTCTCGAG
>OJLS01000295.1_pt1 | contig 11198 bp, 13 predicted proteins | sample 1597081 | NCBI WGS metagenome assembly OJLS01 (sample SAMEA3904663, study PRJEB24821) | metagenome | biome: Builtin; feature: hospital; material: surface | place: USA | collected 2013-05-22
CGCGTTCTTCTGCTTCGGCCAATGCTCTGCCTACCTCGGTGGAGAAGGTCAGATCGCTCGAGCTGATTTCCCCGGCGTGCAGGCGGAGCATCTCTTGGATGTAGCGGAACACCACCGCCAGGGTCGCCGCGACAGGAACGGCGAGGAAGGCGCCGACGAGTCCGAAGAGCCCGCCGCCGACCGTGACGGAGACAAGGACGATCACGGGGTGGAGGTTCATCGCCCGTGATTGCAGTAGTGGGGACAGGACATTGCCTTCGAGCTGCTGCACCGCGATGACGATTGCGAGGACGATGAGCGCTTCGGTGAAACCGAGGGAGACAAGCGCGATCAGCACCGCCAGGGTGCCCGCGACGATCGCGCCGACGAGAGGAATGAACCCGGCCATGAAGGTGATCACCGCCAGGGTGAACGCCATGGGGACTCCGACGAGCCAGATGCCTAGGCCGATAAAGATGGCGTCGATAAGCGAAACGAGGGCTTGCGCGCGGATGTAGCCGCCGAGGGTCTCCCACGCGCGGGTAAGCAGCTCCGTTGCGTGCAGGCCTGCGCGGCCGCCGGTGGCGCTGCGGACCCACGGCAGGAATTTAGGGCCGTCTTTGAGGAAGAAGAAAGTGAGGACCACCACGACGACAAGGGTGATCGACATCGATGTGGCGGTGCTGATGCCGCTGAAGATGCCGCCGGCGATCGCTCCCGCCTTGTTCTGCATCCATGTTGTGACGTCCTGGATGATGGTGTCCAGCTGTTCTGCGTCAATGTCGAACGGCAGCGTTTCCTGGTCTTGCAGCCATAGCTGTAATCCCTGGATTCCTTGTCCGGCCTGGATGACCAGAATGCGCGAATTGCGCAGGATGTCCGGCAGGATGATGGCCACGAAAAAGACCAGAACCGCGAAGAAAATCAGCAGCGACAGAAGCGCTGCCAACGCTCCTGGCACTTTGTGGCGGCGCAGGAGGTTCGTGATCGGGGACAGCACCGTGCACACGATCAGCGCGAGAATGACGGGCAGGACACCGGCCCAGAATTTTCCGATGAGGTAGAAACTGGCGCCCAGCAGAACCACGATGATGAGCGCCCGCAGCGAGAACAGGGCCGCGGACTTCATCCACGTATTGACAATGACGGAGCGGTCGACGCGGTTGTCGTATTCGTGCACCGCGCCTGACCCGGCAGATTTCGCGTCCGACGCTTGCACCTCTTCTGCTAGTGCCTGAGCGTCGGTCACTGGTTCCTTGCCCGTAATCGGGGGATTCTCTGCAGAACTCACGGGTCCTATTGTGCCCTACGGGATCAGCGCCGAGCGAAGTTTTTCACGCCCCGCTTTTCGACGGCTAACCGCACGGCCCCGCCCATCCGCCCGCCGTCCGGGGTGGTTCAGACGTGCGTTATCATTGGCCCTCGTGAGCCTAACTCTTGGAATTGTCGGTCTGCCCAACGTGGGCAAATCCACCCTGTTCAACGCGCTGACCCGTAATGAGGTCTTGGCGGCGAACTACCCCTTCGCCACCATCGAGCCGAATGTCGGACTGGTGCCGCTGCCGGACAAGCGCTTGGACCGTCTTGCGGAGATCTTCGGTTCCGCGGAGATCCTGCCGGCGACGGTGTCGTTCGTGGACATCGCCGGCATTGTCAAAGGTGCCTCTGAGGGCGAGGGCATGGGCAATGCCTTCCTGGCCAACATCCGTGAGGCGGATGCGATCTGCCAGGTGGTGCGCGCCTTCTCCGATGACAATGTGATTCACGTCGACGGCAAGGTGGACCCGGCGAGCGACATCTCCGTGATCAACACCGAGCTGATCCTCGCCGACCTCCAGACGATTGAGAAGGCACTGCCGCGTCTTGAGAAGGAAGGCCGCAAGGACAAGGACATTGCGGCGCAGGCGGACGAGGCGAAGAAGGCTCAGGCGATCCTGGAGAATGACCGCACTCTCTTCGCCGCGTCCAAGGCCGGTGAGATCGACCTCGCGCTCGTGCGCGACCTTCACCTCATGACCGCGAAGCCGTTCCTTTACGTCTTCAACTCCGACGAGGGCGTGCTCACGGACGACGCAAAGAAGGCGGAGCTCCGCGAGCTCGTTGCTCCTGCCGAGGCCGTGTTCCTCGACGCCCAGACCGAAACCGAGCTGCTCGAGCTCGACGAAGAGGACGCCGCAGAGCTTCTCGCGGCTGTCGGACAAGACGAGCCCGGCTTATCGACGTTGGCGCGCGCCGGCTTTGAAACCCTCGGGCTCCAGACCTACCTGACTGCTGGCCCCAAGGAATCCCGCGCCTGGACCATCCACAAGGGCGACACTGCCCCGAAGGCTGCCGGGGTGATCCACACCGATTTTGAGAAGGGCTTCATCAAAGCCGAGATCGTCGCCTTCGACGACCTCGACGAGCTGGGTTCCATGGCCGAAGCCCGCGCGCACGGCAAGGTCCGCCAAGAGGGCAAGGATTACGTCATGGCCGACGGGGATGTCGTGGAGTTCAAATTTAACGTGTAGCGTTATTGACGCTTCGCGTTATGGGGGATAGGGTGAAGCATGATTCAGTCGTTCGGGAATCGACAAACAGAACTGGTGTTTCTGCGTGAGCCGGTTCCGAAATTGGATCCTCGGATCCACAAGTCGGCGAACAAGAAACTCCATCAGCTCGATGCGGCAGTCTCTCTTGACTCCCTCGGTGTGCCGCCCGGGAACCGCCTAGAGGCGCTCAAGGGCGACAGGAAAGGGACTTTCAGCATCCGGGTCAATGACCAGTGGAGAATCACTTTTCGCTGGACGAGCGCGGGGCCCGAGCAAGTGACCATCGAAGACTACCACTAAGGAACGCCATGTCGGAGAAGCTTTACCCGCCGATTCATCCTGGAGAGATTCTTCTCGAAGATTTCATTGAGGGATTTGAAATCACTCAGCACAAGCTTGCCGTATCGATCGGGGTGCCCCCTCGTCGTATCAACGAGATCGTGCACGGGAAACGCGGAATTACAGCTGACACCGCGCTCAGGCTCGGAAAATACTTTGGCGTCGAGCCGATCTTCTGGATGAATCTGCAGAACCAGTATGAGATTGAGGTGGCGGAGGATAAGGCCCTCGCTGAGATCGAGCGGATTCAGCCGGTCCAAGCTGCTTCGGCGTAGGCCGCACCTAGGGAATTTGGGGCCGTTGCCTCATCGCTTTCAGCTCCGAGCGCCGCTTCTTTGCTTCGAGACGGCGCCGCACTGAGCCCCGAGTAGGCTTCGTTTTACGCCGCGGGGGAGGTGGCGGAGCGAGCGCCTCGCGCAACAGGGCAGCCATGCGTTCCCGGGCCTCGGCCCGATTGCGGACCTGCGAGCGCTGCGTCGACGCGCTGACGGTGAGTACCGTGCCGTCTAGGCGGTGCTCGAGGTTGCGCAGGGCGCGGTGGCGTTGGGCGTCGGAAAGTGCTGCGCAGGCCGCGATGTCGATGGAGAGCTGCACCTTGCTGTCCGTCGTGTTTACGCCTTGGCCGCCCGGACCCGAGGACTTAGCAAAACGCTCGGTGAGATCCCCGGCGGCGACAACAATGCCGCCTGGGATCCCTGGGCCGGGCGCAATGGTCAAGTCGTGCATGCCGCCCACCTTACGTTTGCAGGTGGTGCGCGCTGAACCCGCGGGGTGGGGGCGAGGAAGCGGAGCTCGTCGTCAAGCAAACCGCTCTACCGTCGCGGCAGCACAACCTCCGGGTACGTGCGCACGTATCCCACCGCGATGATCACGAGCGCCGCCGCGGCGCCGATGACGGTCTCCGCGGTGCGGGCCAGGAGCATCGGCCACACGGGGGCGGTGTCGACTACCTGGATCATCAACAGGGCCGTGGGGGTGATGAAGCTGGCGGCGATGGTGTAGTTGCGTGTCACGTACATCTCGGTGAAGTACTGCAAAATGACAATCCAGACGACGATCTGCCAGCCCTGCATCGGGTGGGACAGAAGGAAGCCGGCCACTGCGATGCCGGTGAGAGTGCCAAGCACGCGCTCGACAGCCCGGTAGTACTGCAACTTGAACCGCGAGTTCACCAGCGGGGCGACGGAGGCGACCATTGCCCAGTAGGAGTGCGACAACGGGTCGAACACCGTCACAGAAATCAGCCCTAAAACACCGGCGAGCAGCGGGGCGAAGAAGAACCGGCGGGCCTCGACCCGCAGGCGCCGCCACGGCACACGCCCCGCACCCGGGTCGCGCGTGGGGTGCTCGGTGTCCTTCGCGTCGCCGCCGGGGCCTTCGCCGATGAGGTGCGAAAGCTGGCCCAGCCCCAGGCAGAGCAACGCCGCGCTGCCGGCGATGGCGAAGGCGAGCAGAGGGTGGACCGGATTATTCAGCGAGCCGACCGCCGCCACCGAGAAGATGACGAATACCGACCCGGTCGGCTTCATGTCAGCGGCCAACGCGGTGGTGGCCCATGCGGAAGAAACAAGGGAGGCCACCACGATGAGCACCCACGGGCTGACATCCAGCCACGCCATGGTCGCGCCCAACGTCACCGACAACGTGAGCGCGATTCCCGCAAGGATCTGGTGCTTCAGTCGGGTCACGCGCGTGGTGTGCCTGCCGTAGACACCGGTGAACGCGCCGAAGTTGGCGTAGATGGCCAAATCCAGCCGCCCGGTCGCAAGGAGAGCGAACATGGGGAGGGCCACGCCGAGCGCGGTGCGGAAGGCGGGGATGTGGTCGCGCCGGGCAGGCCCCATCTGAAACAGCGGACTGAAGTGGTGCAACCTGGTCCTCCTTTGTCTGATCTGTTCGCGCGGCGCTGCTGGGCCGTGCAAGTCTATCGCGGGGGCGGCGGAGGCGAAGCAGGGGAAAGCGGCACTCGCGTTGTGGCTCTATTATGGAGCGGTCATTGCAGTCATAAGAAGGAGTTTTCACCGCAGTGTCCCACTCAGGACAGTATTTTTTCGCGTCCAGGAACCAGCCCAATTACGCGTGGTGGAGGCCGCTGGCGGAAATCATCGTCGCCGCCGTGCTCACCGTCGCGTTCGTAGTGGTCATCGATTTGTCGTTGGAGGCGGCGGGGGTGGATACCACCGGCGGCGCCGCCGATAAGTACTTCGGCTACGGGTCCGTCGTGGTGGAGATCCTGGCGGTGATCCTTGCGGTGCGGTTCGTTGGACGCAGGCCGGTGGCGTCGGTGTGCGTGGGTCGCCCGGGCACCAAAGCATGGGTGCCGTTTGCCGCCTACGCGCTGGCGTTCGTGGTCATCGCGGCTGTCTTAGGTGTGGTCGGCGTGTTCGGCTACGGCGCGTCATGGGACCAGGTCTTCGGCGGGATCGGCAGTGATTTCCCGGTGGAGCTGGTTGCGATTGTGCTTGCCGCGCTCGCGGAGGAGATGGCATTTCGCGGTCTCTTTCTTCAGGCGTTCGCCGCGTGGACAAAGCGCCCGGTCGCCGGCGCGTTGCTCGCGGCGCTGCCGTTCGTTGCGATGCACCCGCAGGCGTTCGGCTCCCCGCTCGCATTCGCGCACTACTTCCTTGACGCGTTGCTGTACGCGCTGCTGGTGTGGGCGTTTAACAGCATTTGGGTCGCGGTGGCCGTGCACGCGGCGTGGAACACGTTTGGTTCGATCGAGGCGCTCGGAATGCCTACCTCGGCCGCAGTCCTTGCGGCCACATTTGCGGCGGCGGCGGTCGCCACGGCAGTGGTCATCGGTGTGTTGCGCCGCGTGGCGATGCCACAGTCGCATTCGCCCGCCTCGGCCTGACCTCGTTCGGTGGGCCGACGGCGCATGTGGGCTGCTTCCGCGACGAGTTCGCGGAGAAGCGTACGTGGCGTAGCGATAGCGAGTACGCCGGCCGTGTCGCGCTGTGCCAGTATTAGCCGGCGGCGCCGGGAGGGGCGGTCCTGTGATTCGGAAGGCAACGGTGGGGGACGCGGAGCTCGTCGCAAAGCTCCTGCACGAATTCGACACCCCGGTCCCCGACAACCTGGCGCGCCGATTTGCGTCGGCGCTCGCGCGTGATGACGTGGTGGTTGTCCTGACGGGCGAGGTTGAGTTCGTGTACCTGACGCTGTGGCCGAGCCCATACTACGACGGCCCGGTGGCAATGCTGGAGGAGCTTTACGTCGCACCCGCGCAGCGCAACCGGGTGATCGGCGTCGCCCTCATGCGCCGCGTGCTGGAAGAAATAGAAGGCGCCGGGGAGATGCAGAAGGTTGAACTTGTTGGAGACTTGGTGGAGATCACGTTCAACGTGTAGCTAGGACTCGGGGTGCACCCGCAACGGTTCGAGTCGTTCGCCGGGATTGCTTAGGTTGAGGATTTTCATCATCTAGCGGAGCGTGAAAGGCGCAACCCGAGGTTGCTGCGGCTACGGAGTCTTCGGGCCTGATGCCGTGCTTGGTCGCGCTCCGTCGCACTTCCATTTTCAGATTGCGTTCTTCAAGGCTTCACGGATAGCCTGCGACCGCGACCAACCGTGGGCAGCGGCATACTTGTCGAGGTTCGCGATCTCTCTGGGCGAGAGACGGATGGAGATGACTTTTGCAGTGTCTTCGTTACGCGGCTTCCGCCCTCGTCGGCGGAGTGTCTCCACGTCATAACCGCTTTCGGCTTCGGTTACCCACCGCTCGATTTGCGCCTCGCTCACCGGTTGGCCATTGATCGTCTTCATAAGGGCTAATCGTAATACGGAATTCATTCGAACTTCTAGAGGATGGTAGGTTTCGCCTGGGGTTCGGTGGAATCCATGTTCAACGTGTAACGCTATGGGTTATTGACGCTTCGCATTACGGGGCCGATTTGGAGCGTCATTCGGTTGCCCGATGAGGGGAGAAGCGACACCGAGCGTCGCTTCCGAGAGCTTATGGAGGGATGATCTATTGGCTGAGCATCACGCAGCCATCGTTGTAGGCGGTGGCCAGTCCGGTTTAGCCACGGCCTACTACCTGCGGCGCTTCAAAGTGGACTTCCTGGTCCTCGACAACCAGGAGGAACCCGGCGGGGCATGGTTGCACGCGTGGCCGTCACTGGCACTTTTCTCGGCCGCGGGGTTCTCCAATCTGCCCGGGTGGCCCATGCCGCAGTACCCGGGGTACCCGCCGGTAAGCCATGTCATCGACTACCTCGAACACTACGAACAGCGCTACGACCTCCCAGTTCGGCGCCCGGTGCACGTACGTAGTGTCTACCACGATGATGGGATGTTCTACTTAGACACCTCCGCCGGTCAGTTCACGGCGGAGCACGTCGTCGCCGCGACGGGGACGTGGTCTGCACCCTTCGTGCCCCACTATCCCGGCACCTTTCGGGGACACCAGTGGCACTCGGCCACCTACCCCGGGCCGGAACCGTTCCGCGGCGCGAAGGTCGCGGTGGTCGGTGGGGCAAACTCGGGAGCCCAGATCGCCGCTGACCTCATCGGCGTTTCGGAGGTCACATGGTTCACGCTTGAGGAGCCTCGCTGGATGCCTGATGATGTCGACGGCCGTGATCTTTTCCTACGCAGTCGTCGCCGGATTCTCGGCGGCGACTCCGGCCCGAACCTCGGGGACATCGTCGCACTTCCTCATCTACGTGAGCTTCGTGATACCGGTCAGCTCACCGCTACCCCCATTTTCGATAGCTTGAGTGAGCTCGACCACGACCACCTGATCTGGTGCACTGGTTTCCGCCCAGCCCTGGGCCCATTCCGCCACCTCATGCGCGGCCGCGAACCCGCGGTGAAGAATTTGCACCTGGTCGGTTACGGCAACTGGACCGGCGACGGCTCGGCAACGCTGATGGGTGTCGGGCCCTTTGCCAAACAGACCGCCCAGGCGGTCGCGGGGCGCGTCGATGGAGCTAGGCAGCACTCCGAATGAATGTCCGCGAATGTAAGGGCGGTGAACTGTTAAAGTTGCGGGACGGAAACAGTTTCAAATGACGCTTGGTTCCGCGCCAGGCTCGACACCGCGTTAGAAAGGCCCTGGAGTTCGTGACTGAAAAGTTCGATCCATCTAAGATCCGCGTCGGGGACCCGGAGCGCTCGGAGGCGCTGGACCGGTTGGGGGAGCACTTCGCCAACGGCTATCTCACGGTTCACGAATTCGAGGAGCGCACCGGTCGGGCGGCGACCGCACGCACCCAGTCGGATCTGTCGGCGCTGTTTGGTGACCTGCCGGGTGGTCAGTCGCACCGGGCGCCGGTGCCGGCCACAAGAGAAACGGGCTCCACGGTCGCGCACTCGACCGCCGAGCAGGACGCCGACCTCGAACTTGAGGAAGTGCTGGAGCGCAAGAAGAAGCTGAACCGTGCACTCGGCATTTTATGGTCGATCACGTTGGCGGCGTTTTTCCTCTGGCTCTTCGTTTTTGAGGGCGATTACTTCTGGGTGGTGTTCCCGGTGGCGGGTGTGCTCACCTGGGGCCTGTACGAGTACTACGACATCGGCGACGAAGAAGACGACATGCTCGACGAGATCCTGGAGGACCGCAGCAAGGAGCGCGCGGAGCGTCTCCGCATTGCGAATGAGCGGCGCAAGGAACTGGGCAAATAACTAGACGGGCAGCCCGCGGGAGCGGCGCCAGTGGCGGTTAGCCAAGGCGGCGACAGTACCCCCGACTAGTAGAGCCGTGACTACCCACACCGAATACAGGCCGAATTCCACGTAGCAGCGGCCGCCGATCAGCGCGCCGCACGCAAGAGAGAGCCACAGAGCGAAGTTGATCAGCCACGCGCTGTGCGGGCCACCGAAGAAAGCGGCGACGAAGCGCTGCGCCATTTTCACCAGGGTGCCGGTCATGTACGTCAGTGAGATGGATACTTCGCCGTTGCGCTCAAAAGTCGAGTTCATGGCACCGACGGTGAAGGACAGGCTGTAGACCGCCAAGGCTTCGTGGCCGGTGGCCACCCACACTGATGCGATCGCGGAGGTCAAACAGACGAAGAGCAGGATCGCTTCGCGCGTGCGGGTGGGGGGTAGGTAACGCTGGCCCAGTTGGCTGATCAGCGCGCCTATCGCCACCCCAATCAGGAAAAGGAGCATGAGACCGCCAGCTTTGGCGGCGACGTCGAGGTGGCCGTCGTTAAGCGCTGCGGTGAGACGCGTTGTGTTGCCGGACATGAATGACAGGAAGAACCCGCCGAGATACATGAAGCCGAGCGCGTCGATGAAGCCCGTGATGGACGACAAGTAAACAGCGAGTAGGTGTTCGCCTGTGCGGTAGCCCTTCATGCGCTCTAGCTATAACACGATGGGTGCGCGGGCGAGGCTGAATTGCGCGCCCACCAACGGCCGAACGGTAACAATTGATCGGTAACTTTTGGTTTTTGTTCGCCTTTATGTCTCGTACGGCCTCCATAAAAGGCAGAGTTACCGTTGAATTGTTACCGTTCGGGCAAACGGGAGGGAAGGCTCGTGCCGGGACAATGGGAGGAGAAGATCATGCCGGAGAAGACTGGGCCGCGGCTCGCGTGCCCGCCCGATGCCGCAACGGTCGCGCGCCTGCTGCGGGATTTCAGCATGGAGTTCGACACTCCTGCACCGGATGAGGAAACGTTGACGCGGCGGTGGGAAGAATTGCTCGGCCGTGACGACGTTGTGGTGCTGCTCGCTGCCGGGGACGCAGGCTTTGCGTATCTCACTTTGCGCCCGACACCGTACTGGGACGGGCCGTTGGCGCAACTGGAGGAGCTGTACGTCGCTCCGGCGCTGCGCGACAAGGGAATTGGAAGTGAGCTCCTCGCGGAAGCAGTTGAGCACTGCCGGCGACGCGGCAGCGAAGAAATGCTCATCAACGTCGACGAAATCGACCATGATGCTCGGCGTTTCTACGAACGCCACGGCTTCAGCAACTACGAGATCGGGCAGAACTACCGGATGCTGTGCTACATCCGAGAGCTGGGGGTTTAAAGCTCCTCAATGCGGCCCTCCCCGAACAGTTTGAGTGCTCCCAAGGGCAAACTTGTGTCGGATGGGTAGGACAATTCCGATTGCGATGCGACAATGCGCACGCGTTTGCCCACGTACGGGTCCCACGTGGAGCTGTCGTCCCGGAACTGATCTACTGAGCCGAGGGCAAGAATGTCGTTGACCTGGGAGTAGGGCTCGGGCCCTGCTTTCGCCGCGGAGACCTCCTGCGGTTCGTCCAACACGAGCACGTAGTAGCGGTTGGACGGCACGTCGCTCGGGTTGGGCGGGGGAGCGCCATTGAGCACCTCGGAGGTGGACTGCTTTTCCACGGTGCCGATGAACTCGTATTCACCCGGCGCGAGTGCGCTGGATTGAGCGCGGTCGTCAGAGTCTGCGTCGGCATCGGCGTCGGTGTCGGCATCGGCGTCGGGGGCGGCTTCCTCGGCGGGTGCGGGTTCGTCAGCGGCGCCGGCATCTTCTGCGTCTTCGGGGCCGAGGACGGTGCCGTCGTTGTACTGGGTGACGGTGACGATCTCCACGTCTTCCGTTTCTGCGGCAGGTTGCGCAGGCTCCTCAGTCTGGGTGCTGCCGCACGCCGCAAGGAGCGAGGATAGGACGATGATCGTGCTGGCGGAACGTACCGCGCGGCACTGGAAAACCATGGCATAAACGTAGCATGTCAGTTACCTGTGAGAGCGGCAGTCACGTGAGAAGCTCGAACGGGGCGGGTTCGCTCTCCACGCCGTTGACCACCACGGAGACAGCTTGGGTGCCGGGGTAATAGGCGCGCGTGCCGGTGACGGCGAAGGAGTGCTTCTTGGTCAAGTCGCGTTCTTCGCCGGGCGCGAGAGTGAACCGCCCGAGCCGGAAAGTCGTGGGGCGGCGGTGGCCGTTCTTCTTCAGGAAGTGCAGGCGGTAGTCGACGAGGATTTCCCGGGCACGGTCCGAGCTGTTGATCACGCGGGCGATGAGCGGTGCTTTCTCGCCGACGGTCATCCGCGCCGGGAAAGAGACGGAGATCAGCTCCACGTCGGTGGTCGCCGCGAATCCCACTGCGGCGAGAGCTTCTGGGTCACCCTGTTTGACCAAGCCGCGCAGGCCCCGTTCCGCCACACGGGCGACGGCGGGAGAGTCGTCGACGGAGAGCCACCGCTTAGCAGCGGCGACGGCGAGTGCCGGGTGGGTGCGGGAGATGTCGTTCAAGTTGTTGGCCACGGAAGTACGCACGTAGGGCGACTCATCAGAAAAGAGACGGTCGAGCACGGGAAGGATAGGGGCAGGATCGTCCAGAAACGGCCGGTGAACGGGGGCCCAGGGGCTGTCTCTTATACACATCTGACGCTGCCGACGATATGCAGTGTGTAGA
>OJLS01000297.1_pt1 | contig 11126 bp, 9 predicted proteins | sample 1597081 | NCBI WGS metagenome assembly OJLS01 (sample SAMEA3904663, study PRJEB24821) | metagenome | biome: Builtin; feature: hospital; material: surface | place: USA | collected 2013-05-22
ATCTACACACTGCATATCGTCGGCAGCGTCAGATGTGTATAAGAGACAGGCATTATCGCGATCAACCCGCTAGAACACGGTCTACTGTTCGAGAGGTTCCTCAACCCGGAGCGCGTCAATCCACCCGATATCGACCTTGACTTCGACGATCGTCAGCGTGACAAGGTCATTGATTACGTCACGCACAAGTACGGGGCTGAGTACACCAGCCAGGTCAACACCTTCGGCAAGATTAAGGCGAAGGCCGCTGTCAAAGACGCTAACCGTATTCTCGGCTATCCCTTCGCCCTCGGCGACAAGATCACCAAGGCAATGCCCCCGGACGTGATGGGCAAGGGCGTTCCACTGGACAAGATCTTCGACTCCTCCCACGAGAGGTATGGCGAAGGCCAGGAGTTCCGTCAGCTGGTGGCAGATAACCCTGACGTAGCCAAGGTTGTTGAGACTGCCAAAGGCCTCGAGGGGCTGATTCGAGGCACCGGCGTGCACGCCTGCGCGTTCATCCTGTCGAGTACCCCACTGCTTGACCTCGTGCCGATGCACAAGCGCGATAAGGATGGCATGATCATTGCCGGCTTCGCGTACCCCCAGCTCGAGGAGATGGGGCTCATGAAGATGGACTTCCTGGGCCTGCGCAACCTCGGCATCATGGATCACTGTCTCAAGATCATCAAGGAGAACCGGGGCGAGGAGGTCGACCTCAACGCCGTCCCCCTCGATGACCAGAACACCTACGACATGCTCTCGCGTGGCGACACGCTCGGCGTCTTCCAGCTCGACGGCACCGCCATGCGCTCCCTGCTGCGTCTCATGGGGCCGACCGGATTCGACGACATCGTCGCCGTACTGGCCCTGTACCGGCCGGGCCCGATGGGTGCCAATGCGCACGTCCTCTATGCCCAGCGCAAGAACGGCCGCGAGCCGATCATCCCCATCCATCCAGAGCTCAAGGAGGACCTCGACGAGATCCTCGCTCCGACGTACCACCTCATCGTGTACCAGGAGCAGATCATGTCGATCGCCCGCAAACTCGCCGGGTACACCTTGGGTGGCGCCGATCTGTTGCGTCGCGCCATGGGCAAGAAGAAGAAGCACATCTTGGAGGAGAACTTCGTCCCCTTCCAGGCAGGCATGCGCAAGAACGGCTACTCCGACGACGCCATCCAGACCCTGTGGGACGTCATGGTCCCGTTCGCCGGATACGCCTTCAACAAGTCCCACGCCGCAGGCTACGGGCTCGTCTCGTACTGGACGGCCTACCTCAAGGCCAACTATCCGGCCGAGTACGGTGCTGCCCTGCTCACCAGTGTGGGGGACGACAAGGACAAGATGGCGCTGTACCTCTCCGACATGCGCGCCCAGCACATCAAGGTGCTGCCACCTGATGTCAACGCGTCCTCCTTGGAGTTCACGGCCGTCGGTGAGGACATCCGATTCGGCCTGGGGGCCATTCGCAATGTCGGGGCCAGTGCCGTCAACGACATCATCGCCACTCGTCAGGAACACGGCCCGGCCAAGGACTTCTTCGAGTTCCTCGACCGAGTGCCGTTGGGGGTGTGCAACAAGCGGCTCATCGAGTCGCTCATCAAGGCGGGGGCCTTCGACTCGATGGGTCACTCCCGGCGCGGTCTCATGGCGGTCTACGAGCAGGCCGTCGACGCTGCCACCGAGCTCAAACGCAACGAGGCCAACGGCCAGGACGACCTGTTCGGCATGGGCGCCACCGACGCACCACCCGAACTGGGTGTCGAGCGGGTGGTGCCTGAGGAGGACTGGGAACGACGCACGAAACTCTCCTTCGAGCGTGAGATGCTCAGCCTCTACGTCTCCGACCATCCGTTGCGCGGGATGGAATCGATCCTCGAGGCGGAGCGGGATGTCCCGCTGGCGCGTCTGGTGTCGGAGGATGGTCCACGGGAGGGCACGGTGACCGTCGTCGGCATGGTGACCCAGATCGTGCGTCGTACCACCAAGAATGGTGACATCTGGGCTTCGGTGACCATCGAGGATCTGGATGCCACCTTCAATGTGGCGTGTTTCCCCAGGGTCTACCAGCGCATCGAACCACTGCTCGCCACCGACGCGATCCTCAAGATCAGGGGGCGGCTGCGTGAACGCGACGAGACCGTCGAGATGTCCGCCTCCGACGTGTGGTTGCTGGACATCCGTGACAACGCCTCCCTGCCAGTGACCGTCCAGATGCACCAGACCCGGTGCACACGTCCCGTGGTTGAGCAGCTGCGCGCGGTGCTGCGCAACCATCCCGGTCCCTCCGAGGTGCATCTGCGCCTGCTGGGGGACGAGTCGGTCACGGCCTTCAAGCTGGCCGACGAGCTCAAGGTGGCCAACGGCCAGCCGCTCATGGCCGATCTCAAGGCCCTGCTCGGCCTGCACTGCATCCCGGGAAGGACATCATGAGCAGTTCCCACGACTCGAAGGACGACCTCACGGCGGCCGCGTCGAATGGCTCAGCAACGCACCGGGACGGCGACCGGCAACCGAGTTCCCGTGAGACGAGGGTCGGTGACAGCCAGGTGGGGTCCGGCGGCGCAGCGGCGGCAGACGAGACGGTGGGCCGAGGTCATGCGTCCGGAACCCTCACCAGCGGAGACGGCGAACCACGGACGACCGAGGAATCCACGAGTGCGGAGCCAACTGGTGCCGGTACCGCCACCACACGTTCCACCGACCCACGGTCCCCGGTGACTGGTGTGCAGGGAAGGCGGGAGCACCACGCCGGGACCGACCGGCAAGAACAGGTGACGGACCCCCGCCCGGGAGTGTGGGCCCGAGTGAGGGACCTTCCAGAGGAACGTCCGGGACGGGCGGTCGTGCTCTGTCTCGCTGCCGCTGTCATCGCGGGCGTCGTCTGCGCGCTCATCTGGCACGCCTGCGTCCACCTTCCCATCTACCAAGTGGACGACAAGGGCTATGCCACGACGTCGGAGCGAGGGCTCACCGCCATCTTCTCCATCGACTCGACCTTCGCCCTGATCGGGATGGTCGTCGGGGTGGGATGCGGTTTCCTCTCGTGGTGGGCCCTGCACCATCGCGGAGTGGTCGTGCTCGTCCCGACGATCGCAACGGCATTGGTGAGTGCAACGGTGTGCTGGGCAGTGGGCACCCTCATGGGCCCGCACGATTTTTCCGACCGGGTGGCTGCAGCCTCACCGGGCGACGAGGTCCCGGTGGATTTCCGACTGCACACATGGACCTCCCTGCTCGTGTGGGTTCTTGGCGCACTGATCGTCACCCTCATCCTCGCAGTGGTCCACACAGTAGGTGATCAACGTTCTGCGAGCACCGGCCAGTCTGACTCACATGAGGTCGAGCAGGGCCATCGGGGCCGGAGCGACGAGGGGAGCGGGCAGCAGGGCAGTGATCGGGATGTCACGCATCCCACCACGTGACGCCGGACCAGCACCACGGCCACGCCCTCGTACACTTGCGTCATGGTGAGAACAATCGACATCTGCGGGAAGGACCTCGAGGACTACCGCACCATCGTTCCCCGTGCCACGTTCGACGTCGAGACGGCGCTGCATGACGTCGTGAGAGTCTGCGATGCGGTTCGGGACCGGGGTGAGGAGGCCCTGAGAGAATTCAGTGAGCGATTCGACCATGTGGTTCCCCCACATCTTCGTGTTCCCACCGACCGGCTCGACCAGGCCCTGGCCGATCTGGACCCACAGCTGAGAGCTGCCTTCGAGGAATCCATTCGTCGCCGCCGTGGCGTGTGCGAGGCCGTCGAGCTGGAGACGAGTTCACACCAGGTGGAGCTCGCTGCCGGTGCCCATGTGCGCCAACGCATCGTTCCGGTGCAACGGGTGGGGCTCTACGTGCCCGGTGGGCTGGCCCCACTGGCCTCCAGCGTCATCATGAACGTCGTGGCCGCCCAGGTGGCCGGTGTCGAGTCGATCGCCGTCTCCTCCCCGCCGCAGGCCGAGTTCGACGGTCTACCGCACCCGAACATCCTCGCCCTGTGTCGTCTGCTCGGGGTCGATGAGGTCTACGCCGTGGGGGGTGCCCAGGCCATCGCCATGTTCGCCCACGGTGTTGCCAGACTGTGCCGTCACGTCGACCTGGTGACCGGACCGGGGAACATCTACGTTGTTGCCGCCAAGCGTCACGTACGGGGAATCGTGGGCATCGATTCGGAGGCTGGCCCCACCGAGATCGCCATTCTTGCCGATGAGACGGCCAATCCCCGGTTCGTCGCCGCCGATCTCATGAGTCAGGCCGAACATGACCCGATGGCTGCCGCCGTCCTCGTCACGACGAGTCCGGAGCTTGCCGACCAGGTGCGTCGCGAGCTTGACCCCATGATCGAGAACACGACGCATCGCGACCGCATCCGTACCTCACTCGGATCACAGCAGTCCGCGATCGTGCTGGTCCGTGACCTGGAGCAGGGAATTGCCGTCGTCGACGACTACGCCGCCGAGCACTTGGAGATTCACACCGCCAATGCAGCGCAGGTGGCCGCCCGTATCCACAATGCCGGGGCCATCTTCGTCGGGGAGTGGTCCCCGGTGTCACTGGGGGACTACTCGGCAGGATCGACTCACGTCCTTCCCACCGGCGGAGCTGCCCGTCACTCCTCGGGGCTCACGGTCCGTTCCTTCATGCGCGCCATGCACGTCGTCGATTACGACGCCGATGGTTTGACGCAGGTCGGCGAGGGCGTCGAGAGATTCGCCCACAGCGAGAACCTGCCCGGTCACGCCAATGCCATCTCCGTACGTCGGGAAGCCAGGAAGGGTGACACCCATGACTGAGCGCGACCTCGGGAAAATCTCGCACGTCAATCCGATCACCCTGGCCGATCTTCCGCTGCGTGACGAGCTCGTCGGCGAGCAGCCCTACGGGGCTCCCACGCTCAAGGTGCCCGTACCGCTCAACGTCAACGAGAATCCGTACCCACCGAGCCCCGCGATACGACGCGAGATGGCCCGGGCCGTGGCCGAGGCGGCCGAGACCCTCAACCGGTATCCGGACCGGGAGGCGCTGGGACTGCGCGAGGACCTGGCCCACTACATCGGTTTCGGGGTCGACTCCACTCAGGTGTGGGCAGCCAATGGTTCCAATGAGGTCATGGTGCAGATCCTGCAGGTCTTCGCCGGACCGGGACGAACGGTTCTGGGTTTCACTCCGACGTATTCGATGTATCCCGAATATGCCCGGAACACCCATTCGCGCTACGTCACTGCCGAGCGGAACAGATGGTTCGGTCTCGACGTCGATGACGCGGTGCAGGCCATCAATGACTCCCATGCCTCCGTGGTGCTCATTGCCACCCCGAACAATCCCACCGGAACCGCGATTCCGGTCTCGGTCATCGACGAGATCTGTGAGCGGACCACGGCCATGATCGTCGTCGACGAGGCTTATCAGGAGTTCTCCGATGCCCCGGACGACTCCGCCATCGCCTTGTTGCCCAAGCATGGCCGTCTCATCGTGGTACGCACTCTCTCCAAGGCCTTCGCCCTGGCCGGTGGGCGAGTGGGGTACGCCGTCGCCGCCCCCGCCGTGGTCGACGCGTTGCGTGTCATACGGCTGCCGTACCACCTCTCGGCACCGACCCAGGCCGTCGCCCGGGTGGCTCTGTCACATGCCCCGCAGATGCTTGACAAGGTGGCGGAACTGCGCATCACCCGAGACGAGACAGCCACCTGGTTGGCTCGTCATGGCCTGGACGTCGTGCCCAGCCAGGCCAATTTCGTGCTCTTCGGTCGATTCGCCGACCGACACAGCGTCTTCACCACACTGCTGGAACGCGGTGTGCTGGTGCGCGAGGTCGGGCCGGAGGGCTACCTGCGCGTCAGTGCCGGTACCCCAGAGCAGATGTCGGAGTTCCGGGCTACGATGATCGAGGTGATCTCCACCTCGTCCCGACTACCCACCGACGCCGATGACGCGCGACACGGCGATCCCGGGCCGAGGGCCACGGACCCTGCGACGACAGATCCCAGCCCTGTCTCAGGAGGCCACGATGACTGAGCGCACCGCACACATCGTCCGTCGCACCAGTGAGTCCGAGGTCGACCTGCATCTCGATCTCGACGGTAGTGGATGCTCGCAGATCGACACCGGGGTGGGGTTCTACGACCACATGCTCACCACGCTTGCCAGACACTCCGGGATGGACCTGCGCGTCACGACCACCGGCGACCTGCAGGTCGACGGCCACCACAGCGTCGAGGACACCGCCATCGCCCTGGGACAGGCCATGTCCCAGGCACTGGGCGACAAGGTCGGCATCACCCGATTCGGTGCAGCCACCATCCCCCTGGACGAGGCCTTGGCACAGTGCGTCGTCGACGTCGCCGGACGCCCCTACGTCTCGTGCACCGGTGAGCCCGAGGCACAGGCCTATGCCCGTATCGGAGGCTCCGGGGTGGCCTATCAGGGGTCGATGACGTATCACGTCGTCACCTCGTTGGCGCTCAATGCCGGGCTGTGCATCCACCTGCGGCTGTTGGCCGGACGCGATCCACACCACATCTGTGAGGCACAGTACAAGGCGCTGGCTCGAGCCCTGCGCGTGGCCCTGGCACCCGATCCGCGCAATGCGGGGCATGTGCCGTCCACGAAGGGAACCCTTGATGCCTGAGCCGATCAAAAAGCCCGGCGACGTGCATGACGAGGGGACTGGTGGCGTCCCGGGTCTTGCCGGTGGTCGACGTGGCCCGCTCGTCGGAGTCATCGACCACGGTTCGGGCAATCTGCACTCCGTGTGCCAGGCGTTGCAGGAGGCCGGGGCGCACCCCAGGCTCGTCTCGGAGACTCGAATGCTCAGTGCTGTCGACGCCGTGGTGCTGCCCGGGGTGGGAGCGCTCGGCACGGCCATGGCCAACCTGCGACGCATCAACGGCGTGCAGCAGGTGCAGGAGCTGGTCCAGCGGGGGAAGCGCCCGGTGCTGGGCATCTGTGTGGGTCATCAGATGTTCTTCGAGCAGGGCACCGAACGAGACGAGACGGTCGATGGGTTGGGGTGCCTGCCCGGCACGGTCGTCCCCATGCCCACTTCGCGTCTGCCACACATGGGGTGGAACACGGTGCATCCCCCAGCTGACACTGCACTGTTCACGGGATTGTCGGGGGAGCGGTTCTACTTCGTCCACTCCTGTGCCGTGGTGACGGCGAGCCCCAAGCCAGCCCATGCCATGACAGGCCGGAACGGCCACCCGGTACGCACCACCACCACGTGTCATGACGGCTGCACTTTCGTCTCGGCCATCGAGTGCGGCCGACTGTGCTCCACCCAGTTCCATCCGGAGAAGTCCGGCCCGGCGGGCATCCAGCTGCTGCGCAACTGGCTGGCGATGGTCTGATCCCCGTTCGGCCACATCCCGACTGCTCCAGGACCTGGGTGGAGCTGAGAGGTTCCCGCTCCCACGCGGCACCCCAACCGTCAGGTGGGGGAACCGTCAGATGGGACGCGGGAACCTCAGGGTGCGGTCACTGCGCCCGGTACGCACTCTCGATCTGCTCGCCGACCTGTCGGTCGATCTTCCTCCAGTACTCGAAGACCCGCGAGAGCACCGGTTCCTCAACCTCGTCGAGCATCCCCACGACGGTGTCGACGAGCCGCTGGCGGGAGGCGTCGTCATAGACGTCCCGCACCAGGGTGTGGGCCTGTCCGAAGTCGTCATCCTCGGCATGCAGGCTGTAGGCGGCGCGCATGAGCTCACCATCGGTCTCCCAACCCGCCTCGTCGACGACATCACCGCTCTGGTAGGCCCGGTCGTAGGAGTTGGGCGCATACACCGGGGCGTCACCGCTGTGCTCGAACTGCATGGCGCCCTCCTTGTCGTAGGAGTTCGTCGGGACGATCGGGGCATTGACCGGCAACTGGTTGTAGTTGGTGCCGATACGGGCGCGCTGGGCGTCGGGGTAGGAGAACACACGCGCCAGCAACATCTTGTCGGGACTGAAACCGATACCGGGAACCACGTTGGACGGGGAGAAGGCGGCCTGCTCGATCTGGGCGTAGTGGTTGGTCGGGTTCTCGTTGAGGGTGAAGCGGCCAACCTCGATACGCGGGTAGTCCTTCTTGGACCACGTCTTGGTGAGGTCGAAGGGGTTGAACCGGTAGGTCTTGGCCTCCTCGTAGGGCATGATCTGCACCTTGAGGGTCCAGCTCGGGCAGTCCCCACGGTCGATGGCCTCGAAGAGGTCGCGACGGTGGAAGTCGGAGTCCTCACCGGCAATCCTGTCGGCGTCCTCGTTCGAGAGGTACTCCACGCCCTGGTCGGAGATGAAGTGGTACTTCACCCAGAACCGTTCCCCGGCCTCATTGACCCACATGTACGTGTGGGAGGAGTAGCCATTCATGTGCCGCCACGTGCGCGGGATGCCACGGTCGCCCATGAGATAGGCCACCTGGTGGGCACTCTCCGGTGACAGGGTCCAGAAATCCCACTGCATGTTCTTGCTGCGCAGTGCGGAATCGGGAAGACGCTTCTGGGAGTGGATGAAGTCGGGGAACTTCATGGGGTCCCTGATGAAGAACACCGGGGTGTTGTTGCCCACCATGTCGTAGTTGCCCTCGTCGGTGTAGAACTTCAGGGCGAAGCCGCGCACGTCCCGCCAGGTGTCGGGGGCACCCAGCTCACCGGCAACGGCGGAGAATCGGGCCAAGACCCGGCAGGTGGCCCCAGGTTGCAGGAAGGATGCCTTGGTGTACTTGCTCACGTCTCCGGTGACGGTGAACTCACCGAAGGCCCCCGATCCCTTGGCGTGTGGGCTGCGTTCCGGAATGCGCTCCCGGTCGAAACGGGCGAGCTTCTGCACCAGGGCAACGTCGTGGAGCATGAGCGGACCGTCCGCGCCGACGGACAGGGACTTCTCGTCAGAGGGTCGCGTCTCACCGGATTCGGTGGTGGAGGGAATCTTGGGATCAAATGTCATGATGGATTTCTCCCGTCGCTGGGGCGAGGCATCGCTGCGCATACTCGCTGTGGTGATGTACCTCCACCGTAGATGTGGCAGGGGGCATGTCAAGCAGATGGGCGCAAAGACACCAGCTGGTACTGTCGGGCGTGTGGAAGAACTCATCCTGCTGCCCGCCATCGACGTCAAGGACGGTCGCGCCGTGCAGCTGCGACAGGGGGTGGACGGCTCCGAGCGCGTCTTCGGCGACCCGGTGGAGATCGCCACCGCATGGCAGCGTGCTGGTGCGCAATGGCTCCACGTCGTCGACCTGGATGCCGCCTTCGGTCATGGGGCCAACACCGAGATCATTCGTCGCATCACCGGTGATCTCGACATCGACGTCGAGGTCTCGGGTGGTATTCGCAGCACCGAGTCCCTCACTGCGGCCCTGGACGCCGGCGCGAGCCGGGTCAACATCGGCACCGCTGCCCTGGAGCAGCCCGAGTGGTGCGCCGAGATGATCCACCGGTTCGACGACCAGGTGGCCATCGGCCTGGACGTGCGCGACGGGGTGCTGGAGTCCCACGGCTGGACGCAGTCCGGTGGGGACCTGCTGGACGTCGTGAGCCGATTCGAGCAGGCCGGCTGTCGACGCTACGTCGTCACCGACGTCACCAGTGATGGAATGCTCACCGGCCCCAGCTACGAACTGCTCGGCCAGGTCTGCGCCCGCACCCAGGGCAGGATCATTGCCTCGGGCGGAATCTCCACCCTGGAGGATCTGCGCCGGCTGCGTGGACTCGTCCCCATCGGGGTGGAGGGGGCCATCGTCGGCACCGCCCTGTACGTGGGCAATTTCACCGTGGCCGATGCCCTGGACGTCTGCCAGGGGTCCGTACCAGCCGACGCATCGCCGCAACCACACGACTGAGCGAGCAGACACCGCAGGGCATCGGATACTCACTATTTCCGGCAGGCCTCGGACGTGTAATATGGAACACCGTCTGCGTAACAGCCAGCACATCACTGACGGCTGTCTTCACCATCACACTGAGCCGAGGAAGCGAGGAACTGCCTACATGAGCGGTCACTCCAAGTGGGCCACCACCAAACACAAGAAGGCGGCGATTGACGCCAAGCGCGGCAAGCTGTTCGCCAAGCTCATCAAGAACATCGAGGTTGCCGCCCGCACCGGTGGCGGGGACCCCTCGGGCAACCCAACCCTCTACGACGCCATCCAGAAGGCGAAGAAGAACTCGGTGCCCAACGACAACATCGATCGCGCCGTCAAGCGCGGTTCAGGTGAGGGTGCCGACGCCGTCAACTACGAGACGATCATGTACGAGGCCTATGCCCCCGGCAGCGTCGCCATGCTCATCGAGTGCCTCACCGACAACCGCAACCGGGCCGTGTCGGACGTGCGCGTCGCCGTGACCCGCAATGGCGCCACCATGGCGGACGGCGGTTCGGTGCAGCGTCTCTTCGAGCGCAAGGGCGTCGTCACCGTCTCCAAGACCTTCGAGGTCACCGAGGGACGCAAGACCACCACCCACGAGGTGGACGAGGATCAGCTCATGGAGGCCACCCTCGAGGCCGAGCCCGAGGACATCGTCGATCTGGGTGAGGCCTTCGAGATCATCTGTGACCCCAACGCCATCGTCGACGTCCGCAAGGCCATCCAGGCTGCCGACATCGACTACGACTCCGCCGAGGTGGAGTTCCGTGCCGGCTTCGCCCAGCCCGTCGAGCTGGAGGATGCCCGCAAGATCGCCAAGATCACCGAGCTGCTCGAGGATCTCGACGACGTGCAGAACGTCTACACCAATGCAGACATCACCCCGGAGCTCGCCGCCGCCCTCGAGGAGGACGAGGACTGAACGCCGACATCTCACGCCGACCCGGGTCCCGCCTCACCGTCATGGGGGTGGACCCGGGTCTGACGCGTTGTGGTGTCGGAATCGTACGCGGGGGAGTCGGAACCCCACTGGAGCTGCTCGGGGTGGGGGTGATACGCACCCCGTCCGATCTGGATCATGGTGCCCGTCTGCTACGCATCCACGACGGCCTGGAGGAGTGGTTCGACGCCCACCACCCCGATGCCATGGCGGTGGAACGCGTCTTCGCCCAGCACAACCGCAGCACCGTGACAGGTACGGCGCAGGCAATGGGACTCACCCAGATGATCGGTGCTCGTCACGGGCTGTCTCTTATACACATCTCCGAGCCCACGAGACGGACTCCTATCTCGT
>OJLS01000300.1_pt1 | contig 11113 bp, 8 predicted proteins | sample 1597081 | NCBI WGS metagenome assembly OJLS01 (sample SAMEA3904663, study PRJEB24821) | metagenome | biome: Builtin; feature: hospital; material: surface | place: USA | collected 2013-05-22
ATGCACGAGGAAAACTTACGTCCTCACTACGCTCGAACCCTCAAAGCATGGTGCAGCAATTTGGAAGAGAATTGGGATGCTGCCTGCGACGAAGTAAGTGAAGCGACCGCAAAGCTGTATGGGGTTTATATGGCCGGGTCTGCATGGGGATTCGACCACAATATTGTGCAGCTGCACCAAGCCTTGGGCGTGAAACCTCTTCATGACGGCACGATGGCAGTTCCCGAGCGTCAATGGTGGGAAAGCTAGCGGGCAGCGGGCCCACGGTGACCACAGCCGAAACGTACTCATGCCACTGAGCTTCGTAACCGTGGGCATGCCGTTGCTACTCTTGCTGTCATGACTGAATCCCCTACCGTAGCGGGCTCACGTGCCACCGATACGTCATTCGACGTCATTAATTCCGCGGGGAAAGCACGTGCCGGAGTAATCCATACTCCTCACGGCGATATTCCCACGCCAGCTTTTATTCCTGTGGCAACAAAAGCAACGGTAAAAATGCTCACTCCAGAGCAAATCAGAGCAACCGGCGCTCAAGCGATCCTCTCTAACGCGTACCATCTTTATCTTCAGCCAGGGCCGGAGCTGATTGATGAGGCCGGTGGCGTCGCCAAGTTTGAGAATTGGCATGGCCCGACATACACGGATTCTGGCGGATTTCAGGTGATGAGCTTGGGCGTCGGGTTTAAAAAGGTGTTAGCCATGGACACCAAGGATATTAAGCCCGAGGATGTGAAAGCCCGGCATAAAGAGCGTTACGCTCATGTTGATGATGATGGAGTTAATTTCCGCAGCGTTATTAATGGGTCCAAGCATCGCTTTACACCCGAAAAATCGATGCAAATCCAACATGGTTTAGGCGCCGACATTATGTTCGCGTTTGATGAGCTGACAACGCTCGTGGATCCGCGCGAATATCAAGAGGAGTCGGTGGAGCGAACCCGACGGTGGGCTCAGCGCTGCCTCGAGGAACATAATCGGCTGACGGAGGCCCGCGTCGGTAAGCCACTTCAATCTTTGTGGGGTGTGGTTCAGGGCGCTCAATATGAAGATTTACGATGCCACGCTGCGCAATCATTGGTCGATATGTCGGATCAGTTCGAGGCTGAGGGGCGTCGTGGATTCGGGGGCTTCGGAATAGGTGGCGCTCTGGAGAAAAGTGCGTTGGGAACTATCGTCGGATGGGTCACTGACGTGTTGCCGGAGAATAAACCACGCCACTTGTTGGGAATTAGTGAGCCTGATGATTTATTCACCGCTATAGAGGCCGGGGCCGATACTTTTGATTGCGTGTCTCCAACCCGGCTGGGCCGGCGTGGTGGCGTATATACGTTAGACGGCCGGTTGAGTTTGAAGACAGCACGGTTTACTCGAGATTTCCGTCCTATCGATGATGAAATAGAGGGATATGTGAGCCAGTATTCCCGCGCCTATATTCACCATTTGCTCAAAGCTAAAGAGTTTTTAGCGGGAACTCTGTGCAGTATTCATAACATTCAATTCATTGTGTCACTGGTGCATAATGCGCGGCAGGCTCTTATCGAGGGCCGTTTCCACGAATATCGTGATGAATTTCTCGGTCGATATTATGCGAATGGTGGGCGTGCACCGGAGTGGAAATAGCGAATACATAGTGGATATAGCACGGGAACACATGCAAGCACCGGTGACGGCTTCACCATCTGAGGGACACCCAACACTCGCGGAGCCCTCAGCACCTGGAGCGGGGCGTTTCGCCCCTAGTCCTTCTGGGGATTTCCACCTCGGCAACCTGCGTACATACACCCTGGCCTGGCTTTGTGCACGCTCAACGAGCCGGCGCATGCTCTATCGTATCGAGGATATCGACCAGCAACGCTCCCACGACACTGCCGCACTCGACCAAATGGAGGATCTCGCCTCATTCGGCATGGATTGGGACGGCGAGCCCATCAAACAATCGGATCGCTTTCCTCTGTACGACGATGCCCTCCACTGGCTAGCCGAACGCGGCTGGGTCTACGAATGCTATTGCTCGAGGAAAGACATACGGGAAGCGTCGCGCGCACCGCATGTGGCACCCGGGATGTACCCCGGGACGTGCAGAAACCTTACCGACGAAGAACGCCATGAGCAGCGCACCAAACTTGCTGAACAAGGGCGTAAACCTGCAATTCGCTTTAATACTCACGCGGCATACGAGGCTGTCGCGGATGACGACCAGGTCGTGAACGGTGGTCCCACCACCACCCCAGGGCTCTGGACTATTCACGAAGATTTCGCCATGCACGATCACCATCTCGATTCCGCGCCATCTAGTATTTTCACCGGTTATTCAGGGCCGGTCGATGACATTGTTCTTCACCGCGGAGACGACAATTGGGCGTACAACCTGGCCGCCGTAGTTGATGACCTCACTATGGGCATTGATCAGATCACACGCGGCGATGATCTTCTATCGTCCGGGCCCGCCCAAAATTTTCTGGCCACAGTTTTGCACCCGTGGGCTACTGATACCAGCACTCCACCGGCTGTTCATCCCACGTGCTGGCAGTACAACCACGTCTCCCTCGTCGTCACTAAGCAACAGATGAAAGGCCACGAAAACGCCGATCACCAGCTCAAACGCTTAGCTAAGCGCGACGGGGGAGTCACGATACGTGAACTTGGCCACGATACGGCATGGGCGTGGGTGGCGCATTCCCTCGGCCATCCGGAGTGCGCGTCGGCACCCGAACTTCTGCAGGCCATCGACCTCAATGCTATGTCACGTGACCCCGTCGTCTGGACTCCTCAGCAATAAGGTTCGCCTACTACCGCGCCGGTATAGAACGCAGCAACAGCGGGGGTAACCGTCGTGACGTTATGACCGTCGTTCACGTGCATGATTTACCGCTCACTCCGTCGAATGAGCCAATGTCGGGGGTGAAAACGCGGGCGAAACCCCAGCCATGCGTGGGTTATGTCCGGTTCATGAGTACGGTTAGGTGTGATCCGCGGCTCCTATGCGACATTAAGTGAGCCGAACCACACATCGACAAGGAACGACTATGGACCTTTCAGCGCCTCTCCATATTGTCGTCATGGGGGTTAGTGGCAGTGGGAAAACGTCTGTTGCCCAGCATCTCCATGATTCGACCGGCTTTCCCTACGCGGAGGCCGATGATTTTCACCCACAATCAAAAATCCAGAAGATGGAATCCGGGATCCCGCTCACCGACGACGACCGCTGGCCGTGGCTGCGGGCCCTACGGGATTGGATGTCTGAGCACGGCGACGCCGGCGAGTCAACCGTCGTGACCTGCTCTGCCCTGAAACGCGCCTACCGTGATCTGCTCAGCGAAGCCCACGGCAATGTGCTCTTTGTGCACCTCGATGGTCCCATGGAACTCATTGCAAACCGGATGGAGTTACGGTCGGGCCACTTTATGCCCCGATCACTGTTGCCATCGCAGTTCGACACGCTGGAAACGCTGGAGGGTGACGAGAACGGAATCACCCTCGATATTTCCCAAACGATTGAGGAATTGGATAAACAGGTGCTGGCCATTGCTCAGCGACGTGCCGACTGCGGAGGTCACGAATGATGCTCACCCCGCTTGCGGCTGACTCCACCGTCACTGTGCACGCCTCCCACGGGCAACTCATCATGGCAGCCTGCGTGAGCATCGCGCTCATTATTGTGCTCATCACGTGGCTAAAGCTGCACCCATTCTTGTCGCTACTGGTCGGCTCCGGGGCGCTGGCGCTTCTGGCTGGCATCAACACTGACCGATACCTTCACCGCTTTTTCATCAGGAATGGGATCGACGGTCGGCGGCGTCGGGGTTCTGATCGCGCTCGGTGCCATTATTGGCGCGCTACTGGTTGAGACCGGCGCGGCAGATGAAATCGTTGACACATTCCTCGAGCACACATCTGAGCACCGCCTCCCCTGGGTGATGGCGACGCTGGCCTTTTTGATTGGTATTCCACTGTTCTTCGAGGTCGGCCTGGTCCTCCTCATCCCGGTGGTGATGCTGGTGGCACGGCGTGTTCACGCGCCGGTGGTGTTGCTGGGTATTCCCGCGCTCGCCGGGTTATCGGCCTTGCACGGTTTGATCCCGCCGCACCCTGGTCCCCTTATTGCCATCGATTCCCTATCCGCCAACCTTGGGCTCACCTTAGGCCTGGGGCTGATCGTCGCCATCCCGACGGTCATTATTTCTGGGCCGATTTCGGCGCGGTTCATGGCGAAATGGGTGCCCGTGCCGGCGCCGGACACGTTCGATACGGATAAAAACATTCCGCGCGAATCCCGCCCCTCATTTGGCGTCGGCGTCTCCGTTATTCTGCTTCCCGTTGTGTTGATGCTGGCCAGGACCGTCGAGGAAACAGTCGGTATTGACAAAGGGAGCGCCTTCGGCAGTGCACTCGACTTTGTCGGTGAACCACTGGTTGCTCTCCTCATTACGACGTTTTACGCAATGATCATGCTGGGCCTGCGCACCGGACATTCGCTGAAGGAAACATCCGACGTCGCAGGTGGCTCCTTTGGTCCTATCGCGGGGATTCTCCTCATTGTGGGGGCCGGTGGCGGCTTCAAAGAAACACTGGTCGAAACGGGTGTGGCCACGGTCATTGGCGATTGGATACACGATGTGGGGCTCTCCCCTATACTGGCCGGGTGGCTCGTCGCCGTAGCGATTCGGTTAGCTACCGGTTCCGCGACCGTGTCGACGATTACCACCGCCGGAATCATGGCTCCCGCGGCAGCCAACTTGACTGACACGCACACGGCCCTGCTCGTGCTGGCCATTGGCGTCGGCTCGGTGTTCCTCTCACACGTCAACGACGCCGGGTTCTGGCTGGTCAAAGAGTACTTCGGGATGACCGTCGGGCAGACGTTCAAAACCTGGTCGCTTATGGAGACGATTCTGTCCGTGACGGGGTTGGTCTCGATTATGCTGCTCAGCCTTGTTATTTGACGTTATATAACCTCGGCGGGGTTACGAGTTTTCGCCCGCGTTACCCGTTCTCGCTGGGGTCGTTCTCCTCGGTGTGTGAACCTCGATGGTCGACGTACCAATCCGTCAGGGAAGGATCATCGCTCCGAAATTCGGCGCCCGCACCCTGCTCTGAGGGAACACGCGAGATGCCGAACACGAAATCATCCCCATACATGTCGATACCGCGATGCACACCACGCGAAATCGCTTCCCGGGCATAGGCTCGTCGAATCATATACGGATCCTGTCGTAAGTCCTTCGCCCACGCAATCATGATCCCAATGACAATGAACACGAATGGGAACGCGCTGGTCACCATGATCGATTGCAACCCCGACAACGCATCTTGGCCACCGGCCAGTAACAGGAAGATCGCGATGAGCCCAAGGGTAACGCCCCACATGATCGTTATCGGAGTGGACGGCAAGGCACGCCCCGACTGAGACATGGAGCCCACCACGTTGGTGGCCGAATCAGCAGCCGTCGTAAAGAAGATCACGACCGCAATAAGAACAACAGTCGAAGTTATGGGCGTCAAAGGAAGATTATCCAGCAGATCAAACATGACATTTTCGCCCGAGCCTTGAACCCCAAGACCAGGGCCTTTCATATTCATCCACATCGCGGTGCCACCATAAATCGTATACCACGCAGTGGAAATCAGCGCGGGAACAAAAATCACCACAGTGGTGAATTGACGCAGCGTTCGCCCTTTCGAAATCTTCGCAATAAACATTCCGACGAACGGCGACCACGACACCCACCATGCCCAATACATCGTGGTCCACGATGTCAAGAATTCTTTTTCGGCATCGCCTTGGCTCGGCGAAATGGACATCATTGCCATGAAGTTTTGGAAAAGCGCGTAAATAGAGGTGGGGAAGAGATCCAAAATGAACAAGGTGGGGCCGGTAATTGATGCGAAGGCAGCTAATGCCACCACGATGATCATGTTCGCGTTCGATAGCATACGGATTCCGCGTTTAATTCCACTCACTGCGGAGAAAATAAACACCACGGTAAGAAGAACCATCGCTCCGATCAGGAAAGCGTTTCCGTGAATTTCTTTTCCTGTTAAAAGCGACGTTCCCGTGCAGATTTGTAGGGCGCCGATCCCGAGGGAAATCGCAGTTCCAAAGAGAGTGACAAGAACGGCGAAGATATCAATAATTCTGCCCAGAATTTTGTGGGTCCCGTCAGGGAACACAGGCTCAAAAATGGAGGAAATGAGTGGGAGGCGGCCGCGTCGGTACGACGAGTAGGCGATGGCACCGCCGACGAAGGCGTAAATCGCCCACGCCAAACTGGCCTGGTGCAGGATTGTCGTGGACATCGACGGCAACACCGCGGCCATCGTGCCAGCCTTGGCGTCGGTAGCCGGGGTCGGGTCGAGCAAATGCGTCAGCGGTTCCAGGGGCCCGTAGAAAATCAAGCCGATGCCGAGGCCTGCCGCAAATACCATCGCGATCCACGACCCTGTGGAATAATCCGGGCGGGAATCGTCGGCACCCAATTTAATATTCCCGGTGGGGCCATAACCCACGATCAGCATAAAAAGAAGGACCCCAATCATGAGCCCACCCAACAACCATGCGAAGTGAGTGGTGATCCATTCTTGCATGTCAGTGCCGACTACGCTGATGCTCCCCGGCGCGACGGCCGCCCATAGGACCACCGCCACGGCCACGGTGAGCGCAACAACAAACACGGTTTTGTTGGTGGGGAATTTCCGGTCTGTGTCTTCGACGCTGAGGCCGGGGATGAGTCCTGGGTGTAGCCGAGGTTCTGGATTGACGGCTCGTTTCAGCGCCTGGCCGACCTGTTGTGGTGTTCCACGGCGTGGATGCGGTGCCCCTGCAGAGTGCTGGCGGGGTGAGGAACCGGATTGATCCGGCGAGGAGCTATGAGATGAGGCTGGCACAGTGTGAGCCCTTCGTAGTTCGATGGAGGCGTACCCCTCCCTTGGCATCTATTAACGGTATAGGTAACGGCGTCTTAAGTCAGTTTTCTGGGCGATATGTATTTCGACTTCCTGTATATAAGTCGGCTTTGAGGCGGAGATGTATAGCGAGCGAGCTTATACATAACGAGCGAATCGAAATCGAATCGAATAGCCATCTCGGTCGAGCCTGCCGGAGTTTCTAAAAGTAGAGTCGTTCTCATGAGTACAGATGGAAAAAGGGAGCCGTCGTTAGGGGGAACGGCCGCCGTTAACGGAAGTCCCGTTAACAGGAGTAGCGCCGTTGACGGGAAGAATCCCACGGCGTCGGGATCAACGATCCTGGCAATTACTGCATGTCCGACGGGTATTGCGCACACATATATGGCCGCGGAGAAACTCGAGGCAGCAGCCAAGGAGGCCGGCGCAACGATCAAGGTGGAGACTCACGGCTCGATAGGCGTGGATAATGCTTTTTCTCATGCAGATATTGCGTCGGCGGATGCCGTGATTATTGCGGCGGATGTTGCGATCGACAAAGACCGGTTTGTCAATAAACGGCTGGTCACTACGGGCGTTGATGCGGCAATCAGCCATCCTGATGATCTTCTTCGGCGCGCGGTGGCCGCTCCACGGTGGGGGCAACACGGCAACGGAAGCACCCGTCACGACGGTGACCGTGGCGCGGGCAGCGGTGGTCGTAAACCTTCCGGGAGCAGCCTCTCCCCCGACGCCACCGATGGAGCGTCGATGGGCGGATCGATGAGCGGTGAATCATTGAACCCTGCGACGGTGATCTATCGGGCTTTGATGGCTGGCGTGTCCCGCATGATCCCCTTCGTGGTGACGGGCGGGTTGCTCATTGCCGTGGCATTGTCCCTGGGCGGTCACCCAACATCGGAAGGAATGCAAATACCAAAGGACAGCTTTTGGTACGACATTAATCAGCTGGGAACACTGGCATTCAGTCTGATGGTGCCGGTGCTATCGGCCTATATCGCGGAGGGCATTGCTGACCGGTCCGCGTTAGCGCCCGGTTTTATTACCGGCATGGTGGCCGTGACTGGTTCGCTGTATGGTTCCGAGGCGGGCACCGGATTTATCGGTGGCATTGTCACGGGTATTTTGTCTGGCTACGTAGCTTTGGCTATCCGAAAGATTCCCGTTAATAAGTATGTGGCCCCTATTTGGCCGATTATTATCATTCCGATTGTGACCACACTCATTGTTGGTCTACTTGTTATTTATGTCATTGGCGCACCGATTGCATCTCTTTTCGACGCCCTGACACACTGGCTAGCCAGCATGAATGGAACATCTTCTGTGCTGCTGGGTGCCGTATTGGGCGCAATGATTGCTTTTGATATGGGTGGCCCGTTTAATAAAACGGCGTTTCTTTTCGGTGGTGGTTTAATTGCTGCCGGAAATGCTGCACCTATGGGGATGAACGCCGCAGCTATTGCAGTCCCACCGCTTGCTATGGGCATTATTACTTTTATTCGCCGTCAATGGTTTACTAAGCCTGAAAAAGATGCTGGCATAGCTGCCCTCATCATGGGATGTTTTGGTATTACGGAGGGAGCTATTCCTTTTGCAGCGGCTCGTCCATTTCAGGTTATTCCGGCCAATGCTATTGGTGGGGGCGTGGCCGGAGCGCTCGCTGGTTTATGGGGTGTGAAAGATAACGTCATGCACGGCGGGCCGATTGTCGCCGTACTGGGAGCTATCGACGGGGTTATGTGGTTCTTCATCGCCGTGCTCGCTGGTATCGCGACAACGGTTGCCGTCATGATGGGGCTAACACGCATAAGTATGTCCCGGAGTAAGGATTCGCCGGCGACCGTGCCTAATTCGGGTGCTACTGGTGGTGGTGCTGATTCTTCTATTCCGCTCAGCATTGGCCCGGTCCCCAGTGCTCAAACCGCCGGTGCTGCTCTTGCTGCGCCTGGTGATGCTGCAGCTCCCAGCTCTCAGCCCGCTGAGGTGTCAGATGCTCCTCATCTTATCGACGAAACACTAGTCGTCCTAGACGATAACGCCCCCTCCGGAGACCGAGAAGATGTCATTCGCGGTTTGGTCCGCCACGCCGTGTCGGCCGGACGAATTACTGATGGTGAAGCAGTGATCCAAGCAGCGCTGGCTCGCGAAGAGCAATCGACGACGGCGGTGGGGAATGAGGTGGCAATTCCTCATGCCCGGGTAGCTGGCGTCGCGACACCGACGGTGTTGTTCGCCAGGATTCCCGGGGACGGCGTCAACTGGAACAGTCCGGATAACACGACCGTGCGTTTTGTGTTCCTCATTGCCGTTCCTGAAGGGGCAAATGAGAAACACATGAAGATTCTTGCCCAGCTTGCGCGTGCTCTGATGAGGAATAATTTCCGGACGCGCCTCCGCGACGCGACAACGCGCGCTGACATTGTCGACGCTGTTCGGGAGGCCGTGGGAAACCGATAAACACCTATAGCCAGTGGGGACGGATCCGGCTTAAACAGCCGATGTGAGCGTTGCCACGGCCCCTGGGGCCGGTACCGCCACATCCTTCACTGGTGGATTAATAATATGGAATTCACTCGGTGTGACCCGTGCAAATATTTGGTGCGGGTCTTCGCCCTTGAGATATGTGTCCAAAAAACTCTTCAGTTCGGGGTCGTGTTCTGCAGCTTGTTTTGTTTCCTGCGGAACACGTATTGCTGCCACGTAATTTCGTGGGATCCCTTCGACCAATCCGGCAGGCCTGCTCCCGAATTCTCCTTCACCTGGTAGCACACGCTGCGATAATGGCGTACCCAGGCGACCATCGACGGTCTCTAGGAGCAGCAGATACTTTTTACCATTAAACATCACGGTGATGTCGTGCTTCTCACTTGCGTAGGCAAAGTGTTCGATGCTTAATGACGCATTGTCGGTTAGTTTTCCCTCGTAACCAAAGGGAGATTCATCCGCCAACGTATCTTTGCTTCGATCAGCGGAGGAATTATCGAGTTTCTTCCCCTCTATGGGTAAGTGAGTTGCAGTGAAGATCCAGCTTTTATCGTCAAGAGCCTTATGCCAATAACCCGATTCACCATCGGAATTCGTGCCCTCTACTCTGAGTTCGCGGTTCGTGGAGCCAGGTGCCGTCGTGTGAATAGAAATCCTGCTCGTGATTGTGCCAGGAATTTTTGGCTAGTGAGTCCACCCTTGCCCTTCAATCGCTATCGGGGCTGTGTTGTTATCCAATCGCTGTTGGAGGGCATTAGTTGCCGACGGGCGCTCATCAGGATTACTAGGGTCGTGCCATTGGTAGCGGAATTGAGAGGGATCCGCACCGCGAACGTCATAATCGGACAATTTCGTATACATATCACCATATTTATTGGTAATAAAAATGACCGATCCTGATGCTGACACAGATTCGGCCTGGAAACGCGAGTTAAACGGTGTACCGATTTCGTAGGAGTAATCACGCGCAAGCCACGGATCAAGGCTGTAAAGATGCGACCCGTCTTGGCCGAGTGCGACTACTTGGGTGACTTTTGCGTACGAGATCGGCTGTTCTTTACCGTCAGGTGTGGAATATGTTTTATCCACATTGTTATCAATAAGACTAAAAGACCATTTCCCTTCCTCAGTGGTGGGTGATTGCAAGCCTTTGCCCAACCACACGGGCCCTCCCCATGCCCTAATCCAACCCCATCGTGTCGGGCTCGAGAGCAGATTGCTCAACGTGTACATCCAGCCATCTTTATCCAGCGCGATGAGTGAATCACCGTTGATGGACATGCTGACGATGTTTCCATCTTAACAATCGGGAGTCGGAAGGTGCCGCCACTGCTCTTCTCCTCGATGACGGACGACCAATGATCCCTCATGGAGAGCGACATCAATTTTTTTGTTGAAGCCTTGATGATTATCGCGTAAATCGACACGTTCCGGCAGATTCTTATCATTGACGACGGGTAAGGAATTATAACCATCGTCACCGAAATCAGGGGCAAGCAGCCCTAAAGGAAATTGCCCATTTCCTTTACTGATATCACCGAGATAAGGGACGCACATCGCGTTCGGGTGTGGAGAAACTGGAATATCAGGTTGCGGAGAATCACCAGGCGCACCATTGGCGACGGCGACGCTTGCCAGCGGAACAGAAAGCGCAACAATAGCTGCGGACATTAAACGTGAACGCGGCGACTTACGTTCATGCCGCGATTTATGGTCGTGTGGG
>OJLS01000302.1_pt1 | contig 11005 bp, 25 predicted proteins | sample 1597081 | NCBI WGS metagenome assembly OJLS01 (sample SAMEA3904663, study PRJEB24821) | metagenome | biome: Builtin; feature: hospital; material: surface | place: USA | collected 2013-05-22
CTGCGGTGTCGATGTGGATGATGCTCACCGGCTCTGTCTGCCCCTGCCGGTGGAGCCTGGCGTTCGCCTGCTCGTAGAGTTCCAGTGACCATGGTGTGGTGAACCAGACCATGATGTGCCCGCCGGATTGGAGGTTGAGTCCGTGGCCGGCTGATGCGGGGTGAATGAGCCCCACCTGCACTTTACCTGCGTTCCAATCTTCGAAGTCCTGCTTGGTGTCTAAGACGCGCGCGCCGGGGATGGTGGCGAGAATGCGCTCTTTGTCGTGCCGGAACTCGTAGGCCACCAGGATGGTGTTGCCGTCGGCCTGGTCGACAAGCTCGGTAAGGACCTGCAGTTTCTGGTCGTGGACCTCGGTGTAGGTCGAGTTGTCGTCACTGTCATAGATGGCACCGGCAGCAAGCTGTCTTAGCTTGTTCGATAGCACTGCCGCATTCGAAGCGTCAATGACTTGTCCTTCGAGCTCCACGACCAGGTCGCGCTTGAGGGAGTCGGCGACCTTCTGTTCTTTCGGGGTGAGGGTTACTTCGATGTGTTGGTAGGTGACGTCGGGCAGTTCGAGGTAGTCGGTGGTTCGCATAGACACGGTGATATCGCGGACTTGGTCGTAGATTGCTTGGTCCGCGCCGGGTTTGAGTCCCCAGCTATAGACCTGGTGTCCGTTGGTTTTCTCCGGGAAGAAGTACGTGTGGCGGAACATGGTGATGTTCTTCCCGAGTCGTTGCCCCTGATCGATGAGCCTGTACGGGGCCCATAGGTCCATGAGGCTGTTGGGAGCTGGGGTGCCAGTTAGTCCGATGATTCGGTTGATCTGGGGGCGGATCTGCCGAAGTGCTTTGAACCGTTGCGAGGTGTGGCTTTTGAAGCTGGATAGTTCGTCGATGATGACCATGTCGAAGGGCCACTGGGTGCTGTAGTTGTCGACTAGCCATTTGGTGTTTTCTCGTCCGATGGTGACGAGTTTGGCGTCGGATTGGATGGCGTCGTGTCGTTGTTTCGGTGTGCCGACGGCTACGGAGTGGGTGATGTGTTGGAGGTGGTCCCACTTTTCGATTTCGGCGGGCCACGTGTCGCGGGCGACTCTCACGGGTGCGATGACGAGTGCCCGGTTGATTTCCTCCCTGGCCAGTAGGTTGTTTACGGCTGTAAGGGTGGAGATTGTTTTTCCGAGTCCCATTCCGAGGAGGATGGCTGCTTCGGGGTGGGTTTCGATGAAGTGGGTTGTGTAGTTCTGGTATTCATGCGGTTTGTATTGCATTGATTATGTCCTGGATGTTGTTGGGATTGTCGAGTGTGTGGCTGGCCGCTCCGAGTTGTTGGAGTTGTTGGTGTCGGTGTTGTTGGAGTGGTCGTGGTTTAGCTCCTGGCCGTTTGAGTTCAACGAATCCGATGTGTCCTCCGGGGAGGATGATTATTCGGTCTGGGACTCCTGCTGTGCCTGGGGAGGTGAATTTCCAGCAGAGTCCTCCGTGTTGTTCGACTGCTGTTTTGAGTTGTTGTTCGAGTTGTTTTTCGAGCATGGCTTTTACCCTCGTTTGGGGGTGATTTTTGGTCGGGCGTGATAGGCTGCCTAGCGTCACCGCAAGTGAGCGCGTCGGCAGACCTTTTCACCCCGAGTTTCACCGGGGTCTTTTTTATGCCTGACCTGCGGGAATAATGTTTTTTAGGGCGGGCACTAATTAGTGCCTGGCGGGCACTAACTGGGCACTATGGCTCGTTTTATGGTGCCTGAGCTGGGAAAATGTTAGTGCCCGGTAGTGGGCACTATTTAGTGCCTGTTGAGGCGTTTCACATCCAGGCTCGTTGGGGCCGGGGTGTAGGTTTTTCGTTCGTCTCCGAGGGCGAGGAAGGTGCCGTTTGCGACGAGTTGGTCGACGAGTCGCTCGGCTTCATTTCCGCCGGGATTCGATGAATAGGTGTTGGCCGGGTTTGCTGCTTGGTCTTTCCACCATCGTTTGGAGCGTGGCGCTTCGCCGCCGAATTGGAGCCAGGTGACAATCATCCATTCCATCGGGTTTGTCGGCTCTGGGTAGGCGTAGAAGTGCTCAGCGCTGTCGGTCTCAGACAGTGTGAGGGTCCCGTTGTCGTATTCGAGTTCTCGGCGGGCGAAGTCCACCTCGCGACCGAACGCTTCAAATGACCGCGTGCTTTTCGGGTCCTCCGGGTCCGCACGAGTCAATTTCCACAGAACATCTGGCCAGTCCATGATCCTCGAATCCCCCCTTGACCGCTGCGAGGTATGCCCCATGTGGTGAACCACAAGCGACGAAGGGATCCCTGCTTCATGGAGAAGATCACCGTAGGCGTTGAGGAAGATGCCGGCGTCGTGGTTCTCGTCCAGGCCGCAGGCGTCCATCGCCGGCCGTAAACAATCAAGGATCAGATAGTCCGTCCCCGCCAAGTTCGCCGCCCATGCGGCACGCACATCAGGGTCCACAATGTTGAACGTCGACAACCTGCCCCGCAGCGTCACCACCCGCAACCGGCCGGGATTGGTCAGGCCAACGTTACGCAGCCACCGGCGCAGCATCCGCTCATCCAACTCATCATCAATCAGGGTGACCGTCCCCTCGAACGAGTTAAGTACCTCCCCGAGGAACGTCAGCTTGTCGACGAGCGCTTTAACCAGGTTGGTGACCATTGTGGTTTTACCGGACTTCGCCTGGGCGACGAGGAGAGCGTTCGTACCGCAGGGTTGCAAGCCTTGCAGCAACCATTGGATCGGTGGGTCCTCAACGGCTAGGAAGGTATCGCCGGCAACAGGCGGCGGGATGCGTTCGATTGTTGTGCCGGCGCGTTCAGCGTCGAGCTCCCGTTTCGCCGCTTCCCGCGCAGCGATCGCGATTTTCTCCTGGGCAACCCGGCGAGCGAAATACCCCTCCGCATCTTCACCTGGGGCGTCACCCTCCGCGTCTGCGTGCCCGTCCGGCGGGTGTTCTTCACTAGGAGTAAACGTTGACACATCAGGGACGCTCAACGTGTCTGACGGGTCCAGAGTGAGGTTCCGGGGTTCTGCGTCACCGATCGCCCGCGGGATCGTGTTCTGGATCTCCTTATCCCCTAGCCCACAGTCTCGTGCCGCCAGCCACATCTCCTGTAAGGCGTGCTGCTCATCGAGGTGGCCGTCTTTAACGAGTTGCCCGATGGAGAAGGCTTCGCTGTTGAGGGTGTCGTTGCGGGTGCCCTTTGGGGCGGTGGCGATCGCGTCACAGGCACGCCTCAGTGCCCCTTCTGCATATCGTGCGGCTTGTGGGTCGCCGGCTAACGCCGACGTCACCCCGGCCGGCACGCCGCGGCCCGGTGAGGGAGTCGTGTTCTTAGTGGCGTACTTCTCGAACCACCTCATGGGGAATCACCTCCTTCCGGTGTTGTGTCAGCGCCGAGCAGACTGGCGTAGAGCGTTGTTAACGCGATGGCGAGTTCGATGTGCGTTTCGACGATTTTTCCTATGCGCCGCAAATCATCTGCGGCCCATCTCGCCGCAATCATCCACTGGCCGTAGTCTCGGTGGTTTCGGTGCTCGGTCAGCTTCATGCGGCGCCTCGAATCGTGTTCGACGGCATTGACAACCACTGCCATACTTGCCCGTCGTGGCGGCGTGACCACGGGGCGACGACGTACCCTCCGGTAGTGCGAAAGTCGATACCTGGGCCGAATGCCCCGGCGCGGTTCTTCACGTCAATTTCCGGTTCGTTGATGTATGCGTGATATCCGCCGGAGCTAGTGGCTGCCAGGCCGTGTACCTCGAAGTCATGTTCCTTGACGAGGTCGAGCCAGGCGGTTTCGAACACGGGGGTGTCGATATCGACCACGCTGAACAGGTGCCCGGTCGGCAGCCCGATATTGGCGTCAGGCCATTGCGACCACCACTGTTCTACTTGTGCTCGGTCGGTTGTGGCGTCTTTGAACCCGTTTGGTGTCAGTGGTGTCTTCTCCCCTGGTTTCAAGGGGAACACGGGCCAGGCGAGCTCGGTGGCGTACGCTACTGCGGCCACGGGCAATGGCAGGGTCTGCTCCGCTTTCTGGGCGTCGCGCACTCGCTGGCACGCCTCGTCGAATAGTGCCCACTGTGGGGACCGATCTGGTGTGGCTTGGGCTGCTGCTAGAGCGAGGGTGGCGTCATGGGCTGCGAGCCGGAGCTGTCCTTCTGCCGGGTGAGGTGCAGCCTTCTGCTGTGGGGGGCGGGTATCGCAGCTGGGGTGGATCCTGGCCATTTCGAAGCCGTAAGTCCATGTTTGGGTGAGGTTGTCGCCGCAGATACGGCAGACAGTCACAAGCTGCATAAAGTCAAAGTCTTTCGGGATAAAAGAAGCGGGGGACAGTACCGGCGATTGACGCTGGCACCCTCCCCCGCTTCTCGGCGGTTGTTTCAGGTGTGATTAGGCGAACTTGTCAGAATTTTGGTTGTAGAACGCCTGCACCGCCTGCATGTCCTGCTCGTTAGCATCAGACAGCAGCCACGGTGCGGACTGGCCAGGTTTCGCTGTACCTTTGCCGAGACGACCCGGCACCATCGCCTTACCGATGTGCTTCTTCAACTGGCCTTGGAGAACCTTGGGGAAGATGAGGGCGTCTTCGACGATCTCACCGGCGTTTGGTCCGTCGACAACGGCGATAGTGGCTTGGACGGCGTCGGCCTGGCCGTAGCTGGTGTTGATGCCCTCAGTGAATCCGGTGGGCTTAATTAGAAGAAGTGCGCCCTCGTTGGCTTTCAGGTCGAAGTTGTCACCGGAGGCAGGGGTGGCGAACACGGGTCCAGACGGGGCCGCGTTGTTGTTGGGGTTACCGAAAACGGACTGGTTCTGGAAGGTCATGATGAGCTCCTTTTGTGCTCTTAGGCCGACAGGGTGTCGGCGGGTTGGATGATGTTGGGTCGGGTGGACTTGTTGGAGTGGAACCGGCGCCACTGCCGCACTTTCGCGGCCAGGCCAACTGCTTCCCACCCGGCGTTGAGGTTGAGCCAGTACAGGTTGCACTGGCCGGTTTTCTCTTCGAGGTGGATGAGAAGACCCCGGTCGGTATCTACCGGCGCGGGGTCAGCTTCTCGTTGATTCGTCTCTGGGTTGTAGGGGACGCTCCTGGAGTACACAGCCAGTTGCATTGCCATCTTGCCGACGTCGTACAGGCCACCAGTTTTGAGATCGGCGATCACGCTTTTGCCGTCGATGAGGGCTACTCGGTCGGTGGTGCCGCCGATCTGGTAGTCGTCGTTGACACGAAACTGCTCGACGGCTGTCCACTCGATGCCGCGGGTGGCTTCGATGTAGGCGTCGAGATGTCCCTGGTATTTTCCGAGTGCCCCGACGGTTTCTCCCCGGTCGTGGCGTTCGGTCGCTTCGTGGAGTTGGGTTCCGACTTCGGCGGAGCGTGTCGCCCCGGCGGAGTTGGCGGCGTCTTCACATAGGGCGTTGAGTTTTCCTTTGTCGCCGTCGGGGTCGAGCCCGGCCATCTTCAGCATCAAGTCGTCGCGTTGTGCGAGTCCGAGGGCGGTCATGCGTTGCTTCCACGCCATGAGGTTCGACTGATCTGATAGGGCGTCGACGAATGTCGTGCACCGGGTGTATCCGATGGGTTTCCCTCCGTCCGGTGGGACCACGAGGGGTCTTCCCCACCGGTCACGCTCGATGTCCCGGTTGCCGCCCCAATGCGGTGTGTCAGGCTGGGCGAATGTTGGCACTGTCTTAGATCCCCTTTCTTATCAGGCCGATGAGCCGGCTTCGCTGTGGAGGTAGTGACCGGAAAATCCCCGGCCGGTCCTCGAAGGTGGTGAACTGGTTGCTGCCGACACCAGTGCACACAAGACGGTCGTCTTGCCACCCCTGCAAGACGCAGATGCGCTGACCGTCAATCGTGACGTAGTCACCGGGCCTGTACCCCTGATTCCACGCCCACGACCCCACGGGGTCTGTGGGGGAAGCGGTGAAGAAGTGTTTCATGCCGCACCGGCCTCCATGATCTTGCATGTGCCCAGTGACTCGATGTCCTCGTACCGCAGTCGCTGGATCCCGCCGTGAGGTGGGGTGCGGGGGTCATTGAGAGGGATGGACTTTTTGTTGAAGGGTGGCCGGCTAATCTTCCACACCACTCCTTTCTTCGTGCGGGCGAAAACGAGGTAGTTGCGGGTGGACGCTTCACGTTGGATTGCGTCCCGGTCCTCGGAGGTCCACCCGCCTTCAGGTGCCTCAACGATCGGTGTGTAAGCACCCGTGTCATAGGTGACGGCGTCTCGCGCTCCTGGTTTGTAGGCGTCAAGGTATCGACGGAGATCGCTCATGGTGTTGGTCCTTTCTGTAGGTATTCGGCGCCGGCGAAGGTGAGTTGGTGGCCTCCGCCGGGTACCGGACAAATGAAGCCGCCCTTCTCGAGTTCTTCGAGCTGAGCGGCGGGGAGTTTTTTGCCTGTGGCGAATTTTTGGAGGATTCGGTTGATGAATTGTTGGTCCATGTGGTCCTTTCGGTTAGGTGTCGTGTTTTCTGATTCGTGCGATGTAGCCTGCGTCTTCCCATTCGGCGGCGACGTCGATTGCTGCGGCCACGCATTCGATGCCGCTCATTGCTTCTCCTCCCCGTCGCCCACGGTATCGTTGCGCCTGCGCATATCGTCGCCGGTGACATCCCATTCATCTTCTCCGCGCTTAATGGCTACACGCCACTTGCGGGTGACGATCGTGCCGACGGGAGCGTGAGTGAAGTCCGCTTCGGTGGCGAGGGTTGCGGGGTGGTCGGTGTCTGGTGTGAGCAGGCCGGCGACGGCGAGGTCTTGGGCGATACATTCCGGTTCTTGGCAGGGGGCAAAACCGTGCTTGCGGATTACCTCTGCGGCGCGTCCGATGTTGCTCATTCGGTGTCTCCTTCCAGTAGGTTTTCAAGCTCGTCACACATGAGCTCGAGCACTGCGGCGGTTACCGGATCTGTGGAGTACAGGCGTTCAACCGCAGCGCGCTTTTTTGCCAGTAGTTGTGAACTCGCGTCGCGTAGGCGCAGCAGTTCGCGGGCGAGGTCGGCCCACGTGTGGCGGGTAGTGACATGCACCCCGGCTTCAATCTCGTCCAGTTCGGCGCGGAGCTTGTCGTAATCAATGCTCATGGCCACATGATTTCTTGCATGAGTGCGTAGGTTTTCGGGGCTCCCCAGCCGGGGTTGCGCAGCTCGGACTTGAATGTCTCTATTAGCTCGTCCCAGTGCTCGACGTATGCCGTCCATGTGGGGGTCACGCCGCGCATCCAGTCCGGCTTGCCCCACCCAAACGCTTGTATGCAGCGGTTCAGGTCTGCGGGGTCGCAGGGGTGGTGTAGTCCGTCTCGTAGCTGGTGTTCTTCCAGCCCGAGTTTTACTGCGAGCATGGCCTGTCCCGATAGGCCGGTGGGGAAGTTGAGTAGGCCGATCTGTTTGGCGATTGTCTTGCTCATTCGTTTTCCGTTTCGTGCCGGTTGTTGGGGGTTGGGCGGTAGCACCAGAACGGTGACGGGGCGAACGGTATGTCGGGCGGGTAGTGGAGGGCGCGTTCGACGGTGCGTAGCCACCGCCACCCGTGCTGCCGGGTGCGCACCGGGTGCCACGCGAACCAGCGCTGCCACGGGCCGTAGCTAGTCATCGTCGTCACCTATCTGGCAACCGAAGTAGTCGTACGCTGGCACGCCGGGCACTGGCTGGGTTGTGACGTCGATGAAGTAGCCGTCTTCGAATTGGAGCCAGCCATCGCGGCTATCGCCGATGCATTCCACTTGGTGTGCGCCGGTTGTGACGTTTAGGCCGCCGTGCCGTTGCTCGGGCACTCGCTCGGTGATTTCAGTGCTGGCGAGGGTGCAGTCGAATGCTTTGGTCTGCCATTCGTTGCCGTTGTTGTCGTAGAAGCTGTCGAACATTCCCATTAGGGTTCCTCCATTGATGTTGCGGTCTCTGCGCTGTCCAGTAAGGCGGTGAGGTGGCGTTCAATGACATACGCGGGAACTTTTGCCTTCGTCGTGCTACCTCCATAGGCGGGCGCGGAGTGGTAGAGGTCTGCGAGGGTGTCGCATAGCTGCGCCACCTTGTCACGCAGCGCTAGGAGTTCATAAGCGAGTTCCGGGGCGAGGGCGGCGAGGTCTGCGTACGGGGCATGCATGATTCCGATGTATTCATCACCGGCGCGCATGTCGCGTGAGGTGTCGGGGCGTGGCGCGCCGTCGTCGTAGATGGCCCGTGCTTCCCACGGTGCGGGGGCGGATTCATCGAGTAGTTCCCGTAGCTGTTCGTAATCAATGCTCATGGCCACGGCCACACTCCTAGTTCGCGGGCGACGCCTTCGGGCCAGCACCCGACTTGTGGTGTCTCTCCGTAGTCGATGTACACGTGGTCTGGCGGGCAGTCAGCCGAGGACTGCGGGTAGTGGTCGCGGGTAAGGACGGCCCATGCCGTGCCGATGACCACCACGGCGACGGCGGCGGAGATAAGCCAACCCATTGCCACGAAAGCCATGTCGTCTCTCATTGGTGTTCCTCCCAGTGTTTTGCGCAGGCGGCGAGGTACACCGCCAGGCCCCACAGGTGCCGGTTCTCCACGGTGACGCCGTCCCACCCGCCAAGGTTGATGTCCGTGCAGTGAGGCAGGTGCTTGACGTGCAGTGAGTACACGCCCTTGTCCGCCACGACGCGGTCCCCGTAAGCGGCACGCGGCAACACCACCTCGACGGTGCGAGCCTCCTTGTCGGCGTAATCCATCGCTTCACGCCACGTGCGGAACGTTGCCGTGTCGCGGGTTAGTTTGTCGAGCACCCGCCAAGGGCGACCGTCCACCCCGGGCGAGGGGGCGGGACCGCGCCGGAATATTTGCCACGCGTTCATTCCTCCACCTCCTCTGGTGTGTGGGTGCGCCCGTATTCGTCTACGACGGTGATCTGGCAGTTCGGGTGCGCGGCCAGGAACCAGGCTGTGTTGCACCGGAAGTGGTCATCGGGGATCATGCCGTCGTGGTAGGCGGCGGCGATCCTGTCGCGGTGTTTGATGTCGGCCCAGATTTGCTCCAGGTCGTAAAGGTGCTGGCCGGACTCCCCATCATTTTCAAGCGGCGGGTCGTGCGACTCACACCGCAAATACAGCCACGTACTCATGCCCGTTCCTCCTGCTCTGCGAGGGCGGTAAGCAGCATGGGTGCAAGTAAGCCGAGGTCTTTCCTGTTGACCGTGATTTGCTGACAAATGTGGCCGTCCTCGCGTCGTCTGCGGATCAGAACGTTCTGGGTGCCGACATGCGGTGCCACTTCCCAATACTTTTTGGTGGTTCCGACAGGCCGCTTCGTGTTGAGCTGACGCGGTAGCACGACCTCGCGGGTGCGGGCCATGCGGTCGGCGTAGGCCAGGGCTTCGGCCCAGTCGAATCTGTTGGTGATGTACCTGCCGTCAGGGTCGAACACAAACCAGCAGGGGCCGTCCCAGCTATTCCCACGCTCCACTTTCCACCGGCTCATTCGACCACCTCTTGTGGTCCGCAGGCTTCGCAAAAATCACCTGCTGGTGTGTGGTACCAGTCAGGCAAGCACTCCCACATAGCGTCGGGTGTGGGGCCGATAGCGGCCCAATCCCCGTAGTCGGTGACGTGCTCCCCGCACCGATCGCACACCGCCTGGTAGCAGTCCACCCGCGTGTAGGTGGGTTCCACACCGCAGTCGCACATCTCCACCAGCTCGTTGGTCTGCAAGTAGCGGTCAAAGTGCTCAAGAGCTTCAACCCCGCACTTCGGGCACTCCGCGTTCTGAAATTCAATCGCAACCGTGCTCATGCCCGTTCCTCCTGCTCCACCTTGTCGAGTAGGGCTTCCCAGAAGGGGTTGTCGATGCGCGCCAGGGTGGACTGTTTCTCCCCTTCGTTTCGGCGGAGGCGTACCTCAAGTTCCACGTCACGGGCGATCACCGCACGCGTGTTGTCGGACAGGTCGTCCCAGTGGTCGATCACCCACTGGCAGGTCGAGTGCACGATGTAGGTCGCGGAGCCTTGGGCGTAGCGCACCGCGCTCACCACCAAAAACTCGTCATGAGGGGTCAAGGGGATGGGCTGCTCCCAACTCATTCGACCACCTCCGGGTCTCCGACGAGACGGCGCACAACACGAAATTCGACGGTGTCTGCACCTACGTCCTTGCGCTTCAAGGCGCCTCGGATGGCGTTCTCGCACCCGGTGCGACGCTTGCACCACACGCTCGTGCTTCCACGCTTGCTAAAGTGTCCATTTTGTCGGACGTACAGCCATGGGCTTGCACTCCCCCGCCGGACCTGCGCCGCGTACTCGTACCGCAGCCCGGCGATGGTCTCCGCCAGCTCGGGGGCAGCAGCTACGAGACCGATAGCGTCAGGGTCAATCGTGACCTCTCCGTCGTAACCCACTGCGTAAGCCAGGTTGTCGTTGTAGGTCTCGTTTCCGTTGTAGACAATGACCTGATATTCATCGCCTGCCATACTCCTGTCTATGCCAATCTCCCACGGCAACGGGCAATTTTCTTTAACTTTGTCGAGTAGTCGCTTCGCTTTCTCCGGGGTCATGCCTGCTCCTCTGGTGTGAGCAGAATGACTGCCTGGACCAGGGCTGCGGCGGTCTGGTCGTCGTACTCGCTGAATTGCTCCATGAGGGCTTTAACGTCGTCGATCTGGTCACCGAACGTGTCGAAAAACTGCTCGGTCTCCTCGTGCGCTGACGTCAATTTGGCGCTGGCGTTGTTGACGGTGGCGAGGCGCCGCGGCATCAAAGACGGCTTATTCATAATTCACGCTCCTTGAAAGCAGGGTGATGGGCACGCATGTGGTGAATACGCAGGGACACGAGCTCTTCCTCGATGCCGGTGATGCGCTTCACGGCCAGGGTGTGATCCGCGAAAAGCACAATCAGCCCGCAGGTGAGCCCGGCGATGATGATCCAGGTCATGCCCACACCCCCACACCAATAACGAAGAGAATCAGCGTCAGGGTGAAGGCGACCATGGCCAGCCACTCGGTAAGCGGGATCGGCCCTTCGTACACGCCGGTAGCCTCCGCCACAG
>OJLS01000304.1_pt1 | contig 10964 bp, 9 predicted proteins | sample 1597081 | NCBI WGS metagenome assembly OJLS01 (sample SAMEA3904663, study PRJEB24821) | metagenome | biome: Builtin; feature: hospital; material: surface | place: USA | collected 2013-05-22
GGTAGCGCATGCCAAAGATCAAGGATGATTTCTACGGCGTTGTCTACGCCCGAACGAAGTCCGGAGAGCTCGTGAAACTGCGAGCAGGCGACACAGTGCCTTCGGGTGTGGAGGTGCGTAGCGACCTGCACGCACCCGCCGCGCCGAAGGGAGGCACCCGTGGAAAACCAGCAGGAAAGAATACCCGTAGTAGCGACGACGAGTGACGTCGAGAAGCGCCTCGGCCGGGAACTCGACGAAGACGAAACCCTCGTGGTTGATGGTCTTTTAGAGGAAGCCGAAGTCCTCATCGAGGGGTACCTCGGGCGCATCCCGGTTCCGGTTCCGCGTCGGATCGTGGTCGTGGCGTCCCGCATGGTCGCTAGAGTCCTCGAGCAGCCCGACGTGGAAGCGTTCTACGCCGAGTCAGTGCAGCACTCGGCGGGTCCGTTCTCGGAAACGAAGCGGTACTCGACCGGTGCTTCCGGTGGCTCACCGTGGTTGACGGCTGCTGATAAGCAGGCGCTGCGGCGTGCCCGTCGTGGTGGGGGCGGTATCTACACGATCGGGATTGGGTGATGCCTAATGGCGAAGCCGTTTGTGCCTACGCGTCACATGGTGGAGCTGTACATGCCCGGCGAGCCGTACCGGGACCGGTTCGGAAACGAACGTCCTGGGAAGGGTGAGTGGGAAAGTGTTGCGGTTGCATCATGGTGGGTCGATAAGACGGTGGAGAAAAGCGAAGATAGTGTGCTGCGCACAATCGACGCGCTCCATGTCCTCGTACCCACCGATTCCGCCACGGTCGCGGCGTCCAAAGTGAGATTGCCGGACGGGTCCGTGTGGGAAGTCACCGGCAACCCGGAGGACTTCAATCATGGTTTCCATGGATGGGACACAGGGCTGCTTGTGGTTCATGCGGTGAAGGTGGAGGGGTGATGCTTTGTGCGAGTCCAGTGGAATTCTGGGGAGATGCAGAAGCTTCTCAAGCATGCGCCGCGTGACATTGTGGATAAGGAAGCCAAGCGCATTGTTTCGGAGGCGGCGGCGTATCCTTCTTCTGCTCCATCGAAGGAGTATGGGTTTAAGCCTGGTGTGACTGACCGTGCTCGTGCGTCGGTGTTTCCTTTGACACTTCATGCCCATAACTCGAATGCGAAGTACAACACTTTGGTGAAGTTGGCGGGTGGTCCGTTGTGATTACTCCGCTTGAGGTTGTGCAACAGGATTTGGACGGCCGGTTTGGGGTGCCCGCTTTTACACGGGTGCCTATGGTGCGGCCAGACCTGTTCATCCGGGTGGATTCTGGTGCGCCGTTTACTTTGTCGCCTGTGCAGGACCGCACCGTCATCATTGTCCAGGTGTATGGCGACGAAGACCACTATGAAGACGTGATTGAACTTATTGGTCGCGTTCGTGAGTTCATGCGCTGGGGTATCACCCAGCTTGACGAAGACATCCAGGGTTGGGACGAGCTTTCTGGGCCGGTTGAGTTCCCCGATCCTGATGTTGGTTTGCTTTTCCGTTGGCAGTTAACCGGCCAGCTGTACACGACCGTGTAGAGCACGATCTTTTCACCCCTAACCCGCACGGGTTGGGGGTTTTGTTATGCCCACATCATTTTTGGAAGGAGCCAAAACTATGGCTGATGCACGTAATCGCAATAACGTTCTCGTCGGTGCCCCCGACGTCAACGCGCAGGGTGGCTTCCAGCTCGGCCCTAAGGTGACCGACACTGCGAACTACCCGACGAACGCTACCGATCCTCTGCCCCCGGCGCTGGGTCTTAAGCCGTCCGGTTTCATCGGTGAGGACGGCATCACGAAGACCGTGAACCGTTCCACCGAGAAGATTCGCGACTGGAACCGTGACACTGTCATCGTTGTTGAGACCGAGCACGACGTCACCCTCAAGCTGACATTCCTTGAGTCGGCTAACGGCAACGTCCTGACCTACGTCTACGGCGAAGACAACATTGAGGTCAACGGCGCTTCTATCCAGGTGGCTGACGCTGCTGGTGAGCTTCCGCACTTCACCGCCGCTTTCGACATGAAGGGCGGCGACGGCAAGAAGATGCGCGTGTTCATTCCGGATGGCCAGGTCACCTCCGTCGGTGATGTCACGTTCGTGAAGTCCGACGTCATCAAGTACGAGGTCGAGATTGAGTGCTTTGCCGATAAGACCGGCAAGAAGCTGTATCTGTTCACTGATGTGCCGGAGGGTGTGGCTGGTGTTGATACACCAGCACCGTCGCTTGATGCGCAGGGTGGCGCACCGGGCACGGTGACTGATCCGGCTGGCACCCCGTAAAAGGTGCCTTCGGTGGCAGCTCCGAAACACGAGTGATGCACCACTTCCAGGGCCTTTGGTGGTCTCTGAGATGGCCCTGCGGTACCGGGAGACGCCGCAGGGCCTACCCAAATGTCTCCCCAAGTTTCTGTACACAATTCCAATGATTGGAGTCTCCCAATGGCTGCTAAGTCTGATGTTTTCGAGTACACCCACGACGGCAAGAAGATCACGCTTCCGCTGATGAACAAGATCAAGTTCGGCATCATCCGTAAGCTGCGGAAGCTGGACGATACCGAGCAAATGTTCTCCATGATCGAACTCGTTGCGGACGAGAAGACTCTGGCTGTGATTGATGACATGGACCAGGACGAGATCAAGAAGTTCATGTCGGAGTGGAATGAGGCGTCGGGTGTTGATCTGGGGGAATCCGACGAGTAGCTGAGCTTCTGGGGGATGTTCGGCTACGGCGTGCCCTTGAGTCTGACCTGATTCATGCGGGGTTGCGTCTTCGGTGGTTCGAGGAGGGCCACCCTGATTACACCGTCGGGGACCTCATTGCGTTTATCTATGGGTTGCCACGTTCCTCCGCGCTGAATCGTGTGGAGGGTGGGGACCACGCGGAGTGGGGGCCGACGGAAGATTTGCTGGCCCTGGTCGTGGACAACCTGGCGTTGTTGCGCGCTGGGCTGGCGGGGGAGAAGCAGGTGCCGCCGTTGGTGTCGCGGGGTGCCGATAACGGGGACGTTTGGGGGTCGGGCACCACACACATGCCTGTTGGGCCGGAACGGGGGGAACCGGACCTGAATGATGACTACGTCGGTGGGGACATTGTCGGGGTTGTTCAGTCCACGGAGGATATTGCCCGCGAGTTGGGCTGGTTTTAACGCTTAAGGAGCGTGCTTCATGGCAGGGTCTATCGCTACCGCTTATATCGACGTTATCCCGTCGTTCAAGGGCTTCAAGAAGTCTGTTAATGACGAGTTGCGCGGTTTGGATGGTGACGGCCGGAAGCAGGGGCAGAAGCTCGGTGAGGCCACAGCCCAGGGTGCCGACCAAGGCTTTAAGGGGGAGGGGCTGGGCACCAAGCTTGCCTCGAAGATGGGCAAGACGCTTAAAGCTGGTGCGATTGGTGCCGGTGTCGCAGTAGGTGGTGTCCTCGCAGGCTCTATCGCTAAGGGCATGGGCCGTCTGACCGCTATCGACCAGGCACAGGCGAAGCTTAAAGGTCTGGGTAACTCTACTCAGGACGTCGGCAAGATCATGGACAATGCGCTCGCGTCTGTGAAGGGCACTGCGTTTGGTCTTGGTGAGGCTGCGACTGTGTCTGCCCAGATGGTTGCTGCGGGCATTAAGCCGGGTAAAGAGCTTGAGACAACCCTTAGGACTGTCGGTGACACGGCGGCGATTGCGGGCCGGTCCATGGAGGACGTGGGCCTGATCTTTGGTTCGGTGGCTGCTCGTGGCAAGTTGCAGGGCGATGACATGCTGCAGCTCATGTCTGCTGGTGTGCCTGTGTTGCAGTTGCTTGCCAAGGAGACGGGTAAGACCTCTGCGGAGGTCTCCGAGATGGTTTCCAAGGGTGAGATTGATTTCGCCACGTTTGAGAAGGCAATGCGTGGCGGTGTCGGTGGTGCCGCTAAGGAGATGGGTAATACTTTTTCCGGCGCGTTGGCGAACATGGGCGCGTCGATGGGGCGTTTCGGTGAGGCCCTTGTTAAGCCACTGTTTGATGCGTCCCCGAAATTGATGACGGCCGTCGGTGACATTTTCGACTCGATGACGGATGCGTTTAAGCCGGCATCGGAGAAGATCAGTGCGTCGCTGGGGCCGGCGTTTGAAAAGCTTGGTGAGACGCTTTCTACGAAGGTAGCTCCGTTTGCTGGTGAGGCTGCGGGGAAGATCGGTGAGCTTATCGCTTCGCTGGTTGATAAGGCTGTGGACCCGTCGGTGTGGGAGAAGGTCGGTACGGCTTTCGGCCAGGTCGCGGATGTTGCGCGTGACCTTGGGCCGGGGTTGGGGGACTTGGCAGCGTCGTTTGCGACGGTTGCAGGGGCTATCACGATTTCAACGTGGCAGGTGTTCGCTGCTGTCCTGAACGCTTTGTCTCCTTTAATTTCGTCAGTGCTTGTTCCGCTGGTGGAGCAGGTGGCGAAGTTCGCGGAGCAGAACCCTGGGGCTGTACAGGCGATTGTGACGGCGTTCCTCGGGTTTAAGGCCGTGGGGGCGATTTCCGGCCCGGTGAAGGCTGCGTCCGACGCGGTTAAAGGTCTAGGTAAGGCCACGAGTGTGCTCAAAGGCTTTGGCAAGGCCGGCGGGATGCTCGGAAATCTGGGCAAGGTCGGTGGTGTCATTGGCAAGGTCGGTGGGCATTTGGCGAAGTTCGCGCCGGTGCTGGGGAGGATCGCGAAGGCTGCGTTCACGCTTGTTCGTTCGCTGAATCCGATTGGGCTGGCAATCACTGTTGTCACGACTGCGCTTGGCCTGTTCTTCACGAAGACGGAGATGGGTCAGCGTGTGTGGCAGGGCTTGATGGACAAGCTCAAAGAGGCATACCAGTGGATCAAGGGCGTGTTTGGCCAGGTCTTTGACTGGTTGGGGGAGAAGGTCAAGGGTGCGCTTGACGGCATCAAGAATGTCATCGGTGGCACGGTTGATTGGATCAAGGGTGCTTTCGACACTGTCACTGGGCTAGTGAAGGGTGTCTTTGACATCCTGTTTAAGGGTGAGGTCCCTGAGACTGGGCTGTTTGGTCTCAACGATGAGTCTGGTGCTTCATTCGGTTTCCTGTTTGCTCTGCGTGAGAATGCGATTGCCGTGAAGGATGCGGTTGTTGCGGCGTGGGATTGGATGAAGATCAAGTGGCAGGAATTCACCACATTCCTCGGTCTCGTTTATGAGACTGTGGTGGTCCCTGTGTGGGATTTGTTCATGCAGAACGTCCAAGCACTGGGTGACTTCCTTGGCATGGTGTGGGACGGTATCAAGGTCGGTTGGGAGCTTCTGGGCCAGGGTATCCAGATCGTTTGGGAAGCTGTGATCCTCCCGGCGTGGGAGGCTGTGAAAGCTGGGGCGCAGGTTCTGTGGGACCTGTTGAAGGCGGCGTTTGACGGGATTAAGACTGCTTTCGACCTGCTGGGCCAAGGTATCCAGATCGCGTGGGAAGCGGTCATCAAGCCCGTGTGGGACCTGTTCGTTGCGGGTGCCCAACTGTTGTGGGACGGCGTCAAGGGCGTGTTCAGCTTCATAGGGTCTGGGTTCCAGGCGATGGGCCGTCTAATTCAGTCCACGTGGGATGTTGTTATCCGCCCTGTGCTGGGCATCATGCGGCAAATGTTCGGTGTCCTCCAAGATGCGTTGACGGGCAACTTCGACAACATCAAGAATCGCTTTTCTGCGATGGGTAACCACCTGTCCAACGTTGTCCACGGTGTCATCAACAGTTCGATGGAATTCTTTAAGTCCATCCTCCGTGGAGTCCAGGGCGCATTCACCGCGTTCAAGAATCATGCTGCGCGCATGGTGGACGCGGTGAAGCAGAAGATGACCGACATGGTCAATAGCTTCCAACGTTTGCCGGGCCAGATTAAGAGTGCTTTCAGTGGTGCTGGTAGCTGGCTGGTGAGTGCCGGTAAGAGCATCATCCAGGGCCTGATTGACGGTATTAAGTCTATGGCTGGTGCCGTTGGGTCTGCGATTTCGTCGGTGATTCCGCATCAGATCGGTGGCCTGATTGGGTTTGCTGGTGGTGGCCTGTTGCCGGGTTTGGCGTCGGGTGGTCCGTTGCCGTCTCAGCCGGGGTCTGGTTTGTTGCCGCGTATCCCGGGGATTCCGCGTTCCCAGCGTGACCCGATTTTTGCGCTGAATCGTCGTGGTCTGCCGATTGCGCGGATTGAGCCGGAAGAGTTTATCGTCAACCGCGATGACACCCGTAAGAACCTGGCGCTTCTGCGGGCTGTGAATGACGGGGCGGAGATTGACTGGGCGGTCCGTCGCCCTGGCCGCCGCGCCGGTGGCCCACAGAACACCGGTGGTCTCCCTGCTTACAACACGGGTGGCATCGTCGGTGCGATGCAGTCTGTGGTGCGCAAGAAGTACCCGAATATGCAGGTAACTTCGATTTACCGGCCGGGGAACGACTACCACGGCCAGTACAAGGCCGTTGATTTTTCGAACGGCACCAGCAACACACCGCAGATGTTGCAGTTGGCGAACTCGATCGCGAAGTCTTACCCGCAGTCGCTTGAGCTTATCCACGATAATCCGGGCTTTTACCAGAACATCAAGAACGGTAAGCAGGTCGGAAAGTTCGGCACGTTCTACACGATGGCTAATGCGGGCCGTCACGATAACCACGTTCACTGGGCGATGGCTACCCCACCGTCCGGGTCTCTGGATTCTGCCCCGGCGAAGCCGGATAGCGGTAAGGGGTCTGGTGGGTCTTCGTCTGGTGGGGGTGGAGTGTCTGCTTCTCAGCTCCTCGCTTTTGCTCGTGGCCAGTCAGTCAACGGTAAGAAGGCCCCCCGTTCGCTTGAAGGCGCACCTTACGTGTGGGGCGGTGGCCTGCTCGGTAACTGGGGTGATTGCTCAGGTGCAATGTCTGGTTTGGCGGCATTTGTTGTTGGGATGAATCTGCAGGGCCGGAAGTTTGCTACTGGCAATGAGGGCAGTGTCCTGTCCCAGATGGGCTTCAAGTCTGGTACGTCGAGCGGTAAAAACGCATTTGAGATTGGCTACTTCAACGGCGGTCCGTACGGTGGTCACACTTCCGGCACGATCTATGACGAGAACGGGCAAGCCACAAACGTTGAAATGGGTGGTGGACGCGGTAACGGTCAGATTGGTGGGCGTGCTGCTGGTGCCCGCCACTCTCAGTACACCAACCGGTACTTCAAACAGCTCGGCGGAGGCGGGGGCGTTGGGGTCGCCGAGGACGGAACCACTAGCGGTGACGGCGCGCAGAAGGAGAAGCGCACGATCCAGCTGGATCAGGTGGATTACGGCACCGCGAACCAACTGAAGACAGATGTGGAATCTAGGGCGCACAAGGATTCGCAGCTGCGGAAATACTTGAAGAACCGCGCCAAAGTGTACGACACCGGCGGTATCCTCCCCACCGGCGGCATCGCGGTCAACCTCGGCAAACCAGAGTTGATATTTCCAGCTGAGGCCACCACCGCCATGCTGCAGATGGCCCGCAAGACACCCCAGTTCGCCCAGGCAATGGACGTTTTGTCTCAGCATGTGCCCCAGCTGGCGGCATCCATCGACAAGTGGACCGGCCTCGATTACGGGGTGATTTCGCAGGAGCTGGCTGCGGCGTGGGCCAACGAAGACTTTGGCTACGGTGAGCTGGCCCGCGCTATCGGTGAGGAAGCTGCGGAGAAGATCGTCACGAAGCTGGCGTTCATCGGTGACCAGATCAGGGACATTCAGGACGGCACGAATATTCGTGCTTACCTGTCTGACCTGCGTGCTTCCGAGGGTATCGCCCTCGCGGATCAGGTAGCTGGCCTGGTTGGTGTCGGCGGTATCAATGACATGTTCGGTGGTGTCGCTAAGGGCTTCGAGTCCATGGAGGACGCTGCTGTACAGCAGGCGGATGCTGCGGAGGCTGTGACCCAGGCGGAAAAGAACCTGGCGAAGGCGCGCCGTGAGTACGCTGAAATGGTGGCGGAAGCAGGGGGTGACCCCGAGCTGTCCACAAAGACCTCACGGAAGGTCGAGGACGCGGAACGAAAGCTTGCCGAGGCACGTAACGCGAACACTAAGGATGCTGCCGCGAAGGCGAAGAAGATCGCCGACGCGGAACGTAACCTCGCCCGTGCTCGTGAGGATGCGTCTGCAGAACTTGCGAAGAACGGTGCAAAGAACTCCGATGAGCTTGTGGAGGCGGCGAAGGTCGTCACCCAGGCGGAGCAGGAGTACGCGACAGCTAAGGGTGTCGTGGCTGCTGCTTCTCGTGCATCTGGGCAGGCCCAGGTGCAGATGATGATTGAGACTGCCGAGATGGTGGTCAAGATCGTCAAGTGGATTGACGGCAAGATTCACGAAGTCTGGGCATCGGTGATTGCGGCACGTCGTGCTGTCGGAGAGATGATGAAGGCGACAGCCGAGTTCGCGGAGCTGGCTGCGAAGGCTCGTGAGTCTGTGGCTGGGTTGCGGCTTGATTGGGCGATGGCGCAGATTGAGTTGGCGGCTGCTTTCCGTAATGTGCGTTTGGCGCAGCTGGACGGCATGAAGGGCCAGTTGGAGGCCGCTAAGACGGTTGCGGAGGCGGAGGCTGCGTTTGAGCAGGCCCGCCGGAATGATCTTCGCCTGTCGATGGCCCAGTACGATGACCTGTCTTTGGCCTATGACCGTTTCCGGTGGAACGCGAAGGCCGCGATCGAGGGCAACCTTGCTGATATGGCGCTGTGGTCGGATTCGACCATGGCGCTGTTCGAGGAGCTGAATGCTGCCCGGGTGGGCCTGGATTTGGCGTCGCTTAAGGCGAAGGAGAAGGAGCTTGAGGCCACGTACAAGCTGGCTTTGGCTGCTTTGGATTTGCAGGATGTGACGCGTGATCTGCAGTCTGCTTCCGAGAAGCTGGCGGTGATGACGGGCAAGACGTTTGGCATGGACCAGACGGAAGCTACCGTGATGGAACGTTACGCGAACCTTGTGGCGGAGAAGTCGCAGCTGCAGGCGGATCAGGCGTCGTTTAAGACGTGGATTAATCCTGCGAACTGGGGCACGGTCATGCCTGCTAATCAGCGTCGCATTAAGCAGATTGATGCGGAGCTTAAGGGCCTTGAGTCCCGTAAGGATTTTGTCGGGTTTGATCCGGCGGTGAAGAAGCAGATCGACAAGATGGCGGTGAGCGCCGGTGTGATGGGCTTCTTTGGTGCTGGTGACAAGGTTGAGCAGATGGTGCGGAACTCGGCGTTGGGTGATGCCGCTCGTGCTTTGGATAATGCGAAGTTTGAGTCCGAGTTGATTGATCTGCGGTCTGAGCAGGCGAAGGCCCGGTCGAAGATTGATCGTGGCCTGATGGAGATTGAGCACCGTAACCAGCTGGACCCGGTGAAGGCGGAGATTGACGCTGCGGAGATGCGGCAGGCGTCGCATGAGGCGATGGCGGATTATTACCGTACGTCGCCGGATTCTCCGATGGTGCGTGAGGCGATTAAGGCTTTGGCGGATCAGCAGCGTGAGGGTGCTGCCCGGATGGAGCGGGTTGCTAAGCCTGTTGTGATTCAAGTGCCTGGGGATAAGCAGGCGTTGACGGTCGATGAGATTGCTGGGGTGCTGGATTCGATTAATTCGCAGGTGGGGGATGTTGAGCTGCGTCTGGATGTGATGGAGCGGAAGTCGAAGCCGGATGCTTTGGCTGTGTCTACCGGCAGGAGGTTCTAGGTGATGCCTGAGTATTCGATTAGGTATGTGTCCCCGGAAGAGGATTTTGTTTTGGAGTCCGGTTTCGAGGGGCCTTGTTTTATTGAGGCGGAGTCGTTGGAGGGGTTCACGTCTCAGTTTGAGGAGGAGGGGGTGTCGGTTGTTGGTGCGCCTGGTGTGGTCATGGATTTTCGTGATCGTAAGGTGCTGCCGATGGAGGGGTCTTTCACGCTTGTGGTGAGGGATGTGTCTGTGTGGCCGCGTATTCGTGGGGCGTTTTCGTCGCACCGGTTTGGGTCGTTGGAAGTTGTGGGGGATCAGCGGTTTGTGCTGCCGGTGCGGTTGGGGGCATCGCTGCCTTCGCCGTCGGTGCGGCCTGTTGTGGGGTCGCGTGTTGAGGTGGTGTTGCGGTCGGATGGTGGTGTGTGGGTTGCGCCGGTGGTTTCCCCCGATAGTGACGTTATTGTGACGAATTGGGGTGATGTTCCGGTATGGGGTCGGATCATGTGGGATGGCCCTGGGGGGCGGGTTGTGATGCCGTCCGGTGTCGGGTTTGACCTTCCTGCGGTCGAGGGGCAGCACACTGTGTTTTTGGATCGGAAGCGTGCCGGTGAGGTGCATGGGCCGGGGGGTTATGACCGTGAGTTGACGCGGCGTGTTGATGCTGTGTCGGAGATGGTGCCGGTTGGTGAGTCGCGGACGTTTAAGACTCCGGTGGGTGCGTCTTTGGCGTGGGATGTGGGGGTGTTTGACCCGTGGCGTTGACGATGAAGCAGTGGCGCACCCACATTGACCAGGTTGTGTCGGATGAGGGGCAGTGGGTGGGGCTGTTGAATGAGGACGGTGCCCCGTTCATGGAATTCCCGGCGCTTGTGTCGATGAATGCTCCTAAGTCGCGTCTTGCCCCGGCATCGGTTGAGGCGACTGTGAGCGTGGCTGATGGGGGCCGTCGTGTGCTTGAGGAGTTGGTGGGGGACGGTTTGGGCCGGTTGGATGCGGTGACGCGCCGTCTTGCCCCGAATGATGGTCCGACTCGTTTGCTGTGTGTGGTGCGTCCTGGTGAGCGACGTGTGTTCACAGTGACGCACAGTGTGGTTGAGGGTGGTGTGGTGCCGTCCACGATGACCGTGCACGGGGTGGACTTGTTGGACGGTTTGGCCTGGTGGCCGTGCCCGTCGATTCCTCGGGTGTGGTTGAAGCATGACGTGATGGAGTGGCACCCGGGCAAGGGTGGCGGCACCTACGTTCACAAGTCTGTGCCGACGGAATTCATGGAGTGGACTACGGATGCTTCCGGTGTGCCGTATAAGACGACGCGT
>OJLS01000305.1_pt1 | contig 10956 bp, 10 predicted proteins | sample 1597081 | NCBI WGS metagenome assembly OJLS01 (sample SAMEA3904663, study PRJEB24821) | metagenome | biome: Builtin; feature: hospital; material: surface | place: USA | collected 2013-05-22
CTACACACTGCATATCGTCGGCAGCGTCAGATGTGTATAAGAGACAGGTCCTGGGTGCGTGGGACGCGAAGGGGCCCAACGGGGAGGAAAAAGCCGGGCAAGTTCATCTGATCGAATCGACCGCTCTTACACAAAACCCCAGCGGGGTCATGAGCCTTAATGAACTCCCGAAATCTCAACATCGTGTGATTTACGGTGAGCCGGGGCAACGCATCGGCAGAAGTGTTGCAGCTCCAGGCGATGTTAACGGCGATGGAAAGCCTGACATTGTGTGGGGTGGTGACGCGGTGGCCTACGGCAAGGCTTCAAATGTTTTTCCGTCGGTCACTTTGGCCACCATGCCCCCGCAGCGCATCAACCCTGACTTGCCGGTCATTCCGGTTATCGGTGACAACGGCAACTGGTGGGTGAACGGCAAAGACACGGGGGTGCGCGCTCAAGGTCAGCAAGGTGAGCATGGTGAGCAGGGTAAGTCAGCATTCGAACTCTGGGCAGAGTTGCCGGGCAACGAGAACAAAACGCTCGATGATTTCTGGGAGTTCCTGCGAGGCCCCGCTGGGCGTGATGGTGACAGCCCGGTCATCGGCGACAACGGTAACTGGTGGGTCGGTGGCAAAGACACCGGGGTGAAGGCCGCTGGCGAAAAGGGAGATGCGGGCCAGGACGGTCGCGATGGCCAGAACGGTAAGGATGGCCAGAACGGTAAAGACGGTACGGACGGTACGGACGACAAGGGCGGCGATGGAGCCTCCAGCGGTTCGAGCGGTTCATCCGATAAGTCCAAGCGTTCGACAGTAGCTGCAATTGTTGGAGGAATCCTTGGTGTGTTCCTCGGAGGCGCCGGCATAATTGGCGCTCTGTTCGCCCTGTTCCCACAACAATCTAACTCGGCGCTTGCGCAGATTTACAAGACGCTGTTTGGCCGGAAGTAGGCCGTCATGAAGCAAATTATCGACGGTCTATCTGGAAGGAAAACAATGAAAATCACGAAAACTTCTACCTGCATGGCGGCTCTCGCTGCCTGTGTGGCGCTGGGCGTAGGGTCCGTTGTGGTCAATGCTCAGCAAGCTGATCAGGCGAATGATCCGCATGCGCATCACACATCAGGCACGAGTGCAGATCAGCACGCCAAGACGGGTTGGTCGCCGAACGATCTCGACAGTTGCACTGGACAGGAACACGAGCATTTCATGGTGACTGGCCCTGATGGGCGCAAATACGATGGGTGGCACCCGCCGGTGCTTACACGGACTAATGGTGAACAGTGCTCTTTCGGGCACGAGCATGGGGACGATCCGACGAAATCGAACATCTACGAGTGGACCGTCGATAAGCTCAATGAGATGGCTGAGCCCGGCTCAACAGTGGACGGCATTCCGTTCGGGTACGTCTCCCACCAGTCAGAGGCGTACGCGAAGGCGACGGACGGGTCGCTTGCGCACCGCCACGAGGATCATTACGGCCACAAGGTTTACGTGCTTAACGACGTAAAACTCGTCAACCGAGACCGCTCCCAGGGATACGTACGCGACGCCGCCGGCGAACCGGTCCGGTGCGACTACCTGATCAAGATGCACCAGGGATCGCACTCCGCGGACGCGACGCGCAACAACGCCCACGAGATGATCTACGCGGTTAAGTGCTCGGACAACACCGAAGCAGTCATTTCTGCTTTCGACCTCTACGGCTCTTCGAACGAGTTCACCGAGAACTGCTCCGAGGAAGTCATTAAGACTACCGGTTCGAACCTGCCCGCGGCTTCCAAGGGCCGCAGGTTGATCCCTACCTCCCGGTGCCTGGAAACCCATAGGGATGTTTGGGCTCCTTACGAGCGGTGGGAGGGCAACACCCGTATTGGTGGCGATGATTCCGCTCTTGCCGAGTACTCGCCATTCTTCGGTGTGCGTAACCCGTCCAGGGTTTGGGATAGCAATCTGGGCAAGGTCATGCCCACAACCTTCGCGAGCAACAGCAACGGGACATTCTCCATTCCGGGTTACAAAGTTGCACCTGGAACTGGGCAGTATGACCTGGGCTCAGCTTTCGATGGCGCCAAACGAGATGTCTACGTTGCTGGAACGGTTCTAGCCAACGAAGGTGGACCGACCCGGTGGTACACTAACCCCTACGGCGGAACTCCGAGTACCGAACGCTTCGAAGGTGCAGTTCCGCAGTACATTGCGTCGGTGAATAATTCGGCCACGCATTCGCAGGTCGCTCACCAAGCCTTCGGTTTCAGCAAGGACTATGGTCGCGCTGAAGATAAAGTCCACGCCCCCAACTAATCGGGATACCTACACTGTCTAAGTATGAGTGGGATTGATCAACGGCAGCGAGATGAACGTGATGTGTTCACCCGCGCCGTTTTCCCCGACGGTGAGGAACCAGATCCACGCTTCACGCTGGCGAACGAGCGTACGTTTCTGGCTTGGACGCGTACGTCGCTAGCTTTTCTAGCCGGTGGTATCGCATTGGAGGCCTTTGCCATGCGAGGGCTGGATGAAGGCCTGCGCCAGGTCGCTTCGATGGTTCTGATCATCGTGGGAATGGCCATCGCATTGGGTTCTGCTTTCCGTTGGATGCGCATCGAGCGCTCTCTGCGCCACGGCAAACCGCTTCCCGCGCCGGGCATCGTCCCGTTGCTGGGCCTGGGTATTGGGGTGGCCAGCATTATTGTTCTCATCGCGCTTTTCTAAAGGTTGTTTGAGATGAGACGAACTCCGATCCCGGTCACTGATGCTGGTCTGCAACCAGAGCGAACGGCATTGTCCTGGACACGAACTGCGCTGGCGATGATGGTGTGCTCGTTGACGCTGCTGCGCTGGTCAGCGAGCTATTCGACACTGGTATTCGGGGCAATGGGCCTGCTGGCATTGCTGTCAGTGGCGATCATCGCGCGCAATCGGGCGGCGTACCGGACTGAGGCGCAGGGACTGAGCCGGGAACAGGTAGATGCGAATGTTTTCGGTGTTGGGGCCATCACACTGGGAATGACTGTGTTGGGTGGACTGGGGCTCTACCTTGTCGTGGTTGGCTAGGTATCCAGATCCAGCAGGACGGTGAGCACTCCCCTGCCCGGTTCGGTGAGGATTGGTGCGGTGTCGGTCGAGGACGGCTCGTAGATCCCCAGCGCGATCAAGAGGTTGACCGTGAAGACGGGGTCCTTCGGTGGTGTGAGGAATGCCGGTGGTATTCCGAGGCCGGCGGCATTGGCCGCCCATGTCAGCACTTGCTCACCGTCTTCGTCCTGGTTGACGGCGCAGAAGCGGTAGAACTCCTCCTCGAACATGTACAGGAGAGCCTCAGGGCTCGTGGCCAAGTCAAGAGCTTCCTCGTTGGCTTCGAGCATTCCGCCGTGTGTGACTAGCAGGTCAGCAAACTGCAGGAAGGTGCGGAGTGCGCCGAGCGCCGGCACCGCTTCTTCGCGGTGGTTGCCTGGGGAGACGTTGAGACCTAAGGCGTCGGCAAGCGCGCGCACATCCGGGGACCGTAACTTGCCGCGCGACGTGAGCCGGATCGGCTCGGCGCAATGGTAAATGAACGCACGCATATTGGCGACGACGCGCGTAAACGGGTAGAGGTTGTCCTCCATGAACTCGGGCGCGCGATCTGCGAAGAACTCTGAGATCGCGGCAATCAGAGTCGGGTTCCGGTCCGGATTCGGGTCGAGCGAGAGAATCTGCTGCAGGTCCGGACGCGTCTCCATGAACGAGTCGAATTCCTCGGCCATCTCGGGGGCACGCGGATCGTCGTTGAACTCCTCGGTGGAGTCCAAGAAGAGATTCTCGGCGGTGAATGCGATGCGTTCAGCGACAGTGGTGTGGTCGGCCTGGGATAGGCGCTGGATGAGGCGCTCTGGACTCATCACAGGCATGAAGCTCAGCAACAGCGGAGAGACCTTCATGTCGGGGCCGAGACCGGCTGCGAGACGACGGGCCTCGGTATGGAACGCAGTCATCAGGTCGGGGCCGCCGCAGGGTTCGATGATGTCGGGCCCCTGGGCGTCGATAAGCATGGGTGATGGTGTATCGATGTCGGTGATGCCCAGGATCTCTAACTTGATGTTCCAGTTCGCCGAGGGGTCGTAGACGTACGTCATTGCGTCGATGTCGCCGAGCGTGAGCGTTGCCTCGTCGAGTTCGCCGCTGCTCGGATTGGCGGTATAGAGCACCGGTTCCCCGTCGGTGGTGCCCATGTAGAGGTGGCCGGCGGCGCCGGAGAATCCGAACGCGGCATCAATGACCGGCGCGAACTCGTCGAGGTGGACATCGTCCTCCACATTGATCAGCCGCGAAATCTCGGGGCGTGATCCTTCGAGAGACATGAGCAGCGTGAGGATCATGGTTGCCACCTTACGGCGCTGGTCCCCTACGCGCGGGCTAGAAACAGTGAATGATGTCTACTTCAGTCGACGTTCCCGCCCAGCAGGATCGCTAGAGCCGTCTCTTCGCCCGCGTTGATCACGTGGAGGGTCTTCGTACCTTCCTGGACGAAGCCCATCGTTTCAGGTTTCAACGAAATATCCTCGAGGAACAAGTCACCTGTGATGGCTAGCAGAGCATGAGCGTAGCTCTGGTCGATGACAAAGACGAACTCCTCGTGCGGGTGGATGCGCAGCTCCGCGCCGAGGATGCCGCTCCCAAAGTCGACGGGCCCGGTCTGGCCGAAGATAGAGCCGGCGAAGACGCGTGCGGTGCCCGCCTCAACCCCGTTGAAGCTTGTGAGGCGGAACGGCTCAGGAGTCTGCTGGTCAAACTCTGGGGTGCGCCAATTATGCGGTGTGTCAACACTTAAAAGGACGCTCAGGCACTCGGTGTTCTGCGCGCCGTAATAGAGAACGCCCGGCCGGGACGCGTCGGAGAATTCCCATGTAATCGCAGTGGCATGATTTTCTGGGACCGTGCCCACGGAGTGCCACGCGCCGGGGCCCGTGTGGCTCGGAATCGGCAGCGGGCGGACATCCACGTCTGCCGCGCCCGGGCGGCGTTCATGCGGGGTGGTCATGACGCTTAAGGCTACATGAGCTAGCGAAGAAGCGGGCGTGCGCGGAGACTCAGTTCGACCGAAGCAAGGACACCGAGTACCGCGGTGATGAGCAACGTGCCTGCGAGGAATCCCGCGTCCACCGGCAGGGCGCCGATGGCCGAGCCGCTGGCGATGCCCACCTGGAAAGTGACCACGTAGATCGAGGATGCGCGATTCTGGTTATCACTGCCAGCGAACAGGAAGATGGTCGTGGCCACGGTGGGCAGGCCTCCCCCGGCGAGACCGAGGAACGCGACAACGAGGACCGCGAGAACGAAGCCGAGTGCGTAGGAGCCGCTGGTTACAGCGAGCGCGAGAGCACCTGTCAGACCGGCCATGACAATGAGGCCGGTGCCAATGACGTTCATCCTGATCATGCGGCGGTCAGCCCGGCGCCCAGCGGAGACGACACCGACAATGCCGAACAAGCCGTAGGCGGCCAGACCGATAGCCACGAACTGCTCGCCTGTGGTGCGCTGCACGAACAAACCGAGGTAGGTGTAGGTGCAGAACAACGCAGTGATGACGAGAGCCAGGTAGAGAACCAGGGCGGGCAGGGCCGAGCGCTGCTGCTTGCCATCCTTCTGGTCTTTCGGCGGGATAGCCGGCATCGACGGCAGGAAGAAGAACAGGAGCGTGAAGGCCACCGCGACCATGATGCCGAGCACCCACGTGGCGGTGCGCCACCCCAGCGCGCCGCCGATGAGGGTCGTCAGAGGAGAACCAGCCACAAGCGCCATCGTCGAGCCCATGGAAACGACGGCGACGGCCTTGCCCGTGGCCCCTGCCGGTGCCAAGCGGGCAGCCATCGGATTGACCAGGGACCAGAAGAGTCCGTGGGTGAGGGCCGCGCAGATGCGGCCGAGCGCCAGGACCCAATAACTGCCGGCAGTGGCCTGTAGAGCGATGCCGCCGAGAAGGAAAACCAAGGTGGCCATGAAGACCGGTTTTCGGTCCAGCCGGCGGGTCACCTCCATCAAGGGAATAGTGACAACGGCGACGATGGACGCATACACCGTCATCAACAGGCCGACTTGCCCCTCACTCACACCGAGGTCTTGGGACATCGGCGTGATCAACCCGACTGCGAACATCTCGAACGTCACGTACACGAATGCCGCGAAGCCCATCGCTGCCAGGGGAAGGTACGGGAAAGATGCTTTGGGGGTAGTAGTCACCCGGACAGGGTAATTCCCGCTCGCAAATGGCGCGAGCTCGCAGCCGGTGCTGGAGAGCTGATTCACAGATTGTGTTACAGGTGAAAAGCTCCGGAATCCCGCTTGAACCACCCGCTTCGAGTGGTAGAACATTAAATGATTCTCAGTAGTTCGGAGATGCGATGCCATACCAACCCGGCCCGTGGACCTCGACGCACACGGGCAAGACGTACCCGACGATCACCCAGTACGACCAGAAACATCTGGTTCTCATGGTGTTTTTCATCATGCTGTGCGGAATTCTCGTCGTGGCGGTGAAAAAACTCCCGGGCTCCGTTGTCAAAGCGTCGCGCAAGGTGGCCGGTGCGATCATGGGGATCATCACCGTCGCCTACTACCTCTGGGTCCTGAACCCGAAGCGCTTGGTGTGGGACGAGACAGCGCCGTTCCACATCACGGACGCGCTACGCGTGGTCACTCCCCTGGCGCTGGGCACGGGCAACCCCACGGCAACGGCGATCAGCTATTACTGGGGGCTGTTCCTCAACCCCATGGCACTGTTCTTCCCGGACATGGCGTTCGTGCAGGACAACAAGGTGCTGCAGGAGGTCGCGTACTGGTACTTCCACATGGCGGCGAGTGTCGTCCCAGTCGTACTCACCTTCGGGCTGGGCTACCGGCCGAGCTGGAAAGACTGGCGCATGATCACGGGTGTGACCCTGGCGTGGGGCGCCTTCGCGGCGACGATGAACCGGCTCACCGGTGGAAACTACATGTTCCTCGCAGACCACCCGCGCGGGTGGTCGCCGCTGCAGTTGTTCGGCCGGTGGCCGTGGTACCTGGGCATCGTGGGCCCCGGCGTCATCGGTGTCTTCGCGCTCCTCACCGCTGTGTGGAAGCTGCCGGCAGACCGGTGAACGTGTTCAGCTTCGCTGTCGCGGCCGGAACGGACTTAGCGATGGCGCTCGCGTGCGTCGGGCCGTCCCCGTACTCGGTGCGAGCGGCCAGAGCACTCGCCATCGCGTGAATGACAACGGGCTGAGTATCACTCAAGAAGGCGTCGTTTCCCCAGCGTGCAGCGATTTGGGCGAGGTGGGCTCCGGTAAGTCCGGCGAGAACGTCGCCGGACCCGGGAGTCGCCGCCCATGAGGTTCCTGCATCTACGATCGAGACTGGCGCGTCACGCCGCGCATTGGAAATGATGGTGCTGCGGCCCTTGCGCAGAACAATGCAATTGAGGGATTCCGCCAGCGCTCGGGTCTCGGCTAAACGGCCCGCGGGGTCAAGGCCCTCCGCATCGCGGAGCCGGACGAACTCGCCGTCGTGCGGGGTCAGCATCGTCTGGCCTTGACGGTTGCGGAGCAGCTCGCGCAGCTCGGGGTCGAGGGAGAGGAGGGTGAGCCCGTCGGCGTCGATAAGCAGCGGCTCCTCGCGGCCGAGCAGGTACGCGAGCTCGCTGCTGGCTGTGCTGTCTGTGCCCGTGCCAGAGCCGAAGACCCACGCTTGCACGCGGCCAGCATCTTCGAGCCGTTGCGTGACGACGACCTCCGGCCACGATCGCACCACCTCCATTGCCTGCGGGCCGGCGTAGCGGACCATCGACGGTGTTGCTTTCACGGCGCCCGCGGTGCAGAGGACCGCCGCGCCGGGGTAGGTGCCGCTGCCCGCGCGGATGCCCACGACACCCCCGCTGTATTTGTCGTCGTGGAAACGCGGCTCCATGCTCGGGACGTTTGTGCAGGTCATACGTATGAGGCTTTTTGGCCAGTCGTGTGTTCCGCTCACTGCGCGCGAAATGCTGGCAGCGGCATAGATGGGCGAGAGGTTGCCGCTGATGGACCGCCCGTCGGCGATATGAGGGTCAGCCAGGAGCTGAATGCCGCACTCCGGGGCGAGACCGTGCGCGAGACGCCATCCGCCGAAGGTCACGGTGGCATCCGCGGTGACGTGAACATCGCCCTTCTCCCCGGTGTCCGCGTCGATGCCGGAGGGGACATCGACGGCGAGGACTTGCGCGTACCAGTCGGCCAGCCCTTGAATGACCCGGCCGGTCTCCTCGTCGAGGCTGCCTGCTCCGCCGAGACCGGTGAGTCCGTCGATGGCGAAACGGTAGTTGCGCACGTCCTGCGGGGTACCGTCGAGGACGGTACCACCGGCGTTGCGGAACGCCTCCAGCGCCGGCTCGTGCGCACTCCCCCACGCCAGCCAGGCGTCGACTGTGTGGCCGGCCAACGCGAGCTCCGCGCCGGCGTAGAGTGCGTCGCCGCCGTTGCCGCCCTTGCCCACGAGCAGCAGGGTCCTGCGGTTCTCTTGCATGAAGGCAAGCGGATCGGGCCCGGCGAGCATCGTCTCCGCGGCTTCGAAGACGGCGTGGGCCGCGGACTTCATCAACTCATCCGGCTCGGCCTGCGCCTCCAGCAGGGGCTGTTCCGCCGCGCGGATCTGTTCGACTGTGTACGCGTAAACCATGTTCCCCACGGTAGCGGCGATCGCGTGATCGAGGTTGCTGACGGCCACGTCACGGAGGGCTAGCGCTCGCCGCTACTGGCAGCCGGGGCACCAATACAGCTTGCGGCCCTCGAGGACCTTCGTCTCAATCGGGGTGCCGCAGACATAACAAGGATCGGCGGCGCGGCGGTAGACGTACACTTCCCCGCCGTGGTCGTCCTTGCGGGGATTGCGGCCCATGGCCTCAGGCATGTGCTCGGGGCGGACGGTATCGATGCGTCCGTGCTCCACGCCGTACGCCATCAGCTCGGCCAAGTCAGTCCAGATCGCGTCGAACTGGGCGCGGTCCAGCTGGTTGCCGGGTACAGTCGGGTCGATGCCCTGCCGGAACAGCACCTCGGCGCGGTAGATATTTCCCACGCCAGCGAACAGCTTCTGGTCCATCAACTGGGAGCCGATCGTGCGCTTTGAGCGGTGCACGCGCTCCCACAGGGCCTCAGGTGGGTCCAGGTCCACGATCGGGTCGAAGCCGGACTTATCGACGATCCCAGCCGCCTCCCCCGGCGACATCAGTTCGCATTTCTGCGGGCCGCGCAGGTTTGCTGCGGTGACACCGTTGGAGATGTGCAGCCGCATCTGGCCCCACTCCTCCTCCGCGGGCTCGAAGCGCAGGGAACCGATCAGCCCGAGATGGATATAGACGACGTGCTCAGGTTCGGCAGGGTCGTCGCCGAAAGAGATGAACAGGTGCTTGCCGTGGGCGGAGGCGTGGAGGAGAGAGGAGCCGTCGATAAGCGATGCCTCACGTGCGAATCTCCCCTGCGGGCTGGTCACCTCCACCGGGCCCGAGCGGAAGTCCGCGTTGAGCGTGCGGGCGAGACGATGGAGAACGTGACCTTCGGGCATTTAGCCGAGTCTACTTGGGCTCAACCGGGTTCTCGGAGACGACGACGCCGTCCGAATCCGCGTAGACGTACTCGCCAGGGATGAAGTCGATGCCGCCGAGACGCAGCACGATGTTCTCCTCGCCGACGCCGTCCTTGTTGGACTTACGCGGGTTGGAGCCAAGCGCCTTGCACCCGAAGTTCATCTTGGCCACCTCCGCGGAATCGCGGATCGGGCCGTTGATGATCACGCCGGCCCAGCCGTTCTCCACACCCGCCTCGGCGATCATGTCGCCCATGAGCGCAGTGTGCATGGACGCGTGGCCGTCGACGACAAGCACCTTGCCCTCGCCCGGGGAATTCAGCGTCTTTTTGACCAACCCGTTGTCCTGGAAGCAGGAGATGGTGTGGATCTCCCCGCAGAACTCCGTCTTGCCGCCAAAGTTACGGAACTGGATGTCGCAGCTGCGCACGTCCTTGTCGTGAATGTCGGCGATGTCGGCGGTGGCGATGAACTGGATGTCGGCCATATCGTTCTCCTTGTCGTTTGCGGGATCGTTGCTGGTTTCCGAGTTTACGCAGTTGTGTTAGCGCTGGTGGGGGTTCTGCGAGGATGCGAAAAACCCGCACTGCGCAACAGCAGTGCGGGTTCAGTCAGTTCAAGCTAGTTGCTTAGAACTGGCCCTCCTCGGTGGAGCCCTTCAGGGCGGTGGTGGAGGAGTTCGGGTCGACGGTGGTGGCGACGCGGTCGAAGTAGCCTGCACCGACCTCGCGCTGGTGCTTCACAGCGGTGAAGCCGCGCTCGGAAGCAGCCTGGAACTCGCGGTTCTGAAGGTCGACGAACGCCGGCATGCCCTCGCGAGCGTAGCCGTGTGCCAGGTCGAACATGGAGTAGTTGAGGGCGTGGAAGCCAGCCAGGGTGATGAACTGGAAGACGAAGCCCATCTTGCCCAGCTCCTTCTGGAACTTGGCGATCTCTTCCTCGTCCAGGTGGGAGGACCAGTTGAAGGACGGGGAGCAGTTGTAGGCCAGGAGCTGGTCCGGGAACTCCTCGTGGACGCCGTCGGCGAACTTCTTAGCCAGCTCGAGGTCCGGAGTACCGGTCTCCATCCAGATCAGGTCGGCGTACGGAGCGTAGGACTTCGCACGGTCGATGCAGGACTCGACGCCGTTCTTGACGTAGTAGTAGCCCTCAGCGGAGCGCTCACCGGTCAAGAACTTAGCGTCGCGCTCGTCGACGTCGGAGGTCAGCAGGGTTGCAGCCTCAGCGTCGGTGCGGCCGATGACAACGGTCGGGACGTTGAGGACGTCGGCAGCCAGACGAGCCGAGGACAGGGTGCGGATGTGCTGCTGGGTCGGGATGAGGACCTTGCCGCCCAAGTGGCCGCACTTCTTCTCGGAAGCGAGCTGGTCCTCCCAGTGGGTACCAGCGGCACCAGCCT
>OJLS01000308.1_pt1 | contig 10939 bp, 10 predicted proteins | sample 1597081 | NCBI WGS metagenome assembly OJLS01 (sample SAMEA3904663, study PRJEB24821) | metagenome | biome: Builtin; feature: hospital; material: surface | place: USA | collected 2013-05-22
CTCATCGACCGTGCACTGAGTGATCCGCGCGGTCTGCGCACCGAGTCGGACGGGCTCTACGCCCTTGACGACGATGCCCGAGCCGACCTGTTGCAGCTGGCGGGGGGAGACGCCCGACGAGCCCTGACCTATCTCGAGGAGGCCGCCGCCGGAGCGAGCACGGCTGGAACTGACATCATCACCAGTCAGATCGTCTCGACGGCTGTGGATCGCGCTGCGGTGCGGTACGACCGTGACGGTGATCAGCACTACGACGTCATCAGTGCCTTCATCAAGTCGGTACGTGGTTCGGACGTCGACGCAGCCTTGCACTATCTGGCCCGGATGATCGAGGCGGGGGAGGATCCCCGGTTCATCGGCCGCCGTCTGGTGATCTTGGCCAGCGAGGACATCGGCATGGCCGCCCCGAGCGTGCTGCAAACCTGTGTCGCCGCAGCCCAGGCCGTTCAACTCATCGGTATGCCCGAGGCCCGCCTCAACCTGGCCCAGGCGACCATTGCAGCGGCCACCGCCCCGAAGTCCAACGCCGTCATCACCGCCATCGACGGGGCACTGGCCGACGTCCGCGCCGGTAAGGGAGGAGAGGTGCCTGCCCATTTGCGGGACGCGCACTATTCATCCGCCCACGACCTCGGTCACGGGGTCGGATACCGTTACGCTCACAACTTTCCGCACGGGGTGGCCGAACAGCAGTATCTTCCTGACGACATCGCCTCGACGCGGTATTACCACCCGACTGACCACGGCAATGAGGCTGCCATCTCACAACGTCTGAGCCAGATACGGATGCTGCTCGGACGAGATACCACCGAGGAGAAGAAGTCATGACCCTGGGTCAGATCGCCGGACTCATCGCTGCCCTCGCGGCGGTGGTGCTCGTCGCGCTGTGTGCCGTTCCCCTGCTGAAACTTGGTGGCGTCCTGGATGAGGTGCGCAGGACGGTCCGCGACGTGGATGAGTCGACGGTGCCGATCTTGGAAGAACTCAAGGGAACGGTCGTCATCACCAATGGTGAGATCTCGAAGCTTGACCAGGTCATCGAGGACATTCACACCATTTCCGAACACGGCACCGTCGTCACCGGTCAGGCTGCTGAACTCGCTCAAACCTTCACCCAGACGGTCGGGACGCCGATGGTGAAGGCCGCTGCTTTTGGTGAGGGAGTGCGACGCACGATTCGCCGTCCCAGGCGTCGCAACCATCCCTCCCAGGTCGAGACCGAGGCAGCTCCCGCCGAGGTGAGTCATGGTGCGTCAGCGGCTGAGGACCTCGACGACGAGAACTGATCCACAATCGGATCACCCTCGCTCCACGATTCCCCAGCTCGACATTTTCCGCGGCGCGCTGAGATGTGGCCTACCGCGCGTCCGGGTAGGGTTGGGACCCGGTATGTCCTGAAAATTTGTCAGGATTTCCCACAGGCCACAATCAGCGACCACGTCAAGAAGGACCAGGCATGAGAACAGCGGAGATCGGACAGCGCTTCGTCGACTTCTTCGAGAACAAGGGTCACGCAGTGGTGCCGAGCGCCTCGCTGTTGTACAACGACCCCACGCTGCTGTTCGTCAATGCCGGCATGGTGCCGTTCAAGCCCTACCTCATGGGCACCGAGCCTTCCCCGTGGAAACGCGCCACCAGCATCCAGAAGTGCGTCCGTACCCTCGATATCGACGAGGTCGGCAAGACCACCCGCCACGGCACCTTCTTCCAGATGCTGGGCAACTTCTCCTTCGGTGACTACTTCAAGAATGAGGCCATCCAGTACGCCTGGGAGCTCGTCGCCAAGCCTGCCGACCAAGGTGGATTCGGCTTTGACCCGGCCAGCATCTGGGTGACGGTCCTCGGCCCGGGATTCCATCCGGACTACCCCGAGGGCGACATCGAGGCGCGCGAGGCCTGGCGAGCCGTCGGGGTGCCCGATGAGCACATCCAGGGCCGTTCCCTTAAGGACAACTACTGGCACATGGGCGTCCCCGGTCCGGGCGGCCCGTGCTCCGAGATCTACATCGACCGTGGTCCGGCTTACGGCCCCGACGGAGGTCCGCAGGCCGATGAGGATCGTTACCTCGAGATCTGGAACCTCGTGTTCGAGACCGAGGATCTGTCCGCGGTTCGCGCCAAGGAAGACTTCGACATCGCCGGCCCGCTGCGCAGCCTCAACATTGACACCGGCGCTGGTCTGGAGCGCATCGCGTACCTGCTCCAGGGCGTCGACAACATGTACGAGATTGACCAGGTCTTCCCCGTCATCGAGAAGGCTTCGGAGATGTCGGGCAGGCGTTATGGCGCCAACCATGACGACGACGTCCGGCTGCGCGTGGTTGCCGACCACGTCCGTTCCGGCCTCATGCTCATGACCGACGGCGTCACCCCCGGCAACGAGGCTCGTGGATATGTGCTTCGTCGTCTGCTGCGTCGCGTCGTCCGTGCCATGCGTCTGCTCGGTGTGGAGGATCCGGTGCTACCTGAGCTGCTGCCGGTCTCCCGTGACCTCATGTCTGCTTCCTTCCCGGACGTCCTCGCTCAGTGGGATCGAGTCATCGGGGCCGCCACTGCCGAGGAGGAGACCTTCCGTCGTACCCTCAGCGCCGGTACCGCGATGCTCGACGCCGCGGTGGCAGACACCAGGGCTGCGGGCTCCAAGACCCTGTCTGGCGATAAGGCCTTCCAGCTGCACGACACCTACGGTTTCCCGATTGACCTCACCCTTGAGATGGCGGCCGAACAGGGCCTGCAGGTTGACCGTGACAAGTTCACCGCCCTGATGGCCGAGCAGCGCGCCCGTGCCAAGGCAGACTCCAAGGCCAAGAAGGGCCTGCTCACCGACCCGGAGGCCTACTCCCAGGTGCGCGCCCTCGGCGAGACTCCCTTCCTCGGCTACACGGATCTGGCCGTCGACACCACCGTCACTGGCATTATCGCCAACGGTGCCTCCGTCACGGTTGCCGAGTCCGGATCAGTCGTCGAGGTCGTGCTCGCCGAGACCCCGTTCTACGCCGAGATGGGTGGCCAGGACTCCGACTCCGGCATCATCCGCGCCAATGGCTTCGATCTCGAGGTCCTGGACGTCCAGCGCCCGGTTCCCGGCCTCATCGTCCACAAGGTACGTCTCGACGGAGACCTCGCTGTCGGTGACAAGGTGACCGCGCAGGTCAACCCGACCACCCGTTTTGGAGCTTGCCAGGCCCACACCGCCACCCACGTCATCCACGCAGCCCTGCGCGAGCTGGTCGGGCCGTCGGCCACCCAGGCCGGCTCCTACAACAAGCCCGGCTACCTGCGTTTCGACTTCTCGGCCACCAAGGGACTCTCGGAATCCCTCAAGGAGGAGATCGAGGAGCGCTGCAACGTCGCCATCCACGACGACTTCGAGGTCACCGACACCCAGATGCCTCTTGAGGATGCCAAGGCCATGGGAGCGATGGCCATGTTCGGCGAGAAGTACCCGCCGATCGTGCGCGTCGTCGAACTGGCCGGCCCGTGGTCCCGCGAGTTGTGCGGTGGCACTCACGTCGCCTCCACCGGTCGTATCGGCATGCTGAGCCTGCTGAGCGAACAATCGGTCGGTTCAGGGACTCGCCGCGTCGAGGCGCTGGTCTCCACCGATGCCTTCCGCCACATGGCTGCCGAGCGTGCCCTGGTCAACGAGCTCACCGGCATCCTCAAGGTGCAGCCTGACCAGCTGGCCGACCGCGTCTCCAAGCTCGCTGCCGACCTCAAGGACGCTGAGCACAAGCTGGCCGCCGCCCGCACCCGCGAACTCATGGGGCAGGTTGACGACATCGTCGCCGGTGCCACCCCGGCCGGGTCCTTTGACCTCATCGCGGCCAGGGTGCCTGGTGTTCTTGGCAACGACCTGCGCACCCTGGCCTCCGAGGTCCGGGTCCGCGTCAAGGATCGCCCGGCGGTCGTCACCCTCATCGGAGGTACAGACGACAAGCCCGCCATGATCGTCGCGACGACTGAGTCCGCTCGCGCCGCCGGAGCCAGGGCTGGTGCCCTCATTAAGGCCGGCACGGGGCCGATCGGTGGCCGCGGTGGCGGCAAGGATGACATGGCTCAGGGGGCCGGCAGCGATGCTTCTGGTATCGACGCCGCACTTCGTGCCATCAACGCCGAGTTGGCTGCGCTGTGAACTCCGAGGAGCGCCCCGATACCTCCCTGCGCGGTGTGAGGATCGCCGTCGACTGGGGGAAGGCCCGGATCGGTGTGGCCGCGAGTGACCGTGATGCCATCCTTGCCTTCCCGGTCGAAACGGTGCACACCGCGAATCGTCCGGTACAGCGCCTGGCCGAGATTGCCGCCGAGTATGAGCCCGTCGAGGTCATCATGGGCCTCCCGGTGGCCCTCGACGGCACCGAGAAGATCGCCGCGCGGGATGTCCGGCAGGCCGGACATCAGCTTGCCGAGGCCATCAGTCCGATTCCGGTGCGCTGGGTCGATGAAAGGATGACGACACGTACGGCCGCTCGTGCTCTCCACGATGCCGGGCGAGACGCGCGCAAACAGCGTGGCGTTATTGATCAGGTGGCTGCGGTGGCCATACTGGAGCACGTGTTGGAGCAAGTCCGGTCGGCCCGATCGGCGACGACGACAGGAGGGACGGATTCGTGAACGGACCGTTCGACGAACAGGATGACCCCAAGGCGGAGTTCTGGTACAAGTTTCGCAGTGCCGTGGCGGTCATCTTGTCCTTGGCGGTTCTCGTTGGTGGGTGCGTCTTCGTCGGTGTCAAGACTTATGACGCCTACATCTCGTACAAGTCGGCCGACGACTACCTCGGAGACGGTGAGAAGGACGTCCTGGTGCGTGTGCCCTCGGGCGCGTCGGTGAGCGAGGTCGGATCGATCCTGCTCGACAACGACGTCATCAAGTCGACGAAGGCCTACAACAAGGCCATTCGCGAGTCGGAGTCTGACGTCACGATCCAGGCCGGCCAGTACAAGCTCAAGACCCGCATGAGCGCGGCGAAGGCTGTCTCCATCCTGGGCAACCCGGACAACATCCAGCGCACTCGCGTCACCCTTCCCGAGGGACTGACAACCGAGGAACAGTTCGCCATCATGGCCAAGGGCACCACCATGCCCGTCGACAGTTTCAAGGTCGCGTACAAGCAGACCAAGAAGCTTGGCCTGCCGGTGTGGGCCAAGGACCGTCCGGAGGGTTTCCTCTTCCCCGACACCTACGAGGTGGGTTCCAACCCGACGCCGCTGGAGATTCTGCAGATGCAGGCGAACCAGTTCGTCAAACAGGTGAACACCATGAACTTCATGGGTCAGGCCCAGGCCATCAAGCGCAGTCCCTATGATGCCCTCATCGTCGCCTCCATCCTGGAGAAGGAGGCCAGGAACCCCAAGGACATGAGGATGGTCGCCGGCATCATCTACAACCGTCTCAACCAGGGTATGAAGGTGGAATCGGATGCGACGGTGCTGTACGCCAACCATGCCGACGGAAAGCTGACGACGACCGACGAGCAGCGTGCCAAGGATTCTCCTTACAACACCTACCTGCACAATGGCCTCCCACCGACTCCCATCAACAATCCTGGTGCGGCGTCGATGGAGGCGGCCGTGACCCCGATCAAGAGCGACTACCTGTACTGGGTCGTCACGGATCCCGACAAGGGGACGACGGCCTATGCCAAGACCTTGGCCGATCACGAGAAGAATGTGAAGAAGTTCCAGGCGTGGTGTCAGGACCACAAGGGCAAGTGCTGATCGGGAGGAGTTGACGATGCGGTGCGCGGTCGTTGGTCATCCAGTGGCTCATTCCGTGTCGCCGGCAATCCATCGGGCCGCATATCGGGTTCTCGGACTGGACTGGTCCTACGACGCCATTGACGTCGAGCCCGGTGGACTGCGCACCTTTGTCGATGAGCTAGACGAGTCGTGGCGCGGCTTGTCGGTGACGATGCCCCACAAGGTTGATCTCAGTGAGTTGGGGGAGACCGACGAGACCGTCGAACTGCTCGGAGCGGCGAACACCTGGGTACGTCGTGACGGGAGAACCATCGTCCGTAACACCGACGTGACCGGCGCCGGGGCTGCGCTTCGGTCTCGGGGCGTCACCGGGGTTGAGAAGGTCGTCATGCTCGGGGCGGGGGCGACGGCACGGTCAGTTCTTGCCGCTGCCGTCCAATTGGGGGCAGACGAGGTCATCATCATGTCGCGCTCTCGCGATCGGTCGACCGAGATCCTTGAGCTTGCCAACCGTCTCGGGATCCGCGTCGCCTGGTTGCCCTTCGAGTCCGAGCCGTCGCGTTGTGACCTCATGGTCTCGACGGTTCCGGCCGGGTCTGTCATGGACCGGGCTGAGGACCTCGCTGCCCATGCTGACGCCGTCTTCGACGTCATCTACGACCCGTGGCCGACGCCGCTGACGGTGGCTGGGGAGAACGCCGGCATCACGGTTATCGATGGCCTCGACCTGCTTGCCGGACAGGCCGTCGACCAGATTCGTCTCATGACGGGCCATGACGTTCCCATGGATATCTTGAGGTCCACAGCGCAGAACGCTCTGGCTGAGCGCGCACGCCTTTGAGAGACTGGGCTCCATGTTGCGTTACCTCACTGCCGGGGAGTCCCACGGCGCTGCCCTTGTCGCGACGATGGAGGGCATCCCGGCCCATGTCCGCGTCGGGGCCGACGAGATTTCAGAGGAGTTGCGACGTCGTCGCCTCGGGGTGGGGCGAGGGGCCCGGATGTCCTTCGAAGCCGATGAGTTGGAGCTGATCGCGGGATTCCGTCACGGGGAGACCCTCGGCGATCCCATCGCGATCCGGATCGGTAACTCCGAATGGGATAAGTGGCGTACCGTCATGGCCCCCGGACCGGTATCCCCCGAGGAGCTAGCCGGTCAGGCTCGTGGAGCTGCTCTGACCCGTCCCCGTCCGGGACACGCTGACCTCGCGGGTATGCAGAAGTACGACTTTGATGAGGCCCGGCCGATCCTGGAACGCGCATCGGCCCGTGAAACCGCTGCGCGAGTGGCCCTCGGAGCAATTGCCAAGGCCTTCCTCAAACAGGCCCTCGACGTCGATGTGTTGTCCCATGTCGTGTCCCTCGGGCCTATCGAGTGTCCTGAGGATGTGCGGCCGGAACCGGCGGATCTGGCCCGTATTGACGCTGATCCGGTGCGTTGTACTGACCCGGCCACGAGCGAGCGGATGGTTGCTGAGGTGGAGGCGTGCCGCAAGGAGGGCGACACCATGGGTGGTGTCGTCGAGGTGTTGGCATATGGCCTGCCTGCCGGGTTGGGATCCCACAGCCAGGGGGACCGACGACTCGATGCGCGTCTCGCCGGAGCACTCATGGGGATCCAGGCCATCAAGGGCGTCGAACTGGGGGACGGCTTTGAGCTGGCCCGTCGTCGCGGCTCTCAGGCCCATGACTGGATGGAGCCGACCGAGGCGGGTATCCACCGCATGAGTGATCGTGCGGGCGGTACCGAGGGCGGCATGTCCACCGGCCAGGTGTTGCGGGTGAGGGCGGCCATGAAGCCCATCGCAACTGTTCCCCGCGCCCTGCCGACGATTGACACCACCACGGGTGAGGCCGCCACGGCTCATCATCAGCGTTCCGACGTCTGCGCGGTCCCGGCGGCAGGTGTCGTGGCCGAGGCCATGGTTGCCCTGGTGCTGGCCGAGTGCGCCCTGGACAAGTTCGGCGGAGACTCGGTGGCCGAGACCCGCCGTAACGCTCAGGCCTACCTGGGTCGCCTGGCCGAACGCGGTCTGGTGGTGGCCCCGTGAGTGTCATCGTCCTCATCGGTGCTCCAGGGTCCGGCAAGTCGACGGTGGGGCCGCTCTTGGCTGAGCGCCTGGAGGAGGAGTTCGTCGACGTCGATGCTCTCATCGAGCAGGTCGAGGGGCGCGACATCCCGGAGATCTTCCTCGTCGAGGGAGAGCCGTACTTCCGCCAGGTGGAGAGGCGGGAGACCCTCGCTGCGATCGAACGCGGCGGGGTGGTTTCCCTCGGTGGGGGAGCGCCGGTCGACATCGAGGTCGGTAAGGCCTTGGACCAGGTGTGCGTCGTCTGGATGGACGTCTCGGCTCGTACCTCGGCTGACCGGGTGGGACTGAAGGACACCGGCCGACCACTGTTGGGAGGCCAAGTGCACTCGCAATTGGTGCGGCTCATGAAGGATAGGCGAGCGGTGTACGAGCGCCCGGCAACTATCCGAGTGGCCACCGACAAACTGACCCCTGACCAGGTCGTCGAGGCGATCATGAGTGAGCTGGCCGACCTGGAGGGGGAGTCATGAGCCGTGTCGAGGTACCAACGGCGCAGCCCTACCAGGTGCGGATTGGCCCCGGCGCGGTGACGGAACTGCCCACTCTGGTGGCAGGACGCAGGGTCGCCGTGGTGTGTCCCCAGCCACTCGTGGACCGCGTCGGGCGACTTGGAATTCACGATCCGGTCGTCATCGAGGTGCCGGACGCCGAGGCCGCCAAGTCACCTGATGTGCTGGCCCGCGGTTGGCAGGGCCTGGCCGAGGCTGGCATGACTCGCGGCGACGTCATCGTCGGTCTCGGTGGGGGAGCCGCCACGGATCTCGCCGGGTTCCTGGCGGCGACCTGGATGCGTGGGGTCGACGTCATTCAGGTCCCGACGACGGTGCTTGCCATGGCCGACGCCGCGATCGGCGGCAAGACTGGTATCAACATCCCGGCCGGAAAGAACCTTGTCGGGGCCTTCCACGAGCCGAAAGCGGTGCTGTGCGACACCGACCTGTTGACGACCCTGAATGCCCGTGAGGTGCGATCGGGCATGGCGGAGATCGTCAAGTGTGGGTTCATCGATGACCCGGTGATCCTGGATCTTGTTGAGGGACAGGACGTTCTAGACGTCACCTCGAAGGCCTTCGTTGAGGTGCTGACCAGAGCAGTCACTGTCAAAGCGGCCGTTGTCAGTGGAGATCTGCATGAACGGACGTCATCGAGTGGCCACGTTGGCCGCGAGAGATTGAATTATGGGCACACCCTGGCTCACGCCGTCGAGGCCCACAAGCACTTCACCTGGCGCCACGGTGAAGCGGACGCCGTTGGGATGGTCTTCGCTGCTGAGTTGTCTCGGCGGTACCTGGGACTGTCTGACGAGGTGGTGTCTCGTACCCGGGCCATCCTGCTGGGAATCGGACTGCCCATCACCTTCGACGAGGTCGAGTGGGCGGATCTGCGCGGGACAATGGACCTCGACAAGAAGACCCGGTTCGATCCTGAGACCGGTCGGCGGGTCCTGAGGCTCGTCGGCATCAGCAAGCCCGGCGACGTCGCGATGATCGTCGATCCCGACGAGGACGTGCTGGTCGAGTGCTACCGGAGCCTGCAGCCTGCCTGACATCGACAGTTGCTGCCGGGCCCCGGCCCACGGCTGTTGAGGTTGTCCTCACATCACGAGCCTGCGCGCTCTCATGTGGAGATCCCGGTTGTGAGAGTCGAGGCAACGCCCAACGATTCCCTTGGTCCGTGCTGTGAATGGGCCTTAACCAGGACTCTCTGGGTTGCCGCGCGACACCACCCACACTTACTATCTTCATATGAGCGAAGATATGAAGACATGCACATTCGGTGTCGACAGCGACTATGTCGATATTGCAACGGAGGTGTTCGCCTTGCTCGCCGACCCAACTCGCATCCGCATCATCCTCTCCCTCCGGGATGGAGAGATGTCCGTGAAGGACCTGGCCGATGTCGTGGGCAAACGCCCTACTGCTGTTTCTCAGCATCTGGCGAAATTGCGCATGGGTCGTATGGTCTCGGCCCGCCGCGACGGCACCACGATGTACTACAGCCTCACCGACGAGCATGCTCGCAATCTCGTGTCGCAGGCTGTCTTCCAGGCTGAGCACGAGGTTGATGTGATCCCGAGCCATCACATGGTTGAGATGACTCGGGCCCGATCATGTCCTGCCCGCCAGTCGAGCAAGGCCTAAGTCCTTCGTTCCCGGGCTTTGCCCATCGAAGCCCGTTTCACGTTTCACGCCCACCAAGGCGCCTTTCCAGCGCGTGCACCTGCGCTGAGCACACTCACGTTCAGGAGATCACATGCCCACGTGGCGCGAACACATTGACATCAACCTCGCCTGGCGCGTCGCTCTCTGTGCCGTTGCGGCGGTCGTCGTCGGGCTGGGGCTCACGTGGCCGGGCCATCGTTTTTCCTGCGGTTGGCATCATCTGCCTCATTATCGGGTGCTGGCCCTTCCTCGCTGAGGCCTTCGACGACCTGCGTCATGCCGATATGAGTATGGAGCTGTCGATGCTGCTCGCCATCGCTGCTGCCGCAGCCATCGGTGAATGGGTCACCGCACTCATGATCACCACATTCGTCCTCGTTGCCGAGATTCTCGAGGACTTGTCCATGGAACGTGGCCGTGACGCACTCACCGACCTCATGGCTTTCCTTCCCGACTCGGTCCGGGTGCGACGCAACGAGGGGATCATCGAGACGACGTTGGCCGGTGTGACCTCGGGAGACCTCGTCGTCATCTCCCCGGGAGACCGCATCGCCGTGGATGGACTCGTCGAAACTGGTGCATCCGAGGTGGACCAGTCCCGGATCACTGGAGAGCCGATGCCGGTGGCAGTACGGGGAGGGGATCGTGTCCTGGCAGGTTCGGTCAATCACGGAGGCGCCCTCCAGGTGCGAGTCGAGCACGTTGGTGCCAACTCCAGTTATGGCCAGATCGTCGAGGCTGTGCGCTCCGACCAGGACAGCCCAACCCCGGTTCAGCGGCTCAGCGATCGCGTTGCCACCTGGATCGTCGCAGCAGCCTTCCTCGCTGCAGTCATCACCTGGTTCGCGACCCGTGACCTGCGAGCCACCATCTCGGTCATCGTCGTCGCCGGTGCATGTGGTGTTGCAGCTGGTACGCCACTGGCGATCCTGGCTGGCATGGCCCGGGTTGCCAGACGCGGAGCCTTCGTGAAAGGCGGCGT
>OJLS01000310.1_pt1 | contig 10887 bp, 12 predicted proteins | sample 1597081 | NCBI WGS metagenome assembly OJLS01 (sample SAMEA3904663, study PRJEB24821) | metagenome | biome: Builtin; feature: hospital; material: surface | place: USA | collected 2013-05-22
CGCTTGGACAGATCGCTGAGCTTCTTCAACTTCGCAGACACGTGGATCAGGATACTTCATGGAGGGGGCGTGGTGCGGCAGATCAGTGCTGACGGGCGCACAGAAGACCAGCGCGAGTTGGTGGGGCACCGGGGTGGTGCCGGCGGGGCGGCATGTCGATTCATCGCGCAGTGCCCCGTTTACTCCGATTAGCTGCAGTGGGTCGGGGGATGATTTGTTCCATGCATTATCCTTGTGCGCATGTGTGGAATCGTGGGATACGTAGGTAAGCAGCAGGGGCTGCCGATTGCGTTGGAGGCCCTTCGCCGGATGGAGTACCGCGGATACGACTCAGCGGGCATCGCCGTGGCGGGTGGGGGAGACCTCAACGTGGCTAAGCGTGCCGGCAAGCTGCAGAACCTCGAGGACAAGATCGCAGAGCTCGGTGAGGGCGCACTGAGCGGCTCCACCGCTATCGGCCACACACGCTGGGCCACCCACGGGCGTCCGACGGATGAGAACGCGCACCCGCACCTTTCGTATGACGGCCGTGCGGCGATCGTGCACAACGGCATCATCGAGAACTTCGCGCCGCTTCGCGACGAACTTGAGCGCGAAGGCATCGAGATGGCTTCCGACACGGATTCTGAGGTGGCGGCGCATCTTGTGGCGCGCGCCTACAACGGCGAGGATGACGGTTCTACCAGCGGTGATTTTGAGGCATCGGCCTTGAAAGTGCTCAATCGCCTCGAGGGTGCATTCACTGTGCTGTTCGTCCACGCTGATCACCCGGACACGATCATCGCCGCCCGGCGTTCCACTCCGCTGATGGTGGGCGTGGGCGAAGACGAGATGTTCCTCGGGTCCGATGTCGCGGCGTTCATCGAGTACACAAAGAATGCGGTCGAGCTCGAGTCCGATTCGGTCGTGGTCATCACTGCAGATGATTACAAGGTGCTGAATTTCGACGGCACTCCGGGCGCGGGAAAGCCGTTCACGATCGACTGGGACTTGGAGGCTGCGGAGAAGGGCGGCTTCAGCTCTTTCATGATGAAGGAGATTTACGAGCAGCCTGCTGCTGTGCGCGACACCCTCGCCGGCCACTGGGACGGCCGACGTATTGTCTTGGACGAGAACTCCATTTCGGAGAACGAGCTCAAGGCTTTCGACCAAGTTTTCGTGGTCGCCTGCGGTTCCGCTTACCACTCGGGCTTGGCGGCGAAGTACGCCATCGAGCATTGGGTGCGCATCCCGGTGCAGATTGAGGTGGCGTCCGAGTTCCGTTACCGCGACCCGGTTCTGGATGAGCGAACCCTGGTGCTGGCGATCTCCCAGTCGGGGGAGACGGCCGACACGCTGGAAGCGGTCCGGCACGCCAAGATTCAAGGCGCGAAGGTGCTTGCGGTCTGCAACACCAACGGTTCCCAGATCCCGAGAGAATCTGACGCGGTGCTCTACACCCATGCTGGCCCGGAGATCGGCGTCGCCTCCACAAAGGCGTTCCTTGCGCAGGTAGCTGCGAACTACATCGTCGGTCTGGCGCTTGCGCAGGCGAAGGGCACGAAATACCCGGACGAAATTCGAGCGATCTGGGACGAGCTCGAGGCGATCCCGGAGAAGATCGAGGCAGCCCTGGGTAATCACGAGGAGTGCCAGCACATCGCGCAAACCCTTGGCGCGGTGCAGACCATGCTCTTCCTCGGCCGCGGAGTCGGGTTCCCGATCGCGCTGGAAGGTGCCCTGAAGCTCAAGGAACTCGCTTACATTCACGCGGAGGGTTTCGCGGCCGGCGAGCTCAAGCACGGCCCGATCGCCCTGATCGAGGACGATCTGCCGGTCGTGGTGATTGTGCCTAGCCCGCGCGGTGTGTCCCAACTCCACTCGAAGATCGTCTCCAACATCCAGGAGATCCGCGCCCGCGGCGCGAAGACGATCGTCATCGCGGAGGAAGGCGATACCGCTGTCGAGCCGTACGCGAACTGGCTGCTGCGTATTCCGCAGTCCCCGACGATCATGCAGCCGCTTTTGGCCACGGTGCCGCTCCAGTTCTTGGCGGCGTTCATTGCGGAGCAGTGCGGTAACGAGGACATCGACAAGCCGCGCAACCTGGCTAAGTCGGTCACTGTCGAGTAAAGCCCCTGACAGCCCCTTAAGGCCTCGCGGGGCTCCGCAACAACCAGGTAGGGACACCGGATGCTGCATGCTGTTCAATTCGCGTTCGTAGACTCGATCAACCTGTTGTTGATCGGTGTCATCGTCGCTGTCGGTGTCATGCTTCCCCGCGCCGGCGGCCGGTACGCGAGAACCACGGCTTTGCTCATCGCGGGCGACTGGTGCGGTGTGGCTGCTTTGGCGTTTTTGATGCTCGTCGTCTTCGACGGCTTGGGTGATGTGGTGCAACGGTTCGTCGAGGGCCCCATTTTCGGCATTCTCTTGATCGCCACAGGCATCGCCACGGGTGTGCTGGCGTTACGCGGCGGCGACAACTCGGGCTTGGTCAACCGGATCTTGGAGCCGCTGAAGACTCCGTCGGCCAAGACAATTCTGGTCGGTCTTGCGCTCGGCCTTATCCAGTCGGCGACATCCGTGCCTTTCTACGGGGGCCTTGCCGTGCTGTCCACCGCCGGGGTCGATGTTGCGGTGCGTTACGCGTTCTTGGTGCTCTACGCCACCGTTGCTCTCAGCCTCCCCACCTTGTGTGCGCTCGCTGTGGGGTGGGTGCGCCGCGCGCCGGAAAGCGCTGCTGGGCGAGTGTTCAATGCCGCGCGCGAGAACTCGGAGAAGGTTTCGCTCGGCGCGACGTGGGCGGTCGCTTTACTGCTGATCGTCCTGGGTACTGTCCACATGGTCTAGCCCGCCGTGGGGGAAGCGGTGTCAAGGGGCAGTGGCACAATGTTTCCCATGAGTTCTTCTGTCCTGCGCATCGATGTGGGCGCGATCGCCCGAAACACGAGGCTGCTCAAGGAGCGGCTGGGGCAGACTCGTCTGGTGTGCGTGGTCAAGGCCGATGCCTACAACCACGGTGCAGACCACGTGGTTCCAGCTATGGACGAGGCGGGGGCGGACGCCTTCGGGGTGGCCACCTTCGACGAAGCGGAGCAGGTGCGGTCCCTGACCAAGAAACCAGTCATCGCATGGCTGTGGGAGCCGGGCGAGGCCATCCCGGAGGGGGTGGAGCTCGGCGTTCCGGGGCTGGAGCACCTCGAATGGCTCATCGAGAAAGACGTGCGCGCGCCGCTGCACATCGTGGTGGACACCGGAATGAACCGTTCGGGAATCGACGAAGAGGACTGGGGCCGAGCGTTCACAATGGCCGGGGAGGCAGGGCTCAACGTTGTGGGGCTCATGTCCCACCTCGCGTGCGCGGACGAGCCGAACCATCCCCACAACGCCGAGCAGCGCGCAGCGTTCAGCCGGGCGGTCAACCACGCGGAGACCTGCGGGCTGAACGTGGCGCACAATCACCTGGCCAATTCCCCGGGCGCGCTCACCAGCGCCGACCTCGCTTTCAACCAGGTACGTGCGGGGATCGCGTTGTACGGCCTCAACCCCGTCGCGCCAGAGCACGAGGGTGCCCCGCTTATCGACGTTGCCGCGCTCACCCCTGCCATGACCTGGGCCGCTCGTCTTACCGCGGTGAAGCGCATCAAACAGGGCGAGGGTGCTAGCTACGGCCTGACATGGACCGCGCCGGCGGACGGCTGGACCGCGGTCGTCCCCGTGGGCTACGCCGACGGACTGCAGAGGTCGTGGCAGGGAGCGCTCGAGGTCGCCGTCGGCGGCACGCGCTACCCGCAAGTGGGCAGGGTGTGCATGGACCAGATCATCATCTGGCTGGGCGATAATCCCGAGAACGTCGCAGTCGGGGATGAAGCCGTGATCTTCGGCGACGGCGGGATGAGCGCCGCTGAACTGGCGGACCGCGCCGGGACCATTCATTATGAGGTGGTCTGCGCGCCGCACGGACGGGTGCGCCGGGTGTACGGGGGCAGTGGAGACGTCGATAAGCGAAAGTGCGGAAAGGGTGAGGTGCGATGAAACCGCCGTTTGTGAATGCGGGAAGCGTCGAGTGCGACACCGCGGAAGACACGCGCGCGTTCGGGGAACGCCTCGGCGCGGCGCTGGAGGCCGGCGATGTGGTTATCCTGGACGGTCCGCTCGGCGCGGGAAAAACCACGCTGACGCAGGGGATCGCCCAGGGCATGGGTGTGAAAGGCCGTGTGACCAGCCCGACGTTCATCATCGCGCGGGAGCATAAACCGCAGGAAACCGGGTGTCCGGCGCTCGTGCATGTGGACGCGTACCGGTTGCTCGACAGTGTCGGCGGGACGGGAGCCGCGGATCCGCTAGGGGAGCTTGATGCGCTCGACCTCGACTCAGAGCTCGCGGATTCCGTCGTTGTTGCGGAATGGGGCGGCGGGCTGGTTGAACAGATCGCTGCGCGTTATTTGCTCGTGCGGCTCGACCGTGAAACGCGTGTGCGCGAGGACCCTGATTCACAGGGCCGGATCATTTCTTGGACTCCGTCGGGGTAGTGTGGTGGCCATGCAGAAGCTCACTGGTGCTCAAAAAGGTTGGTTTGGAATTGTCGTCGCGCTGTGGATCATCGCGCTAGCTGCCATGGTCTTCCTGCTGCCGAAGACGAGTTCCAACGCGTCCGGTGTCACCCCCGTCAGCGAGGCGCAGGCGTCGGGCTCGCTCGAGGAGACGCTGAACGGAATGGAACCGTCTAACAGCGATGCAGTTGCGGGCGAGATGATTGACCTGCGCTACGTCTACGGCGACGATGTCAAGGCGTTCGTCCCGGTGTGCTCCGAGGAGCCGAAGGAGCTTATCGACGCGAAACTGCAGGCCGCCGGCGATGTCGCCGACCAGGTCGACCTTGAAAGCGGCTTCAACTACATTCTCCTGGCCAAAGACCCGCAGGCGGGCGTCGATTCCGTTGATGAGGTTTCGTCCGACGTGATTGACCTGTGCAGCGGCAATTACTTCGACCAGTTCTTCAGTACGGAGCAGGGCTTCCCGGTGTACTGGGACGGCGACATCTGGCGCTTCGGCGTCCGTGTCCAGTGATCGTTCTCGCCATCGACACAGCCACCACCGATCTTGTAGCTGGTTTGGTGGAGGTGAGCGGCGGCCAGCCGGCGCAGCGTGCGGAGCGCGTGGTGCCTACGCGATCCCATAACGAGCTGCTAGTGCCCACGGTGCGGGAGCTACTGGCTGAGGAAGGCCTTGAATTCAAGGACCTCGGCGCGGTCGTGGTCGGCTGTGGCCCCGGGCCGTTCACCGGCTTGCGCGTGGGCATGGCCACTGCCTCTGCCTTCGGTCAAGCGCTCGGCATTCCCGTTCACGGTGTGTGCACCCACGACGCGGTGGCGGCATTGATTGACGCTGAGTCGTCCCTCGTGGTCACCGATGCACGCCGCCGCGAGGTGTATTGGGCGCAGTACCGCGGTGGACAGCGCATTGCGGGCCCGGGCGTTGCGGCGCCGGCCGCGCTGCGTTTACCCGGGGGCGATGAAGCTGACACCGGCTTTGTTGACGTGCTCAGCGTTCCGGTGCACCTCCGTGAGCAGGTTCTGGCCGAAGGGGCTGTCGCGGCGACGACTGTGACTTATGTGGCGCCGCGCCCTGCAGGCCTGGTCGCTGTGGCGGACCTGACGGCCGAACCCGAGCCGTTGGTGCCGCTGTACCTGCGTCGGCCTGATGCGAAAGAGCCCGCACCGAAGCCGAAGTCGCCGGCGATCCCGGATGTGGCGGGAAAGGCGTAGATGGAACTGCGCGAGTTGGCTGCTGCGGATGCGGAAGCGACCGCGGCGATTGAGGCGGAGGTATTCGCCGGGGAGACGCCTTGGTCCCGGGATGTGTTCCTCGTCGAATTTGCGCACCCGTACACCTTTTACGTGGGTGCCTTCGACGAGGGCGAGCTGGTCGGCTACGCGGGTCTGGCCAAACTCGGACCTCCGGCTGACCCGGAATTCGAGGTCCACACCATCGCCGTCGCCCGCGGGCACCAGCGCAAGGGTGTCGGCCGGGTGCTCATGGACCAGTTGGTCAACGCTGCCGACATGTACGACGGACAGATGTTCCTTGAGGTGCGCACCGACAACTCCGCCGCGTTGGCGCTGTACGCCAGTTACGGTTTCACCGAGATAGGTCTGCGAAAGGGCTACTACCAGCCGGCGGGGGCGGACGCGTACACGATGATGCGGCCCAGTCTCAGCGAGCGCGCCGAGACCAACCGGGATGGAAACAGGGACGGAAGCGGCGGCGACAGTGCGCAGGAAAGGAACGGCACATGATTGTTCTGGGAATTGAGTCTTCGTGCGACGAGACGGGAGTGGGGATCATCGAGCTGTCCGCGGACGGGCAGATGGAGATCCTGGCTGATGTCGTGGCCTCGTCGATGGAGCAGCACGCGCGTTTCGGCGGAGTGGTCCCGGAGATCGCTTCGCGGGCGCACCTCGAAGCCATGCCGCAGGTGATGGAGGAAGCGCTGGCGCAGGCGGGCGTGGACAAACCGGATGCGGTCGCCGCCACTGTCGGACCGGGGCTGGCTGGCGCGTTGCTCGTCGGCGCGTCCGCAGCGAAGGCCTACGCGGCGGCGTGGGGCGTTCCGTTCTACGGCGTCAACCACTTGGGCGGGCACGTCGCAGTGGCCAACCTCGACGGGGGAGAGGAGCTTCCGCACTCGGTGGCTTTGCTCGTTTCGGGTGGCCACACTCAAATCCTTGAGGTGGATGCGGTGGGCAAGCCCATGAAGGAATTGGGAAGCACGCTTGACGACGCCGCCGGGGAGGCCTACGACAAAGTCTCGCGCCTCCTAGGGCTCGGGTACCCCGGAGGGCCGGTGATCGATGCCCTGGCGAAGAAGGGCGACGCGGAGGCCATCCGCTTCCCCCGCGGCCTGTCCCGTGCAGAGGATCTGCGCGGGGAGCACCGCTATGATTTCTCTTTCTCCGGCTTGAAGACGGCCGTTGCGCGCTACGTGGAGGCCGCGGAGCGGGGTGGAGACGTCATCAGCGTTGAGGATGTCTGCGCGTCATTCCAGGAAGCAGTGGTGGATGTTCTCACTTCTAAAGCTGTCATGGCTTGCGAAGACACCGGTGCACGCACGCTTTTGCTCGGCGGCGGTGTCGCCGCGAATTCCCGGCTGCGGGAGCTGGCAGCCCAGCGGTGCGGGGAGAAAGGAATCGAGCTGCGTGTACCCCGCTTTGCTCTGTGCACGGACAACGGTGTCATGATTGCCGCCCTGGCCGCGCAACTCATCCACGAAGGGGCGCAGCCGTCCGGTTTGGACACCCCGACCGACACGTCGCTGGACGTGGAAATCCCGCTCGTCACGGCGTAGCTCGTTGGCAAGCGCCACCCGCGCTGGCGGTGATCCCAGCACGTCGAGCTAAACGGGCCGAATCCACGTACTGTGGTGGACGTTATCTTCCCCACACCTTGAGATAAAGGATGAGAGCATGGCGATCCACGGCGACCACGAGAAATTCGGTCTGCTTGTCAACCCGGACCTGACCTTCCACCGCATCGTCTTCGACTTGGACGATGCGAACCAATTCCTCGGCCCTGTCGTCAATGAAGGTGTGAGAGTCGCCTTCGAGCAGGATGGCCCCGTCTATGAAGCTTTTTACTCGCCCGAGGCGAAGGAGCGGAGTGCGGAGCCCAACCCGGTCGCGTCCATGGCACGTAACACCGCGGCAACCGAGAACCCGAGCTTCCTTCAGGACCCGTCGACTGCTATTTCCGGCCCGGTGATCTTCGTTGGCCGCGGCGGCAAGAGCATTGACGACGACGTCGTCGAGGAAATCAAGAACACCATCCGCGCTGTCCGCAACTACCGTCAGGACAACGAGGAGGAGTACCAGCTCTGGCGCAACGCTGTGCTGAATCTGGGCAATCCGCAGGTGTAGCGGCGATCAAACTGCCGCGGGTACCGGTCCAAAGGGGAGCCGGTTCGCAGCAGCATCAGAGCAAGGCTGGGCGCGGGGCGTCCGGCCTTGTTGTCGTTTAGCACTCACGTAGGTAGAGTGCTAACCAGGTTTTGGGCACAGTTTGTTCACCCGCGACGACGGCTGCGCACCGCGAAACCTCGGCAGTTCCCGCGCCGGTACAGGCGGGGTAGCGCCGGAGAAAGCTCTCAAGAACAACTTTCAAGAAAGGTTTTCACCGTGGCAAACGTCAACATCAAGCCGCTCGAGGACAAGATCCTCGTCCAGATTGTCGAAGCTGAGACCACCACCGCCTCCGGTCTGGTCATCCCGGACTCCGCTCAGGAGAAGCCGCAGGAAGCAACTGTGATCGCTGTCGGCCCGGGCCGCTGGGACGACGAGGGTGAGCACCGTATCCCGGTCGACGTCAAGGAAGGCGACACCGTCATCTTCTCCAAGTACGGCGGCACCGAGCTCAAGTACGGCGACCAGGAGTACCTGCTCCTGTCCGCGCGTGACCTGCTGGCCGTCGTCGAAAAATAAGAAGGGGGACGTAACTCCCAATGGCAAAACTCATTGCATTTGACCAGGAGGCCCGCGAGGGCATCCAGCGCGGCGTCGATGTGCTCGCTGATTCCGTGCGTGTCACGCTCGGCCCGCGCGGCCGCAACGTGGTCTTGGACAAGGCCTTCGGCGGCCCGGCCGTCACCAACGACGGCGTGACCATCGCCCGCGACATCGACCTTGAAGACCCCTTTGAGAATCTCGGTGCTCAGCTGGTCAAGTCCGTGGCGGTGAAGACCAACGACATCGCCGGCGACGGCACGACGACGGCGACCCTGCTCGCGCAGGCGCTCATTAATGAAGGTCTGCGTAACGTCGCTGCCGGCGCCAACCCGATCGAGCTGAACAAGGGCATCGCCGCAGCGGCGGAGAAGACCGTTGAGGAGCTCAAGGCCCGTGCCACGGAGGTCTCCTCCTCCGAGGAGATCGCCAATGTCGCGACCGTTTCCTCCCGCGACGAGGTTGTCGGCCAGATGGTCTCCGGTGCCATGGACAAGGTGGGCAAGGACGGTGTCCTCACCGTCGAGGAATCCCAGTCCATCGAGTCCTATGTTGATGTCACTGAGGGCATCTCGTTTGAAAAGGGCTTCCTCTCCCCGTACTTCATGACGGACCCGGAGTCCGGTCAGGCTGTGCTCGAGGAACCGCTAGTCCTCCTCGTGCGCAACAAGATCTCCTCGCTGCCGGAATTCCTCCCACTGCTGGAGAAGGCCGTGGGCACCTCCCGCCCGCTGCTGATCATCGCCGAGGACATCGAGGGCGAGCCGCTGCAGACCCTCGTGGTCAACACCATTCGTGGTGCTCTTAAGGTCGTCGCTGTGAAGTCGCCGTACTTCGGTGAGCGTCGTAAAGCATTCATGGACGACCTGGCAGTCGTGACCGCCGCAACGGTCATCGACCCCGAGGTTGGCGTGAACCTGAAGGACGCTGAGCTGGACGTGCTGGGTAGCGCCCGCCGCGTCACAGTGACCAAGGACGACACCGTCATCGTCGACGGTGCCGGCACGCCTGAGGCGGTGGAGAACCGCCGCCAGCAGATCCGCCGCGAGATCGAGAACACCGACTCCACCTGGGATAAGGAGAAGGCCGAGGAGCGCCTGGCCAAGCTCTCCGGCGGTGTCGCTGTCATCCGCGTCGGCGCTCCGACCGAGACCGAGGTCAACGAGCGCAAGCTGCGCGTCGAGGATGCCATCAACGCCGCGCGTGCTGCGGCGCAGGAAGGCATCATCGCTGGCGGTGGCTCCGCTCTGGTCCAGATTGCGAAGAATCTGGAGACCTACGCCGAGGAATTCGACGGCGAGCAGAAAGTCGGTGTGCAGGCCGTTGCCCGCGCACTGACCAAGCCCGCCTACTGGATCGCCGAGAACGCGGGCCTGGACGGCTCCGTGGTGGTGTCCAAGATTGCGGAGCTGCCCAACGGTGAAGGCTTCAACGCCGCCACCCTCGAGTACGGCAACCTCATTGAGCAGGGCATCATCGACCCTGTAAAGGTCACCCACTCCGCAGTGGTCAACGCCTCCTCTGTCGCCCGCATGGTGCTCACGACGGAAGCATCTGTCGTGGAGAAGCCAGCGGAGGAAGAAGACGAGCACGGCCACAGCCACTAGCTCATTTCATCCAGGCAAACGCCCCGTTCCCGCGGACCTGAAAGATGGTCTACGGGAGACGGGGCGTTTTCTATGCCGAACTCTGGAGCGGCAGCAGGGCTAAACGGCGGCGACCTTCGTTTTGGCGCGACGGTTGACATTGCCGCGGAGCGCCGCCTGGCGCTCGGATTCGCTCATTCCGCCCCAGATGCCGTATGGCTCGGCGACAGCGAGAGCGTGGGCACGACACTGCTCGAGCACGGGGCAGCCGAAGCAGATAGCCTTGGCGCGGTTCTCTCGGTTGGTGCGTGCGCGTCCGCGCTCACCGTCAGGGTGGTAAAAGACATCGGAGGCCTCGCCGCGGCAAGCCCCGTGGAGCTGCCAATCCCAGAAATCGGCGTTTGGTCCGGGCAGCTGCTGCGGCATGGACATCGTGGGCATTGAGTGCAAATCTCCTCGACTGGGGTATTACAAGCTTTCGCTTCATCTAGTGCTAGCGCGGGACTTGGGGGTCGGTGGCCGCTAGCTCGGTGAAGCAACGAGTAAGGAGTGTGCAAGGCGCGGGTAAACAGTTGGTTTCTGACAGGTGTCGCACAGTTTGAACCAAGCTTTTGCTGGGGTTCGGAAGGGCTGTGAGCTGTGGAAACATGCCGAGGTTAAGGATCGGTGAATAGTTCGTGTCCAATTGCGTGCCGTCCCACTAAAGCACATGGGTCACATGCGTTACCGGCCGGTATGGCTGAATGGGGGGGATGCGCGGGCAGTTTCCGGTGGCACATCTGGGAAAGTGGACCGCATGCGCCGCGCCCCAGTGTTTAGGG
>OJLS01000311.1_pt1 | contig 10873 bp, 8 predicted proteins | sample 1597081 | NCBI WGS metagenome assembly OJLS01 (sample SAMEA3904663, study PRJEB24821) | metagenome | biome: Builtin; feature: hospital; material: surface | place: USA | collected 2013-05-22
CGAGATAGGAGTCCGTCTCGTGGGCTCGGAGATGTGTATAAGAGACAGGTACTAGACTAAGGGCCGTTTGAGCAACGCGACATGTGAAAGGACGCAGCGTGAACGCTGAGAGCCCGGTCAACCCGAACCCGCACGACAACCCGATGGACGACTGGAACCACAAGATTCATCTGGCTCAGGAGATGCTGCCGCTGATCAGCCAGCTCCACCGGGAGAACAACGTGGTCACCTCGATCTACGGGCGTCTGCTGGTGGGGATGACGGACATTGAGATCATCAAGGCGCACCGATACGCCCGCCGGGTGGTGGCCCGCGAGCTTCCGCTGGATGCCACGCTGCCGATCCTGCGCGAGCTGACCACGATGAACCTGGGCACTGCTTCCATCGATCTCGGCCGTTTGGCCAAGAATTATTCCCGCACCGAGGGCACGGAGCTGCGGTCCTTCCTTGAGGAGGAGCTCGCAGAGGTCATCGGCGCGGACAGCCAGCGCGTCCCGCGCGATGTGGTCCTGTACGGTTTCGGCCGTATTGGCCGCCTGCTCGCCCGCATTCTCATCGCCCGCGAGGCCCAGTACGGCGGCGTCCGGCTGCGTGCTGTCGTGGTGCGTAAGAAGGGCGACGACGACGTGGTCAAGCGCGCCTCCCTGCTGCGCCGCGACTCGGTGCACGGGGCGTTCAACGGCACGATCACCGTGGACGAGGAAAACGAGATCATTTGGGCGAACGGCACCCCGATCCAGATGATCTACTCGGATGATCCCGCGGCGATCGACTACACCGCCTACGGCATCAACGACGCGATCGTGGTGGACAACACCGGCCGCTGGCGCGATCGCGCGGGCCTGTCCCAGCACCTGCAGTCCAAAGGCGTTGCCCGTGCACTGCTCACCGCGCCGGGCAAGGGCGATGTGAAGAATATCGTCTACGGCATCAACCACGGCACCATCGACGATTCTGAGCAGGATCGCGTCCTGTCCGCCGCATCGTGCACGACCAATGCCATTACTCCGGTGCTCAAGGTCGTCGGCGACCGTTGGGGAGTGAAGCACGGCCACGTGGAGACTGTCCACTCGTACACCAACGACCAGAACCTGGCCGACAACTTCCACAAGGGTCCGCGCCGCGGTCGCGCTGCTGGCCTGAACATGGTGCTCACGGAGACCGGTGCGGCGAAGGCCGTGTCCAAGGCGCTGCCGGAGTTCGAGGGCAAGCTCACGGGTAACGCCATCCGCGTCCCCACCCCGGATGTGTCCATGGCTGTGCTCAACCTGGACTTGGAGAACGAGGTCGAGCGCGACGACGTGAATAACTACCTGCGCCGCGTGTCCACAGACTCGGATCTGCGCCAGCAGATCGACTACATCCAGTCCCCGGACATCGTGTCGACCGACTTTGTGGGCACCACCCACGTCGGCATCGTCGACGGCCTGGCCACTATTGCCTCCGGCAACCACCTCGTGCTCTATGTCTGGTACGACAACGAGTTCGGGTACTCCAATCAGGTGATCCGCATCGTCGAGGAGATCGCCGGTGTGCGCCCGAGGATCCTGCCGGTGCGCAAGGCCCCGCAGGACATCCGCTAACAAAGGGGATTCGATGCTCAAGCTCACGGGCAAGGTCCAGAATTACGCGTGGGGCGACACCTTCAGCATTTCTGGGCTGCAGGGGTACACGCCGACCGGCCAGCCGGAGGCGGAGGTGTGGTTCGGGGCGCACCCGAGTGCGCCTTCGCTCACCGATGAGGGCCCGCTCGACGCAGTGATCGCGGCCGATCCCGTGGGCGCATTGGGGGCGGAGGGGACGCTTCCGTTCCTCGTCAAACTGCTGGCCGCCGCCCAGCCATTGTCCATCCAGGCTCACCCGTCCATCGCGCAAGCGGAAGCGGGTTTCGCGCGGGAGGATGCGGCCGGGATTCCGCGGGATGCAGCGCAGCGGAATTACAAGGACGCCAACCACAAGCCTGAGATCCTCATTGCGTTGACGCCGTTTCGAGCGATGGCGGGATTCCGCGATCTTGAGGAGACAGCGACGCTGCTCGACGAACTCGCTGTACCGCAGCTTGAGCCAGCGAGGGCATTGCTTATCGACGGCACCGTGCCCACCGATCAGCGCCTCCGGACCGTGTTGTCGGACTGGCTCGCTATAGAGGAACCGGCACCGATCGTGGAAGCAGTGCTCGAGCGCGCGGCCGAACTGGACTCGGATGTGGCCCGCAACCTCGTCTACATTGGCGAAGCATTCCCCGGGGACGTGGGGGTCTTGGCGGCGCTGCTGCTCAACCACGTTGAGTTGGAGCCGGGGCAGGCGCTGTTTCTGCCAGCTGGCAACATGCACGCTTACCTCGAAGGATTCGGTGTCGAGGTGATGGCGAATTCGGACAATGTGCTCCGTGGGGGCCTAACTACAAAGCACATCGAAATCGATGAGCTGAAAGACATTGTCATCTTCGAGCCGATCGAGGACCCGGTGCTGGAACCGGTGATATCCGACGGCGGAAGGGTGACCGCTTTTCCCGTGCCTGTCCCGGATTTCACGGTGACCCGCTACACGGGGGACGGCTCGGCGATGTTTCAGGGACCGGCCATCGTCCTCGCGGTTGCCGGAGTAGTTCACCTGGGCGAGGGTCTGGTTCTCGGACCCGGCGAAGCGGCATTCATCACGGCGAAAGACGGCGACGTTGAAGCGCGGTTCGAGGCGTCCGATTTCTTCATCGTCCGCTAATGCAGTCTTCGTAATACTCGACAAGTCGCTCGGTAGCCGCGCGCCACGACCAGCGTTCGGCTTCCTGGCGGGCGGAGAGGGACATGCGGCGGCGCCGTGCGGCGTCGATAAGCAGGCCCGCGAAAGCATCAGCCCACTCGTCTGCTTGCGCGCCTTTGTCCACGAGTAATCCGGTTTTCTCATCCTCGATCACGAACGGGATGCCGCCGGCGCGTGCACCGACGACGGGCACACCGGAGGCGAAGGATTCGAGCGCGACAAGGCCCAGGGTTTCCGTCTGCGACGGGAATGCGAAGACGTCTGCCGACGCGAATGCCTGGGCGAGCGGCTTGCCGGACATGTAGCCGGTGAAGACGGTATAGGCGGGGTCGAATTCCTTTTTCATCTGCTCGAGCTGGGGGCCCGCACCGACCATGGCTAAGCGGGCACCGGGGACCTTTTCGCGCAGGAGCGGCATGATGCCGTTGAGAATGGCGAGGTTCTTCTCCGCGCTGATTCGGCCGACGTAGACGAGTAGCGGGGCGTCGGGGTTGCCGCCAGTGAGTGTCGCGCGCATCGCGTCCGAGTAATTGTCGGGGTGGTAGCTCACGGTGTCCACCGCTTTCGGCCAGACCGCGAGGTCGCGGAAGCCGTACTCTTTCGCCGTTTCCAGCATGGGGTCGGAGGTGACCAGGTTCATCTGGGCGCGGTTGTGGAACGCGCGGATGAGTGCGGTGGCGGGCTTTTTCACGGCACCGATCTTGAGTGCTTCGGTGTAGGCAGGAACGTCGGTGTGGAAGGAGGCGAGCAGCGGTTTATTGTGCTGTTTGGCCAACAGCGCGCCGTAGCCGGCGAAAAACACCGGGTTGACCGCATGGACGATATCCGGATCGAATTCCTTCAACTTCCTGGCCACCGACGGGACGGGCAGCCCCACCTTGATCTCCGGGTAGATGCGGTGGAGCGAGAAGCTCGGGGCACGCACCACGGGGAAGCCGGCGTAAGTCTCGGGTGTGTCTCCGGTGGCGAAGATCATCACATCGTGGCCCATTTCCGCCAGCTGGTCCACGGTGCGGATGATGCGCGTGACCACACCGTCGATTTTGGGGAGGAAGACCTCCGTGAAAATCGCGATCCGCATCTAAGCGTTCTCCGGAACGCCTTCTGCCTGGTTATGGGTCCAGAGAGACCGGGCCGGGATTTTGCTGCGGTCGGCGCGGTCGGCGTATTTCTTGGCCACGTCCTCGACCTCCTGCAGCAGGCCTTCAGCGAGCTTGGTCGGTTCGAGACCGAGGCTGAGGAAGGTGTCGTTGCTGACGTGGAGCTCGTTCTCCGCGGACTCTTTGCGCGGGTTGGGCACGAGCGCGTAGTCGGTACCGGAGATCGATGCAACCAGCTTTGCCAGGTCGCGGACCCGGTGCGTTTCCGTCATCTGGTTGAAGATCTTCACCCGGTCGCCCTTTGCGGGCGGATTCTCCAGCGCGATCTGGATGCATTTGACCATGTCGCGGATGTGGATGAATGCGCGGGTCTGGCCGCCGGTGCCGTGCACGGTGAGCGGGTAACCGATCGCGGCCTGCATGAGAAAGCGGTTGAGCACGGTGCCGTAGTCGCCGTCGTAGTCGAAGCGGTTGATCAGGCGCTCGTCGCGCTCCGTCTGCGGGGTGTGGGTGCCCCAGATGATGCCCTGGTGCAGGTCGGTGATGCGCAGCTCGTCGTTCTTGGCGTAGTAGGCGAAGAGGTTCTGGTCGAGCACCTTGGTCAGGTGGTACACCGAACCCGGGTTAGTGGGGTAGAGGATCTGTTGATCGACGAGTTCTTCGCCGTTGTCGACCTTGATGTCCAGGTAGCCCTCCGGGATCTTCATGCCGGCGGTGCCATACCCGTACACGCCCATGGTGCCCAGGTGGACGATGTGGATGTCCAGACCGCTCTCGACGACGGCGACGAGCAGGTTGTGGGTGGCGTTGACGTTGTTGTCCACAGTGTAGCGCTTGGTCACCGGGTTCTTCATCGAATACGGCGCGGCGCGCTGCTCGGCGAAATGGATGATCGCGTCGGGCTGCTCGGCGACGATGAAGTCCTTCAAACCCTCGTAGTCCTGGGCGACATCGATGTTGCGGAAGGCAATGTCCTTACCGGAGACCTCTTTCCATGCGGCAATGCGCTCGTCGATGGATGCGATGGGAGTCAGGGATTCCGCTCCCAGTTCCTCGTCGATCGCGCGGCGGGAGAGGTTGTCCACGATGGTCACGTCGTGGCCGATATCCGAAAGGTGAAGTGATGCAGGCCAGCCGCAGAATCCGTCGCCACCGAGAACCGCGATTTTCATATGAACACCTTTCTATTCGGACGCTTCCCGGTCACGTTACCCGGGATTGTAGGTTCCTGCCGGGCAAGTGGAAAAGCGCCACGCGGCCGAAGGATCAATGTATGTTTTGGGTATGAAACAAGATGCTGCTGAAGACGTTGCTGAAGTCATTGTCATTGTCGGTGCCGGGCTGGCGGGACTGGTCGCCGCGCACGAGGCGGTCAAAGCCGGGCGCCGCGTCGTGTTCGTCGAACAGGAGAGCCGGGCGAACCTCGGCGGCCAGGCGTTCTGGTCCCTGGGCGGCTTATTCATGGTGGGCACCCCGGAGCAGAAACTCATGGGAGCCACGGATTTTGAGGAACTCGCGTGGGCCGACTGGGAGAACTCGGCGGATTACGACGACGAGGTGCACGATCACTGGCCGCGCGAGTGGGGCCGGGAGTACGTGCGTTTCGCCTCCAACGAGATGCACGGCTATCTGCGGGAGCTGGGGCTGCGCGTGCTGCCCACGGTCGGTTGGGCCGAACGGGGCTCGGGCGACGCGTCCGGGCACGGGAACACTGTGCCGCGATTCCACCTCACGTGGGGCACGGGGCCGGAGGTCGTGCGGGTCTTCCGCGAACCGGTCGAGCGGGCCGAGAAGTCCGGCCAGGTGGAGTTCAAATCCCGCCACCGCGTGGACGACATCATCGTGGAGAATGGTCGCGCGGTGGGTGTCAGGGGCGTACGGCTTGCGGAGGATTCGAGTTCCCGCGGTGTGGCATCCAATAGCCACGAGACGGAACCATTTGAGGTGCGCGGCGCCGCCGTGGTGATGTCCACCGGCGGGATCGGCGGCAACTTGGCCAAGGTGCGCGAAATGTGGCCGGAGGACCGCTGGGGTCCGTGCCCGGAGGACATGGTCACGGGGGTGCCGGAACACGTGGATGGCCGGGGCATCGACATTGCCGCTGCTGCCGGCGCCAATCTGGTCAACACCGACCGCATGTGGCACTACCCGGAGGGCATGATCAACTGGGACCCGATCTGGCCGGGGCACGGCATCCGCATCATTCCGGGGCCGAGCTCGATGTGGCTGGATGCGACGGGCAAGCGCCTGCCCACCAATTTGTTCCCGGGGTCGGACAATATCGCCGCGCTCGCGCACATTGGCCGCACGGGGCACGGCTACTCATGGTTCATCCTCAACCAGCACATCGCCGACAAAGAGTTCATCTTCTCCGGCTCGGAGCAGAACCCGGATCTGACCGACAAGTCGTTGAAGAAACTGGCGGGCAAAGTCGGGCCCGGGACGCATCCCGCGGTGAAGGCGTTCATGGACAACGGCGTCGATTGGGTCACGGCCGACACTGTCGAGGAGCTCGTGCACAAGATGAATGAGCTCGGCTCTGAAGGCATCGAGGTAAACGAGAAGCTGGTGCGCAAACAACTCGTGGAGCGCGATGCGCAGCTGACCAATGATTTTTCCAAGGACGCGCAGATCAACTACATTCGCACCGCGCGCAGCTTTCTCGGCGACAAGATCGTCCGCTGCGCTGAGCCGCACCGCCTACTGGACCCGAAGAAGGGCCCGCTCATTGCCGTCAAGCTCCACGTTCTCACACGCAAGACGCTGGGCGGTATCGAGACGGATTTGAGCGGACGGGCTTTGCTTGCCGACGGCTCCGTGTTCCCCGGCCTCTATGCCTGCGGCGAGGCAGCCGGTTTCGGCGGGGGAGGAATGCACGGCAAGAATGCTTTGGAGGGAACATTCCTCGGCGGGTGCATTCACTCGGGTAAGCGCGTGGGCGAGCACGCGGCCCGGGAGAACTAGCGCTGCCAGTGGAGCGAGGCAGTAGCTGCCTGCCCGCGCATGCGGTCTTTGTCTTGGTCGGGAATGAGCGAGCCCCCGGTCAGCCACACGAGATGAGTGGCGGTCTCGGGGACGTCGGGTAGGCGCCAGGGGATGGTCAGTCCGGCGGTGGCGGACGGCTCGGCGACGATGTCCGCGCTCCGCTCCAACCAGTTGACTGCGGCGAGGAAGGTGACATCGTCGAGGGTGTGGAATCCGCTGACAAGGTGCGCGGCGTAGTCCAGCGCGAGCGGGGAGGGGCTTTGCACCGCCAGGCCGTCGGCGACGGTCCGCCCGGCGAGACCGTAGTCCGCGCACGCCACTGCAGGGTTTCCGGTGAACGCGCCGAGAAGCACGCACGGGCTGGCGGTGGGCTCGACGAAATGGCAGGAGACGGCATCGCCGAACGCCATTTTCAGCCCGAAGGTCACTCCTCCCGGTCCGCCGCCGACACCGCAGGGGAGGTAGACATAGAGCGGATTATCGGGGGTGAAGTTCCTTCCGAGTGCGGCGAACTGCTCCTTGAGCCGCCGTCCGGCGACGGCGTACCCGGCGAAGAGGCCGAGTGAGTTCTCGTCGTCGATGAAGAACGCATCGCCGGCGGACTCGCGCGCCTGAGCCACGGTCTCGGTAAATAGTCCGGGGTGCTCGATCACGTTCGCTCCGCGTGACCGGAGCAGTTCCTTCTTCCACTGCTTCGCGTCCACCGACATGTGCACCTCGGTGTCGAACCCCAGCAGCGGGCCGACAGTGCCGATGGAGAGGGCGAGGTTGCCGGTGGAGGCGACAGAGAGTTTCTCGTAGCGCTTCTCCTCCGCCAGCCGGAAGACCTCGTGGACGCCGCCGCGGGATTTGATGGACCCGCTGATCGGCAGGGAATCATCGCGCTTGACCCACAGCTCGCCGGGAACGTCCCGCTCCATCAGGCGAGCCACATAGTCCTTTGTCTCGGGAACGTGCTGGATGTCTGATTCGATGACGCCGTCGCCGGTTTCCGGGAAGTGTTCCGCCACCCACGGGGCGAAGCGGTCGAAGCGGGCGGCAGCTTCGTCGACAGCGGCGGCTACATCCGGGTCGAGGGCGCCGAAGTCGGGGGTGCGGGCCCAGGAGAGCTCGTGCTGGTGGGAGAGGCCGTCGATAAGCGAAAGCGGCTGCGGCCGTGAATCTGCGGGATGAGCTGGGCGGTCCCAAGGCATGGTCATGGTGATCCATTGTAGGAAGTGTGCGGGTGTACAGTTACGTGGGTCACACTGTGAGCCGGAAGGGAGACGCACAATGGAAACGAAGAAGTCTCAACCGCAGCTGGTCTTCGCCAGCGTCGTGGCCTTCCTCATCACTGCGGGCTGGGCGGCCAACCACTTTGCGTCCGTGCTGGTGGTGCTCCGCGAGAACCAGGACATGTCCACCTTGCTGGTCAACACCGCGTACGGGATCTATGCGCTGGGCCTGTTCCCGTGCCTGATTGCCGGCGGGCTCGTCGCCGACCGCTTCGGCTCCCGGCCGGCGGTGATGTTCGGCGCTATCGTCGCGGCACTGGGCAATGTCGCGCTGATGTTCTGGCAGGAAGTGCCGGCAGTTCTGCTCACGGCCCGCTTCGTCATCGGGCTCGGCGTGGGCCTCGTGGTCAGCGCGGGCACCGCGTGGGCGGGTCGGTTGCGCGGAGCGACCGGTACGACGCTCGCCGGTATCTTCCTGACATCGGGCTTCATGCTGGGCCCGATCGCCTCCGGCATCATTGCGCACCTGGTCAGCGCCCACAACGCGATCTACATTCCGTACATCGCCTCGATCGTGCTGTCCTTCGCCGCGGTCGCATTCTCCCTGTTCGTGGGTGATACGCCGAATACCCGCGAAGTGGTGGTGGAGAAGATTGAGGAGGAGCAAGGAGTCCGGGCCCCGGCGCAGGAGCGTTCCGCCAAGAAGGCGTTGGCCACCGCGTTCCCGATGGGCTTATGGGTCTTTGCGTCGATGACGAGCGCGATCGTGGTGCTCTCCGGACGCGTCGGGCAACACTTCGAGTCCAGCGCGTTCCTTCCCGGAGTCGCCGCGGTCACCGCATTCGGTTCGGGACTGGTCATCCAGGCGCTGGGACGGCGCTTCGAGTTCGGTCCCTCCTCCGGCGTGGTCGGTGCGCTGTGCTCAGTGGTGGGCATGAGCCTCGCGGCCATCGGCGGGGCCGCTCCATCCATGGTGATGTTCGTGGTCGCTTCAATCTTCTTGGGGCTCGCCTACGGTCTCTGCCTGCGTGAAGGCTTGCTGGATGTGGAGACCTTCAGCCCGCCGGAGAAGCGCGGTGCCGTCATCGGCATCTACTACGTGGCCACCTACATTGGCTTCGGGTACCCGCCATTGATCGAGTGGCTCGCCGGTTTCGTCGGCCCGTCGCTGCCGTACTGGGTTCTGGCGGTGGGCGCGCTGTGCTCGGCGGTCATCCGTGCAGTGCAGATCCGCTCGGGCTACCTCAAGCGCCCCTGAAAAGGCTCCCCCTCGGCCACCGGTAGAACTTCCGTTACCGTGGGGTTATGGCTTCTCACGAGACAACCCCTGAAGGTACCCGCCTGATGCACCGCGACCTGAATGCCACAGACTCTGTGCCGTGGTCGGGTCCGAAACTCAACGGGGCTGGAGGCGAGCACCTCACGACTGACCCGGACGGAACGTGCTCGACGCTGTTCCAGGCGTCCAGCGGCATGGTCATCGGCCTGTGCACCCGGTACCAAGAAGGCGACGGCGGGCTGGAGGTGGACCGCCCCGTCATCGTGCTGTTTGATCCGGAGACTGCGGAGCCGGTTGCGACGTTGGAGATGGAGCGCCACGGTCTGCTTGGCGGTGTGTACGGCTACCTGGATGAAAGCGACCAGGTCGTGATCGCAGAGGGGCATGATATCTGCCGGGTGACACACCGCTACAACGGTGAACAGTGGGAGCTCAATATTGAGAATCGAACTCCGTTGACCAGCCTCCCCGAGGACGCACAACTCGCCGGACTCATTCCCGATGGCCAGGGCCGCACGTGGTTTGTCACCCAGGATGCCGTGATCGGTGTGGTCACCCCCTCCGGGGACGTGAGCATCCCTTTGGCCGGGGAAGAAGCGGAGGCAGTGGCCAATGGGCTGGTGGGCAGGCCCAACGGGGTCAGTGTGCTGACCACGCACGCGCTCTACGAGGTGAAGCTCGATGGTGGCCTGCCCGTGGTTGCGTGGCGCACCGTGTACGACCGGGGCTCGGCGCGCAAACCGGGGCAGCTCAGCTGGGGCTCGGGCACCACGCCGACATTTTTCGGACCGGATGCGTCGTGGGTCGCCATCGTGGATAACGCAGATCAGTTCCCGAACCTGCTCGTGCTTTCCGCCGAGACGGGCGAAGAACTCGCGCGCATGAAGGCCTTCGACAACGCCGGGCAAGGCACGGAGAACTCGCTCATGGCGGACGGCGCCACACTGTGGATCCCGTCCACATACGGCTTCGCGTACCCCGAGCAAGCAGTCGACGGCCCATCCGTGCCCGCCGACGCCGATTTCGTGGGCGGCCTCACGCGTATCGACGTCTCGGAGGCCGATTCCGGCGAGCTCGTCCTCGAACGGGTGTGGGAGACCGGCGCCAGCGTCGCCACACTACCGATCCTCACACGCGACGACCGCCGCATTTGGTCATTGAGCACCGACGCCGACGATCAGGTGGTCAGTTTCGCGGCCGTGGACGCCGACACCGGCGAAGAAGTCTTCCGCCGCGAGATCGGTGAGAAACCGCTCGATGACCCGGGCCAGATGACGGGGCTGATCACTCCGGACGGCGTGTACTGGCAGGCCACGTTCTTCCGGATGCACGTCCTAAAAGAGAAGTAGCCGCCTACTCCACGATGAAGGCCACGTTCGTGGTGGTCAGTTCGTGCTCGCCGGGGCCGTTGGGAAGGGCGCGCAGTTCCGCCTGAGTCTCGGGTGGGATTGGAATGATCCAGCCCTCATTCGGGTCGAGCACCGGGGGACCGGTAACTCCCACCTGAAACGTCACGGGTCGGGAGGTGGGGGAGG
>OJLS01000316.1_pt1 | contig 10805 bp, 7 predicted proteins | sample 1597081 | NCBI WGS metagenome assembly OJLS01 (sample SAMEA3904663, study PRJEB24821) | metagenome | biome: Builtin; feature: hospital; material: surface | place: USA | collected 2013-05-22
CCTTACGGGCAAAGAAGCGGAACGACTCCGCCAGAGCAAGGAACTCACCCAGCGAGTCCCAACGCAGGTGGTTCTCCTCCTGCAGCTGCTGTACGTGCTTCGGTGCGGATCCGCCCGCACCAGTTTCGAAGAGCCCGCCACCAGCGATTAGCGGAACCACAGACAGCATCTTCGCCGACGTGCCGAGCTCCATGATGGGGAAGAGGTCGGTCAGGTAATCACGCAGCACGTTGCCGGTGACCGAAATGGTGTCTTCGCCCTTGCGGATGCGGTCGATCGAGTACTTCGTGGCGGCGACGGGATCCATGATCTGGATGTCCAGGCCGTCGGTGTCCTCGTCCTTCAGGTATTCCTCGACCTTGGCACGCACGTTGTTGTCGTGCGCGCGCTCCGGGTCGAGCCAGAACACGGCCGGCATTCCCGACAGGCGTGCGCGTTCAACAGCCAGGCCGACCCAGTTGCGCACCGGGATATCCTTCGTCTGGCAGGCGCGCCAAATGTCGTTGGCCTCGACGTCGTGCTCCATCAGCACGGTGCCGGACTTGTCGACGACTTGCACTTTGCCGTCGGTTGGCATCACGAACGTTTTGTCGTGCGAACCGTATTCTTCCGCCTTCTGAGCCATCAGCCCGACGTTTGGCACGGTGCCCATCGTCGTCGGATCGAAAGCGCCATTTTCGCGGCAATCGTCGATAACGGCCTGGTAAACACCGGCATATGACGAATCCGGAATGACCGCCAAGGTGTCTTGCTCTTTGTCATCGGCGTTCCACATGTGGCCCGAGGTGCGGATCATCGCGGGCATGGACGCGTCGATAATGACGTCCGACGGGACGTGGAGGTTCGTGATGCTCTTGTGGGAGTTCACCATCGCCAGGGCAGCGTTGTCTTTGAGGGCTTGATCGAACGCGTCCTTAATCTCGTCCCCGTGCTCCAGATCCGATAGGCCTTCAAGAATGGCGCCTAAACCGTTTTCGCCATTGAGCCCGGCGGCCAGCAGTTCCTGGCCGTACTTGTCGAACACATCGTGGAAGTAGGCGCGGACCACGTGGCCGAAGATCACGGGATCCGATACCTTCATCATGGTTGCCTTCAGGTGGACAGAGAACAGCACGCCCTCGGCTTTCGCGCGGCTGACCTGGGCGCGGAGGAACGTGTCCAGCGCTTTCGCGCTCAGCACGGTGCCGTCGACGATCTCGCCCTTCAGAACAGGGAGGGACTCCTTGAGAACAGTGGTTTCGCCATTCGGGGCGACCAGCTGAATCCGCAGCTCGTCGTCGTTGTCAAGGATCACCGATTGCTCGTTGTGCCGGAAATCATCGGACTCCATCGTTGACACATTGGTCTTTGAGTCCTTGCTCCATTCACCCATCGTGTGCGGATGCTTGCGAGCGAAGTTCTTTACGGCCTTCGGCGCACGACGGTCCGAGTTGCCCTCACGCAAAACGGGGTTAACAGCAGAGCCCTTGACCGAGTCATAGCGGGCGCGAGCGTCGCGTTCCTCGTCGGTCGACGGCTCCTCAGGATAATTCGGAAGCTCGTATCCAGCGGCCTGAAGCTCCTTAATCGTGGCCTTCAACTGGGGTACCGACGCCGAAATGTTCGGCAGCTTCACAATATTTGCATCCGGGGTTTTTGCCAGCGCACCCAGTTCGGCTAGCGCATCATTGACCCGCTGGTCCTCCGGCAGTACATCATTGAACGCCGCCAGCGTGCGCGCCGCCAATGAAATATCCCGGGTTTCGACGTCGACCCCGGCGGTTGACGCAAAAGCTTCCACCACTGGCTTCAACGAATACGTTGCCATCAAAGGTGCTTCATCGGTACGGGTGTAAATAATTGTTCCCATAGTGGGGCAAAACTCCCTTACTCGCTAAATATTGTTCAGGATTATGCGCGCTGTGCGTGCCGAGGCCGGTGTTCGGGCTATAACACTGCCGACCGTGTGCAGAGGTCGTGTGTATATACAGCGGTGATCTGCAGATTCGGGCGTGTCGCCGTCACCGAGACAAGGCCTGGGTAGCAACGCTATCAACATAGTGGATACTTCCTTTTCTAGAGTACGTGACGACGCCTCAAATGCGACTCCACGATGTGGCGCACCCCCACAGACGGGGCGACGATACGCTCGTCGGTGAGGTGGGGATGTGACGGCTGATTCCCGCAGCTGGGGCTGGAACAGGGTTGGGTATGGCCCTCGTTACTAGGCCGAGCACGCGCTGGAGTTGCGTCGTTATGGTGCCCTAGGGCGCTATTCCTCGGGTAAAGGTATCCAGAAGCCATGTTGAAAAGCCCGGTTCGAGCTTCTCAGCCATCTCCGGTAGTGGCCTGCTCAGGAGGCCAACTCCCATCTGGAACCGTGCCGTGGTGATCTCCGGGCGAACCAGTCCGGCGCCTTTAGCGCGATCCAAGATGCGTTCCACCTGGGAAAAGGCTTCTTTGCGGAGAGCTCTGATCCGGCTGTGAAGCTCGGGAGACACATCGATGCTGTCGGCCACTTTTGCTGCCAGTGTGCCGATTTGTAAGTGGTAGTCGTCGGCAATGAAATTTGACCACGTGCCGGCCGGATCTTCATTCCAAGACGGGGCGTCAACGTAGCGATTACATACCGATGTCAGCCGGGCCAACATTTCTTCACCGACGCCTATAAAGAGGTCATCGCGTGTGGGGAAGTGCCGGTAGAGGGTGGCAATTCCGACCCCAGCGTCCTGGGCGATGGATCGCAGTGAAATGTCCGGACCGTAGGTGGCAAAACTTTGCCACGCAGCGTCGATGATGGCGGCACGGCTAGCAGTCGCGTCTGCACGCACGATGTTTCTCCTCATGGTGTGGTCTCAGCGATTGAAACCGGTGATGAGGACACATTCTGTCACGCCTGGTGTGTTTGCGCCAATGTAAACGGAGCGCTATGCTCCATTTTGTATTCGGAGCGAAATGTTCCGTTTATTCGGGTAATGCCGACAGGTAGCACCTACGGGCCATACCTACGAGATAGCCATATTCATGCACGTCAACGGCCACGTTGCACGACGCAACATCGCAGAAGACGGCGATGGCCACGTTGCACGGCGAAACACATCAGAATAAAGGGGAGACCTTATGGCAAGTAACAGCGTTTCCACTGAAATGACCACCCAGCGCACCTCGGCCACCGCGCAGGCCCCTAACGCCACCACTGGACACACAACCGCGGCCTTGGAGAACACGTCGGAAAACACACCTACACACACGTCGATCGGAAAAGTGGTGGGCATTGTGCTCGGCCTCGCCGCCATCGTCACACTCATGCTGTTGTCTTTTTTGGCACCGGCAGTGAACTCCGGCGCGAAAGACCTGCCTCTCGCTGTCAGCGGCTCAGACCAGGCGGTTACTCAACTCACCCACAACATGGAGCACAACCAGCCTGGAGTCTTTGAGATCAAGCATGTTGGCGATGCTAAACAGGCCGTTCACGACCGCCAGGCCATCGGAGGCATCGCTCTGGGACAACCGACGGCAGGGCCCAACGGCACCCCTGTTCCCACCGCCGAGGTGATTACCGCGACAGGTGCAGGAACCACCTATCTCCAGGTCATGAATGGGGTCACCCAAGCGCTCACGGCACAAGGCGCCCAGGTCACCACCACAAATGTGGCTCCGCCAGCACCCGGCGACGAACACGGCACCGCCTTCGCCACCCTGGCTCTCCCGATGGCGTTTGGCGGCATGATCTCCGCGGTCGTCTTGTCCACCCAGGTTCACGGAGGGCGTACTCGTCGATTCCTCGCCTCCGGAGCATTCGCCATCCTCGCTGGCTTCATCCTGGCGGCTGTGATGCGCTTCGGTTTCGACGTTGTAGGCGGAAGCTATTGGGAGGTCGTCGGTACATTATCGCTAGCCATCGCGGGTGTGTCGATGTTCGTCCTCGGCATGGAGTCCAAGTTCGGCTACCTGGGATTGGGCATAGGCGCGGTGTTCGTCATGTTTCTGTCGAACCCGCTATCCGGCATGCAAACAGGCCCCGAATGGTTACCTTCACCGTGGGGCAGCATCGGACAATTCCTCCCCTTAGGCGCTGCCGGCTCAGCGCTACGATCCGTCGGATTTTTCGACGGTGCTGGATGGGGCATCCACGGTCTCGTGCTCACCTGCTGGGCTTTGCTAGGAATAGCGCTTGCTGGTTGGTCGGCGTGGACGGCCTCGAGGCGGCGTCACTGAACGGTCGCCCGGAATCCAAAACCGTAGCGGCGCCTCTTTGTTCTTCGAAATTCCGATCCGTGGACCCGTGACATAAGGAACAATGTCGTCCTCAGCACGGGTACGCCTCAGCCGGAGCTCTGGGGCTTCGGGATCACCGACGTCAGCCACGTGGGCGTCGACGCCGGCCACGTACGGGATATCCGCCTGTGCGCCGTGACCATTCGCCGGGGTATCGCCATCATCCACGACGATGGGCATCCCGTCGAGATGAAGATCTAACCCCAGCGCCGATCCCACATTCCCCGGCCCACGGGCGAGTCCATCATCCTCGGGGCGGTCTCCTCGTCGAGATCGAACGACGTCATAACCATCAACAACGCGCCCCGCCCGTAGTAAAAGTCCCGAGGCCAGTCCTTCGGGACCACACACCACATTTCCCGCCCGATGAATGCCGTAGCTGGCATAAATGTAAAGGTGCAACGGTGGGCCGAACATCGTCGCACAGCGCGGCGTCGGCCCGCGCGAGGCATGTGATGCAGGATCAGCTTCTCCTAAGTAAGCCTCGACCTCAGTAATCATCAGCGCGACTGGACCCCGACGAAGTGTCGACCCCAAGACGTACGGGGCGACAATGTCCGCGGGATACGAAAACAAGTCCGGCGGAAACCCCATCTATAACACCTCCTCAACTGCGGATGTCGTCGACTTCTTCTACGACTGCCGTTTACCCGTTGACCGCCTGCGCGTCGGCCTCGTGCTCATGTTCTGCGTCGTCGTCTTCGCCGTCGACAGGGTTACACACCAACACAACAACCATCGCCACAATGACCACAGCCACCCCAGCGACGGGCACCGGTACCCAGGTCGAGGCCACGGTCACCACTGCGCCAATCGGAATGACGCTACGCACAACTCGCGGAGTTCCAGGGTACGCGACAGCCCAAATCGCAAGGATGAAGACAGCCACCGGGACCGTCACCGCTAATGACACGGTGACATAGGAAAGCTCTGACGAACCCGTCACGTAGTCCACGAGTGCCTCGATCCCCGCCGAGAACGCGCCAGCAGAGGCAAAAATTAAGTAGTGCGCATAGCCCCATCGGACGGATAACAGTATCGACGAGTTCGATAACCGCTCTGTGTGGCGCGGATAGAAGTAGATCCACCACATACCTGCACTGATCATGATGGTTATGACTGACACATCGATCAGTTGGCCAATGTGCTCACCCTCATCGAGAGCTTCGATAATCGCATTGGCTGAACCCAGCAGTGACTCACCTAAAACAATGATGGTGAACAGGCCGTACCGTTCCGCAATATGCTCTCGATGCCACGGCGTTCCGCCCGTGACCTCGGCTACAAGGGGAACCGACAGTTCTACGAGAACGAAAACAACGAAAATCCAGAGGGGAATACGTCCCGACGTGACCACAGCCGATATCACCCACAGCACCTGCGCCGACAATATTCCGATGGCGTAGGTCAACGCTGAACGGCCTTCCCGCCCCTTAGCGCGTGAAGCACGAAGCCACTGTGCTCCCATGGCAACACGCATGATGACACAGCCGATGGCCATGATGCTGAAATCACGGTCTTTAAACACGTCGCTGATCCCCGCAGTCAGAACCAGCACGCCCGCCATCTGCACAAACGTGCTTAAACGATAGAGCCAGTCGTCGCTATCGAAACTCGTGGCAAACCAGGTGAAGTTCATCCAGGCCCACCAAATGGTGAAGAAGACCATGAGATATAGGCCAATGCCTTTGCCTACATCGCCGTCCGTGAGGGCATGGTGCAATTGCACACCAGCTGTCGATACGGCAACGACAAAGACGAGATCGAAGAAAAGCTCAAGAACAGTTGCAGCGCGGTGGGGTTGTTCAGGATCACGTGGGCGCATCGGGGTGAGATAAAAGCGGCGGCGTCGAGTGTCTAGTATTCGCACGTCAGATGAGCTCACTGGAAGTCCTTCCGTCGGTGAGAGTAGTGCCGGCCGCGCTGAGGGAGACAGCACGACGACAGCGTGATAACGGCGCGATGTCGGTCTAAATTCGGGGTCAAGGTTACTTGCCCCGGCACCGACATTGTTGGATACGGCTTCCCTAACACAGCCGGACGCAGCCGACCGTGGTGCCGTGGCTATAACTGAATTACCCTGCTCAGGAGAGCAGAATTACTCCGCTCCGAGATCTGCAGAGTAAAACGAATCACAATCCGCACGAGAATGTAATGAATTGTGCAGGAGAAAATGCCCTTATCGCATTGCAGGACGGCACACGTTTGTGCAAATGTAGGCACCTCGAACGCGACTACGAGGAGATCTCCGGAGACATGACAATGTGGCGCTTCGCCCGTCAACGTCGCGCCCGCATAACTCTTTGATATCGACCGAATTAAAACCGACGCATTCACGTTTACACCGCTTACACCAACAAACGATCACGGGTACAAGACGCACCGACGTCAAGAGAAGAGGAAGTGTGATGCCTGTGGGGAGCCTTATCCGTAGAGCCGTCGATGTTTTTCGCGACTATATGGATGCAGACAACTACATCATTGCGCCACGTGCACTGACGGAACCCGTCGTCGCGGGAGATGCCCATGCATCAGAGGGCATGGAAGCATCCCACGAGCGAGAATCAGAGCATGAATTCGGTGGCGCGTCGACGGCTCCACAAGAGCCGTACGCGAGGCTGATCCATCAGTCGCTGAGTATCGATATCGATGACCATCCGCAGGTTCACGGCAACGGGTACTCCCTAGAGGATGCAGAAGATGATGCAGGCGAATCGGCCGGTGAGTCCGATGGCACCGCATCAGATCCCGCAGAAGAGAAAGCAGCCCGCAAGGCGGCGAAAGTGCAGCAGCGCCGCGACAACCGGGCTCGACGCGCTCAGGTGCGCAAAGAAGTCGTGGCCCGTGGCACCATGGCCAGTAAATCGGCCGTCGCGAAGAGTACGCAGGCGTCGAAGAAGGCCGTTGCGAAAACTGCGCATTCGTCGCGCGCTGCTGCAGCGAAGACGGCACACACCTCCCGCGCCGTCGCGGCGAAAACCGCGCATACCTCCCGCGCCGCTGCTGTGAAGACTGGTCAGGCATCACGGCACGCGTATAACAGCAGCAAACAGGTCGTCGTGGAGCGTATGCCGGAACGCAAACCGATCCCGCGACAAACAGAAATGGGGTCCCGACGTGCCCTGTTCGCCCTGATCGCGCTCTCCATCGGCGGTTTCGGCATTGGTACCACGGAGTTCGTCTCCATGGGGTTGCTGAAATACATCGGTGCTGACTACGGCATTTCCGACGGTGCTGCCGGGCGGATCGTTACTGCCTACGCCATGGGCGTCGTCGTTGGAGCCCCGCTGATCACCGCCCTGACCGGAAAAATCCCCCGCCGCCGCCTGCTCCTCCTGCTGATGGGGGCGTTCACCGTCGGCAATGGTTTGAGTGTTATTGCTCCGAATTATCCTTTCTTGATAGCAGCCCGGTTTATCGCAGGTATCCCGCATGGTGCTTTCTTCGGGGTGTCTTCATTGGTTGCGGTGTCACTGTCCAAGCCAGGGAAGCGAGGCCAAGCAATTGCCATTGTGAACCTGGGATTGCCTATCGCGACGTTGATTGGTGTTCCACTCGCACAGGCGATTGGTCAGGCCATGAGCTGGCATTATGCGTACGCCATGGTGTCGCTGATCGGGCTAGCCACCTTGGTTTCGATTTGGATCGCTCTGCCACATATGACGCTCATGCTGACGACAAACCCGTTGACGGAGCTCAGTGCGCTCATTAAGCCGCAGGTTCTGCTCACATTGCTCATGGGAACTGTCGGATTTGGCGGTATGTTCGCCGTCTACACCTACATATCGTGGACAATGACGGAAGTCGCTGGCCTGCCGGCAAGCCTCATGTGGATCGTGTTGATGTCCTATGGCGTCGGCATGATTATAGGCACCTGGTTCGGTGGAAAGTTGGTGGACTATAACCCGGAGCGTGGAATTTTCTTCTCACTCATCATCATGATGGTGATTTTGACCGCATTCTTCTTCACCTCCCACAATCCGTGGCTCGGCACTATTAACTTCGCGCTGATCGGAATGTCAGGATCGCTACTCACCCCGAACCTACAATCCCGGTTAATGGACACGGCCGGTGAGGCGCAGACCCTCGCGTCCGCCCTCAACCAATCGGCGTTGAACCTTGCGAATGCCGGGGGAGCGGTCGTCGGCGGCTGGGTTGTGTCCGCAGGGTTCGGCTACTCCAGTGGCGGCCTGGCCGGCGCACTGATGGCGCTGCTCTCCATGATTGTCTGGGCGCCCACCGCGCTGGTTCGTCGGCGATCAACCGCGTCGGTGCAGCCTGTCTCAACTCCAGCCAGCTAAAACGCCAGCTATGCGGGAATCAAGAAGGCGTATAAAAGTAGCCTCATCATCGCCGACGCCCACTGACACCGACCGCTGACCAGGCTTATTGTCCCGACATCGGCTGCCCCGATGACGACGAGTCCAGCGCATCCGCTACGATGTCCGACATGTCTCCCCACAGTGCACCGATAAAACCCAACGACGATAACACCCCCGGGCACCGGAATTCGTTTGCCGCGTCCGCCGGTTCGTTTGCCGACGCGTCGCTGACTGTTGCGTCGATTAACGTGAACGGTATTCGCGCAGCGGTCAAGCACCGGTCGGAAGAGAACCTCGGCTTCCATGAGTGGTTGACCCACGCCAACGTGGACGTTGTGCTTCTCCAAGAGGTGCGGGCGTCGGAAAAGCAGGCCGAGAATGCACTCAAACCCGCCCTCGACGAAGGGTGGTCGCTCACCGTGGCGCCGGCGGCAAGTCGTGGCCGCGCCGGGGTGGGGATTTTGTCGACGTTCCCCGTGGACGACATCGAGATCGGGATTCCCGATTTTGAGGACGCGGGCCGCTGGATTGAGGGGACGATTCACCCTGGCGGGGGATTAGGCGATGTGCGTCTGGCATCCCTGTACCTCCCAAGCGGCGGGTGGAACGAAAAACAGGACGAAAAGTACGCGTTTATGGATTCCCTCGCTCCAGTGCTGGAACAGCGAGCCGGCAAGTACGACATGATGCTCGTCGCCGGGGATTGGAACATTTGTCACCGGCGCGAAGACTTGAAGAGCTGGAAAGGCAACCGCAAAAAGGCGGGGTTCTTGCCTGATGAGCGCGCATTCATGGACTCCATCTTCGGCCCGGGCCCCGGTGCGACGGTCTCTGAAATCAACGACGCCACCGAGGCACCCCGAGGTGTGACGTTGAGTGATGGACGACGTCAGGGTAACGCGGGCGCCATAGGTGACTTCTTTGCGTCGAAGGACTACAAGCCGTCCGCGGCAAGCCTCCGGAGTCCGGCGAGAGATCCGAAATGGATCGACGTCCAACGGTCATTCCACGAGGATGAAGAAGGTCCGTACAGTTGGTATACCTGGCGCGGGCAGGCTTTTGACACGGGCGCCGGGTGGCGTATCGACGTCCATGCGGCAACACAGAGTCTGGCTGAGCGGGCGGTCGCTGCCCGCACGGACGTCGCTGATACTTATGACCTTCGCTGGTCGGACCATTCGCCCGTCGTCGTCGGTTTTAAATAGAAACATGTATTTCATCCGCACGATATCGAAGGTGGCTGACGCCCGGTTGCAGAAACACGTGCCGTAAGAAGTACTGTAAATTCCATGGCTAGTGAGAATGAACAACAAAGCGCACAAGAACATAAGGCTCGCGTTGTCTCGGGGTTGCAACCAACGTCAGATTCGTATCACTTAGGTAATTATCTGGGTGCAGTCCGGCAATTCATTAAACTGCAGGATAACTATGACGCTTTTTACTTTATCCCGGATCTTCACGCGATCACCGTAGATCAGGATCCGCAGCAATTGCGGAAGCGTACGTTATCTGGTGTTGCGCAGTTGTTGGCTTTAGGGATTGATCCTGAACGGTCTACGCTGTTCGTGCAGTCTCACGTTCCCGAGCACGCTCAACTCGGGTGGATCATGACATGCCTGACGGGCTTCGGTGAGGCCAGTCGCATGACTCAGTTCAAGGACAAGTCGTCTAAGCAGGGGACGGAGCGGACGAGTGCTGGTTTATTCGCGTATCCCATGTTGATGGCTGCCGACATTTTGCTGTACAAGCCGGAGTTAGTTCCGGTGGGGGAGGATCAGCGTCAGCACATGGAACTCACCCGAAACTTAGCTCAGCGCTTTAATTCCCGTTTTGGTGAAACATTTGTTGTTCCCGACGGTTTTATTCCGGAGGGTGCGGCGAAGATTTACGATCTTCAGGAACCGACGTCGAAAATGTCGAAGTCTGGGTCGAATCCCAAAGGGATTGTTAATTTGCTCGACGATCCGAAAGTATCAGCAAAGCGGATCCGTTCCGCTGTCACTGATAATGATGCCGAGATTCGTTACGACCGCGAAAGCAAGCCCGGCGTGTCGAACCTCCTTGTTATCCAGGGTGCGCTGACAGATAAGGATCCCAAGGAACTCGCGGCTGAATACCAAGAGTCCGGTGTTGGTTATGGCGAATTGAAGAAAGACACTGCAGAAGCTCTTGAAGCCTTCACCACTCCGCTGAAAGCCCGCTACGAAGAATTCATGTCTGATCGGG
>OJLS01000317.1_pt1 | contig 10803 bp, 8 predicted proteins | sample 1597081 | NCBI WGS metagenome assembly OJLS01 (sample SAMEA3904663, study PRJEB24821) | metagenome | biome: Builtin; feature: hospital; material: surface | place: USA | collected 2013-05-22
TTCATCTGGCAAATGAGATATGGACCCGTAATGTGGCAGAGATAATGCCTCATGCCGATACATCTGACGATGCACTTGCAGAGATGGAAGCTTTCGCTAAAGAAGTAGGCTTAAAACCCGTTCGGTTGAACCGTGAACACCCTGGTTATCTCTTAAACTCCGTCCTAATTCCTTTCATCCGCTCAGGTCTGACCTTAGCCGCAGAGGGAGTTGCCAAACCAGAGTCAGTTGACGCGGTATGGGAGACCGTTATGGGCTCCGAAGGGCCGTTTCATACTATCGACATAATTGGACTTAGAACCGTTTACGCTGTGTTGTCGGCAGAAGCGAAACATGACGTTCCTGGCTCCAAGGAACTAGCGGGCTTCATTTTTAAAAATTACCTCGAAAAAGGTCGTCTCGGAGTCGAGAACGGAAAAGGCTTTTACGACTACAGCTAACCAGCTAACCCACTATCCTATAGCGGAACTTAGTCGCTCGGTCTTCTTTGCTATCAGATTTTAGCAAGACCCCAGTATATTTCGCGATCAGAAAGACGTTAAGCCCCCACGGTTTTCGTATCCGTGGGGGCAGTTTTAGCTTTAGCCTCTAGGCTCTTAAACTAGTCAGTGTACAGTTCACCATAGTGAGGAAGCTCACGCTTAATCACTTTCCCGGTTGGAGAATATGTGAATTCATCAACAAAGACGACATCCCGAGGAACATGAGCTTTCGTTAAATCTTTCTCAACCCAATTGCGTATCTGTTCAGCAGTGATGTCGGAGTCAGCGGTCTCATCTTTAATTACGAATGCGCGTAAAGCTTGTCCCGTCTTCTTATCTTCACCCGCATGGACATGAACGTCCGCTACACCGTCCATTTTAATGAGGGATTCCTCAATCTCAGTTGGATATATTTTTTCACCATACTGGGTAATCACGAGGTCATCTGCACGCCCATATACATAGAGCCGACCGTCTTTAACCATCCCTCGATCGTTCATCGGCCAGTAACCATTTAGCTCTGGGATATCAATGGATGGATCGGTGTATCCAGCAAACAGATCAAAGCAGGATATCGCAACAAGCCCTTCCTGCCCTTCAGGAAGCTCGTTGCCTTCTTCATCGAAGATTTTAACAACGCAGCCTGGGTAAATCTTACCAGTCAGTTCGGGATCTTTAATCAGGTCAGCAGCGGACGCGACAGCAACAGCTGAGGTCTCGCTACTCCCGTACATCGAATACAGGACCGGTCCGAATTTTTCGGCCGATTTCTTAATCTCATACGGGATGAGCGGGCTGCCGGAATTAGTAATAATCTTAAGACCTTCATATCGGTCTATTCCGTTTCCATCCATGTACGCGATTACTTCTCGGATTCGGGTCGCCGCAGATACCCACATCGTAACCCGATATCTTTGGAGGTCATTAATAACTTGTTCTCCGGAAAAATGGCGACGGGCTACGACTGTAGATTGAGTAAAGAAGGCGAACCCCATGTACGCCCACCCATACGCGTGAAAGAGGACAGCGGTTAGGAGCACTGTCATCCCGCGTTCAAGCGGCATAGCGTCAGCAACCGACGCAAACCCTTGAGGCGAATTGAGCGGCCTACGAACGACGCCCTTCGGTGTGCCGGTCGTACCCGATGTCATCACGACGTGCATTCCCTTATGTGGTTTGTCGGGAAGCTTATCACCAACCGGTGCAGAGTCGATTATTCCTTGCAAGGTTGGAAACTCTTTTTCACCCTCGGATTCGAGATGCGCGAGAACTATTTGCCGCTTTCTTGCTTCTTCGGTGATGACATCTAGGAATTCTTCATCGACTATCAAAATGTCAATATCATGGAACTCCAGATATTCTTCAATTTGCCGGGCTGAGGCATTTGCGTTAATCATGAAGATGTTATAGCCCGCCATCTGGCGAGCACTTAACGGAAGAATTGCCCCTCTCCCATTCAAAGCTAGTACCGCGACGTTTGCGTCGTCGCCAATCCCTCGCGCTCGAAGCGCCTTGGCGAGACGTTGAGTCTGGTCGTATAGCTCTTTGTAGGTTAATTGGCCGTCATCATCAACCAGGGCCAGCCGGTCGGGGACTTGTCTCGCTCCACGAGCAATAATATAACCTTCAAGCCCACCCCAGCGCTTCAGATTTTTTATGTCCGCTTTGATATCGCCAAAACCTTGCGTTACGGCGAACTTCTTCTCCTTCGACCTCTTTAGCAACAACATGAGCTGCTTAAAGATTTCCTGACGAGAAAGTACGCGGTCAACTCGGGTTTCAAACGTGTATTTGGGCATAGGAGGTCCCCTCATGGATCGAGAAGATTAGATTTGATCAAAAAACTAATTTTCTGGCACAAAATTGGCCCACCGCCCGATAGGAGGTGGCGCCAATTAGGAATAGACGCGCTTAACGTCGTCGCATATTGTTACCGTTGCGACATAGCTTCCAAGATCGCGGGAGCAGTCGCATTGTAGGTATCTAGAGCCCACGTAACGAAGTTGTCAAAGTTAGCGGACGCAGAGTTGAAAAAATCATTCACAGGTTGGAACGTAGCTTCGTACCCCGCAGGCAGGTGAGTGAAAAACAGCACCGTTTCCTCTTTCTATTTCCTAAACTCATTAGCGGCGAAGCCGCCAATCGCATTGACACCCTGATCTGTTAAGTGCAGGGACAAGTTGAAATCACCGGTGGTGTTATCAAGCAACACACCTCCGACCCAACGATCCTGAGGCGATGCACATTCCCCATGCCCCTTAGAGAAGGTGCGGGTGTCGATGTAGCCGACACCATGACGTTGGGCAGCTTCTTGCATCCACTTGTTGGAGTTAATTTCTCCTTGCGTGTCCCAGTAGACCGGGAAGGCGTAACTAATGTCCCACTTGTTATCTTGGCCTCGCCCTTCACCAAGGTGATAGAGGCACTGCCAACCGCCAGGGCGATCTTCAGTTATTTCGTGATATCCGACGAACTTGATATTCGCATTCGGTGCATGCTCTTTAACCTTAGCTACGATCGGGTCGATAGCACGATCAAAATCAGTTTTCTGCGTAGTTGTTCCAAGACGCTCAGCAATTGCCTGGTCTGGAAGGTTTTCACCACTCAGCTTCTGATAATTGTTGTAGACATCGTTGTACCCGCCCTGGATGGCTACATACTTTGTACCTGGATTGAGAGCGCCATCAGCAATGGCATGATCGACTTGATCCATCAACTGATTTCCAGGCCGAGGCGTATAGACAGTAGCCGCGGCACATGAGTAATCATTAAGAGGCACCCCGAGTTGGGCAGCCATCTCTTTTGGCAGACTTGGCGTTCCCTGTGCACATCCTCGCGGATTAATATTCGGGTCTGTGCTTACCAACCGCTGCAAGAACTGGTTTTCTGGGTTTGATGAAGCCACCGATTTTAAAGCAGCGTCCCCTACCTTGGGGTTCGCGAAGATGGAGTCACCAATCGCAACCATGTTTCCAGGCTGGACGTTTTCAGGAGCTTTGCCCGGAATTGCCTGGTCGACTTTCAAAGCTGCTTGAAAATCCACCGTCGGCAACTCGCGGCCATCGCTACTAAAAGGGCCTGCTGAAACTAAGCTACCTGCGCCGACCAAAACTGCACATCCCACAGCCGGGGCAGCAATCTTAGCGAGAATACGAGCTTTTTTGCTCACCTATACCGTCCTCGTTACTAACTTCCTAGGCGGGTTCCTGCCAGTGACCAAACCTGACGGTCGCCTGTGAATTCACTTCGTTTTGAATGATTGTTACACAGTAACAAGAAGAAAGCCAACGCTAGCCCACGATAACTCTGAGGATTCCTACGCGAGTCCCGCATAAACATTGCCCCCTCGCTGCAGGATGTACACCAGCGAATTTGCGGGGGACTGCAGACAAACTGCACATCCACCCCCAGGCCTACAAGTTTCTACCGACACACATAGTAGTGATTTTTATCACACTTATTAGTCTCGCTCTAACAAAGGGGTAAATCCACACCCGCGGAAGATAAACTTAGTTATAAACTTATTATCTTCTCTCCAGGCTCGTCTTATCTAGTCAACGCACTCCACACAGAGTCATCGGAAACTTGGGAGTCACGCATCAAATCTTGAAACCCACAGAGGAGGGCATTGCGCGATAGCGGATTTAATGGACAGTTACACACACTTGCCGCCTATTATGTAACAGTTTTCGCTTTACTACCTATTAAACTTCTGGTTGGATTTCAAATACGCATAGCTTTCCCAAAACTGAGCGATTACATCTTGGCAAAGACTCCACCGGAAGGATATAGATGAGCATCTATCAATCGACGTACCCCACCGATCAGTTTGGCAATCGTTTCGTCCAAAATGACATGGGCAAATACATCGAAACGCGGCCTGAAGTGCCTGATGACATCAAAGACCGCAAGGCCTACTTTGTCGGCAGTGGAATCGGTAACCTGATTGCTGCCGGTTACCTGCTTCGCGATGGGCAAATGCCTGGGGAGAACATCACTTTCCTGGAACAACTCGAAGTTGCTGGTGGCTCCTTCGATGGTGCGGGCAGTAACCAGGGGGGTTCATTGCTCGCGGTGGCCGTGAAATGGGGCAGCACTTTGAGTGCTTCTGGGACATCATGAAAGATGTGCCGGCCATTGAGATGCCCGCTCCTCACACAGTGTTGGATGAATTCAATAAGGTCAATGAAGAAGACCCGAATATCTCCAACTGCCGGATCATCAGCAACCAAGCTCAAACTCGGCTGAAGAACCCCAAGCTAGAGCTGAGCAAGAAAGCTCAATTGCAGATCGTCAAGCTGCTGCTCGCTAAAGAAGAAGACACCTACTACAAGACCATTGAAGACTGGTTCGGGAAAGATTTCCTCGAGTCCAACTTCTACACCTTGTGGCGGTCCATGTTCGCCTTCCAGGACTACCAGTCGCTCACGGAGATGAAGCGGTATTTCCACCGCTTCTTGCAGTACCTTCCTGGCTTCAGCGACTTCAGCTGCCTCCGGTTCTCTAAGTACAACCAGTTCACCAGCTTCATTGAGCCGCTCCGTAACTTCCTAAAGGACAAAGGCGTGAAGTTCCAATACGGAACCTGCGTCAAGGACCTCGATATCGACGTTAAAGGAAGTAGCTTCACTGTCACGGGGATTGTCACAAATAAGGAGACAATCCCGACGCGGCCCCAGGACATTGTGATCGTTACCAGCGGTTCGCTGACGGAGTCCACTGGCTACGGGGACATGGACACGGTGCCGGAGTTTAAGAAGACCCCGGGACCGGCGTGGAGCCTATGGAAGAACATTGCTGAGAAGGCGCCGAATTGTGGCCACCCGGAGCGCTTCTGCTCGGACCCAGAGTCTACGGTGTGGGAATCGATCAGCTTCAACTTCTACGACGGCTACGACAACCCGTTTACTCAGAAGCTCAAGGAACTCACCCACCGCGACGTGTTCAACGGGCGAGCAGTAACGGCTGGGATCATCACAGCACAGGATTCACCGTGGCTGTGCTCTCTCACCGTCCACCGCCAGCCCCAATTTCCTGGCCAGCAGGACGGACAGTGTGTCGCGTGGGCCTATGGTCTCCATTGGTGGAAGAAGGGCACTGTGACAGGAAAGCCCATGCTGCAATGCACGGGTGAGGAAATTCTCCGCGAGTTCTGCCACCACTTCGGGGTTGACGACGTGGAGAAAACCATCAAACACACCAAAGTTCGCCTGGCCGTGATGCCGTACATCACGTCCGAATTCGTCCCGCGTGGTGCGGGAGACCGGCCCGATCCGGTGCCTGCTGGGTCCACCAACCTGGGCTTCACTGGCCAGTTTGTTGAGACTCCGGATGACTGCGTGTTCACCACCGAGGGCTCGGCACGCACAGGCCAAATGGCAGTCTATGGATTGCTGAACCTCAAGCGCGATATCCCGCCGATCTACCCAGTGCAATACGATATCCGCGCCTTGCTACATTCAGCTTCCGCAATGAACGACGGAAAGCTACCAGGGGAAAAGCTCCTGAGGAAGTTCTTGAAGAACACCTACTACGAGAACATCATTCCTAAGGGCTCCGACCACTAGTTCAATCAGTTCGAACCCCAGTCCGGGTAACACTGCCCGGACTGGGGTTCAACGTGCTTACTTTTGAACACTTATTTCCCCATAAAATAAACTACTTGATGCACATGAGTTAATGTTCCTGTGTATAAGCCATTTTCGGAAGACATTCTCGGATGAAAATCAGTTCCCTTGCAAAGTCGATCCCAACATGGGTAGCTGGGCTCAGCCTCGTCACAGGCGTTGGAGTGACAGCCGCCATGAGCGTCACAAGCGCTCGGGCTGATGATCCGGGAAGCTATGTCAGTTTCGACGATTCGTTGGCCGCCAACCCGAACATGATCCAAATCATTGCGGGACATAATCCGGCATTAGCAGGGGTGTTCAAGACCCCGCCGATTCCTGAAGGCTATTGCGCGACTGGAGAAAATAATTTTGCGAACCGCGTAGCACATGACACTGGTTCTCCGGTACACAATTATGCCTGTTCGGGTGCCCCTGGAGCTTTGCCACACCCGTTCAATTTCCAATCACAAGTAGATCATGCTGAACGAGATCACTCATTAACCAGTGATACACGGCTTGTGACCATCATTTTCGGGATGAACGATACCTATCAAGAAACCGACGTAACGAAAACACCTGAACAGCGAGAAGCTACCTTCTTACAGGGAATGTCGTCCCAGATCGCTAGAGTTCATTCATTAGCGCCAAACGCGAAAGTGGTCGTCGTCGGTTATCCGGATCTGACGGATGGACAGAGCAACCTTTGCCCCATTAATTTCGCGGGCAACGTTTCTCGTGTTCACGTTGATGGTCTTGATCAAACTCAAGCCAATGTAAGAGAGTCTCAAAGAAAATTGGCTCAAGACAATGGAGCTACATTCTTGGACATGTCAGCCAGCATCAATGCACAAAACAATAACAACAGCTGTGGTACTGGTGAGCGACTGGCAGCTGCAGACGTAGATGAACAAGCACATAACTTGTGGGGTCATCTAACTGCTACAGGGAACCAGTACTATGCGGACAGAATAAAAGAGATTCTCTAGTTTTCTTTAATCGCGTTTATTTTTGATGGTGAGATACTCTCATTTCTCGGAGAGTATCTCACTTTTTCTTTATAAGAACGTACATCGCCTAAATCTCGCAATTGCACCCGGACCAATACAGAGCCCCTCAGGGACAGAACAGAAACGAGCTCACGCTCGATCGAATCCCTACAGGGACTATCCAGCTCCTGGAGTACTTAATTCCTGAGCTACCCCACTTAAGATCACGCACCCTGGATATCCACTACAACCTTACCGCGAACACCGTTACCCGACAGGTTCTCCAGCTCATGCGGGATATCGACGTAATTAATTGTGCGGCCCACCACCGGTTTCAGCACGCCGTCCTCGCAGAACTTCGCGAGGTGCGTTAGCTGGTCGCCGGAGGGGTGCATCAACAAGAACTCGTACCTCACGCCAGCCTTCTCCGCCGCGCGTCGCGTCGATAAGCTAATAGCACCAAAGAGCAGGCGGAGCACAGGGTTCAGGTCCTGTCCCTTAGCCAGCTGTGGCGTCGGGTCTGTTGAAATACCCACGACGATGCCACCCGGCTTCGTGACCGAAATCGAGCGCTTGAGCTGGGGCCCACCAATCGGATCAAACACCACATCGAGGTCGCTCACGTGCTCCTCGCAGCGCTGCGTCCGATAATCGATGACCTCCTCCGCGCCCAAAGAGCGAACGAAATCCGCGTTCTTGCCCGACGCCGTCGCGATGACAAAGGCACCCAAATGGTGGGCCATCTGGACAGCCAAGCTGCCCACCCCGCCCGAACCAGCGTGGATGAGAACGCGATCCCCCGGCTTGACCTCGGCTTTCTCCGTCAGCGCCTGCCACGCCGTCAACCCCACCAGCGGCAGGCTCGCGGCATCGGTGAACGACATCCCCTGGGGCGCCAACGCCACTGTGTCCTCGTGGGTGGCGAAGAACGGCGCGAACGTACCCAGCCGGTCCGATTGGGAGCGGAAGAACACGCGATCCCCTGGCTTGAAGCGCGTGACCTCGGAGCCAACCCGGCTCACGATGCCAGAGCCATCGCTCCCAGGGATCAACGGAAACTCAAAGGACATCAGCGCCCGCATCTCCCCGTCCAAGATCTTCTGATCAACTGGGTTGAGCGACGCTGACCGAACACTAATCACCACGTCATGCGGATCCGGCTGCGGAACAGGCATATCTTTCTGCGTCAGCTGCTTGCCGTAACCAGTGGCGACCCAGACGTCGTGCATAGTGTCGGAGTCGGGGGTATTGGCGGCGGGGATATTAGAGTCGTGAATCTTTGGATTATTAACAGAATCGTCCATTCCTCCACCATAGACACAGAAGCCACGAGGGCGATGTGGGAAGGCTGGCGCCACGTGACTATGTCCACAACACAGACGGCGGGAAAACTATGCCCTGCTACGACGTGTTCCTGGACATCAATGTAAGCAAGTACTCTCGCTTGGCCTACGCGATGGACACTTGGTGGACACCTGATGCCCTCCTTTGTTCAGTGAAAAGGAAGGTAACAGGAAAGAGGACCACCACGTACTGTCCAAAAGTTAACCCCAGATCGAGACTGAACACTGCACACTAACACTACACATAACACTCATCATGTGGAGTGTTCATGTTGTATGTATGTGTAGTGTTACGCCAAATGGAGCGCGTTAGGGCGGGATACTTTCAAATTTTTGGAGGGCCTGTTTGCGTTTGATGCTGCTGACATATCTACCGAGCTGTTAGCGACACCGCCACGTGACTATTCCCACAACACAAACACACAACATGCACCCCCAAAAGTGAATCAAAAACAGATAATCTAAAACCATGTTCTCTGGTTTTTACGGCTCCCCCGTTTCACGCAGGCGATTCCTCACCACAACAGCTGCCGCAGTCCTCGCAGCCGGAACACTCGCCGGCACCACTCTCGTCACCGGAAGCGGCACAGCAGCCGCCGGAGACGCACCGCACCCCAAGACATTCCTCCGCACCGGGCAACCCGGTGAACAGGGCCTCTTCCACTGGGGCGTAGCCACCTCTGGTTTCCAAGTCGAAGGCGACAACCGCGACAGCAACTGGAGCCGCTAAGCCACGGACCCGAAAGACCCCGACGTAGACCCCGTCGGCAATGCAGCAGACTTCCGCCACCGCTACAAGGAAGACATCGCCAACGTGGCGTCGCTCGGCGTTAACACGTTCCGGTTCGGAGTCGAGTGGGCCCGGATCGAGCCACACCCCGGGCAGTTCGACCAGAAAGAAATCGCGTACTACGACGACGTCGTTAAGGAAATCCGGTCCCATGGCATGGTGCCTATGATCACCATGATGCACTACGTATACCCGGGGTGGGTCGAGGATAACGGCGGCATCACCAGCGACTATGCCGCCGAGCACTTCCAGGAATACGCCAACTTCATCACGGACCGGTGGGGTGGCAACGACACCATGTGGATCACCCTCAACGAGCCGTTCGTGTTCTTCGGGCACGATGTCGAGATCGGCATTGCACAGGCCACTGACCTGCCGAAATACATCGACACCATCGTCCGCCTCAACAAAATCGGGCACGATGCCGCGCACAAGGCCGACCCGAAGGCCCAGACAGCCACGAACTACGCATTCCTGCCCACCATCGCCCCCGTGCAGCGCGAAATCCTGCAAAAACGCGTCGAACCCGACGTCGACTTCGTCGGCATCGACTTCTACTACAGCGTGTCTGCCTCGAACCTCAGCGCGATCAACGCCGCATTCGGGGACTTCGCCAAAGTCACCCCGGAGCCCGAAGGCATCTACTACGCGCTCCGCCAATACCACGAACTGTTCCCGACGAAACCGCTGTACATCGTTGAAAACGGCATGCCCACCGACAATGGCGCACCGCGGCCCGACGGATACGAGCGCGGGGACTACCTGCACGACACCGTCTACTGGCTCCAGCGCGCCAAGGCCGACGGCATCCCGCTGATCGGGTACAACCACTGGTCGCTCGTCGACAATTACGAGTGGGGCGATTACAGCTCGAGGTTCGGGCTGTGGACCGTCAACATCAAGGACGACCCCACGCTGAAGCGCACGCCGACGCCGGCTGTCAATACGTATCGCGACATCATCGCCAACGACGGAGTTCGGCCCGACGCAAAGCTCAACCACGGACCGTCCGTTTGCTCCTTCGACGCACTCCCCTCGTCATGCACCAAGCCCGCAGACCCGAATGGGCCGCGGGAACCGCTACTAGCTAAATAACCGCCGGCCAGGTGTTAGCCCTGGCTGCGTCGGCTCGTACCGCGCTGCCTGGCCGCACCGGCCGAGCCTCCCATCCTCCCTGTTTCCTGAAAGCGACAAACTCCGATGTCACTCACGCATGCCCTTGCGACCAGTGTCGCAGGCGTATTCGCCGCAGCGGTGATCGCTGCATCGCCAGCACCAGCGTTCGCTGGTGACGCGCAGACCACAAGGCCAGAACCGTCCCACTACCTGGGCAGCGGGCCCACCGTCGAAAAGTTCGACTGGGGGAACGACCCGACCTGTGTACCGGCGCCCGAACACCCGAATCCCGTCGTCCTCGTCGCGGGAACGTGGGCCGGAGCGCACGATATGGCACCGCTGGGGGCCTACCTGCACGACCGTGGTTACTGCGTCTATTCCCTTACCTATGGGATAGATAGCAGCTCGATCAGCGGAAAAGGGATGAACATCAAGGGTGCGATCACTTCGCACCCCGCGGGTGGGCTGGGAGACATG
>OJLS01000320.1_pt1 | contig 10772 bp, 12 predicted proteins | sample 1597081 | NCBI WGS metagenome assembly OJLS01 (sample SAMEA3904663, study PRJEB24821) | metagenome | biome: Builtin; feature: hospital; material: surface | place: USA | collected 2013-05-22
CGATACTCGGTTGGGCGTTGAAGTCGAAGTCGGCGATGGTTTTCACCGCCGGGAAGCCAGCACGTTTGATGCGCAGGCGTGCACCGGATTCGGCTCGTGCGGTGGTTTCAACGGACAACACCGCGGCGAGGTATTCCTCGAATGTCCAGGACTGGGTGCGGGCTTGTTCGGCGATGGTGGCGTAGACGTTGTCGATGCGCGGGGCTTTTAGTTCGCGGGCTAGGTGGCTAATTGTGGCCGCGGTGTCGTGGGCGCTGGTTCGGGTCATGGGAAATTCGGTCTCCTTGAATGCGTGAATTAAGCAATGGCGTCGTAGATCGACAAGTCGGCGATTTCGACACCGGTGCCGTCACTGACTTGGGGGTGAGGCTCGGCGAGCCTGCGGCGCATAGCGCGCGCAGTATGTACGTGGGCGGGGTCGGTGATGATGTGATGCTGCCCCCAGCTGCGGATGTGCTTCGCGGCGGGTTCACCGGCCGGGCCTGTCACGGTGACTTCATCAAGTGTGGTGCGCACGATCACCAGCCGGTCGATAAATGCCGGGTCCACGCTGTAATGGTTGGTGTCGACGGTGATGTAGTAGTTGCGCGGCAACCGCACTGCCGGCCTGACACCGAATACCGGCGGGTACGGCGGCAGGGGACGCATTGCGGTCTTGTCGGCGGTGAACAAGTCCGCAGGCTTGGCTTTCAATGTGGCGTGGATGCGCTCGTTAGCTACAGTGGCAAACCACTCGTCAAGCTGGGTTTGCACATCAATCGGATCGCTGAAACGACGTCCGGGAAAAAACGAGCGTTTCATATAGCCGTTCGTGCGCTCCACGATGCCCTTGGATTCAGGATCCCTCGGTGGGGTCTGGATGATCTTGCACCCAAGGGCACCACCGAAGGCGGCGACAGGTTCGCACAATCTGGCTTTCCCGATACCTGCTTCGTGGTCCCATACGAGCCGGTCTGGCACCGCCTGGAAATGATTCGATATGACATGCCACATCCCGGCAACGAGATCATCGGTGGTCCGAGTCGGCAGCACTTTTGCTGCGGCGAAACGCGAATGCGCAGCCGCCATCACCAATACCGGCAGCGCCCGGTAGACCCCGTCGGTGTCAGGTAGCCCACCGACTGCGAACGTCAGGTCGCACTGGATCTCACGCCCCGGGGCGTGGACGAGGGTATCGACCGGGTCGGCAGGCAGGTATTCGGGCCGGATGCGTGCGATGTGTTTGCGGAACCAGGAATCTGAACCTGTCCACCCCACCCGTTGCGCGAGCACTTTAGCGTTAAGCTGCGGTGTTTCTGCCAGCAATTCCCGAACGCGTGGCTCAAACGGATCGAAGCTGGTTGTTTTAGGCTCACGCGGCTTATAACTTGGCGGCGAATCTGACGCCAAAGCTTTTTCAACGGTCTTTTTCGCGCACCCAACTTCGTCGGCGATCTTCCTCAGCGACAATCCCTGCCCGCGCAGGTACCGGATCTGCGCCCATTCCTCCAATGAAATCACCCATCCAATCTTTTTCGGATGGGCTACTTTTCGGGGAGCGTTTTGGGCTACTTTTCAAAGAGCGCTGACAGGCTTTCCAATTAATTCCTCCACACGCTTCATACTGGCGATCTTTTCCGCGTATTCAGTGTCTGGATTCTGTGCCTCGCGGAGAGGAAACTCACCTGTTGATTCAATGACTTGAGTTAAATCAACAATATCTCCCGTAGCTCCGAACCGTTTCAACACAATGAAGTGAGCACGGTCCGAATCGTATAGTTTTCCTGCGGATTTCTTCATTGAAGCGCATAGAAAGATTTCGTCGCCTGTTGCCACATTTAGATACCTAGCACAGGGAAAATCATGACCCCACGATCGCACAATGGATACCGGAACTGGACTACCATTCGTTGCGACCGTCAAAACTGAGTAGGGAACTGCAGTCTTCCCTTCAACGTAAGTTTCGTCGGCAATCCATCGATCCCAAAATGCCTTTGTGGGAGAGGCCTCGGTCTTATGCCATTGAGAATTCTTCAGCATTAGTGCGCTCCTTTTCTCCAGTAGCTCTCATGACGTGATGGAGTATAAAAGGCAGCCGCTTCCCCTAGTTACGCTGTGTTTTTACCTTTGACGATTCTGCGAATCGTGCGATCAGATACTCCCATCAACTCAGCTATCTCCGCTTGAGTAAAATTGCCGCTTTGATACATCTCGTAGACATGGTCCTGCTGTTTCGGTGTTAGTTTTGGCGGTTTGCCTCGTAGCCGCCCTTTTCGCTTTGCAATTGCCATTCCTTCTCTCGTCCTCGCAGAGATAAGGTCAGCTTCAAATTCTGCAACCATCGCCAGCACATTGAAGAGCAATTTTCCAGTCGGTACCGTAGGGTCGTAAACTTCCGCACCTATTTGTAGCGCCACGCCCTGTGCTTGCAGGTGCTCCGATATTTCAGATGCATCATGGACACTGCGTGCTAATCGGTCGAGTTTTGTCACTACTAAGGTGTCGCCGGATCGGCATGCGGCCATGGCCTGTTTTAGGCCTGGTCGTTGTTTGTCTCGTCCAGAGACCCCATGATCAAAGTAGATTCGGCAATCCGCAACGCCTGCATTTGTGAGGATTAAGCGTTGCGCTTCTAGATCTTGCTTCTCAGTTGAGACTCTGGCGTAACCGATTTTCATATTCAATTCGCCTTTGCATCAGTTTCCGCAGTGAGGAGTGCTTGGTAGTTTGCGAAGAGCAATTCCCGGTGTGCTTGGTCATTGGACAGGAGTTTCATCGATCCGAAGGCCCGATCAACTGCTCGGTCAAGTTTTCGGTGCCTGTTTCGTTAGTTCTTCCCCATGGGCCTACTTGAGCTGACCAGTGGGGAGCAAAGTCACGGAGGCGGGCGATGGAAGTGGCGCGGTCGAGATAATCCGGCATGTATTGCGAGGCTGGCATACGTTCTACTTTAGGCGGTTAAGGTACCTAAGTGGCCAGGTTTATCGCCGGGGGTAAACGCCTGTTTGGGGGTGCAGGCCATTGCAATTTGTTGATACAGGCTGAATCCGGCGTTAGGCGACCGGTTTTCGCCGGTGTCTGAGGTTGAACTTTGAGTCCTGTCAAGAAGGAGCTTCTTAGAGATCGACCTCTCCGAAACTGATTGCGGCGTGCTGTCCGTCTATTGTTTTCCGCAATCCGGGGAAACAATCTTGTGCCAAATCGGGCAGGTCGGGGTGGATTGCCTCTAATACGTAATCCAGCTGGGTGAGGTGCTCCTGTTGATTCCTGTTAAAGATTGGTTCGTGATGCGCGATGCGATCTCGTAGTTTCTTTAGGTTGTAGGCGTTGTGGAAGAGCGGGCCGCGTCTGATATCGCTATCGAATTCGTTTTGGAGGCGGTTGCGCCAAAGAGACGGTGCATTCTCGTAGTGTAGAACGGTGGTCCAGACTCCAAACGATGACGCCGCAACTACGTTGTCAGCTGTCGGATTAGGGTCATTGCACTGCACTTTTGCATAGGTTTCTGCAGACTTAATCTTTTCTGCAAGTTTGTCGGATATTCCTAAATTGTCTTCTTCCCACCAATCATCACGCCCCACAGAATCCGCGAGAGCATCATGGAGTTTATTACGCAACGCTACTTCTGTGTACGAGAGGGGACCCCACCACCGAGCTGCCAGGCTTAGGTTCCACATATAAAGGCGTGACGCTTCTAGCGTATTATTTGAGCATCTCAGGTAAGTCGAGAAACGGGGGGGTGCCCATCTCGTAGGAAACATCGAGATCGAAAGGCAATTTAGGGTTAAGTAGCAAAAAGTGTGTCTGGTCGGCGTGTCGTCGGTGGGGCACGCTTTTTGTTATCTGAGGGGTCCTTTCCTGATTCCTACTGAGGGTTCGTAGTCGGTTGGGATAGCGTTGTCGTAGAAGGCTGGTCGGCCTGTTTGGTGGTCGGCTTTGTTTCGGTCTTCTGGGACGAGATCGGGAACTTTGGCGAGTTGATCTTGTCCGTAGTTGCACTGCCTGGCGATCTGTAACGGGTCGTCAGGCAGTTGCGTTTTCGTATGCAGGTACCACTCGAGCATTTTGCGTTGACGTTCTCCTGATCTGCCGCGGTGGGCGTCAGCGATGCGCTTGAGTTGAGCGTTGATTCCGCCTTCAAGACTGTTGGTGGTCGATGCCCACCGGGCTGGTTCGAGTGCGCCTGGCGGGGGTTGGAGGTAGGTGAACAACCAGTTGTTGCGCGATAGGTGCAGAAGCGAGTTATACGCCTTGCGTACCCGGATATGCGTCCATTCCCACTGGTGGTTGAGGGTGCGGCGCTCTTTGGGCACAGGTGTCTTCTCGTTCAAAAAGTCCTTGTAGACCTGGCCGAAGTCGTGCAGGCGCAGCGTCCATTCCCGCGCCTGGTCGAGCGTGGTGATCGTGGTCAGTTTCAGTGCCAGCGCGTAGATGGCTTTGCCGGCATCAGTGCGGGGGCGTGGATGTGGTGTAGCGGCGGATGACACGTTGGGCATGGACGAGGCAGCGCTGGATAAGTGTGTTGGGCCAGCAGGCTTTGATGGCGGATAAGGCGCCTTGGCCGCCGTCGAGGACGACGCATAGTGGTTCGGCGATGCCACTGAGTAGTTGGGTGTATGCGTGGGTTGTTTCGCGTTTGGCCCAGTGCCAGGCGATGACGTGGTCGCGGCTTGCGGCAACGAGCAGGCAGCCGGCATCGGTGTAGGTGCCGTCGATGAAGATCTGGTCGTAGACCCGGTTGGGGTCCGGTGTGTTGGGAACGTCGATGAGCCAAAACGAGGTGAACCGGCGGTCCAAGGTCCACCTGCTGACACCTGCGTGCTTGGCTATGTCAGCCAACGATGCGGTGCCGGTGGCGTACGCATGGAACCTGGTGAAGTCGCGGGCTTGGGTTTGGTCGGTGCGCCGTCGTGTGAACGTGGCTCCGCAGTCTTTGCACCGCCATCGTGTGGAGCTTTTGGAGGTGGTGCCGTTTTTCTTCGTTTCCCCATTACAGGAGGGGCATCGTGGTCTGTTTGGTGTCACCGGGAAAGCACACCAACACCCGCTTAGCACATGCAGGTGCCATTCCGGTGGATTGAACGAAAAACGGGCCCGAATAAGGGGAAGAACCCTATTCAAACCCGATTTACACGGTCTGATCAGCAAATATCCCGAAAATCAGACACACAATTTGCTACTTAACCCGCAATTTAGTCATTCTGAAAGAATAGCAAACGCCCCCAGGCAGATGCCGTCGTTTCCTTGACGGCACGTCCCTGGGGGCTAACAAGCTCTATAATACTCGTCGATCTCGGAAAGTCAATTCTAAAGGGGCAGTGCTTCTTTCTCGGGACCCTATGCTTTTGCCAAGCCCACGTTAGAGCTCCTAAGGGAAATGGTGCTGTTGCAAAGTTGGGCGGAGAGCCGAGACGACCCAGTTTCTCATTTCCTGATGGCCGCTGCGTGCCGGCGTTCTCAGGCCGTCTCGAAGACCCGGTTGACGATCACCGCGTCCGGATTGGGGTGCCCATAAGCAAACATCGCGCCCTGGCCTTTCCGTAATGAGTGCATCGCTTCCATCCCTTTCAACGTCCGGTACGCCGAGGTCCGGTTTTTGAACGCCCCCTTCGGTCCGAGGATCCGTTTCAGCCGCCCATGATCTCCTTCAATGACGTTATTGAGGTATTTCACCTGCCGGTGTTCCACGGTCTGCGGGCAGATTCCCTCTGACTTCAACTCGGCGATTGCCCTGGCCAGGGAGGGTGCTTTATCGGTGTTGATCACCCGCGGGAACCCGGTTATCGTGTTCGACCTCAGGGTCTTGGCCAGGAAACGCTTCGCTGCGGCGACGTTACGCTTTGGGGACAGGTAAAAATCCAGGGTCTGCCCACCGGCGGTAATAGCCCGGTAGAGATAGCACCACGTGCCGCCGACCCGGATATAGGTCTCGTCCACCCGCCAGGACCGGGCCTGCCAATCCGGGACTTGTCGGTACCACCGGGTCTGCTTATCCAACTCAGGGGCGTATTTCTGCACCCAGCGGTACATCGTGGTGTGATCGACTGGCACACCCCGCTCGGTCATCATCTCTTCGAGATCGCGGTAGCTCACGCCGTAGCGGCAGTACCACCGCACCGCCCACAGGATGATTTCACGGGGGAAATGCCGACCGGAGAAGATGCCCATGGCCGTGATTATTTCACGCTGGTCTTTCTACTGCCCCAACTTTGCAACAGCACCGTCGGTGCTGCCCTTGCCGCTACCATTGGGCTTCTCATCAGCCGCGCGCTTGAGTGTGAAGGAGTCGAGCTCACCTTCCTCGACGTCGAAGGTGGAGACCTTCAGGCCCGCCGGGGATAAGAATTTCCCTCTCGTTCACGTCGCGTTAAGGCTGAGTTGTCAGTCCACCGTGCCGGGGATAGCGAAGGGACCCGCCAGCACCACCGAATGCTCCTCCTCGATGCCGGTGCACGGGTGAGAGTCGGTGGTCTCCAGCTCGCAAAGCGTCACCGCCGCGGCATCCTCATCGGTCCAGGTGCCCATGACGATGTAGGTGGCGTAGTCGTACATGCTCACACCGTTCTCTTCGTGGGGGAGGGGAAGATCGAATGGTTTCGCTATGTCGATCCCGACGGCAGCGAGCTGTGCTGCGAGTTCCGGATGCGCGGCAGTGACGCGGGTGCGGAAGAAGGGACAGTAGGGGCAGGGGCAGTCGTCGATAAGCGAAGGTGCGTCCCAGTCCATGGCTGCGAGATTACTGCGAAGCTCTGGTAATGGTTGAGGTCATGTCCACCACCACTTCACAGGCCCCATGGGACGTCTTCCGCATCTTCCTGCGCCTCGGCTGCACGTCCTTCGGCGGGCCGACGGCGCACCTGGGGTACTTCCGCGACGAATTCGTGGAGAAGCGCAGGTGGTTCAGCGACAAGCAGTACGCCGACCTCGTGGCACTCTGCCAGTTCCTGCCCGGTCCGGCATCGAGCCAGGTGGGTATGGCGATCGGCCTCCAACGCGCCGGGTACTTGGGCATGTTCCTGGCGTGGGTGGGTTTCACGCTGCCGTCGGTGCTGCTCATGGTTGCGTTCGCCCTCGGGGTTGCGCAGCTCGGCGACATCAGCGAGGCTGGCTGGCTGCTCGGCCTGAAGGCGGCTGCTGTCGCGGTGGTGGCACAGGCCGTTTACGGCATGACAAAGAACCTGGTCACAGACAAGATCCGCGCAGCAATCGCGGTGGCGGCGCTCGTCGTGGTACTGCTCGTCCCGCACCCGCTCATCCAAGTCGGGGCGATTGTGCTCGGCATCGCGGTCGGGCTGGCGTTCCTGCGCGACTCGGAGCAGGAAAGCGGGGAACCCGCCGCGGAGAGCGGCTCCCGCACGCTCGGTGCCGTCTGCCTTCTGCTTTTCTTCGCTCTACTTCTGGTCCTCCCTATCGTGGCCCGGCTGATCGGCACTACGGGTGCCGGGATCTTCGACACCTTCTACCGCGCCGGCGCGCTTGTCTTCGGCGGCGGCCACGTGGTGCTGCCGCTGCTGGAGACAGTCACGGTGGGACAGGGGCTAGTCGGCCACGACACCTTCCTCGCCGGTTACGGCGCCGCGCAGGCGATGCCGGGACCGTTGTTCACGTTCGCGTCGTTCCTCGGTGCCAGCGCACATGGGGTGAATTGGGTTGCGGGTGCGACGATTGCCACGCTCGCGATCTTCCTGCCGGCCGCGCTTCTTGTCCTCGGCGCGATGCCGTACTGGGAGCGCATCCGCCGGATGCCGCGTGCTGGCGCTGCCCTGGCCGGTGCGAACGCAGCTGTTGTCGGCATTCTTGGCGCGGCGCTGTACACCCCGGTCTTCACCGCGGGAGTCACTGGTGTAGTCACGCTCTCCATCGCCGTTGTTTGCTACGCGGCGCTCACCTCGTGGAAGGTGCCGCCGTGGGCGGTGGTCATCGGCGCGGCTCTCGTAGGCTGGGTGGCACTATGAACCCGCTCTTCGCTCTCTCTGATACCCCGCATTGGGAGCTCCCCGGTTTCCGCCGGACTTTCCGGCAGGGCGAGCTCACTGTCGGGCTGACCCTGCCCATTGAGGAGGACGCGGAGGCCAATCCCGTCGATAGCTTGGATAATCAGCTGCGCCTCATACGCAAGGCCGAGGCCGGGGGAGTAGCGGCCATCTGGGTGCGTGATATTCCGCTGCGCGTCGAGACTTTCGGCGACGTTGGCCAGGTCTACGACCCCTGGATGTACCTGAGCTACCTCGCCGCGCACACGTCGAAGATCGCGCTCGGCACCGCCGCGGTCGTGGTTCCGTTCCAGCACCCGCTGCTCATGGCTAAGCGCGCCGCCACCATCGACCGCCTCAGCGCGGGCCGCTTCCTGTTCGGCGTGGCCACCGGCGACCGCCCGGAGGAGTTCCCCGCGTTCGGCCAGGACAAGGGCAAGCGCGACGAAGAGTTCCGCGAGAGAATCGCCGCTTATCGACGAGCCACCCTCACCACCCACACCCCCATTCGCTGGTCCGGCGGCCGGATGGGCGGCGCGGATGTGGTACCGAAACCGCAGGCCCGGGAGGTTCCGTTGCTGGCCACCGGCTCCTGCCAGCAGACTCTCGAGTGGCGCGCCGAGCAGGCCCACGGCTGGCTGATGTATCACAAAGGCCTGGAGGTGCAGCGGCAGAACGTGCGCAATTGGAATGCCGCGGTGGCCGACTGGGCCGCGCGTGAGGGGGTCGACGGCACCCCGGCAGACTACAAACCGTTCGCGGAATCGTTGTGGCTCGACCTGCACGAGGACCCCGACGCCCCTGCCGCCGGCGGCAGCTTTGGCTACCGTCTCGGCCGAAATACTCTTATCGAGCTGCTGCGCTCCCAGCGCGCGGTGGGGATCAGCCACGTCATGGTGAATTTCCGCTCCAGTAAGCGCTCGGCGGAGGAGCAGCTCGACGAGCTGATCGAGTACGTGATCCCCGCGCTCGAGGACGAGTGGATCTAGATTCAACCTGGCCGCGGCCTCGGACCTAAAACCCCAGGTCAGATTTGGTTCCCGCGGCAACTACGCAATCTAGATCCACCACCCCCGGCTACACCCGGCCCGGCTAGACCCAGTCGAGCGCCTCGGCGAACCGCGCGACGATGCCGTCGACCTCGTGAGCGGCGCTGGCCAGCTGGGAAATAAAGTCGGCAGGCAACTCGAGGCCCGCAGCGGTTTCCACGTGCGCCGCGAAGACGACGGAAGGGTGCTCAGGACGCACCTTCGGTTTCGGGCCATTACCAGAGCGCTTATCCGGAGAAGCCTTCTGCTCCCACTCCGGCGCGATGGTGATCGTCCCCTGAGTACGGGGACTCCCCGGATTTACAGGCTGATTCACCGAGAAGATTGTTAACAACGCCTGCGGATTCTTACGCCCATCCTTGATCTTCGTCCACGCGCCAATCAATGGTGTGCTGGTTTTGCGCGATCTCGGTTTCAGCAATGTCCATCAAGCGTACGAGACGGGACTTGATCCAAATACTAGGTAAGGCTAACCTAATGTGATAATGGTTATTATCTTCTGAGAGGGCAACACAGTGCCGCTTGTGACTGACGAACCCACCACAGCGACCGACGAGTCGACGAGTCGGCCGAGAGGGGGCGACGCGAACGCGGGGAACCCCGTTTGGCTCATCCTCCGGCCGGTGTCCGTCCCCTCCTGCACGGAATCGCCGGGCACACCCCGTATCCGCGGTCGGCGAGGCCGTCAACGGCACCGGAGCTACGGATTTGGTGGTCTGCGCGGCCTGGTTCTTAGGCAGCGCCGTGCTCGCGGCGTGGGGCATCGCCGTGAAAACGAGGCCGGGGGAGTCTGCATGACAGGTACGTCCACGGGGGGGCGGCACCGCCGACGACGGCCCGCGAACCCGATCACCTAACCCGAAACCGCCGCGTGGATGCGGCCCACACACCCGGAGACAGAACCAGATGAAGTCGATTGCCCAGATCGTCCAGAACAACCGCAGACTCCTCGCGGCCTACGAGGACAAGGTCCAGCCGAGGTTCCTCAGCCGCTATGCGCGTGAACCGATGGACGCCGCCGTCGAAGGGCTCGGGGCCGGACGGAATTCCACGTCGCCGACGTCCTCGCGCCGCTCGGCAGGGTCGCCGGGCTGCTCGCCGATGGAGGCATCGCTTACGTGCAGACGTTCGTCGAGGATCCCGACGTGAACGAGCATGTGGACATGGCCGTCGTTGCGAAGATGGGCCACCGGGTGTTCCCGGGCAGCGAGGTCGAGGACCTCGCCGAAGCCAACGGGCTGAAGCTGGGCGGAGCCTCACACGCCGGCATGGTGTACTTCTGCACTCTCACGAAGAAAAGCGCGATCGGGGAGGCGGGCAAGTGAGCGCCGTGGACGGGACCGTAGGCCCGTGGTCGCTGCTCGCCCCGATTCGGACCCGGATGCGTGCGGTGGTCGCGTTATCCGTCCTGTCGTCGGTGGCTACCGTCGCTTCGCTGGTCGGCATCATCGACATCGCGATGACGTACCCGGAGGCCCCGGAGCATCGGACGTGGTTGGCCGTGGCTGTCATCGTCGTCGCCGCAACGGTGCGCATGGCCGCGGACGGCACCGCCGGCATGCTCTCGCACCGGGCGGATAACGACCTGCAGCTCCACCTCCGGCGCCGGCTGGTCGCCCAAATCCGGAAGTTACCGCTGGGCTGGCTGGACGCCCGGCGCTCGTCGGGAATCATCGAGTCGGTTGAGAAGGACGTCGCGGCTGTCCACCAGCTCATGGGCCACACCGTCGGTGAGACCGTGGTGGCGGTGCTGGTTCCCCTGCTTTCCCTC